>JACCDI011233677.1_pt1 | contig 22146 bp, 16 predicted proteins | sample 7442791 | NCBI WGS metagenome assembly JACCDI01 (sample SAMN15323434, study PRJNA562643) | freshwater metagenome | isolation source: river surface water | place: USA:Blue River Watershed | collected 2017-08-15
ATTTTCATCACGCACGACCTGGCCGTGGTATCGGAGATGTGCGATCACATCAACGTGATGTATGCGGGACGCATTGTGGAATCCGCCCCGCGTGATCTGTTGTTTGCAAATCCGCGTCACGCCTATACCCGCGCGTTGCTGGCGAGTATTCCCTCGATCAAGCCGAAAAACGAATTGCTGCACACCATACCCGGACTGCCGCCGAATCTCGCGAACCCGCCGCAGGGCTGTGCCTTTCGTGAGCGCAACACGATGGGTCGTCGCGATCTCTGCCTAATCGATCGTGTCCCTCCGCTCAAGGAAATCGCCCCCGGCCACTGGGCGCAGGATTGCCCCGGATGCCTTAGCCAAGGAATCAGACAAGAAGAACCCGCAGCCTAACCGTTAGAACCATCCATGTCCCACGGCGAAACATTTTCCGTAATCAAGGGTGCGGTTCCCGCAGCTGCGGAAAAGGAGCAACTCTACCGGCGTGCGATCGATTCGCTGGCGGGCATGCTTGCAGGAGAAACGGATGCCACGCTGGTGATGGCGAGCATTGTCGCGGTTCTCCACCAGACCATGCCACATTATTTCTGGACCGGATTCTATCGAGTTTGTGGCGATGCATTGCTGGTCGGCCCCTATCAGGGCACGCCTGCCTGCCTGCGCATCCGTCATGGACATGGAGTCTGCGGCACGGCCTGGGCGCAGGGGCAAACCATCGTTGTTGCCGATGTGCATTCATTTCCCGGCCACATCGCCTGTGATGCGCGCTCCGCCAGCGAAATCGTGGTTCCATGGCACGATGCCTCGGGGAGACTTGTTGCCGTGCTCGATGTTGATTCCTCGCAGTTGGAAGCGTTTGATGAAACAGACCGCGCCATGCTGGAGGACATGGCGCGCCGTTTTCCTGTGAACGGAGTTTTCTGTTAGAGCTTGCTGACCTGAAGTCTTGCGAAAAGAGACGTGACTCCCTCGGGAACGGGAATCGTCACCACCACCGTTTCCGTAGTGCCGTTGTCCGTGACTTGTGTCATGCCGGCGGTGGCGACTTGCCAGGAACCAGCTGCCATTGTTTGCGAATACTCCACACGGGAGACGAAACCCTCGGCCTCGGCGGACTTGCGCCGCGTGTAGGTCAGCACGAGGTTTTGTCCTGATTTCACGCCCACGGGCAATGCGCTTTGTGAACCTGAAGCCGGGCTGGTGAGCAGCACATACTCGACCATGTTTGCCAATCCATCCTTGTCGGGATCCGCAGACCACGTGCGATCATTGGGATCCGTGATTTCTGGGAAAGTCGCCAACCAATCCTCGAAGGGCGTACTGTTGTTCGCGGTCAATGTCACATACGAACCGGTATTGCCCATGGTGTCATTGTAATCCAGCACAAACTTGTTAGGTCCGATGATGATTTCACTGTCATCGGCGATTCCGGCAAAGCCGCCTTGGAGTGTGCCGGCGCTGTGATTGATCAGAATGAGTTTCGTGCCGGTGGCAAGTCGCACAGGAGTCGAAGCAACATCGGTGAGAGACAGGCTGGCATTCGCCAGATCCAGTGAACCGGTCAGCACAAAGCCGCCAACCAGTGGTGTGGCGGCACCTGTGTTAAGGCGGGAAGCGATGACACAGTTGGCAGCCAAGGTCGCTGGCTGTGTACCGCTGATGGTCATGCTGCGTGAGACAGAAGTGGCGGGCAAAATCAGCGTGGCACCCGAGATGACCAGACCGGTATCAGGCAGATTGGCGATCGTGCCTTGATTCCAATTGATGATGGCATTGGTCGCGACTTGTCCGGTGATGGTGGTGGCCTCCAGGCTGCCTCCATCATTCAGGTTCACTGTGGCGGTTCCCAGCGCTCCTCCCGAGTCCTGCACCATGGTCAGGGTGCCGACCTTGATCGTGCCGCCATTGGTGGTGAGGGTTCCGTCCGCTGTTTTAATGTTTTGTGTTTGTGCCACTGCCATCAAAATTTGCGTGGCATCCAGAGTTCCTGCACCAAAGGCAAAGGAGCCTGATGTCGCTAAATTGAAGTTGCCAGCGCCATCCTGATGCCGTCCGAGAGTCAACACACTGATGCGAGCGTCCAGTGATGCCCCAGTGGAGGTGAAATTCACCACACCGGAGCCACCGGCATAGTCCGATGTGTTTTTCAAGCCCACGGTCATCGTGGCGCGGCTGTCACCACCACTTGCACCACGAATGGAGACGGTGGCATCAGCAATGCCGCTGCTGGTGCGCAAAGTGGAGGTCCCTGACTGAGAGCCGTTGCTGCCGACGGTGATCGTGTCTGAGTGAAGAGAGTTGGTTTTGCCAAGAACCACCGTGGAGTTGCTCGACGTCCCGGATCCATTGGGGCCGCTCACTCCAATATTGATGCTGGCGGCCTTGATCGAGTTGACCGCGTTTGCCATTGTCAGCAATACGGACCCACCCGAGTTGATCACATTCGCAGACACGGATCCGACAGCACGGTCATAGATGAATTCATCAACCAGCACCATGCTCAGGGACCCGTCGTTCACCACCACATTCGCTCCACCGGTGACAGTGAGTTTCTGGCCCGCATTGGCAAAAATGTTCGCATTCGCTCCCGCGCTTTTCGCCAGCGAGCCGATTGTCATGCTCACATCCGTGAGATCGAATGCGCCACTACCCGTGAATGACAATGCCGTGCCTGAGGGGACGTTCGCGCCACTGGTGTCCACCAATAATGTCCCGGTTCCGGAAATGATTGTGGCACCTGTGTAGCTATTTGTGCCGGTGAGGCGCAGAGTGTTGCTGCCGGCGTGTGTCACCGATCCTGATCCGCTGATATTCTGCGAAAAATCCAAGGGATCGGATCTGCGGATCGACAGATTGCCTTGATTCGAAATCGATGACGAAAGAACCGAGCCAATGGTGCCGTTGTTGCCAATTTGCAAGGTGCCGCTGTCAATCGTGGTGGTTCCTGAGTATGTCATGTCCCCATCCAAAATCAACGTGCCCGGACCCTTATGCACGAGATTTCCTGTGCCGCTGATGACAAGATTTTGGGTGAGTGCATCAGATCGCGAAAAAGCGATCGTGCCGTTGTTGACGATTTCACTTGTAGCGCTGATCGAGCCAGCGGTGCCACCCGCACCGATTTGCAATGTGCCGGCAGTGATCGTGGTTGCACCTGTATACGGTGAATTGCCCGATAGGATGGTGGTTCCCGCGCCGAGCTGTTCGATGGATCCCGTTCCTGTAACAGCGGTCAACGTGAGAGTGCCCGTGCGATTCAAACGCAGCAGACCGTTGTTGTCGATGATTCCACTACCCAATGTGCCGCTCGCGCCACCGTTGCCGACTTCAAGTGTTCCGGCATTGATGGTCGTGCCACCGCTATACGTGTTGTCAGTCGTGATTGTGACGAGCCCGCTTCCCGATTTGGTCAAGGAACTAAAACCCTGCAGGCTTCCTGTGCCATCCAAGGTGTAATTTTTTGTCGAGTTATCGAACACCACCGATGCGGGTTGAACCGTGTCATTGAGTACTACGTTTGTCGTACCTGAAGCGGTGTCATCGAATCTCGCGTGATCGCCGGCCTGGTAAGCGCTACCCGTGGCACCATTCAGCCAATTGGCGGAGCCATTGACGTCCCAAATACCGCTGATATCGCCATTCCAGCTCAAATTGGATGCGACCGTTTCCAAGACCAACGTTCCCGTGGTCTCGGTGAATGTCCATCTTTTGGGTCCATCGGTGACACGCCATTGGTCGTTGCCGATGTCCGTGAAACCTGCCACGGAGAAATTTTCTCCATAGGCCGTTGTTAGACCGGCAACGTCTTCGATGGTCCAAGATCCGCTGGAAAGAGGCAATGCGGCTGTGCGATCGATCACAAAGGTGCCATCAAGAGCCGCGCCCCCTGCTCCAGTGATGCTGTTGTTGCTGCCGCTTGCCGAGCCCAGCACAAATTTCATCTGACCGCCTGTAAGTAGCGATAGTGTCCCCACATTCACCACGGTGTTGCCCGTGTAGGTATTGACGGCTGCCAGCTCCAGTGTGCCCAGACCATTTTTGGCAAGCGTGCCACCCGTGGACGCATCGCTCAGGCTCGATGAGACCGTAGCTTTGCGGTTTTCCGCAATATCAAATGCATGTGTGTTGGTGGCGGCGAGTTTGATGTCGATTCCGCTGGCAATCGTGAGGTCGGTGGAAGAATCGTAGTTTTGAATCGTGCCGTTGTTCCAGTTGAATGTGCGGGTTGCCGTGCCGGTGTGCGAAATCGTCTGGGCGGCGAGGGTGCCGCCGTTGTTAAGATTGAATACCGGCGTCAGGGTTCCATTCGATCGAGTGCCATATGTGAGTGTCGTGGTTTTTACAGTCCCTCCTGATAGCGTAAATGTAGAGTTGAGCGTTCCCACCGCATTGATGGTTCCGAGTATGATTGAGGTTGCATCCAGGGTTCCTCCACCCATCGTAAATGTGGCATTCAGGGTGCCTGTTCCTGTCTTTTGTCCCACGGTCAGTGTGCTGATGAGTGCATCCAAGCTGCTTGTTCCTGTGACACCCGTCACCAAATCCACCAGTGCCGTTCCTGTTACTGATGCGTTGCCAATGTTGGTCCCCACACTCCATGAGGCTCTTCCCGACTTGTCGGTCGCACGGATTTTCAGGCTTGGATTGCTCAAGACGCGAAATCGCATCGTCGCGCTGTCGCGAATATTGTTGTTCAACACCAGAACACTATCGGCATTGATCGTATTGGCCTGGCCTAACTGAAACGTGCTGGTTTTCGCCGTGTTGCCGCCAGCTCCGCCATTTTGCAATTCCACGCCCAAAGTGGTGAGAGTATTTGTCCCACCCAGAATCAAATTGGCCGATCGGGTGTTTCCGTTCCCAAAAATGATCACCTTGTTCGTCGACCGGTCGTAAGTGAAATTGCTCAGTCCACTGAGATCGAGGTTGGCGGTCATGGTGGATGCGCCGGCGGTTGCACTGGAACTGTTGGTCAAATTCAGATCAAAGGCCCCGTTGACGGTGAGACTTCCCGTGCCTGTGAAGCTGGCAGAATGGGTCACACCATTGTTCGGATTCAACGTAGCATTAAGGCGCGAGATCGTCTGGTTCGTGGCAGCCAAAGCAACGGTGCGAGTCGTCGCTACCCCAGCGGGTGTGCTCACCAGTAGATAAGCGGATGATGGCAGTGCGTTGCTGATTCCTAGTGTCAAATTGCCATCGCTCAGTGTGGTGGTGCCAGTGTAGGTGTTCGCGGCGCTCAAATTGAGCGTACCAACTCCTGTTTTCGTAAATCCTTGCGTGCCTTTCAACTCCGCGGCAATCGTAGCAGTACGGTTGGCGATCTGAATGACGGGTGTCGCTGTTCCAATCAAGGTGATCGCGCTGTCCGAGGGTGTCCCTGCATTCACAATCCAGTCGTTCGAGGCCGTGGTGGCATCGCCGAATCTGAGGGTGCCAGCTGACACCGCACCATCCAGAGTGGTGGTGTTATTGGCTGTGATGTTCAGGGTAGAGAAATCCAACACATCATCGCTTGCGAAAGACGGAAGTGTCGGGTTCGAACTCCAGTTGGCCGCGTTTTGCCAAGAGCCTCCTGTGGTGGCATTGATCCAGGTAAATGTTGCTGCTTCTAGAATCGGAAAATGACTCGCAAATAGGACGGCTGTCGCGGCAATAACATGTTTGATTTTCATGGCTGGTTGGACGTTTTCCCAACATCCCTGCCAGCCCGTTTCACCGCAAACGGAAAATGGAAATGATTCTGCTTAAAAAATCTAAGCAGATGCATGAATGATACTGATCGATCCCCCGGTATTCCTTGCCACCGCAAAATGAAATCGCTGCAAAAAATCACCGCCATTGATCAAGCCACAGATGCCATCCTGAGGGGAATCCGGCAGCAGGAATGGAGCGATGTATTGCCGGGCACTCGAATCTTGGCGCAACAGCTCGGCCTCAGCGCGCCAGTGGTATCAGCGGCGTTGCATCGACTGGCGAAAGAAAAATGGATTCTTGCACGCGGGCAACGACTCGCCTATCGCATCAACCCGCGCCGGCGCAGCAAAAAACCAATCGTCACTGCTGTGACCAAACCACAGTTGCTGATCCTTACTCATGACGAGTTGCCATCGCTGGCGGATGTCTCGCGCCGACTGCTTGAAAATTTGCGGGAGCAAATGTCGCGGCGCGGCTGGGCAGTCTCACACGTCGTGGTGGATTACCATCACGCGAAAACATGGCGTCGTTCGTGGGATCGGTTGATGCCCGATGTGCATGATCAGTTGGTGATCGCGCTTTACGGCAACCCGGCCCTGGCATCGTGGGCGGCCCGGGTGGGCGCGAAAATTCTGTTCCTGGGTGGCGTGCCGCCGCACAATGGCATTCCCTTGCTCGCGGTGAATTCCTCCGAAGTGGTTCGCGAGGCGCTCGCCATCCTGACCCGGTTGGGCCATTGGCGCATTGTGCTGCCGCTATGTGATCGCCGGGAACGCTTTATCCAACCGGTCTGCGACACGATGCGCCAAATGATCGAGCAATCCGGTCACCCCTACGTGCCGCAATACCATAATCCCCAGAGCGATTATCTCGAACCGGATGTCACCTATCAGATCTTTGAAACGATTTTTCAAACGCACATCCCCACCGCCATCATCCTGCTGGACTGGCGGGAGCTCGTAACCTTGCAGTGCTTTCTCTCCCACAAAAATCTGCGGATTCCCGAGGATGTGTCGCTAATCCTTTTGGGCGATCAGTTCGAAGCCCATTGGTTCCGGCCGGCGCTGTGCCGGTTCCGTTATCCGATCCATCGCCTCCTCAAAATCATGATCCGCTGGCTAGAAAGCAACGGCGCGTGGACCGATTGGAAGTCGCTGGGTGGAGAGTATGTCGCCGGAGGCACCGTGGCGAGCCCGCGGGACCCATCCTGATCGATCAGCAGAAGAAGCTCAACAATTCATCAAATCCTCAATCTCATCCGCCTCGATGGGAATGTTCCGCATCAGATCGAAGTTGCCGTTTTCACCGATGATCACATCGTTTTCCAGCCGGATTCCCATGCTTTCCTCACGAATGTATATGCCCGGCTCGATGGTGAAGACCATGCCCACACCGAACGGCTGATGCGGCGGAAACACGTCGTGTACATCCAGTCCGAGATGATGCGAGGTGCCGTGCATGAAATACTTTTTCACCAAGGGCTTGTCGGGACCTTGGTTTTTCGCAGCTTTGGCATCGATGAGTTTCAAATCGACGAGTTCTTTTTCCATCAACTCGATCACCTGTTGCTGGTATTCGTTCGGCGTGTTGCCGGGACGCAGCAGGGCATTGGCACCGCGCATCACGCGCAACACGGCGTTGTAGACCTCGCGCTGACGCGGCGTGAAGCGGCCGTTGACGGGGATCGTGCGAGTGAGGTCGGAATTCCATCCGGCATACTCCGCCGCCACATCCAGCAACAACATGTCGCCATCCTGGCAAACGGCATCATTGGAGATGTAATGCAACACACAGGCGTTTTTTCCGGAGCCGATGATCGGCTGATAGGCGAAACCGCGCGAACCACGGCGCACAAATTCGTGCAACAATTCGGCTTCCACCTCCCATTCGCCCACGCCCGGTTTGACGAAGGAAAGCAGGCGACGGAAACCCGCCTCGGTGATGTCACAGGCCTGCTGCATGATGGCGATCTCCTGCGGCTCCTTGATGATGCGCAGTTGATGCATCAACGGAGCCAGGCGATCGAAGCGATGCAAGGGGAACCGCTGGCGGCAGGTTTTGATCAATCGGTCATTCGCGGTTTCCACCACGGGATGCGCGCGCAAATACTCGTTGGTGGTGAAAAAAATGTTGCTCGCCTGAGGAATCATCTGCTGGAGCATCCCGTCAAAAGAGGCGATCCATTCGATGCGATCGATGCCCGTGGCGGCGCGCGCCTCATCCTTCGTTAATTTGGCACCTTCCCATATCGCAATGTGCTCGCTGGTTTCCTTGACGAAAAGAATCTCCCGCTGCTTCGGATCCTTGGCATCCGGGAATAACATCAACGCCGTGTCTTCCTGATCCACGCCGCAGAGATAGAACAAATCGGCATTCTGCTTGAACGGCATCGTGCCATCGGCATTGGTCGGATAAACGTCGTTCGATACCACGATGACCATGCTGTCGGGTGGCAGGAGAGCACGCAATTTTTCCCGATTGCGGATGAAAAGCTGAGGATCGATGGCCTTGTAACGCATGCCCGTGATCCAAGCAAAGAGCGGATCAAACTCCAAACGAAATATACGGGCGAAGTGAAATTACCCACGCCAGCCGAGTTTTTGGCGCAAGGCTTCGTAAAAAGACCGGTTCTTGAGCCGCAGGAGATGAAACGAACGTGCCGACTTGCTCACCAGAATGCGGCTGCCCATGGAAATCTGCACGATATCGCGCCCGTCCACGGTGAAAAACATCGGCTCTTCCGCCGCCCCTTCCGGAATGATTTCCACCTGGGAGGCATCATCCACCACCAGCGAACGATAGCTCAACGAATGCGGGCAGATCGGCGTGATCACAAACACCCGCGCGTCCGGGCTGATCAGTGGGCCGCCCGCCGAGAGATTGTAGGCCGTGGAGCCGGTGGGTGTGGTGACGATCAGACCATCCGCACGATAGTGATTGAGCATCTCTCCATTGATGCGGGCGCAGAGACTGACAAGTTTACCGGTTTGACCGCGTGCCAGCACCACTTCGTTGAGGGCGAGAAATTCCTGCTGTGTGCCATCCGCATGGCAGATTACCGAATGCAACAAGGTCCGCTCGCTCGTGCGGTAATCGCCGCTCACCAGCGCATCGGCAAACAATTCCAGTTCATTTTCCGTGCAACTCGTGAGAAACCCCAGCGTGCCGATGTTGATGCCCGCCACGGGTTTTTCCGTGTTGCCCAGCTTCTCCATTGCCGCGAGCATCGTGCCATCGCCACCGAGCACGGCAATCACATCGGCCTGAGCCGCCAGTTCGTGGGCATCGAAGGAAGCGGATTCCTCGATCAAGGCCGCCGCCTGATGATGCAACAGCACCTCGATACCGCGCGATTGCAGCACCTCGCACAAACAACGAACCGCCACCCGTGCATCCGGCTTGCGCTCATTCACCAAAACCCCGACTTTCACACGGTCACTATGCGGCAGATCAACCCGCAACGCAACAGAGGAGGCAGGAAAAATTCGCGCTGGTTGTTGCGGGGTATTTATTTGCGTTAAGAAAATTCGAAAATTCTGTCAAAAAAACCATGGTTCGCCTTGGCGCAACCTAGCGACTGAAGTCCAATGCCTTTCAGGCTTCGGAATGATGATGCATGCATTGGTATTTCGTCCCATCGGGACGATTCATCAAAGCCCACGGTGCAACCGTGGGTTCATTCACAAAAAAACCTTCACGTCCCAAGGGGACGATTCATGGAACGACACGCTGCCGTTTGATCAATCGGTATGGTCCAAAATATTGTCGTTGAATCATCTGAGTCGACGCGTTCCCCGATGAGGCGTCCCGTTGGGACGCAAAAATCTTATGAGGTGAGGTTACCCACGACTTCACCGTTGGCTGACATGAGTCGTGCTTTTAGGACGAAAAAGCCATGGCCAATCCTTAAAGGCACTGGACTGAAGTCCGCGCTCCGTTTTTTCGCTCAGGAAATCATCGCACCGTAGGCGGCAGCATCCATCAGATTCCCGACGGCGGCCACGTCCTTGACGCGCATTTTGAAAATCCAGCCTTTGCCGTAAGGATCGGTGTTCACCAAGGAAGGGTCGGCCTCCACTTCGGGATTGCCTTCCACGACTTCACCGGAAATGGGTGCATAAATGTCACTGGCGGCTTTCACGGATTCCACCACGGCGGTGGGATCACCCAGGTCCACCTGACGACCCACGGCGGGAAGCTCCACAAACACCACATCGGTGAGTTCGGCCTGGGCGTGATCGGTGATGCCCACGGTGGCGATGTCGCCTTCCAGGCGCACCCATTCGTGAGAGGAATTGTAGCGGAGATCGTTGGGGATATTCATGTTGAGAAAGTTATGACGCCTGTGTGGCGGGTTTGTAAAATGGTTTTTTGACGACCTTGGCGGAAAATTTCCGACCGCGCACATCGATGTTCACGATGGTGCCGAGTTTGGTGAATGCGATGGGCAGATAGGCCATGCCGATTCCGGTCATCAAGCTGGGAGAAAGCACGCCGCTGGAAAGTTCGCCGATCACTTGGCCATCGCTGCTTTCCACCGCGTAATGGGCGCGTGGCGGTGCGCCTTTGTCGAGATACTGCAGACCCACAAGCTTGCGTGTGAGGCCCTGGGCTTTTTGGGCGGCAAGCACCTCGCGGCCGATGAAATCGCCTTTGTCCATGTCGACGAAAAATCCTAGTCCGGCTTCGAGCGGCGTAAGGTCCTCGGAGAGATCGCTGCCATTGAGCGGGTAGCCCATTTCCAAGCGCAGGCTATCTCGAGCACCCAGACCGCAGGGTTTTGCCCCCGCGGCGACAAAGGCCTTCAACCATGCCGGACCGGCGCTGGCGGCACTGAAAAATTCGTAGCCGTCCTCGCCGGTGTATCCGGTGCGGCATACGACCAGTTCCTGACCTTCATGCGTGAAACGCACAATGCCGTTGCGTGATGGCAGGCTCACGCCGTTGAACAATCGGGCGAACACTGCGGCGGACAGCGGACCTTGCACGGCCAATCCCGCCCACAATTCACTTTCGTTCGCCAAGGTCACATCCTCGGGCTGATGTTGTGCCAACCAGAAAAAATCCTGTTCGATGCGCGAGGCATTCACCACCGCAAAAAAACGATCCGCGGCTTCGCGGTAGATGATCAGGTCATCGATGACACCGCCACGCTCATTCAGGAGAAAACTGTACTGCCCCTGACCCGGCACGAGCTTGGCCACATTGTTCGCCAGCATGCGGTTCAACCAGGCCTCGGCTCCTGCTCCTGTAACGACGATTTGCCCCATGTGAGAAATGTCAAAAACTCCCACTTGCTGGCGCACGGCGGCATGTTCATCGAGGATGGACGTGTATTGCACCGGCATGTACCAACCACCGAAGGGGACCATCTTGGCACCCAGTTCGACGTGTACAGATTCCAACGGGGTGTGAAGCAAATTGTCTGACATTTCGACGCAGAAAATGGCACGCGCTACCGGCTTGTCAACTCCCATCGCTTTCGATAGACCATGGGAGTAAGAAATTTCATGAGCCAGTCTTTTTTCAACCGATTCTCGCGTTCACCGCGCCGGCCGTGGCAGGACGCCGTGCGCTACTGTTATGTCACCATCGTGCTCATGGCGGTCAGCATTTTGGTCGCTGGCGTCAGTAAAATCGGTGAAGACAACGAAAGGGTGGATGCGCTGTTTTTTGCTTCGCAAATGGAATTCGAACAAGTGATGTTCACGCAAGAGGAAATCGAAGCATGGGATCGGATTCCCGACGAGGAAATCATGCAACGCCATCCGGAAATCGTCCAGCGGCTGGCCCTGATCGATCAGATGAGGAAACACCCCGAGCGCGACATCATGCAAGGACAGGTCTGGCGGGCCTTCACGCCGATGTTCCTGCATTTCGGCTTTCTGCACATCCTCTTCAACATGATGTGGCTCTGGCAGTTCGGCGTGGTGATCGAGACCCGCTTCCGCTCCTTGCCATTTCTGGCAATGGTGTTGTTCACGGCATTGCTATCAAACGTCGCGCAGGCTTTTGTCAGTGGGACGAACTTCGGCGGCATGTCCGGTGTAAACTATGCTTTGTTCGGCTTTTTACTGGCACGTTCCAAACTTCATCCGAATCCCGGCTTTATCATCAATCCCCAAACCGCCGCCATGTTGTTGATCTGGCTGGTGTTGTGTTTCACGGGCATGATGGGTCAGGTGGCCAATACCGCCCACCTTGTGGGCTTCGCCAGCGGTGGTTTGGTCGGTATCGTCAATGCCCTGATGGGGGGCGCCTGGGCTCATAGGAAGCGCAAACAACAATTTCGCAGCGCGTTGCGCAAAAGTGCCGACAGCCTGCATCTGTGCAAAGTGTGCCAGCGCACCGAGCACGATGACCCGGACCTAGAATTCTACGTCCACATGACGGACGGCGAGGAATACTGCAAAGAACATCTGCCTCGGTAAGGCTGGATACTCAGCGCATGGCCGTGGAGGGAGCCATGCCGCGCATGCGCTGGATGTTCACAAACATCTGGCGGCAGTGCGGGTATTTCGTGCGTTTCGAGAGCACCTCGGCGCTGCGCTCTAGCGAACCCCATTGCAGCACCACGATCTCGACGTTGCGACGACCCCAGGCATTCATCCAGTCGCGAGTGGGATGATACATATCGATCGTTCCTGTTCCTGTCAGCGCGGAGCCATAGTCATCCACCACATACAACTGGGATTGCCCCTTGATCTTGAACACCGTGCCGAGAGGATAGAACGACCAGTCCGCCGCTGCCGAACGAACCCTGTTATTGTATTTCAGCGTGGTGCCGATGGCGTTCGATGAGCCGTATTGCAGGTGATCGGACTCCGAGCAGGTGTAAGCGGTGGTGCGCACAACGCGGTTGCGTTCGCCGAAAGTATACACCGGCATGCTGTGGCGATCTTTGGGCTTCGACTGCGCTGCCGCGACCAAATGAGGGCAAGGAGCTTCCGTGACGATAGGCTGAACTTTGCCGAAACTCAAACCACGCGATGACTTGGCATCGACGATTTTCAAACCGCTGGAGCAACTGCAAAGAGCGAAGGCCACCATGAGGGCAGAACCGGTGGAAAAGAGGAATTTTCGCATGCGTATCGGGTGTTGGGAAAAAAACGCGCTGATGTGACTGCACAAAAACGACCCCGAGCTACTAGCGGTCGGGTTTTCCTGCGGCAAGCATAAATTTCCCGAAATGGGCAAAAAATCCGCCGATTCCCCTGATCATGGCAGCCAAAATCCCTTATTGAGGCGACTTCAGTGCAATGCCTTTAAGGATTGGCCATGGCTTTTTCGTCCTAAAAGGACGACTCATGTCAGCCCACGGTGAAGCCGTGGGTAACTTCACCTCGTCAGATTTTTTGCGTCCCAACGGGACGCCTCATCGGGGAACGCGTCGACTCAGAGGATTCAACGAAAATATCGAGGACCATACCGATTGATGAAACGGCAGCGTGTCGTTCCATGAAGCGTCCCGTTGGGACGCGAAGGTTTTTTGTGAATGCACCCACGGTTGCACCGTGGGCTTTGATGAATCGTCCCTTTGGGACGAAACACGAATGCATTCATCATGATTCCGAATCCTGAAAGGCATTGGACTTCAGCGCCTCTTCCAGCGCGGAAATGACCTTTTTCGCCAAATGATCGCTGCCCGCCGCGTTGAAGTGCACGTCATCGGGCGCTACACCGTGCTGTGGGATGGTCGGCAGAATGTGGGCGTGCAGATCATTGATGATCACACCGTGTTTTTTCATCACCGCTAGCGCGGCATCGGCATACTTCTGCTGTTGTTCGGGCGTGATTTGCACCGTTTGATGGAATCGCTTGCCCATGGTGCGTTCCGGTTCCCGGCACACCGGAGTGGTGGTGGCCCAGATCAGCTTGGCTCCGGTCTTTTTCATGCGTATCACCAGAAGGTCGAGACGTTTGGCGTATGCTTCGGGAGAACGGTCTTCCGCATGATACTCCCAGCCGTAGATGTCCCACAATCCCCAGTTGAAGTGGATGATGTCCCATGTCGTATCGCCGAGGTAGCTGTCGATCTTTTTCACCCCCGTGCCCGACCACTCGGCATTGCCCTCGTTTTTCACCACCACGGCCCGCCCAGCGAACGCCGCCTTGACTTGGCGCTGGTAGCCTGCGGAGATCGAATCGCCGATGAGCAAAATGTTCGGCAACTTCGCGGCAGGCGTCTCATCGGCCCGGAGCAGAGTGCCTCCGATAGCGAACAACAGCATTTTCAGCACAAGCAGACGAGTCATGGCATCACCTTGTGCAACGCGAGGGATTTGTCAATAACGGAGCGAATCGCGCGGCATCACGGGCGTTTCGGATACGTGGCCTGATCGAAGACCTTACCGTCCGCAGTTTTTGCCTCACAGAAAAAGTCTTTCTCGCGCAGGGTGACGCGGAACAAGTGGTTGATGGCACCTTGGTGGGCGATCCACGGACGTTTGCCCACGTCCTTCGGCTCCGGTTTGCGCACCGCGACACCCCATGCCCCGTCGCCCAGATAGGGAATGCCCTGGGCATCATCGCGCCGACCTTCCTTGATCGGCCAGGTACGTTTGTAGCAATGGTGATCGTGCTCGAACACGGCATCCACGCCCAGCGACTCAAACAGCGGGCACCATTGTTTCTGAATGTCCACAGCATCTTCTTTGATTCCCGTGCCCCATGCGGGGCGGTGATAGGCAGCAAAGACAAACGGCACCTTGCGGCGCTGCGTCAGCGAATCACGCACAAATGCCACCTGTTCGGAAATGCGCTGGGTATGCCCGGAATCCAAAAGCACCAGACTCAAGTAGTTGCCGAAATCAAGATGGTAATAAGAAATGGACCGCCCACTGTCACGTCCCATGCGGAAGAGGCTGTAAAATTGCGTCGACTTTTCCGGACCAGGCGTGTTTTTCTCCGGAAAAAATCCCGTACCCACGACCTCGTGATTGCCCATACCGATCACCATCGGAATCAGCCGGCCATCGGGAGCCTTGGCATTCGCAAACCACGAGTCGATCCAATCATACCAGCGCTGCGCGACCTCGTCATTGGCATAGGCGAGATCGCCGATCAACGCGGCAAACAAAGGATCCTCGGAGCCAGCGCGGCGGTTCATTACGTCTAACAGATTGCGGGCGTGATACATATCTCCGCCGATGACAAAGTGCATGGGGCGGAAGGTTTCCGGAGCCGTGAGCATGATGTGCGGGCCGTTCAGGCTTTGATCGGAATCGTTGCGGATCACGAATTCATAACGCGTGTCCGCTTTCAGTCCGGAAAGCGACGCCGCATGCACCGTGCTGGTGCTGGCAGCGAAGGGGTGCGATTGCGCGCGACTCCATTGCCAGGCGCTTTGACCGACGATGCGATGCCCCACGGAATACTCTTTTCCTTGCGAGATGGATGTTGCGGATTTGGTTCCAAGCTCAGGGCATTCGCTCTTCCATGTTCCCGTCGCGGCTTTTCCTGCAAGGTATTGCCACTCGTCCTGGCGTTTGATCAAGGTCTGCGATTCCTTGCCTTGTCGCGTCAGGCTCATGTCAAACGACAAGTCACTGCTGCCGGGTTTGTCATTGACCACTTGCACGGAGACCACACTGCCAGCCTTGAGCAAGTCCGCGGCTTTGCCGAGGGGGAAACGCTCCCATTGTTCGGCTTCGTGCGCTCCTGTGGACTTGATTTTCGCATCTTGGCCGGAAGCATTTTTGCGCAACACTTCCTTACCATCAATGAACAAGACGAAGCCGTCATCGTAAAGAACCTCGGCGACCAGGGTATCGTCGGGGTCACCGCTCGTGACCGGGATTTTTTTTCGCAAGGCGATGCTGGTGTAGCGGTCCTTCATATCGGACAGCACGGTTTTGTCATCGTTGTCGCCGTAGCCGAATCCCGCCTTGCCGATGGTCCATGCCGCTGCGGCCACAGCGGACTCGCCACGATCGACCCAACGGATTTCCGCCTCATGGCAGGGATCGTGATACCATTGCACGAATGGCCCGTGATCCACGGCGCGCGCCGAGGCAGCGAAAAGCAGAAAAAGAGAAAAACGAATCATGCGCCAGACTCACGCAGGAGCGCAGAAACTCAAGCAGAAAATCACGGCCTGCTTCGGCCACGCTTGATGGTTTGACTGAGCATGTCTTGCAATTCTCTGGCCAAATCAATGCGTCGTGAAAATTGATTGTTCGTTTCAAGCGGATCAGTCGTGAGATCATACAGTTGCGCGGGAGCCGATGGGTCCGATTCAGGCAGAGCGAAACGTTTCAGCTCGCCTTGATCATAACGGTTGCCGCCAGAGCCGCGATGGTTGATCAATTTCCAATTCCCGCGCCGCAAGGAAAGCGTTTCGCCTCCCCGAAACGCTTGTGTGACCAGATAGGGACGCGCCGCTTCAGTAGATTTTCCTTCCAGTGTCGGCAGGAGACTGAAGCTGTCCTCGGCGGCTTCGTGCGGCAGGGAGAAATTCACAACATCGGCGAGCGTGGCCATCACATCGGTGAGGCTGGCCAGGTGATCACAGGTCGTTCCCGCCTTGATGTGCGATGGCCAGCGCACGATAAAAGGGACACGATGTCCACCTTCCCACGCATCGCGCTTCACCCCACGCCACGGCTTGGCTCCGTCATGCCCGTAATCCGCGCGCATGTGCACCGCCGCCGCAACTTCCGGACCATTGTCACTGCTGAGCAATACCAAGGTGTTATCGGCGATTCCTTGTTTTTCCAATTCATCCATCAACGCGCCCACGGTGGCATCAAACTGCGCGATGAAATCCCCGTGCGGACCGGCCTGGGTTTTGCCGCGGAAATCCTTGCTCGGAAACGATGGCAAGTGCACGGCCTGCGTGGCATGATAAAGGAAAAACGGTTTTTTCGGTGCCGTCCGCACATGCTCGCGGATGAAATGCAGGCTTTGCTGCAAAAAGCGTTGGTCCACTTCCTGCATGTCGAAATCCGCTGCAATCCATCCGGGACGACAATCCTCGGTGTAGGGGTTTTTCGGCAGAGGATCGCGCTGCAATGGTCCTGTGGGCGGCACAGGAATGCGATCGCCATCGATATAAGCATAAAGCCAATCAGTGGTCGGGCAACAAGCCGTGCCAAAAAACTTCTGGAAGCCATGGTCCAGAGGTCCGCCTTCGATGCGACGCGCGGGATCGATCAACTTCACACCGTCCACCCCCGGGCTGGTGATGGCATTTCCTTGCGCATCGCGGAAGGTCCACCCGATGTGCCATTTTCCCACAGCCACGGTGGCGTAGCCTTTTTGCAAAAGCATCTCCGGCATGGTCAGGCGCTCCGCCGCGATCAATGATGGCCCGCCTACTCCTGTAAACACCGAGCCACCACGCGGAATGCGAAACGGCATTTGTCCGGTCATCAGTCCGTAACGAGTGGGCGTGCACACCGTCGAAGGACTATGCGCATCCGTCCAGCGCATGCCCTGGGCGGCGAGGCGATCCACATGCGGCGTGGTGGCCTTCGACTCTGCATTGTAACAGCGCACATCGCCGTATCCGAGGTCATCGGCGAGAATCAATACGATGTTTGGCAAATCGGCAGCCCAACTCACAATTGGCATCAGGATTGATGTCAGAACTAACGCGGCGAGATACGAAAGTGAGGGAGAATGGCGTAAGTTCATGATCCGGATCAAGTTGGCAGGAATGCTACAAAATCAACATGCAGTCGCCGTAGCTGTAGAATCGGTATTCCTGCTCCACGGCCTGGCGGTAGGCTTCGAGGATGAGCTCGCGGGACGCCATGGCACTGACAAGCATGAGCAGGGTGCTTTGCGGCAAATGGAAATTCGTGAGCAGGGCATCAACCGCGCGGAATTGATAGGGCGGGTAGAGGAAAATATCGGTGCTGCCACTTTGCGTTCCTGCGGCGATGCGTTGACCGGGTGCAGCTGTTTTTGCGAGGTGCTCCAGCACGCGCGTGACGGTGGTGCCGATCGCCACCACACGCCCCGCGGCATTGATGGCAGCAGAGGTATCGGCGTTGACGTGGTAGTTTTCCGAGTGCATGTCGTGCTCCTCAGGGCGATCGGCTTTCACGGGACGGAAGGTGCCCACCCCGACGTGCAGGGTAAGGAAGGTATGCGGGAGCGTCTCTAACAGTTCTGGGGTAAAATGTAGCCCGGCAGTGGGCGCGGCGATGGCGCCCTCGTTCTTGGCGTAAACCGTCTGATAGCGATCGCGGTCTTCGTCCTCGTCCTCACGGTTCATGTAGTGCGGCAATGCGAGATGTCCGTGTTCATACAGATCCAGCTCGCGATCCCATTCGATCAGGCGATCGCCATTGTCGTAAACTTCCACCACAGTGCCGATGGCATCGGCGACCTGCACGGTGGCGCCGACGCGCATTTTTTTCCCGGGCTTCACCAAACAGCGCCACAATGTGGGACTGCTGCGGTCGAGGCAGAGCAGTTCGGTCTTGCCATCGTTCGAATACAAGCGCGCGGGGATGACCTTGGTGTCGTTGAGAATGATCAGGTCATCGGGACGGATGTATTCGGGGAAATTCCGGAACATGCGGTGCTCGATCACACCCGTATCGCGATGCACCACCATCATGCGCGATGCGGCGCGGTCGGCCAATGGGCGGGAGGCAATGCGTTCCTCGGGCAGGTGGTAGTCGAAATCAACGGTGCGCAAACTCATGGGCGTAACAAAGAAGAGTGTCGTGCACTTGGCAAATCAATTTACGGACTTTGTCAATTCCGTGATTGCACCCGTCCGCCGGTTGTTTTAGTAGTCGACCCATGACCGAATCCAACGTCCGCTCCCGCTATGTGCGCATTTCGCTGATGATGTTCCTGCAGTTTTTCACCTGGGGGGCTTGGTTCACGACTTTGTTCATGGTGCTGGGGAAACATGATTTGGCGTCCATTATAGGAAAATCCTACGGTACGGCTCCGATCGCCGCGATCATCGCGCCTTTGTTCCTCGGGCTGATCGCCGACCGTTTTTTTTCATCCGAGCGACTCATGGGTGTGATGTTCCTGATCGGCGGAGTGCTCATGCAGTTGGTGCCGGGTGCGATCGCTTCGGGCAACGCTTCGCTTGTCGTCACCTTGTTCACCGGTCACATGCTCTGCTATATGCCCACACTCGGGCTGGGCAATACCATCGCGTTCTCGCACTTGCCGCGTGACATTTTCCCCAAGACCCGCGTGTGGGGGACGATTGGCTGGATCGCAGCGGGACTGGTCGCGGGATTCCTCGGTTGGTCGGATAGCCTGAACCTCTTCCGCATGGCCGGCATCTCGGCGCTGCTGTTAGGTTTGTTTTGCTTCATGCTTCCGCACACTCCTCCACCATCGCGCGGCAAGTCGGTGGACCTGCGTGCGCTGTTCATGGTGGACGCCTTCCGCCTGCTCGCCAAGCCGGCGTTTTTCGTGTTTATCCTTTGTTCGATGTTGATCTGCATCCCGCTGGCCTACTATTTTTCTAGTACTTCTGGATTTCTTGCGAACATGGGTTTCCAGCAACCGGCCTCGGCGATGGCGATCGGCCAGATGTCGGAGATCATATTCATGCTGCTGGTGCCGTTCTTTTTCCGTAAGCTGGGAGTGAAATGGATGATCGTGGTGGCGATGCTGTGCTGGGTGTTGCGCTATGCATTGTTTGCTTACGGTGCGCCGCAGCAGTCGGTTGCGATGCTATTTGCGGCGATCGCCTTGCACGGGATTTGTTATGATTTCTTTTTTGTCACGGGCTTCATGTATGCCGACCGCACCGCGCCCGAGGCAATCCGCGGACAAACGCAAAGCATGCTGGTGTTTTTCACGCAGGGCGTGGGCATGTATCTGGGCTATGATCTGGCGGCGAAAAAATTTGCCGTGGTGCAGCCGGCATCGGATGCACTGGGTGCTGCGATCGCGGCGGAAAATCCCGTGGAAAAACTCACTTACGCGCAGCAGTTGGGTCGCATGTTTGCTGCGGAAATGCCACATGTGGATTACGCCATCTGGACAAAAGCCGCGGGGTTGTGGCAATCCTATTGGCTCTTTCCCGCGGCGCTTGCAGGGGCGATCGCGCTGTTATTCATCGTCGCATTCTGGGATCGTTCCCAATCGGAGGGGTGAGGAGGTGAGGGGAATTTTCCCTGTGCTTTCGAATCGACGTGAGTTCAGCGAAACGATAGGGTGCTCGCCATGGAACTCATGGATCAGTTGGGAGTAGCCTTTGGCTTGGCGACGCTGGCGGGCTTGAATTTGTATCTCACCGTCGCCCTGGTCGGTGCTGCGATTCGTTTCCAGTGGATCTCGTTGTCAGGAGCCTACGAGCATCTCGCGGTGTTGGGCAATCCATGGATTCTCGGCGTGGCCGGCACCTTGTTCGCCATTGAATTTGTTGCCGACAAGGTGCCTTGGGTCGATAGCACCTGGGATGCGGTGCACACGCTCATTCGTCCAGCAGGTGCGATTTTGTTGGCGTTGACCGCGATGGGAGATCTCCATCCTGTGATGACAGTGATCGCCGCTCTGTGTGCGGGGACAGCGGCACTTGCTACCCATGGCACGAAGGCGAGTGCAAGATTGGTGATGAATGCCTCGCCCGAGCCGATATCAAACACAGTGGCCAGCCTCGCGGAGGACGGACTGGTGGTGGGCGGCATCGCTCTGATTTCCGCCGCTCCGCTCGTCGCCCTCGTTGTGTTCGTGGTTCTGGTGATATTATGCCTGATGCTGACGCGTTGGTTGTGGAAAAAAGTTTCCAGTCTGCGAGGGAAACGTCGTGGCATGGCAGGAGGTGGGGCATGAGTGGCAGGATCGCAGCGATGGAGCTGGGCGGCACGAAAACCGTCGTCGCAGTGGCTGACACCGATGGTCGTCTCTGTGAGGAATACCGCTTCCCCACCACCACGCCAGAGGAAACCATGAACATCGCCGTATCGTGGTGGCGCGCGCGCGGGGAGGTGGAGCGACTGGGCATAGCCAGTTTCGGTCCTATACGGGTGGATCCTCAGGCGGCGGACTTCGGTACTTTTTTGCGTACGCCAAAAGAATCCTGGCAGGGCTTTTCCTTTGCATCATATGTTCAAAACCATCTTCCTGGCATACCCTGGTTCCTTGATACGGATGTGCAGGCTGCCTTGTTGGCGGAAATGACGTATGGTGCTGCGCGCGGTTTGAGCGATGTGTTGTATCTCACGGTAGGCACGGGAATCGGCGCCGGTCTTGCCTGTGGCGGGCGTCTGGTCCACGGCACTCTGCATCCGGAAATGGGGCATTTGCTGGTGCGTCGTCACGCCGATGATTCCTTCGCAGGCGTGTGTCCGTTTCATCGCGATTGTTGGGAAGGTCTGGCCAGTGGTCCGGCGATGGCGCAGCGCTGGGGAGCGGCGGCGCACACGCTGCCCGTGGATCATCCCGCTTGGGATATGGAGGCGTTTTATCTGGCGCAGGGTTTGTATGCGGCTTGCGCCATGGTGTCGCCGCAGCGCTTGATCCTAGGAGGCGGAGTTTCCCAAGCCGAAGGATTGTTGGAAAAGGTGTCGGTGTGGATGGATCGTTTCAGCCAGGGCTATTTCGAATCCCTCGGCGCACGCGTGGTGGCTCCCGCTCTCGGACAGCAGGCCGGAATCGTCGGAGCCATCCAACTGGCTCTGCACGGAGAAACGAAGATGCCGCCGTGACATGAAATCCTGATCGCAAATGTCACGCGGCTTTTTGCTCGCGGCTTTGCCAGAAATGCCTGTTGTCAACGCTCACATCATTTGTCAGATTGCGGCATGGACGAAGCAGCGGCAATTGGCATCATCGGCGGAAGCGGGTTGTATGAGATCGATGGTTTTGAGAAAACCGACGAGCTCGTCATCGAAACACCGTTCGGTTCACCCAGTGATGCGTTGATCGGCGGCACGATGTCCGGAAGGCAAATCTGGTTTCTGCCTCGGCACGGACGCGGGCATCGATTGTTGCCCACGGAAATCAATCATCGCGCCAACATCTGGGCCATGCGTAGTCTGGATGTGCGCTGGCTGATTTGCGTCACAGCGGTCGGCAGTTTGAAAGAAGAATACCACCCGCGGCATGTGGTGCTACCCGATCAATATTATGACCGCACCAGCCGCCGGGAGCATCATACATTTTTCGGCCAGGGGATTGTCGGTCACGTCAGTTTTGCCGATCCCGTCAGTGCCGGCTTGCGGAGCCTATTGCGCGACGCCGCCGTAGCGCAATGCCTGCAGGTCCATGATGGAGGAACCTATGTCAACATGGATGGGCCGGCTTTTTCCACCAGGGCTGAGAGTGAGACCAACCGCAAGCTTGGTTTCGACGTCATCGGCATGACGAATCTGCCGGAGGCCAAACTCGCGCGCGAAGCCGAGATCGCTCTTGCCACCCTCGCCATGATTACGGATTACGACTGCTGGAAAATCGAGGAGAGCGCCGTCACCGCCGAGGCTGTCATGGGCCATCTGCATGCCAATGTAGCCTCTGCCAAGGCCGTGATCC
>JACCDI010173460.1_pt1 | contig 22140 bp, 23 predicted proteins | sample 7442791 | NCBI WGS metagenome assembly JACCDI01 (sample SAMN15323434, study PRJNA562643) | freshwater metagenome | isolation source: river surface water | place: USA:Blue River Watershed | collected 2017-08-15
GGGTGGGCTGGATCGTCGATCTGTCTGCACCTGATCCTTATTTCATCCTGCCGCTGGTGATGACCCTCACCACCCTGCTGCAGACGGCCCTGAACCCTGCGCCACCAGACCCGATGCAGGCCAAGCTGATGTGGTTCATGCCGCTGATTTTCAGTGTGATGTTCTTCTTCTTCCCGGCTGGCCTGGTGCTGTACTGGATCACCAACAACGTGCTGTCGATCGCCCAACAGTGGATCATCAACACGCGCATGGGTGTGCCGCCGCAGTTCAACCTGCCCAAGTTCAAGTAAATCCTGGTGGTGGTCATGCCGGACTCGATCCGGCATCCATGGACTCCGGGTCAGGACCGGGCTGACGAACTCTGCAAACCAGCGCTCACAATACGCCCATGCTGGCCCGCCACCACGAACCCATCGTTGCCATTGCGACCGCTCCCGGGCGCGGGGCGGTGGGCATCGTGCGTGTCTCGGGCCGTGGCCTCGGGGGGCTGATCCAGGCGCTGTGCGGGCGTGCGCTCAAACCCCGCGAGGCCACCTACCTCCCGTTTCGCGACGCCGATGGCAGCGCCATTGACCATGGCCTGGCGATCCACTTTCCGGCGCCCCATTCCTTCACCGGCGAAGACGTGCTGGAGTTGCAGGCCCACGGCGGGCCGGTGGTGCTGCAGCTGCTGGTGCAGCGCTGCCTGCAGGCAGCCGCCAGCCCCGATGCGGCCACCGGCAAGCCGGTGCTCGCCGGTCTGCGGGTGGCGCAGCCGGGCGAGTTTTCGGAGCGGGCGTTTCTCAACGACAAGATCGACCTGGCCCAGGCCGAGGCGATTGCCGACCTGATCGACGCCAGCACCGAGGCGGCCGCGCGCAGCGCGAGCCGTTCGCTGGCCGGTGATTTTTCGCGCGAGGTGGGCGAGCTGCGCGAGGCGCTGATCCACTTGCGCATGCTGGTCGAGGCCACGCTGGACTTTCCGGAAGAAGAAATCGACTTTCTGCAAAAGGCCGACGCGCATGGCCAGCTCGATGGCCTGCAGGCGCGGCTGGCGCAGGTGCTGCAGCGCACGCGCCAGGGCGCACTGCTGCGCGAGGGCATCCGCGTGGTGATTGCCGGTCAGCCCAACGCGGGCAAGAGCTCGCTGCTCAATGCGCTGGCGGGTGCAGAGCTCGCCATCGTCACGCCGATTGCCGGCACCACGCGCGACGTGGTGCAGCAGACCATCCAGATCGAAGGCGTGCCGCTGCACGTGATCGACACCGCCGGCCTGCGCGAAGGCGAAGGGGTGGATGCCGTCGAGCAGATCGGCATCGAACGCGCCTGGGGCCAGATCGAGCAGGCCGATGCGTTGCTGTTCCTGCACGACCTCACGCGGGTGGCCAACGCCGACTACGCCGCAGCCGACGCGGACATTGCCCGTTCGCTGGCGCTGCGCGTGCCGGCGGCCGTGCCGGTGATCGACATCTGGAACAAGGCCGATGCCGCCAACGCGGCAGGCCGCGAGGGCGTGGTCCTGTCCGCCAAAACCGGCGACGGTCTGCAGGCCTTGCGCCAGCGGCTGTTGCACGAAGCCGGCTGGCAGCAGGCCAGCGAGGGCCTGTACATTGCCCGCGAGCGCCACGTGCAGGCGCTGCTGCGGGTGCGCGAACACCTCGAACTCGCGCAGCTGCACCTGGCGGCCCAGGCGCAAAGCCTGGACCTGCTGGCCGAGGAGTTGCGCCAGGCGCAGAACGCATTGGGCGACATCACTGGCGAGTTCAGCGCCGATGACCTGCTGGGCGTGATCTTCTCGAGTTTTTGCATCGGTAAGTGAGCGGCGGTCACCGCTGTGACTGTCTGCCGGGGCCTGCGCGTTCCATCATGGCTGCACACCACAAGGAGTGCGCATGGGACAAAGACTGCAGGGCCAGGTGGCCATCATCACCGGCGCCAGCCGGGGCATTGGCCGAGCCATCGCCGAGGCTTACGCCGCCGAGGGCGCGAGCCTGTGCCTGATCGCCACCAGGGCCGACAAACTCGCCGACGTTGCCGCCAGCCTGAAGCTGACCGATGACCGGCTGATGACGCTGGCCGTGGATGTGACCGATCGCGCGGCCAGCTTCCAGGCGGTGGCGCAGGTGACCCAGCATTTCGGGCGGGTGGACATACTCGTGAACAACGCGGGCGTCTACCGGGCAAAGCCCTTTCTGGACTACACCGACGAGGACTTCCAGGACATGCTGGATGTGAACCTGTTTGGCGTGCTGCACTTCATGCAGGCGGTGCTGCCGGGCATGCAGTCGCGGCGCCACGGGCGCATCGTCAACATCGCCTCCACCGCGGGCAAATGGGGGTCGCGCAACCAGAGCGCCTACAACACCAGCAAGCATGCGGTGGTGGGGCTCACGCGCTGCGTCGCGCTCGAAGCCAGCCCCCATGCCGTGACCGTCAATGCGATCTGCCCCGGTTTTGTGCAGACCGACATGGTCGAGGAACTCAAGGCGCAGGTGGCCAAAAGCGCGGGCATGAGCGGTGAGGAAATGGTCAAGGCCGCACTGGCGCGGGTGCCGTTGGGGCGGATCCTCGACCCCGACGAGATCGCCCAGCTGGCGGTTTACCTGGGCAGCCACGAATCGCGGGGCATGACGGGGCAGTCCATCCTGCTCGACGGCGGCATGGTCTTGGTCTGAGTCGCGGGGTGGCTGCTCAGCTGGGCATGCCGCCAATACGTGACATCAGTTCGGCCGCATTGCGTGCACCGAAGTGCGCGCGCAGTCTGCCCCGCAGCTTTTCGACCGTGCGCGGGCTCAGGCCCAGCTCGCGTGCCATGACCTGCCAGCCGCGTTGACCTATGCGCTCGAACTCGTCCACGCTGGGGTAGAGCATGGCCAGGCTGGCGGCCTGCATCTCGCTCGCCTCGTAGCCGAACAGGTGGGCAAACGCGGTGTTGCACAGCAGGATCTTGCGCTGCGAGGACAGCATCAGGCCCAGCGGACTGAGCTCGATCAAGGCATCGCCAGAAAGCGTGATGTCGGCAGCATCAACAGGAGGAGTAGTTTTACGCAAGGGTAAGTCCGGGCGTGATTTCACGACTGCACAAAGGATGTATCGATCCCTAATATAGCCCCAGCCAATCCGTGCCCGACGGCCTGCAAACAAGACAAACCGGAAACGCCCGTCCATGAACATCGCCCTGTGGCTCTCGCGCAGCGCCGAACGTTATCCCCAGCAGCCAGCCATTGCCCATGGCACCGAAGTCTGGTGCGACTACGCCGAAATGGCAGGCCGCGCGGCGCGCTCCGCTCAGTGGCTGCAGACGCAAGGCGTGCAGCCTGGCGAGCGGGTGGTGCTGTTCATGGGCAATGCGCCCGAATACCTGCCCCTGCTGTGGGGGGTGTGGTGGCTGGGGGCGGGGGCGGTGCCGGTGAATGCCAAGCTCCACCCCAAGGAGGCTGCCTGGATTGCCGGCCACAGCGAAGCCCGCATCGCCTTCACCGATGCGCCGCGTGCCGATGAGCTGCGCTCCGCCCTGCAGGCGCAGGGCAGTGCGACTGCGGTGCATACAGACTTTGGATTCATGCACGACGCCAGCATGGCGCAGTTGCCCCTGCAGCCCCGCGAGGACGATGACCCGGCCTGGCTGTTCTACACCAGTGGCACCACCGGGCGCCCCAAGGGTGTGGTGCTGTGCGCGCGCCAGCTGCGCGGCTGCGCGCTGGCCTACCTCGCTTCGGTGCAGGCGGTGCAGCGCGGCGACACCATGCTGCACCCGGCGCCCCTGTCACACGGCGGCGGCATGTACCACCTGCCCTATGTGCTGCAGGCGGGGCTGAACGTGGTGCCGCGCAGTGAGGGCTTTGATGCCGCCGAATGCCTGGTGCTGGCCGCGCACTGGCAGAAAGCCTCCTTCTTCGCTGCGCCCACGATGGTGCACCGGCTGGTCGAGGTCGCGCGTCAGCAGGGCGGGCGGCCGCAGGGGCTGGCCACCATCGTCTATGGCGGTGGCCCCATGTACCTGGCCGACATCGAGCAGGCGCTGCAGGTGATCGGGCCGCACTTTGCGCAGATCTACGGCCAGGGCGAATGCCCGATGACGATCACCGTGCTGCCGGGCAGCGACATCCTCGACACCGGCCACCCGCGCTACAGGCAGCGCCTGGCCTCGGTGGGACATGCACAGTCGATGGTCGAGCTGGCGGTGTGTGACGCGCAGGGTCAGGCCCTGCCGGTCGGCGAAGTGGGCGAGATCTGTGTGCGCAGCGAACTGGTCATGGCCGGCTACTGGCGCGATCCCGAGGCCACGGCCCGCGCCATCCGCGGCGGCTGGCTGGCCACCGGCGACATCGGCCGGCTCGATGACGAGGGTTACCTGACCCTGCTCGACCGCGCCAAGGACCTGGTCATCAGCGGCGGCACCAACATCTACCCGCGCGAGGTCGAGGAGGTGCTGCTGACCCATCCGCAGGTCAGCGAGGTGTCGGTGATTGGCCGGCCCGATGCCGAATGGGGTGAGGTGGTGGTGGCGTTTGTGGTGACCCGCGATGCGGTCACGGCCGCCGAGCTGGATGCCCATTGTCTGGACAACATGGCCCGCTTCAAGCGGCCCAAGCATTACCACTTTGTGCCGTCTTTGCCGAAGAACAACTACGGCAAGGTGCTCAAGACGGCATTGCGCGAGCGCGACGCCGAAACCCTGAAAGGACAAGCCGCATGAACACCCCCCCACTGCGCCCTGGTGACGGGCGCCACCCAAGGCATTGGTCTGGCCATTGCCACCCGCCTGGCCGAAGCCGGCCACGATGTGGTGCTGCACGGCATCGAGCCCCAGGCCCAGGGGCAGGCCGTGGCGCAGCAGCTGGCGCAGCGCACCGGCCGTCAGACGGCCTATGTGCAGGCCGACCTGTCGGACGCGCATGCGGCCGGTGCGCTGTTTGCGGCTGCCACAGCCGCGCTGCGCACGCCCGATATCCTGGTCAACAACGCGGGCATTCAGTACACCAGCCCCATCGAGGCCTTTCCGGACGAGCGCTGGCACGCCATCCTCGCCGTCAACCTGAGCGCGGCCTTCTTTGCCATGCGTGCGGCGGTGCCCGCCATGCGTGCGGGCGGCTGGGGGCGCATCGTCAACATCGCTTCGGTGCATGGCCTGGTGGCCTCGGTCAACAAGACGGCCTACCTGGCCGCCAAGCACGGGCTGGTGGGCCTGTCCAAAGGGGTGGCGCTGGAGACGGCCACGCAGGGCATCACCGTCAACTGCATCTGCCCCGGCTGGACCGACACGCCCATCATCGCGCCCCAGATCGAGGCACGGGCGCAGCAGTGCGGCGGCGACCGCGAAGCCGGCATCCGTGACCTGCTGCGCGAAAAGCAGCCTAACCAGACCTTGCTGCCTCCAGAGCGCATCGGGGATGTGGCGGTGTTTTTGTGCAGCGATGCCGCTGCCGGCATCACCGGGGTGGCCTTGCCTGTCGACGGTGGTTGGACGGCTCAATGAGCGATTTCAGACACATGCGAGACAAACCGCGGGATAACCATGACTCGAAACTGACGGCGGACACGCAGAATCCACCCCTGTCCGAGCGCGCCAGTCTCTGAAGGAAACCGAGCAGCCTTTATGTCCAGCGAATACATCATCGAAACCCGCGACCTCATCAAGGAGTTCAAGGGCTTTGTTGCCGTCAATGGCGTCAACCTCCAGGTCCGCCGTGGCCAGATCCATGCCCTGATCGGTCCCAACGGTGCCGGCAAGACCACGGTGTTCAACCTTTTGACCAAGTTCCTGATTCCCACGCGGGGTCAGATCCTGTTCAACGGTCATGACATCACGGCAGAGAAGCCTGCACAGGTGGCGCGCCGCGGCATCGTGCGTTCTTTTCAGATTTCGGCCACCTTTCCCAATCTGACGGTGATGCAGAACGTTCGCATTGCCCTGCAGCGTGCCACTGGCATGTCGATGCACTTCTGGCGCTCGGAACGGGTGCTCGACCAGCTCAACGACAAGGCGATGGCCCTGCTCGCCGAGGTGGATCTGCAGGACATGGCCCACCTGACGGCAGTCGAGTTGCCCTATGGCCGCAAGCGTGCCCTCGAAATCGCCACCACCTTGGCCATGGAGCCGGAGCTGATGCTGCTTGACGAACCCACCCAGGGCATGGGTCACGAAGACGTGGACCGCGTCACGCAGCTCATCAAGAAAGTGGGTGCCAACCGCACCATCCTGATGGTGGAGCACAACATGAACGTGGTCTCCAGCATCGCTGACACCATCAGCGTGCTCCAGCGTGGTCAGGTGATTGCAGAAGGGCCTTACGAAGTGGTGTCAAAGAATCCGCAGGTGCTCGAAGCCTACATGGGCAGCACCGACAACGAACTGGAGGGCGCCCATGGCTGAGGCGACCGAAATGCTGCGCATCAGCAACCTGCACGCCTGGTATGGCGAGTCGCACATTCTGCATGGCGTTGACCTCACGGTGCACAAGGGAGAGGTGGTCACGCTGCTGGGTCGCAATGGTGCGGGACGCACCACCACCATCAAGTCGATCCTGGGCCTGGTGGGAAAGCGGACCGGCGCCATCACCCTCAATGGCAACGAAACCATCAATCTGGCGCCACACCAGATCGCCAAGCTCGGCATTGGCTACTGCCCAGAAGAGCGTGGCATCTTTGCCTCACTGAGCTGTGAGGAAAACCTGTTGCTGCCTCCCGTCATCGCGGACGGAGGGATGGGGCTCGACGAGATTTATGACATGTTCCCCAACCTGCTCGAGCGCAGGAACAGTCCGGGAACACGACTGTCGGGCGGCGAACAGCAGATGCTGGCGGTGGGCCGCATCCTGCGCACTGGCGCCAAGCTGTTGTTGCTTGATGAAATTTCGGAAGGTCTGGCGCCGGTGATCGTGCAGGCGCTGGCCCGCATGATCCTCTCGCTCAAGGCCAAGGGCTTCACCATCATCATGGTTGAGCAGAACTTCCGCTTTGCAGCGCCTTTGGCCGACCGTTTTTATGTGATGGAACACGGCAAGATCGTTGAAGGTTTTGCTGCTGCCGAGCTGCCTTCGAAGATGAGCATGCTCAGCGAATACCTAGGCGTCTGATTTTTTTCAACCAGGAGACAACCATGAAACGCAAACTTCTCTCGATGGCTGCTGCCGCAGCCTGCGCTTTGGGCGGCGCTGCACAGGCCCAGGTCACCGATGGCGTCGTCAAGATCGGCGTCATGAACGACATGTCCGGCCTGTATGCCGACATTTCCGGTCCGGGTGCACTGGTGGCCGCCCGGATGGCCGTGGAAGATTTCCAGAAGACTTCCAAGGCAGGTCTGAAAGTCGAAGTGGTGGGTGCTGACCACCAGAACAAGCCTGACATTGGTTCGAACATTGCCCGAACCTGGTTTGACGTTGACAAGGTCGACGTGATTGTGGACGTGCCGACTTCTTCCGTGGCTCTGGCGATCAACCAGGTGGTGCGTGAGAAGAACAAGGTGTTCCTGAATTCGGGTGCGGCCACTTCCGACTTGACTGGCAAGGCTTGCAGCCCCAATACCGTGCACTGGACCTATGACACCTACATGCTGGCCAACGGTACCGGTACCGCCATCGCCAAGACCGGTGGTGACACCTGGTTCTACCTGACCGCCGATTACGCCTTCGGTCATGCGCTTGAGCGTGACACCGAGGCGGCCGTGCTCAAGGCCGGTGGCCGAACCGTTGGCAAGGTGCGTACGCCCTTCCCGTCGCAGGACTTCTCTTCCTTCCTGCTGCAGGCCCAGGCTTCCAAGGCCAAGATCATTGCGCTGGCCAATGCCGGTGGTGACACCGTGAACTCCATCAAGCAGGCAGCCGAGTTCGGGATCACCAAGGGCGGTCAGAACCTGGCCGGCATGCTGATGTTCATCAACGACGTGCATGCACTGGGCCTGAACACTGCACAGGGCCTGATCTTCACCGAAAGCTTCTACTGGGATCTGAACGACCAGACACGCGCCTGGAGCCGTCGCTTCGCTGCAGCGCATGGCGGCAAGATGCCGTCCATGGTTCAGGCGGGTGTCTATTCCAGCATCCTGCATTACCTGCGTGCCGTGGAGGCCTCCAAGACCGACACCGGCACCAAGGTGGTAGACCAGATGAAGGCCACACCCACCGATGATCCGCTGTTCGGCAAGGGCACCATCCGCGCCGATGGCCGCAAAGTCCACCCGGTCTATCTGGTCGAAGTCAAGAAGCCTTCGGAGTCCAAGGGACCGTGGGATTACCACAAGGTCCGCGCCACCATCCCGGCTGACCAGGCCTTCCGCCCTCTGGCCGAAAGCGAATGCCCGCTGGTCAAGAAGTGATCCCCTTGTTGTTCTGAGTCAAACGAAGTCACCGCCATGGAAATTTTTGGCATTCCCTCGCAAGCCCTGTTCGGGCAATTGCTGATCGGACTGATCAACGGTTCGTTTTATGCGCTGCTCTCGCTGGGCCTGGCGGTGATCTTCGGCTTGCTGAACATCATCAACTTCACCCATGGCGCCCAGTACATGCTGGGCGCCTTTGTGGCCTATCTTGGACTGACCAAGCTGGGGATCAATTACTGGGTCGCCCTGGCGATCACGCCCTTTCTGGTGGGGGCCACCGGGGTGGTCATCGAGCGCACCATGCTCAAGCAGCTTTACAAGCTCGACCACCTGTATGGCCTGTTGCTGACGTTTGGACTGGCGCTCATCATCCAGGGCCTGTTCCGTAACGAGTATGGTTCCTCGGGCATGCCCTATCCGGTCCCCGAGGCCTTTCGCGGCGGCTTCAATCTGGGCTTCATGTTCTTGCCCAAATACCGTGCCTGGGTCATCGTGGCATCCCTTGTGGTGTGCCTGGCCACCTGGTATGTGATCGAGCGCACCAAGCTGGGTGCATACCTCCGTGCAGCTACTGAGAACCCAAGTCTCGTACAGGCCTTTGGCATCAATGTGCCCCGCATGATCACGCTCACTTACGGTTTTGGTGTTGCCCTGGCCGCACTGGCCGGCGTCATGGCAGCCCCCATCTACCAGGTCAATCCGACCATGGGCGCTGACCTCATCATTGTGGTGTTTGCGGTGGTGGTGATCGGCGGCATGGGCTCCATCATGGGCGCCATCGTCACCGGTTTTGGCTTGGGCCTGATCGAGGGCCTGACCAAGGTGTTCTACCCTGAAGCCTCGGCGACCGTGATTTTCGTGATCATGGCCATCGTCCTGCTCATCAAGCCCGCCGGCCTGTTCGGCACCCAGAAGTAATGCCATGACGAACTCTGCAACTGCCTCGCTGTCGACCGAATCGAACAAGTCCCTTTGGGTGGCCTTTGCCATCATGGCGGCGGTCTTTGCCATCGCTCCGATCTGGGTCTACCCGGTGTTCCTGATGAAGGTGATGTGCTTTGCACTCTTTGCCTGTGCCTTCAACCTGCTGCTGGGTTTTGGCGGACTGCTTTCTTTCGGGCATGCCATGTTTCTGGGCCTGGCTGGATACACCTCGGCCCATGCCGCCAAGGTTTGGGGCTGGAACCCGGAGCTGGCCGTTGTGTTCGGTACGCTCTCATCCATGGTCTTGGCCTATGTGGTGGGCTCCCTGGCCATTCGTCGCCAGGGCATCTACTTCGCCATGATCACGCTGGCGCTGGCCCAGATGATTTTCTTCTTCTCTCTGCAGGCGCCTTTCACCGGTGGCGAAGACGGTATTCAGGCCGTGCCTCGCGGCAAGCTCTTTGGTGCCATCGATCTGGCCGACAACAACAACATGTATGTGTTTGTGCTGGCGATTTTCCTGGCCGCCTTCCTGTTCATTTGGCGTGTGGTGCATTCCCCCTTTGGTCAGATCCTCAAGGCCATACGCGAACACCAGGACAGGGCTACTTCGCTGGGCTACGACACCGACAAATACAAGCTGCTCGCTTTTGTTATTTCTGGCGCACTGGCCGGCACGGCAGGGGCGACCAAGGCGCTGGTCTTCCAGCTTGCTTCGCTCACCGATGTTCACTGGAGTATGTCGGGTGAGGTGGTGTTGATGACGCTGGTGGGAGGCATGGGCACATTGTTTGGGCCGGTGGCTGGCGCAGCAGTGATTGTCAGCATGCAGAACTACCTGGCCGAGCTGGGTGCCTGGGTGACGATCGTTCAGGGTGTAATTTTTGTGATCTGTGTGCTGGCTTTCCGCCGCGGCATCATTGGTGAGATCGCCAACCTGATCAAGAAGCCGCTCTGACGAGCCGCCCACATGCCACACAAAAGGCCCGCTGCAGCGGGCCTTTTTGTTTTCAGCGCATGAAGCGTTTGACGTAATCCTCACCCAGGCCCACAGCCTTGAAATGGGCGCGGTACTTCTCGATGCGGGTGAAAACGTCGTCGTAGCCGGTGGCATTGCCCTGGGTGTCCACATACATCAGCGCGCCGTGTACGGTGAACAGGGTGACCATGTCCTGGCAGTCGTCGGGCACCACCAGGGTATGGGTTTCGCCGGGCGGTTCAAACACATAGCTGCCTTCGTGAGCCACCCAGTCGTGCTCCAGGTAGAGCCATTTGCCCTTGATCACGTAGGCATGCACCTGGCCCGAATGGCGGTGGCGCTGCAGCAGCCCCGAGCGCTTGACCTTGAGCAGGTGCACGTAAAAACCACCGGTCACGTTCAGGTGGATCGGGCGTGACCAGATGCCGTCGGCCACCGGCGCCCACAGCAAGGGGTCGTCGGTGAGCACATCGGGGATCACCATGTCGGGCGCCATGCCCCAGGGCTGGGGTTTGGCGTAGGGCACGCGGTCGTCAGACCGCTGGGCGGGGGTGCTGCTCACTGGCATCTCCTGTTTTGAAGCTGCAAGATTACCGGCGAGTCGCGCAGCTGTCTGCCGGCTGCGCGACAGCGGCCGCAATTGGCTAGACTGCAATGCCCTGGCTCCCACCGTCTGCACCCATGTCTGCCCACCGCGTCCCCGGCCTCTGGCTCATCAGCCTGGCGGCTTTCAGTTCCATGGCCTCGATGCGGGTGTGTGATCCGATGCTGGTGGCGTTGGCCTCCGAGTTTCAGGTCAGTGTGGGCGAGGCGTCCAAAGTGGTGTCGGCCTTTGCGCTGGCCTATGGCACCCTGCAGCTTTTTTACGGCCCGCTGGGCGACCGCGTCGGCAAGCTGCGCGTGATCAACGCGGCCGTGCTGGCCTGTGCGATTTTCAGCGCCTTCACCGCCCTGGCCACCGACCTGCAGTGGCTGGTGCTGGCGCGCGCAGCCATGGGGGCCAGTGCAGCGGGGATCATTCCATTGTCGATGGCCTGGCTGGGCGACCAGGTCAGTTACGAGCGGCGCCAGGAAACCCTGGCGCGCCTGATGAGCGCCACCGTCACCGGCATGATGGCCGGCCAGTGGTTTGGCGGCTGGGCGGCCGAATCGCTGGGCTGGCGCAATGCGTTTGCGGTCTTGTCCCTGCTGTTCGCCACGGCCTGCGGCTTGCTGTTTGTCCGCACGGCCACGCAGCGCCGCGCGGTGCCCATTAAGACCGAAGGCTCCTATTGGCGGCAGGCGCTGGCCAGCCTGGGCCTGCTGCGGGACGCCCGTGTCCGCTGGGTGCTCACGGTGACGGCACTCGAGGGTGCCATGGCCTTTGGCACGCTGGCTTTCGTGCCCAGCCAGGTGGAGCAGCATTTTCATCTGAGCGCTGCGGTGGCCGGGGGCATGATGGCGCTCTACGGCATCGGGGGCCTCGTCTACAGCCAGATGGCTCGGCGCTGGCTGGGCTGGTTTGGCGAGCGCGGCCTGGCCCGGCTGGGCAGTCTGCTGGTGGCGGTGGGCCTGTTGCTGCTGGCCTGGGGCATGCACCCGCTGCTGGCAGCGCTGGGCTGCCTGTCGGCAGGGCTGGGTTTTTACATGCTGCACAACACGCTGCAGACCCAGGCCACGCAGATGGCGCCGCATGCGCGCGGCAGCGCCGTCACCCTGTTTGCCTGTCTGCTGTTCTTTGGCCAGTCCACCGGCGTGTTGCTGGTGGCGCAGACGGTGGACCATGGCGGCCTGGAGTGGGCCTATACCGTTTCGGCGCTGGGCATGGTGGTGCTGGGCGCCGTCATTGCCCGCCGGGTGAAGGCCAAGGCTTGAAGGCCGTTGGACTCAATGCCCCTCGAATTCCACCAGCGTGAACAGCGGCAGGCCCGAGGCGTGGATCCGGGCTGAGCCGCCGAGTTCGGGCAGGTCCACGATGGCGGCGCCCTCCATCACGGTGGCCCCGAGTTTTTCGAGCAGTTTTTTGCCGGCCAGCATGGTGCCGCCAGTGGCGATCAGGTCGTCGATCAGCAGCACGCGCTGACCGGGCCTGACCGCATCGGTGTGCAGCTCCACCGTGGCGCTGCCGTATTCGAGTTCGTAGGTTTCCTCCACCGTGGTGAAAGGCAGTTTGCCTTTTTTGCGGATCGGCACAAAGCCCACGCCCAGCTCGTAGGCCGCCACCGAGCCCAGGATGAAGCCGCGTGCATCCAGCCCCGCCACCACATCGGGGCGCAGTGCCGGGTCCATGTAGCGGTGCACAAAGGCGTCGATCAGCACGCGAAACACGCGCGGGTTCTGCAGCAACGGCGTGATGTCCCGAAACTGCACGCCCGGGGCAGGCCAGTCGGGCACGGTGCGGATGTGGTTCTTGAGGAAGTCGTGGACGTTCAGTGCGGTCATGGCGTCAGCCCTTGATCAGTTTTTCTTCCGCGATGGCCAGGGTGCGCGGGGTGCCCGAGAGGACCAGTGTGTCGTTCATCTGCAGCTCGGTGTCGTCCTGCACGGTTTCGGTTTTGCCGTTGGCGCGGCGCAGGTTGACCAGTCGCACCCCCATGGCGTGGAAGTTCAGGTCCGCCACCGGCTTGCCCAGCCAGGGTGAGGCCAGCGGCAGGCTCAGGGTGCTCAGGCGCTCGTGCTCGATCTCGTCGATGGTGTCGTCGTCGGCGCCATGAAAGTAGCCCTTGAGCAGGTTGTAGCGTGCATCGCGCTGGTCCTGCACCGCGCGGATCACCCGGCGCATGGGCACGCCCACCAGCGCCAGGGCATGGCTGGCCAGCATGAGCGAGCCTTCCAGTGCTTCGGGCACCACTTCGGTGGCGCCGGCCTGCTGCAGCTTTTGCAGGTCCAGGTCGTCCTTGGTGCGGACGATCACCGGTACCTGCGGGGCATGGTTTTGCGTGTGGCCCAGCACCTTCAGGGCGGCCGCAGAGTCCAGGTAGGTCACGACCACGGCACTGGCGCGGGCGAGGCCGGCGGCCATCAGTGCCTGCAGGCGACCGGCGTCGCCGAACACCACCGAGTCGCCGGCGGCGGCGGCCTGACGCACACGGTCGGGGTCCAGGTCCAGTGCCATGTAGGGAATGCCTTCCTGTTCGAGCATGTGCGCCAGGCTTTGACCCGTGCGGCCGTAGCCGCAGATGATGACGTGCTTGCTGGTGTTGATCGACTTGCGGGCAATGGTGGTCATCTGCAGCGACTGCTGCAGCCATTCGCTGGCCACCAGCTTCATCACGAGTGTGTTGCTGTGCATCACGATGAACGGCGTGGCGAGCATCGACAGCACCATGCTGGCGAGCACAGGGTTGAGCAGCTGGGGCGGAATCACATCGCTTTGCGACCCCAGTGTCAGCAGCACGAAGCCGAATTCACCGGCTTGCGCCAGATACAGGCCGGTGCGCAGGGCCACGCCGTTGCTGGCGCCGTAGACCTTGGCCAGTCCGGCCACCAGCATCAGCTTGAAGAGCACGGGCAGCACCAGCAACACCAGCACCAGCGGCCAGCGCTCGAACACGATCATCCAGTCCAGCATCATGCCGATGGTGATGAAGAACAGCCCCAGCAGCACATCATGGAAGGGGCGGATGTCCAGCTCCACCTGGTGTTTGTATTCGGTCTCCGAAATCAGCATGCCGGCGATGAAGGCCCCCAGCGCCAGGCTCAGGCCCGCCAGTTCGGTCAGCCAGGCCAGGCCCAGCGTGACCAGCAGCAGGTTGAGCACGAACAGTTCTTCACTTTTGCGCCGCGCCGCCAGCGTGAGCCACCAGCGCATGATGCGTTGCCCACCCGTGAGCAGCAGGGTGATCAGCACGGTGGCCTTGAGTGCAGCCAGCAGCAGGGCGGTGAACAATTCTTCGGGAGGCGAGCCCAGCGCCGGGATCAGCACCAGCAGCGGCACCACGGCCAGATCCTGGAACAGCAGCACGCCCATGACGCGCTTGCCGTGTTCGGATTCGAGCTCCAGCCGGTCGGCCATCAGCTTGACCACGATGGCCGTGCTGCTCATGGCCATGGCGCCCGAGAGGGCCAGCGCGGTCTGCCACTCCATCTTCCACAGGGTCGGCGCCAGGGTGGCCAGAAACAGGGAGGCGAAGGTCACGATGACCAGGGTGAGCACCACCTGCAGCAGGCCCAGGCCGAACACATGCCGGCGCATGGCGCGCAGCTTGGGCAGGTTGAATTCGAGCCCGATGACGAACATCAGAAAGACCACGCCGAATTCGGCCAGGTGCTGCACGCCCGACGAGTTCTGCGCCAGCGCCAGAGCGTTGGGCCCGATCACCACGCCCACGGCCAGGTAGCCCAGCATGGGCGGCAGGCGCAGCATGCGGCAGCCGACCACGCCGAGCACGGCGGCCAGCAGGTACAGCAGCGTCAGTTCGAGGGCGTTCATGGCCTGATCCTACCAACGGATGGCGATGGTTTCGGGACAAAGCCCCACGCGGGGTGTGCAGGGCGTTCTCGCGGGGACTCTCGCAGCCCCCGCCGATAAAATGGCCACATGACCCTTTCTGCCCCCACCTTGCTGCAGCTGGCCCGGGAGACGCTCGACATCGAGGCCGCCGCCCTGCAGGGCCTCAAGGCCCGCCTGGACCAGCGGTTTGTGCGCGCCGTGGAGATGATGCTGAATGTCAGGGGCCGCGTGGTCGTGACCGGCATGGGCAAGAGTGGCCACATCGGCCGCAAGATTGCGGCCACCCTGGCGTCTACCGGCACCCCGGCCATGTTCGTGCACCCGGCCGAGGCCAGCCATGGCGACCTGGGCATGATCAAGCCGGTCGATGTGGTGCTGGCGATTTCCAACAGTGGCGAAAGCGACGAACTGGTCGCCATCCTGCCGGTCCTCAAGCGCCAGGGTGTGCCCCTGATCGCCATGACCGGCGGCCTGCAGTCCTCGCTGGCGCGCCATGCGGATGTGGTGCTCGACAGTTCGGTCGAGAAGGAAGCCTGCCCGCTCAACCTGGCCCCCACCGCCAGCACCACCGCACAGCTGGCGTTGGGCGATGCACTGGCCGTGGCCCTTCTGGATGCCCGGGGCTTCAAGCCCGAGGACTTTGCGCGTTCGCACCCCGGTGGCTCTCTGGGCCGGCGCCTGCTCACCCATGTGGGCGATGTGATGCGCAGTGGCGATGCGGTGCCGCGCGTGGGCCCCGAGGCCAGCTTCAGCGCACTGATGCAGGAAATGAGCCGCAAAGGCCTGGGCGCATCGGCGGTGGTCGATGCGGCGGGGCGTCCGGTGGGCGTTTTCACCGACGGTGACCTGCGCCGCCTGATTGAAAAAGGCCAGGACCTGCGCGCCCTCAAGGCCGGCGAGGTGATGCATGCCCAGCCCCGCACCGTCCTGCGCGACGCGCTGGCGGTGGAGGCCGCCGACATGATGGAGCAGTACCGCATCACCAGCATCCTGGTGGTGGACAGCGAGGGCGTGCTGTGTGGTGCGCTCAACAGCAACGACCTGATGCGCGCCAAGGTGATCTGATGCAAGCCCTCGTCCCCGCCCTTGACCACCCGCCCGAATTGCTGCTCAAGGCCCAAGGCATCCGGGTGGCCTTTTTTGATGTGGATGGGGTGCTGACCGATGGGGGGCTGTATTTCTCCGAGTCGGGCGAATCGCTCAAGCGTTTTTCGGTGCTCGACGGCCAGGGCCTCAAGCTGCTGCAGCAGGCGGGCATCACGCCGGTGGTCATCACCGGGCGCGATTCGGCGCCGCTGCGCCTGCGCATGAAGGCGCTGGGCATCACGCACGCCCGCTTCGGCACCGAAGACAAGCGTCCGGCTGCCGAAGCCTTCCTGGCCGAGCTGGGCCTGGACTGGTCGCAGGCCGCGGCCATGGGCGACGACTGGCCTGACTTGCCTGTGATGCAGCGCGCTGCTTTTGCCTGCGCGCCAGCCAACGCGCACGCCCAGAACAAAGCCATTGCCCACCATGTCACGGCCGAGTGCGGTGGCGAGGGCGCAGCGCGCGCCTTCTGTGACCTGCTGCTGGTCGCAGGTGGTCACTATGCGCGTTTGCTGGCGCAGGTGGGCGTCTCCGACCACAAGGGCCCCTCGGCATGACATCCTGGCTGGCCGTACGCCGCGCCCTCGACCGCCTGACGCTGTACCTGCCGCTGGCGGTCATGGCCCTGCTGGCCATGGGCAGCTGGTGGCTGGTGCGCAGCATGCCCGATGTCTGGGGCGGGGCGTCTGAAAAGCCTGTTCGCCAGGACCCGGACTACCACCTCGAACATTTTTCCACCCAGGTCTTTGACGCCCAGGGTCGCCGCATCCGGCAGGTCAGCGGCGACAAGGCGCGCCATTACCCCGAAAGCGACGAGCTGCACATCGATGCAGTGCGCTTTTCTGCGATCAACGAAGAGGGGGTGGAAGTGCAAGCCACCGCCCGACGCGGAGTGGCCACCGGCGATGGCGAACGCGTGACCTTGCTGGAGCGGGTGCATGTGGTGCGCCCGGCATACGGGCAGACGCCCAGGCTCGAATTGAACGGTGAGCGCCTGGTGGCCCTGCCAAAACAGGAAAAACTGTTGTCCGATCAGCCGGTGGAGATTCTGCGCGACCGTGACCGCTTCATCGCCAGCGGCCTGGATTTCAGCACCCGCACCGGACAGTACCAACTCAGCGGACGCGTGCAGGGCACGCTGCAGCCCCGAACACCATGAACACAGACCGCCTGTTCTTCATCACCGGCGCTTCAAGCGGCATCGGTCTGGCGCTGGCCATGGCCTGTCTGCAGCGCGGTGGGCGGGTGGCCCTGGTGGCCCGGCGTGTGGAGCCCATGGCGCAGGCACTGGCTGCATGGCCGCAAGCGCGCTGGCGGGTATGGTCGGCCGATGTGTGCGACGCCGCAGCCATGCAGGCGGTGGCGCAATCGTGCATCGACGAGATGGGTTTGCCCGACACCGTGGTGGCCAATGCCGGCATCAGCCTGGGGGTCGATCTGGCCGATGCCGAAGACCTGCCTGTTTTTGCGCAGGTGATGGACACCAATGTGCAGGGTCTGGTCCACACTTTCCAGCCCTTCATCGCTCCGATGTGCGCGCGCGGCCACGGCCAGCTCGTGGGCATCGCCAGCGTGGCGGGTGTGCGTGGCTTGCCCGGCCATGCGGCCTACTGCGCGAGCAAGGCGGCCGCGATCGCCTGCTGCGAAAGCCTGCGTGGCGAGCTGCGGCCCCATGGGCTGCAGGTGACGACGATCGCGCCGGGCTACGTGGCCACGCCGCTGACCTCACGCAACCGCTACCCGATGCCTTTTCTGATGCAGCCCGAGGACTTTGCGCGGCAGGCCTTGCGCGCCATCGAGGCAGGCGTCTCCTTTCGGGTGATACCCTGGCCGATGGGCCTGGTGGCCCGGGTGCTGCGCCTTTTGCCTGATGCGCTGTTTGACCGGCTCCTGCGCGGCCGGCCCCGCAAGCACCGCCACACCGAGGGCTGAAAAAAACAAAGGCCCCGAAGGGCCCTTGTAGTGCAGTGCAGTCAGGCTGCTGTGCGATCAGTAGCTGTTGCCACCGCCATAGCCGCCACCGCCGCCTTCGCGGCGACCACCGCCACGGGGGCCGGTGCCGTAGGGGCTGCGGAAACCGCCACCACCACCTTCACCGCCGCCGTAGCCACCGCCGCCTTCACGGCGACCACCGCCGTAGCCACCACCGCCACCACCGTAGCCGCCGCCACCGCCACGAGGGCCGCCGAAACCACCACCGCCGGTGCGGGGGGGGCGGGCTTCCATCGGACGGGCTTCATTGACCACCACATTGCGGCCGCCGAGCGACTGGCCGTTCATGCCTTCGATGGCGGCTTGCGCTTCGGCATCGCTGCCCATCTCGACAAAGCCGAAACCTTTGGAGCGGCCGGTGTCGCGCTCCATCATGACCTTGGCGCTGGTGACGGCACCGAAAGCGCCGAAGGCCTGTTCCAGATCGCCGTCACGCACCGAGTAGGGCAGGTTGCCGACGTAAAGTTTGTTGCCCATGAAGGGACTCCTCAAAACAAAAAAACACGCGATGGAGTCCCGAAAGCGCCTTCAACAAACCTGAGAACACCCGGATGGGGAAGCGAAACTGACCTGGTCACCGCAAAAAACACCGTGGTTGACACGGTGCGAACCATTATGCGCGATAAATCCGAATTGCCAACAGGGGCTATCCCTGCAGGGCGCATGGGGCCTGGGTTTGTGTCATCCAGGCCACATCACCATCACCAGCTCACTTCGCGGTCTGGCGTTGCGCTGATCCTGTGGATCGACAGGTCCGCGCCTTCGTATTCTTCTTCGGCGTTGAGTTTCAGGCCCACCGTGAGTTTGAGCACACCATAAACCACGGTGCCACCCAGAGTTGCCCACACCACGCCCATGGCGGTGCCGATCAGCTGGGCGGAGAAGCTGACGCCACCCAGTCCACCCAGAGCGGTCGAACCGAAAATGCCGGCCGCGATGCCCCCCCAGGTGCCGCACAGCCCATGCAGGGGCCAGACGCCCAGCACATCGTCGATCTTCCACTTGTTTTGCGTCAGGGTGAACATCACTACGAACAAGGCGCCCGCGACGGCACCGACCACCAACGCACCGAAAGGGTGCATCAGGTCGGAGCCGGCGCACACGGCCACCAGACCGGCCAGTGGCCCGTTGTGCACGAAACCCGGGTCGTTCTTGCCCAGCACCAGCGCGGCCAGGGTCCCGCCGACCATGGCCATGAGCGAGTTGACGGCCACCAGGCCGGAGATCTTGTCCAGGGTCTGGGCGCTCATGACGTTGAAGCCGAACCAGCCGACGATCAGGATCCAGGCGCCGAGTGCCAGGAAGGGGATGTTGGAGGGCGGATGTGCCGACATGGCGCCGTCCTTACGGTAGCGGTTGTAGCGAGCGCCCAGCAGCAGCACGGCGGGCAGCGCGATCCAGCCGCCCACGGCATGCACCACCACCGAGCCGGCAAAGTCGTGGAACTCCTCGCCGGTGGCGGCCTTGATCCAGGCCTGCACGCCAAAGTGCTGGTTCCAGGCGATGCCCTCGAAGAAGGGGTAGATAAAGCCCACGATCACGGCGGTGGCGATCAGCTGGGGCCAGAACTTGGCGCGTTCGGCAATCCCGCCTGAAATGATGGCGGGTATGGCGGCGGCGAAGGTCAGCAGGAAAAAGAACTTGACCAGGTCGTAGCCGTTTTTGGCAGCCAGCTGCTCGGCGCCGACAAAAAAGCCGGTGCCATAAGCCACGCTGTAGCCGACCACGAAATAAACCACAGTGGAAACCGAGAAGTCCACCAGTATCTTGACCAGGGCATTGACCTGGTTTTTCTTGCGGACGGTGCCCAGCTCGAGAAAGGCAAAGCCGGCGTGCATGGCAAGGACCATGATCCCGCCCAGCAAAATGAAAAGCGCATCTGCGCCCTGTTTCAGTGCATCCATGGGAGTAAACGGTTATTTTTGATACGAAGTGGTGCGCGAAACTTGCCAAAACGCAGTCCGCACCAGATTTAAGCAAAATTCGTTCCAATTTGATGCGTGCCATGCCCGATCTGGGGCGCGCGGTTGGGTGTCGGCATTGATAGGCCTCTTATGATCCACGCATATGGAAGCATTTCTCATCTCCACCGGCATCGTCGCCCTGGCCGAAATGGGCGACAAGACGCAGCTCTTGTCGCTGGTGCTGGCGGCGCGTTTTCGCAAACCCTGGCCGATCGTGCTCGGCATCCTGGTCGCCACGCTGGCCAACCACGCGCTGGCCGGTGCCGTGGGCAGCTGGGTGACCACCCTGCTGGGGCCGACCGCGCTGCGCTGGGTCCTGGGCCTGTCTTTCATCGCCATGGCGGTCTGGATGCTGATCCCCGACAAGCTCGACGATGAAGAGGGGGACAGCGCCCCGCGCATGGGCGTGTTCATGACCACGGTTGTGGCTTTCTTCCTGGCCGAGATGGGCGACAAGACCCAGATCGCCACCGTCATGCTGGCAGCACAGTACAACGCCTGGGCCTGGGTGGTGGCGGGCACCACGCTGGGCATGATGCTGGCCAACGCGCCGGTGGTCTGGCTGGGCGATGCCATCACCAAGCGCGTGCCGATCCGGCTGGTGCACATCGTCTCGGCGGTAATCTTCGCGGTGCTGGGCGCCCTGGCGCTGTCGGGTTGGGCTTGACGACCGCTTTTCAGACCCTGGGCTGGCGCAGGTAAATCACCCAGTAGACCAGTCCCACCAGTCCCGCGCCGCCCAGCAGGTTGCCCAAAATCACGGGCACCAGATTGCCCAGCAAGCCGGCCCAGCTGACAAGAGCGCCATCGGCCGCCACACCTGCGCCCTGCAGCAGCATGGCCAGCGGCAGGATGTACATGTTGGCGATGCTGTGCTCGAAGCCCGCAGCCACGAAGGCCATGATCGGGAAGACCACGGCCACCGCCTTGTCCACCACACTGCGCCCGGCCAGCGCCATCCAGACGGCCATGCACACCAGGATGTTGCACAACACGCCGCGCACCAGCGCCGTCCAGAAGGGCAGGTCCTGCTTGGCCAGCGCAATTTGAACCACTTTGTGCCCGACCGCGCCGCCGTTCATCTGGGCCTGGCCACTCCAGAACACCAGCAGTGCCAGCCCGGCCGCGCCCACGAAGTTGGCGGCGCAGACCACCGCCCAGTTGCGCAACACCTGTGCGGTGCGGATGCGCCCGTCGGCCCAGGCCATGACCAGCAGGTTGTTGCCGGTGAACAGCTCGGCCCCGGCCACCACCACCATCAACAGGCCCAGTGAAAACACCAGCCCGCCCGCAAACGTGCTGGCAGCAAAACCCAGCGAGGCGTCCGATCGGACCAGGATGAACAGCATGGCCCCCAGCCCGATGAAGGCGCCGGCCAGCACACCCAGCAGGCTCAGGGGCAGCAGGGCCATGCGGGCCTTGGTTTCGCCCACGGCCTCGACGCGACGGGCAATCTCGGCAGGGCTGTAGGCATCGAAGCCGAACACCTCGGGCATGGCGCATCTCCTGACAGAACTACGGGCTCGTCTTATACTAAGCCCCTGCGCCGATTTGCTCCAGCTTGCGGGCGCGGGGGTTGATCAACCCCAAAGAAATGCAGCTAAAGAGGCCGATCTGCCCGGTTTCGCTTCTTTGGCGTCACCGGGTTTTTTGTTTGCAGTCATGAGTTTCGTTGCCACCCCTCAGTCGATGACGTTCGATGCGCCGCTGCCCCTGCAAAGCGGCGCGCAGATCCGTGGCTACCAGCTGGCCTACGAAACCTACGGCACGCTCAATGCCGACAAGTCCAATGCGGTGCTGATCTGCCATGCGCTCAACGCCTCGCACCATGTGGCCGGCGTCTATGCCGACCAGCCCAGCAACCTGGGCTGGTGGGACAACATGATCGGCCCCGGCAAGCCGGTGGATACCGACAAGTTCTTCGTCATCGGCGTCAACAACCTCGGTTCGTGCTTTGGCTCCACCGGCCCGATGCACACGAACCCCGACACCGGCAAGGTGTATGGCGCCGATTTTCCGGTGGTGACGGTGGAAGACTGGGTCAACGCCCAGGCCCGGTTGCTCGATGCACTGGGCATCGAGCAGCTGGCTGCCGTGATGGGCGGCAGCCTGGGGGGCATGCAGGCGCTTAGCTGGACGCTGCAGCACCCGCAGCGCGTGCGTCATGCCGTGGTGGTGGCCAGTGCGCCCAACCTGAACGCCGAGAACATCGCCTTCAACGAAGTCGCCCGCCGCGCCATCGTCAACGACCCGGACTTCCATGATGGTCACTTTTACCAGCACGGCGTGGTGCCCAAGCGCGGCCTGCGCATTGCCCGCATGATCGGCCACATCACTTACCTGAGCGACGACGTGATGAACGAGAAGTTCGGCCGCGAACTGCGCAACGCCGTCAACAGCCCGACCGGCTACAAATATTCCACGCAGGACATCGAGTTCCAGATCGAAAGCTACCTGCGCTACC
>JACCDI011821261.1_pt1 | contig 22112 bp, 21 predicted proteins | sample 7442791 | NCBI WGS metagenome assembly JACCDI01 (sample SAMN15323434, study PRJNA562643) | freshwater metagenome | isolation source: river surface water | place: USA:Blue River Watershed | collected 2017-08-15
ATCGGGCGAACTATTTTCCCCTTGCTGGCTGCCTGAGCTGTGCTTCATGGCCGGAGCATGATTCGCTGCTCCGGAGTTTTTATCCGTATCGCCGGATGTTCCTGTGTTTGATGATCGATCAGTTATCGTGTGATTATCAGGATTGTAGGTATCTCTGGTTGAAGTCGGTGAGGAAGCTGCCATGTTTTGCTTTCCGGGTGATTGAACGCAGGTTGAACGCAGGTAAACGGGAGAATCCCGATTCCGCGACATGTGTTCCCGATCCCATCATCAAGTTCGCGACTGGCGGCTACTCGCGTGCCGATCTGCCGGCTGCTGTGTTCCGGGAAGCGCTGGGCAATCAAGGCCAGGTCAAGCTGACAGAGCCTCCCAACGAAAAGGACGACCTTTTCAGGTCGTCCTTGGTGGGTCTTCAATGCATGAGCCCGACAGATTTCAGGACTTTTCATTCTCCACTGCGTACGGACTCTCACCGCTGGAGCCGTATACCTTGTCGCTGGATTGTTCATCGGGCGCGTGTTCGTCAATTCCAAGCGCCACAGCGAGCAGGTCCATCTGCCACCAGACAAGATTGTTGAAGTCGTCAACGAGTTCGCTATCGATCTTCAGCGACACCTTGAGGAATTCCTCCGGCAGCGACGGAGCGCGCTTTTGCGCAACGAAGGCTTGCCTGATCAGCGCTTTCAGCGCTTCTGGCGTGTTGTGTGTGCTGGATTCACTGGCAGTGGTGCTGCTGGCGGAGCTTGCCTGCCAGATCCGGCTGGCGGACTCGCAGGCCCGGGCGAGCTGGTGAGCTGGCGCATCCAGCAATCCTAGCCGCGATCGGAACGCCGCTGTCAGATTGGTTTCCATGGATACCTTGTTCATCGCTTCCATGGTCAGACTGGCGACTACATCAGGCAGCGATGCTCCCAGTATTTCCGAGCGCATGGTGTCGACGATGGTTGCGGCGACGTTTTCGATCGACTCGATTTCGGCTTCCATCTTCTGTTTCATTTTCTGCCACTGCGGATTTGTCTGAATCAGTTCGAAGGCCGGTTGTTGGGTCAGGCGCGGGTCGTCTGCCAGCCTGGAAAAGGCATAGCCGATCAGGATGCGGCAGACAGCATCGACGCGAGTTGACGGATCCGGATACAGTTGCGTGACCAGGCCTTGCAGCAGCGGTTTGAGTACCTGCCTGACGATGGCCGACATCCGGTGGTCATCGAAAGTTTTATCGAGCTCATTGCCGACCGCATCGGATTTGAGTGCAAAGATCAGGTCATTCGATAGCTGCGCGCCATCGATAGCCAGCATTTCATCAGGAGCCCTCAACGTCGCTACCAGCATGGCGAATGGGTCCGAATATTCCGCCATCGATTTACTGTGTTCTTTCAGGCGGAGAAATTCAAGCGACACCGGATCCGATATCCATTTCCGGTTGAACGGAATCTTTTTCCGGGCAAGCCAGTGGCCGGAAGCGTTCAGGGCCGTGATCTCCGTGATCAGCGTGTAGTCCTTCAGTTTCTCCGAGAGTTGCAGCAGGCGCATCACGGTTTCCTTGTCCTTGTTCAGGCGCGAGAAGCGCGGCAGCACGAAACGGAGCAGGGTTCTCGCCATGTCGGCTTCGATCACGTCGCCGACGTCATCGATCAAATGGCTGATGAATGACTGGATCACATAGCTGAAACTGTCGCGTCGATCAAAAAATTCGAGCATCGCGTGCAGGAGCTCGGGAGAATCAGCGTCGAAAGGAGCTTGCAGTAGTGCTGGCTTCAGCATCAGTTCGTGCACGCTCGGATTCTTCAGGGAGATCAATGGTGAAATCGCAGCCAGCGTTTCGCTCATCGGGGTCGATAGCCATTGTTTCATCAGCTTATGCTGCTGCGCGTCGGTCAGACTGACAAACTTGACTAGCGCTTCCACGCCTTTCGTCCAGCCCCGCCGCGTTGCCCGAACCAGCAGGGTGGGCAGGTCTGTCTCATAGACAGCAGCACCCTCGGCCAGCAAGAGTCTCAGCAAGTCTGCGTTCCTGAATTTGACGGCCCAGCTCACAAGCGACATTCGATCCGGATGCTGATACAGATCTGCGCCATGGCGAACCAGAATCTCTGCGATCCTGCCGTGGTTATGGCTGCAGGCGCAGGCCAGCGCGTTCCCGCCATGAATGAACTCGCGTTGGTTCAGATAGCGTGACAGATCATTGTCACCGCCATTCCCGAACGGCTTGCCGAGCAAATATTTGACGGACAGCAGCTCCCCCTCTTTCGAAGCACGCATCAATGCGGTGACGCCCTTGTTATTCGCACTGTCGCTCATGCCTTTTGAGAGCAGCACGTACAAGACTTCGGGGTGGTGGACCGCCAGATGTACTTCGGTATTACCGTTTTCTTCAGGGTTGGCATGGGCTCCATCGGGCAGCGCCTCTGCCAGCGTCAGGGCAATTTCCGGCCAGTATGTGAGCGCCATAGAAAGGGGCGAAATTGAATCTTCACTGCATGATCCGGGATCGGCGCCAGCCGCCAGCAATTCGCGCACGGCTTTTTCATCCCGGCGGTGGATCGAATAATGCAGTTCCGTGATCCCCTGGTCATACAGGAATTTTTTCGAGAGTGCCTGTAAGGCGTCTATTGATTTCTGAATGGCGCTGCATTGAGCTTGAAGGGCTTGTATCTCACTGTTTTGAGCTTGAAGGGCTTGTGCGCTATCCAGGATGGCGGCCTGCACCATCTGCTCGCTAACTGGCGAAGGATAGTCGACCTCTCCCCTCGAGATTTCCCCACGTCTCACTTGCCCAAGCTTATTGAACAGAACTGGATCGACACCTCCTTTTTTTGGGCTGTGCACGATAATCTTGGGCTCCGCATGAGAATGCGGGCGAGCTTGCTTGTTCGCTTCGGGATGCTTCTGGTTTCGGTAAGCCGGTTCGCTGCCCGTCATTGGTTCTCTGATGAATTTCTTTTCCGCTGTCTCGCTTTCCCTGCGTGCGGTAGCTTGCCGATCTGGCTTACCCACATTTGCCCGGCGTTCTTCATCGTTCGCGCGCGCGCCTCGATCAGCGTGAGATTTTTCCGTAGCCTGTCGCTTGCCGGCACCATCCCGGTCGGCATTCGCGTCCGTCTGGCGCATCGTGGGCGTTTTTTGTTGTTCCGTGCCTTTCCCGTCGTCGTGCTTTTCTCCGGAGAGACCGGGTTGGGTGGAAGGAGCGGAACTGTCGTGCGGGGTATAGGCGTCGTTAGTCGAGTTCGGGCTGGAAAATAGCATGGCGGTGATCTTGGTCTCGTTGATCGGCGGCGCGTGCTGCAAGCGCCGTAACAGCGGGATAGGTCACCGATGACGGAGGGCGGTTCTGGAAAAAGTGTGTCGATGCGTTTCGCGTCCGTGAACCGCGCGACATGAAAAAAGGCCGGAACGAGTCCGGCCTTCGATGAGAGTCTTCGATTATCGGAAATTACATCCGAATGGCTTACGAGCCACCATGCCGATCAGTGCCGACTGTCCGTAGTGCTGCGTGCCTTCGGTCAGCACATCTTCGTAAGCGTGCAGTTCGGCGATGTCGAGGTCGCCGAACGCGTCCTGCAGCAGTGCCTCGGTGTACAGGTGGTCGACGTTCGGCGGGCCGCCGGTCTTGTAATCCAGCTGTTTGGGCGTGTAGCCCTGCAGCAGGATCAGCCCATCCGGTTTCAGCGCTGACTTCATCCGCTTGAACAAGGTCGCGCGCGTGTCGGGGTCGGCGAATTGTATGAAGATCGCGACCACGGCGTCGTACTCGAGCGCCTTCCACGGATAGTCTTCGACGCCGCAGACGCTGAAGTTCACCTCCACACCATGCTGCTGCGCGAGCTTCTTCGCCTTCTCGACGCCGACCGGCGAGATGTCGAACGCATCGACGTTCAGGCCGCGCCTGGCCATCCAGACGCTGTTGCGGCCTTCGCCATCGGCGACCGCGAGCACGCGCATGCCCGGTTGCAGCAATTGCGCGTGCTGCGCCAGCCATGCGTTCGGCTCGGTGCCGAAGATGTAGTCGTCGGCGGCGAAGCGCGCGTCCCAGGTCTGGCGCGGGTTGGCAAAGCCCTTGCTCATCTTACGCAGTCGGCTCTTGCGGCGTTTCGACCTTGCAGGTGCTGAAGCCGAACGGCAGGTAGGCCGGGCAGAAGCGCGTGGTGCCGGTCAGGATGGGCACGATGCCTATCCAGCCCCACAGGCCGATCACGTTCGTGGCGGCGAGAACGATCAGCACGACGCCGGCGATGATGCGCAGCGCGCGGTCCAGCTTGCCAACATTCGCTTTCATTTTCTTCTCCTTGCGGTGGGTGAAAAATGGGTTCTTATTCGGGAATTTCCTCGACTGCGCTGCCGTCCGGCGAACCAACGCGCAGGCGCTGCGCGAATTCGAAGAGGGCCATGCCGGCCACCATCGCGACCACGAAGATCATCGCCTTGCCATTGCCGCTGCCCAGCGAGGTCAGCGCAGGGCCCGGGCAGAAGCCAGCCAGCCCCCAGCCCGCGCCAAACAGCACGCTCCCGATGACGAGCCGCTTGTCTATCGTGCGCTTCGTCGGCAGCCGCATCGGCGCGCCGAGCACGCTGCTCGCGCGGCGCCCTGCATATCGGAACGCGAACAGGCCGACAAAAATTGCGCCGCCCATCACGAAGGCGAGCGAAGGATCCCAGAGGCCGGCGATGTCGAGGAAGCCCTGGACTTTCGACGGATCGGTCATGCCGGCGAAGATCAGGCCGATGCCGAAGATCAGGCCGGACGCGAAGGCGGTGACGGTGGGGAGTGCGGTTTTCATTGTTGCTCCGTCAGGCCAGCAAGTGACGCATCACGAAAACGACAGCGACGCCGCTGCCCATGAAGCACAGTGTCGCGACCAGCGAACGCAGCGACAGCCGCGACAGCCCGCACACGCCGTGCCCGCTGGTGCAGCCGCCCGCGTAGCGCGTGCCTATGCCGACCAGCAGGCCGGCGACGATCAGCGCGCCGCTGCCGGCATCGATGGTCGCCAGAGGGTAGGGCAGGAAAATCGCGAAGGCGGTCGGCGCAACGATCAGGCCGAGCAGGAAAGCCACGCGCCAGCGCACGTCGCCCGCGCGCAGGTGCAGCAGCTCGCCGAGGATGCCGCTGATGCCGGCCACCCGGCCGTTGGCCAGCATCAGGAACGCCGCCGCGAGGCCGATCAGCAGCCCGCCGGCCAGCGAGGACAGCGGCGTGAAATGATTCCAGTCGATGTTCATGCGGTCGTTTCCTTTGCGCTGCAGAACTGCCGGTACAGCACGCCGAGCACGGCCAGCGCGGCCTCGCTGTCAATCCGGTAGTAGATTTGCTTGCCGTCGCGGCGGGTGGAGACCAGCGCCTCCTCGCGCAGCACCGCCAGCTGCTGCGACAGCGTCGGCTGCTGGATGTCGAGCAATTCCTCGAGCTCGCCGACGCGTCGCTCGCCTTGCGATAGCTCGCACAGCAGCAGCAGCCGGTCAGGGTTGGACATCACGCGCATCAGCGCGCAGGCACGGTTGGACGCCGCACGCAGCGTCGGCAGGTCGAGATCGGGTTCGGAATTCATGGCGTGGTCAGTTCGGTATCCGGGACACTTTGGATGCGAACATATTATATTTCAATAAACTATCGGCTGCGCTATTGAAATCTGGCAGGGCAGCTTCAGGTCTTCGCCAGCGCCTGATCGAGATCCCACAGGATGTCGTCGGCGGATTCGATGCCGATGGCCAGCCGGATCAGGTCCGGCGGAACGCCGGCCGCCAGCTGCTGCTCTTCGGACAGCTGCCGGTGCGTGGTGGAGGCGGGATGGATCACCAGCGACTTTGCGTCACCGATGTTCGCGAGATGGGACAAGAATTCGACGCTCTCGATGAATTTCTGGCCGGCGGCCGCGCCCCCCTTGATGCCGAAGGACAGCACGGCGCCCGCGCCCCTGGGCAGGTACTTCTGCGCCAGCTCGAAATACCGGTTGTTCTTCAGGCCGGGATAATTGACCCAGGAGACTTTCGGATGCGCGGACAGGAATTCGGCGACCCTCAGCGCGTTGGCGCAGTGGCGCTCCATTCGCAAGTGCAGGGTCTCGACGCCCTGCAGCAGCAGGAAGGCATTCATCGGGGACAGCGCGGGGCCGAAGGTGCGCAGTCCTTCCATCCGGCATTTCATCGTGAAGCCGAAGTCGCCGAAAGTTTCGTGGAAGCGCACGCCGTGGTAGCCCTGGGAGGGCTCGGTCATGCCCGGGAATTTGCCGTTGCCCCAGTTGAATTTGCCGGACTCGACGATCACGCCCCCCATCGTCGTGCCGTGGCCGCCGAGGAACTTGGTCGCCGAGTGCATCACGATCGCCGCCCCCCATTCGAAAGGGCGGCACAGCCAGGGCGAAGCGAAGGTGTTGTCGATGAACAGCGGCAAGCGATGCGCGTCAGCGATCGCTGCGACCTTTTCAAGGTCGAGCACATTCATCGATGGATTGCCGATCGTTTCCGCGTACAGCAGCTTGGTCTTCGGCGTGATCGCGCGCGCGAAATTTTCCGGTTCGTCGCTGTCGACGAAAACGGTATCGATGCCCAGCTTGCGGAAATTCACGTCGAGCTGCGTGTGCGTGCCGCCATACAGCGTGCGCGCGGCGACGATCTCGTCACCGGCTTCGCAGATGTTGAGCATCGCGATCATCTGTGCCGCCATGCCGCTGCCGGTAGCGACGGCCGCGCGCCCGTTTTCCAGTGCCGCGACGCGCTCTTCCAGCACCGCTACCGTCGGGTTCGACAGCCGCGAATACACATTGCCGAAGGTCTGCAGGTTGAACAGGCTGGCCGCATGGTCTGCGCTGTCGAACACATAGGAGGTGGTCTGGTAGATCGGCACTGCGCGTGCGCCGGTGGCGGCGTCCGGAATCTGTCCTGCGTGCAGGCACAGCGTGTCGAAATCGTAGACGTGGTCTTTGGACATATGGGCGCAGAGGTCAGAGGGGACGGCGGGACGAGATCACCTTCGTGTTCACGCCGAACCAGCCAAGGCCGCCGAACAGCCGCGCGTATTCGATCTTCACGCAGCGGTCCATCACGACCTCGAGCCCGCCGGCTTCGGCAATGCGCCTGGCTTCTTCATTGATCACGCCGATCTGCAACCACAGCACCCTGGCGCCTATGGCCACGGCGTCGTGCGCGACCGGCACGCAATCCTCCGGCTTGCGAAACACGTCGACGATATCCACCTTCTCCGGAATCGATTTCAGGTCCGGATAGCACTTCTCGCCGAGGATCTCGTCATATTTCGGATTGACCGGTATCACGCGAAAGCCATGCTCCTGCATGTATTTCGCCGCGAAATAGGACGGACGGTACCAGTCGGCGGATAGTCCGACGACGGCAATCGTGTGGTTGTCTTTCAGGATGCGCCTGAGCTGCGCGATCGTGCTCATCAAGGGTCTCCGGTCGCGAGTCGCGACGACTGTGTCGTGACGATACCATGCGTTCCCGGTTCTGCTGGCAGGCGTGCGGTCATGATGCGCCGGTATAGCGGCCACAGCAGCGCCAGTATCGTCATGCCTGCATAGCCGGTCGGCATCTGAGGCGAGGCTGGCGTTCGGGAGAGGCCATTGCAGTCGAGCCAGGGCTCGAGGTGGTGCGACGAATGACGCGGCAGGTTGAACAGGATCGCGTCGGATATCCGGTTTGCGCAATCCCAGGTGTGCTGCGGGCCCATGCGCTCGGGCTTGCCATCGATGGTCCGGCGTTCCAGTCCCCAGTGCTCGACGTAATCGACCGCTGCGACCAGCGTTTGCGCGATCCATGCGGTGATGAGCGCAAATACCGTCGAGCGCCAGCCGCCGGCGATGTACAGCAGCAGCGCAATCAGCAGAGAGACGCCGGCGAGCGCGAGCGCCTCGTTCACACGGCCGTGCTTGTTGTGCGACAGCTTCACCGCGTCGGTAAATACATGGGAAAAATAGCGCGGCATGAATTGCCACAGGCTTTCATCGCGCCGCGCTGTGGCGGCGTCTGCCCGGGTAGCGGCGGCGCGGTGATGTCCGCGATTATGTTCGATCGCATAGTGGCCGTAAGCAATCCAGCACAGCAGCGCACGCGCAAGTGCGCGATCGGCCAGCGGACGGCGATGGCCCAGCTCATGCGCAAGCACGATGCCGATGCCGCCCGCGACATAGCCGCAGCCCAATGCCATCGGAATCAGTTGGGGCCAGTCCATCTGCGGCGCCAGCAGCGCGAATCCGGCGCAGGTCGCCAGCACCGCGAGCATCACCGCGCGCAGGAACCCTGCGGGCCAGCGGTAGCTGATTGCCGGCGCGTCGGCGCGCTCGCGGCCGAGGAACCATTCGGCCAGCGGCAACGCGATCGTGGCGAGCAAGACCGTCAGCCAGGGCCAGCCGAGCAGCCAGCCGGCCAGCGGCGACAATGTGAAACCCAGCGGTAGCAGCAGATGAAGCGGCATGATCTGACCTCCATCGCTTCATTGTAGCGGCCTGCGCCGCGGAGGATGGCGTCGGATATGTTTTCAAAAACGTAACGATCTCCAGACTGAATTGCGCGTCATCATGCGTTGACATCATTGCACCCCTATGTTCCAATCCGGAAACATCGGGGAACTGTGTGCGAGTCAGCGCTTTGCGACTGCAGCAGAAGCTCCGTCATTCTCATCCCGAGATAGCCATACACCCATGCGACAGCCGAATCCCATCATTGGCAATAGCCAGCCGATGCGCGAGATCCGCAAGCTGATCGAAACGATCGCGGATTCGAGCGCCACGGTGCTGGTCACGGGTGAATCCGGGACCGGCAAGGAGCTGGTCGCGCAGGCGCTGCATTACCAGTCGCCGCGCGCCGATGCCAATTTCGTTCCGCTCAATTGCGCCGCCATTCCGAAAGAGCTGATGGAGTCCGAACTGTTCGGGCACCGCAAGGGCGCTTTCACCGGCGCGCTGGCCGATCGCGTCGGCCGCTTCGAGCTCGCGCACGGCGGCACCCTGTTCCTCGACGAGATCGGCGACCTGTCGCTCGACATGCAGGTCAAGCTCTTGCGCGTGCTACAGGAGAAGACGGTCGATCCGGTCGGCTCCTCGCGTGCGGTCGAGGTCGACGTGCGCGTGGTCGCCGCGACCCACCGCGACCTCGAGGCCGAGATCGCCGCCGGCCGCTTCCGCGAGGACCTGTATTACCGGCTCAACGTGCTGCCGCTGCGCACGCCGCCGCTGCGCGAGCGCGGCGACGACATCATCGTGCTGGCGAGGCACTATGCGGAAAAATTCGCGCACAAGGGCACGCCGGTCACGTTCACCGCCGATTTCAGCGACGCATTGAAGTCCTATGACTGGCCCGGCAACGTGCGGGAGCTGTCGAACCTGATCCACCGCTTCTCGACGCTGTTCGCCGGCCAGCGCCTGTCGCTGAAGGCCATACCGACCGCGATGCTGCCCAAGGGCCTGCAGAAGATCCAGGAAGAGCGCGCGGGTCTGCCCGAGCCCGAGCCGCAGGAAGCGCATGCGGCCGATGTGCTGCAGATGTTCGCGGTGCAGGGCGAGCCGCCCGCCGTGAAAATCGAGATCAGCACCGAAGCCGAGCGCAATCATGTCGAGGACATCATCCTGCTCGCACAGGGCGGCGCGGTGCTGCCGCCGGAGGGCGTGTCGCTGAAGGAGCGGATGGCGCAGATCGAGCGCGCGTACATCGAGCAGGCGCTCGACCGCGCCGACGGCAACGTGTCCAAGACCGCTCGCCTGCTGAACCTGCAGCGCACCACGCTGATCGAGAAGATCGACAAATACCGCCTGCGCTCTGCATGAGCGCGAACCCCTGAGGATTCTGAAGATGGATATCGCCAGTCTGGTCGGCGTGCTGGGCGCCTTGCTGTTGATAGCGATCGCGACTGGCGGTCATTTCCTGCAGTTCTTCGACCTGCCGGCGGTGCTGATCGTGTTTGGCGGCACCTTCCTGGTCGTGCTGTCGAAAAGCACGATGGCCGAGTTCAAGGGGGCCTACACCACCGCGCGCGAGGTGCTGACCACGAAGCCGACGCGGCTGCAGGACCTGATCGACGAGCTGATCGAGATCGGCCGCGTCGCGCGCTATGACGACCGCTGGATGATCACGCTCGAGGACCGCGAGTACAAGGACCCGTTCATCGCGAAGGCCGCGCGCATGTGGGTCGACGGCATCGAATATTCGCTGCTGAAGGACGCGCTGCTGCGCGAGATCGCCGAAGTCAAGATCCGCTACGAGCATGCGCGCGACTTCTTCGGCTATGCGCAGGAACTCGCGCCCGGCATGGGCATGATAGGCACGCTGATCGGCCTGGTGCTGATGATGGGCGCCGTCAATGACCCGCGCACCATCGGCCCCGGCATGGCAGTGGCGCTCTTGACCACCTTGTACGGCGCGGTGCTGGCCAACGTGGTGCTCGGTCCGCTGGTACAGAAGATCAACGGCCACGGCAAGCGCGTCAAGCGCAACTACGAAATGGCGATGGCCGGCGTGCTGTTCATCCACAAGGGCGGCGACCCGCGCCTGCTGCCGGACCTGCTGCTGGGCCACCTGCCGCAGGAGGAGGACGAGCCGGCCGCGCTGCCCGAGCCGAAGGATGCGCAAGCGGAAGCGGCGGAAAACGCCTGATCGCCGATGAGCTCGCGCGAACACGAAGACGACGACGCGGCGCGCATGCCGCTGACGTTGTTCGACACGCTCACCGCGCAGGATGAGGAGCCGGCGGTGCGCCACGGCGCGCCGCTGTGGGTCGTCACCTTCGCCGACATGATCACGCTGCTGCTGGCGTTCTTCCTGCTGGTGCTGTCGTTTTCCGAGCTGAATCCCGAGCGCTTCCGCGATGTCAGCGGCTCGCTGCAGAAATCGCTGGGCCGACAGGACATGCCGTCTCCGGTGCAGTCGCCGCCGGTCGAGACGCAGCTGGTCGGCGGCCCGACCGAAGAGAAGCTGCCCTTGCCGGAGCAGCTCGCTAAGGACCTCGGCAAGCTGCAGAAGGAACTGTCGACCGATCTCGCCGGCCGCAAGATCCAGCTGGTCGCCGACAATGGCCGCCTGCTGATACACCTGCCTGCGCGCAGCAATGGCGTGCTGCCGCAGGAAATGATCGACCTTTACGCGCGCATCGCCGATGCGCAGGCGCAGGTCGAGACCCCGGTCGAGGTGCGCGAGGGTGAGCCGGTCGATCGCGGCGTCGAGCTTGCACGCCAGATCCGCCAGCTGCGCGATGCGCTGGCCAGAGAGATCGAGCATGGCGACGCGCAGGTCGAGCGCGACGGCGAGCGCATCGTGATCCGCATGGCGGTGCAGGGCAGTTTCTACCCGGCCAGCGCCGACCTGTCGCCGGAGTCGCTGCCGATGCTGAAAAAGATAGGCGAGGCTATCGCAAAGACCGGCGGCCGCATCACGGTCGAGGGCCACACCGATGCGATACCGCTGGCGGGACACGCGCGCTTCCGTTCCAACTGGGACCTGTCCGGCGCGCGCGCGTCGTCGGTGGCCGACTACCTGACCGCCTATGCCAGCGTACCTCGCGAGCGCGTGGTGGTGCGCGGCATGGCCGACACGCGCCCGGTCGCGCCGAACGACACGCGCGAGGGCAGGGCGAAGAACCGGCGCATCGAGGTGCTGGTGGATGCGTACGGCGGCTGAGCCCAAGCGTTCCCGAGCTCAGGATTCGCGCTTTCGGATACGGTATTCGATCTGCCCGCGCCCCATCTGCAGCATGCGCGCAGCGGCGGATACGTTGCCGTTGTTCCTTTCCACCGCGCGCCGTATCAGCAGGTCTTCCATCTCTTCCAGCGACAGCTCGCGCGACAGCAGCGCGTCCGCGGTGCGCCCCAGTCCGTCGGCATCCATGTCCCGCATCGCGTTCATCACCAGGCTGCCGGACGAATTCAGGTTGAATGCATGCCCGCGTATCTTTTCTCCGCCGGCAAACAGGTGCTGCACGTCGATTGCGCCGCCATCTTCGGCGAGGATCACGCCGCGCTCGATCATGTTCTCCAGCTCGCGCACGTTGCCGGGCCAGTCGTAATCCCACAGCGCCGCATACGCGCGCGGCGTCAGCCCCGACACCTGCTTGACGATGCGCGCTGCGCTACGCTTGAGGAACAGCGACACCAGCAGCGGAATGTCTTCGAGGCGATCGCGCAGCGGCGGTATCTCGATCGGGAACACGTTGAGCCGATAGAACAGGTCCATCCGGAATCGCCCCTCGTCGACTTCCTGCCGCAGGTCGCGGTTGGCGGCGGCGACAATGCGCACGTCGATGCGCCGGACAGTCGTTCCGCCGACGCGCTCGATCTCGCGTTCCTGCAGCGCGCGCAGCACCTTGCCCTGCGCGGTCAGTGACAGGCTGGTGATCTCGTCGAGGAACAGCGTGCCGCCATCGGCGCGCTCGAAACGTCCCGGGCGGCTGTGCTCGGCGCCGGTGTACGCGCCTTTCTCGACACCGAACAGTTCCGCTTCCACCAGGTCCGGCGGTATCGCCGCGCAATTGATCGAGACCAGCGGACCGTTCGCGCGCGGGCTGATCGAATGCAGCGCGCGGGTGAAGCATTCCTTGCCGACCCCGCTCTCGCCGCGAAACAAGACCGTCGAGGCCGTCGGCGCGACCTTGCGCACCAGGTTCGCGGCGCGATTGAAGCCGGATGAGGTGCCGACGAAGCCGGCGAAGTGCTGCGCGTGCGGGTCCTTGCCCGTATCAGCCGACGCCTTGTCCGCAAGGCTGACGAAAGTTTCTGCCTTCAGGTAGCGCAGGTCTTCGGCCTGCTCGTCCTCGGCCTGCCACTCGGCCAGCGGCTTGCCGATCACGCGGCAGCGGCTGTGGCCCATGCCCACGCATTCGACTTCGCGCCAGTGGATCTGCATGCCGGTCAGCGCGGTGCAGTAGCCGTCCGCATAGCCGACCATCATCCAGCAGGCCGGCGCGCCGCTGACGCCCAGCTGTTCGAGATGCGCCTTGCCTTCCCATGACGAGGACCAGAAATAATCGCCCCAGAACTCGCCGCGCTCGATATCCATGTGCATGGAGTCGATCGGCTGGTTGCGCACGAAGCCCTCGATCTCGCGCAGGCGCGGCCCCATCGCCAGCGCCTCGTTGATGTCGCGCAGTTCCATCGCGGCCACCTTGCGCCCGTCGTCGAAGCCTTGCTGGTAGCCGAGGCGGGTCAGCAGTTCGCGCGCCTTCGCGACACCGAGCGACTGTATCAGCTCGCGCCGCAGCTCCGCGAACGAGGAGGCATGCATCAGCAGCATGCGCTGCTCGAACAGCTGTATGTGCCCCGCATCCGGCGCGAAGTGAAGATGGTTGGCCAGCAGGCGCGCGCGCTCCTTTTCGGAGCTGCTTGCCGGTGTCTCTTCCGAGGCCAAGCCTTTGGTCTTCGCCATCCTGTCTCCCCATTTCTTTTTTGAGAACCCGTTCATCGCGTTTGCTGATGCCAGAAAAACCGGGCCTTCGGGCTTTTTGAAATCACGAAAGGGATTTTTGCACTAAACACTCTGGTGTGTCGCCCCGTGTTTCCTTCTTGTTTAAAAACAGTCGCTTACCGAAATCCTTCCGGGCTGGCCTGCTAGTTGCTGTAGGTCCCGTGCACAAGCAGCGGTGATCTGGCGCTGCAGGCCAGACAAAACGGAGAGTGAAGAGTGACAGGGTTCGATCGCGTTGACGACAACAATCTGCTGGCAGTGACGCTGGTCCGCCGCTCGGTCGAGGCCGATGGCATTGTCTCGCTGCAGTTGCGCCCTGCAGAGAGCGGCAAGCTGCCGCGTTTCAGCGCCGGCGCGCATGTCGACCTTCATTTGCCCAATGGCGTGGTGCGCCAGTATTCGCTGTGCGGCGACCCGCGCGACGAAGATCGTTACGAGATCGCGATACTGCGCGAGGAGCAGGGACGCGGCGGATCGAAAAGCGCGCACGACGACCTGCGCGAGGGCGATACGCTGCGCATCAGCGCGCCGCGCAATCATTTTCCGCTCGAAGCGGCGCCGCACACGGTGCTGTTCGCCGGCGGCATAGGCATCACGCCGCTGCTCGCCATGGCGCGCGAACTGCATGAGGACGCAGCGTCCTTCGAATTGCACTACTGCGCACGTTCGCGCAGCCGCGCCGCATTTGCCGACTGGCTGGCGGCCGCGCCTTTTGCCGACAGCGTGCATTTCCACTTCGACGACAGCCCCGAGGCGCAGCGACTGGACGCAGATTATGTCTGCCGGACGGCAGTTGCGGGCTCCCGTCTCTATGTCTGCGGTCCTGCCGGTTTCATGGATCACGTCATGTCGGCCGCGCGCAGCGCGGGCTGGCCACAGCAGCGCATCCATCACGAATACTTTGCTGCGCCGGCGTCGGCTCTCTTGTCCGTCGCCGGGAGCGGCGAGGTGTTCGAGGTCGAATGCGCGCGCACCGGCAAGCTTGTGCCGGTGCCGGCCGGACAGAGCATCGTGGCCGCGCTGCGCAGCCACGGCATCGAGGTGCCGCTGTCCTGCGAGCAGGGCATCTGCGGCACCTGCTCGGTCCGCGTGCTGCAGGGGGTACCCGATCACCGAGACCATTTCCTGACCGCGAGCGAGAAGGCAGCGAACGATCGCCTGCTCGCGTGCTGCTCGCGCGCGCTGTCGGCGCGCCTCGTCGTCGATTTGTAGGGAGGCTTTGCCTGATGCACTGATTCCTTGCACGCCACGCCTGAGCTTGGTCACCGAGCGTCAGGTCCCATCGCAGTCCGACAATACCTATAAAGGAGACCTATGGACACCAAAGTCATCGAGATACATCCGGCCGCCGGCGCGGAAAAGAAGGGACGCTACCTGCGCAACATCTGGTACGTCGCCGCGCTGTCGTCCGAGGTGAATGCCACCGACCTGTTCGCCCGCACCCTGCTCGACACCTCGGTGCTCATCTACCGCAAGGCCGACGGCACGGCGGTGGCGATGCACGACCGCTGCCCGCATCGCTTCGTGCCGCTGTCGAAGGGCACGCGGCAGGGCGACGAGGTCGTCTGCAAGTACCACGCGCTGCGCTTCGACTGCGACGGCAAGTGCACGCACAACCCGCACGGCAACGGGCACATCCCGGAGGCTGCGAAGGTAAAGACTTTCCCGCTGATGGAAAAATACGGCTTCCTGTGGATCTGGATGGGCGACGAGCCGGCCGATCCCGCGCTGCTGCCGGACTACAGCCCGCTCGACCACGGACATGAAAACGGCGTCGCGTACACCTACATGCACATGAAGGCCAATTACGAGCTCATCATCGACAACGTGATGGACCTGAGCCACATCGACCACGTGCACGGCGAGATCATCACCACCCGCGGCCAGCTGTCGCCGCTGATCCCGAAGGTGAAGGACACCGCGCGCACGGTGAATGCGCGCTGGGAGTGGAAGCAGACGCCGGCGATGATGATCTTCGCCAATTTCCTGCCCGACCCGAAAGCCGAGGCTCGCCACTTCTTCGACATCACCTGGTCGCCGCCGGCGAACATCCAGCTGTCGGTGGGCGCGATACAGGGCGATGGCAACCTCGACCTGAAGGACTGCACCGGCCAGTACGACCTGCATACCACCACTCCGGAGAGCAACGGCACCACCCACTACTGGTTCGCGACCCGCCGCAATCACATCGAGGAGGACGGCGACTTCAACAAGATGAAGATCAAGGCCATGCACGACGCCTTCGTCGACGAGGACTTCCCGATCATCGAGGCCGTCGGCAAGGAAATGGGCGGCGAAGATTTCTTCGACCTGAAGCCGGTGCTGATGTCGAACGACATCGCCCCGGTGAAGGTGAGGAAACTGCTGCAGCACCTGATCGAGCAGGAAGAGGGGTAACGAAGCCGCAAGCCGGTCTGCCCCGCGAGGCACGGCCCGGCTGGTTCCAGTCAGGCTGGAATGCCGCCCGGGAGGGCGGCATTTTTCATCAGGCGGGGGCTTATTCCGCCTTGGTTCCGCCGGTGGACGTGAACGAGGGCGTGGTCGCGCCCGGCACCGTGCCGTTCGGCTTCGACTGGTCCTTCGCATAGCTGACCACGCGCTGCTTCGAAGCTTCGCGCTCGGCGGCCGCCTGCCGCTCCTTGGCCGCGTCGCGCTCGGCCGCGGCCTGGCGTTCCTTCGCCAGTTCGCGTTCCTTTGCCGCTTCGCGTTCGCGCGCGCGCTCGCGCTCGCGGGCCAATTCGCGCTCCTTGTCCTTGATCTCCTTTTCGCGGCGCGCCTTTTCGGCGGCCAGTTCCTGCGCCATTTCCTTCTCGCGCTGCTTCTGCTGCAGCGCCAGCGTCTCGACGTCCTTCTTCACGCTCTCGACGTTGGAAACCGAGCCTTGCAGCCGGTTGAACTGTCCCGACAGGTCCTTCACCGCCTTCGACTGTTCCTTCAGCATGCCGTCGAGCGTGGTCAGCTGCTGCAGCAGCGCCTTGTTTGCGGCTTCGGCCTTCACCGCTTCCGCGCGCGCGGCCTCGGCCCTCGCCTGCGCCTCGGCCTTGCGGGCGGCCAGTGCTTCGGGCGACGGCTCGGCCTTCGCTGCCGGGGCAGCGCCCGCTTTCGGCTCGGGGCGAGCCGGCGCCTTCGGCGCTTCGGCCAGCTTCGCTATCCTTTCCTCGATCGCCTGCTGTACCGATTGCGTGTTTTCCTGCGCCAGTTTCAGGTCCTCCAGCGCCGAATGGATGTCGTCCATGCTCTCCATGCGGCGCTTCAGGTCGACCGCGCGCTTGCCGACGGCCAGCGTCATCTCGTCGAGCTGGGACACCTTGTTCTGCAGCTGCACACTCATGAAGCTGAATACGCCGGCCGATCCGACCAGCACCGCGCCGGCGATGCCGAGCACGAGCTTGGCCTGCGCTGACGAGCGCTGCGCGCCGTCGATCAGCTTTTCCGCCGCCTTGTTCACATGGCCGCCGGTGGTCGCCACCGCAGCGGCCGAACGGTTCGCGACCTCGGCCGCATCCAGCACGATGCTCATCAGCGACTCGAGCTGCTGCGAGGCCGAACGGTTGTTCTCGACCAGGATCTGCACCGCCTCCAGTGCGCGCCGGGCGGTGTCCTGCGGCACGGCCACCGAGCCATCGGGCTGGACGTCGGCGAGTTCTATCTCGGGCCTTGCGCGTTCGGCGTCCGGCGGCACGCCGGCTTCCTCGGGGGTCAGCGAGGGCGGTTCCGGCTCGGGCATGAAGCCGCTGGCGGCGTCGAGTTTCACCTCCGGCGTCTTGTCGTCTTTTGCTTCGTCGCTCATCGTGCTATCCGTTTGGCCAGTCGTTCTATCGATTCGTCGAGCTTGTCGAGCTGGTGCTTCACTTTCGTCGTCGACAGCCCGAGGCTGGCGATCCTCTCCTCGAGATGGATCGACAATGCCCATGGTGTGGCGTCGTCCTCGACCTTGAAGGTCAGGTCCGGGTCGCTCATTGCCACGGGCGCAGTTGCTGTTTCTTCAACCTCGGCCGTCTCCGCTGCGCCGGTTTCGGCCGACTCGCTGCTGTCCGGCGCGGCGTCGCCGGCGCCGACCTGCGGTACCGGTACCTGCGAATCGCGCATCGCGCGCAGGTCCGACAGGCCTTCTGCATCTTCCATGCGCCGCTGGTCGGAAGGACCGTCGGCGTCATGCAGGCTGCGCTGGTCCGACAGACCGTCGGCGTCTTCCATGCTGCGCTGGTCGGACGGGCCGTCGCCTTTGCGCATGGCCGTGCCGTCGGGCGCATGGCCATCGTCATGCAGCTGGCGCTGGTCCGACATGCCTTCGGCGTCATGCAGCGCTGCCGCGCCGTCATGTGCGTCCTTGCCGTGCAGCTGGCGCAGTTCGGACAGGCCGTCGGCGTCATCCATGTGCCGCTGTTCTTCCGGGCCGCCGGCCGCGTCGTGCAGCGCACGATCGAAGCTGGCGCCGTCCTTCTGGTCATGCATGCCGCGCTGATCTGCCGGCGCATCGGGCCGCTTCTTCAGCGCGAACTTCGCCGTCTCGGCGATCGCCATCTCCGGCGCGTCGTCGCCGCGGAATACCTGCGTTTTTTCTTCAGACACAGCTCACCTCAGCAAATGGACTCAGCGGCCCGCCGGCAGCAGCGCCGACTGCAGCGATTTCACCGGACGCAGCCACGGATCCGCCGGCATGCCCTGGCGGGCGGCGTAAGTCTCGGCTTCCTTGCGGGTCGCGAAGGGCCCCGAGACCACGGCGAACTTCACGCCCTTGTCCTGCGTATTCACCGCAACGATCCGCGCCCGGGTCAGCGCGCCGTACTGCGCGCGCCATTCCTGCGCCTCGGCCATCGATCCCAGCGACACATGCTGCACGAAGAAGCTGCCGGGCTTGGTCTGGCGCACCATCTGGTCCATGCCGCGCTCGGAGCGCGGCGCAAGCGCGTCGGCCGGCTTCGCTGCGTCGGCTTTCGCTTCCGTTTTTGCCTCGACCCTGGCCTCGGGCTTTGCGTCAGGCTTCGCGGACTCCGGCTTCGGCGGCTCGGTCTTCGCCGGCTCCGTTTTCGCCGGTTCCGTTTTCGCCGGAGGGACGGCCTCTGCCCGGGCCTCAGGCTTGGCGGCCGCTTCCTCCGAGGCCTTGGCCGCGGAGTCCGCTTTCTCAGTGGATGAATCGGCAGCAACCGGCGGAACTGTAGGCGCGTCCGCCGCCGGCGCCGCTTGCGCCGCACGCGCGGCGTCGGCCGCCTTCGCCTCTTCCAGTTTCGCCGTCGGCGGCTTGCCCACCAGCGCGACTACGGCATCCATCGCCCACGGGGGCAGGTTGTCCTTCAGGATCGGCGAATTGGCCAGCAGCGGCGACAGGTTTTGCGCAAACAGCAACAGCACCACGGCCCCCGACACGAGCAGCATCAGCGCCGAGGCCAGCGCCCAGCGCACCGCCTTCGACAACAGGCCGCGCGGCTTCGCGGCCGCGGTGAATGCCGGCTGGGCCGGTGCGGCCGGGCCGTCCAGCGTCGGCTCGGTGCGCTTGTTCCGCTCCGCTTCCTCCGCCTCATCCATCTCCTTGCGCTCCTTGCGGGCGGCCGCCAGCTGCGCCTCGAAGCGCGCCTGCGCGGTGCTTGGCTCGGCGCTTTTGTCTTTCCTGGCCTTGGGCGCGATCTTCAGCTCCGCATAGCCGGTCGCGGCCAGCACCTTCTTGACCTCGACCTCGAAGCCCATGGCGCGCGCGACCTTCAGCAGCGCTTCGCCCTCGGTGCGCGTTGGCGTCTCCACCGGCCAGCGCAGCAGCCGCTGGCCGAAGCTGTCCAGCGTGCGCTCATGCAGCATCATGCCGGCGCGGTCGACCAGCAGCACCAGCGACACGTTCGCGCCGGGGAAATCCTGCACCAGACGGGCCAGCAGCTGCAGGTCGCGCTTGTTGACGGCCTTGGCGTCATGCGCGATCAGCACGCGGCGCGGGGCGGGGGAGTTCTCGGCCCGGCGCGCGTCCTCGATGGAGATGTCCGACAGGATCTGGTTGAAGCGCTCGAGCAGCTGTTCGGTGTTCTGCGGCAGGAAGACCTCGACCTGCAGGCCCTCGGTCTTGCGCAGCTTGGCCAGCACCAGCCGGCCGTAGTGGTCGAGCACGCCTTCGCTGTCCGACGACAGCGCCAGCGACGCGCTGTTCTCGCGCACCGCGCGCATCACATAGTCGAAGCGCGTCCGGTCGGACGCGCGCAGGAAAATACCGTCGTTGCCGACGGTATCGTTGTTCATCTCGATCTCTTGGTCGTTCACGTGACGGCCTCTTCAAGTCTTCCGTTCGAGTCGAACTGCATGTTCTTCGGCACGTTGGGCTGCGGCTTCTGCAGCGGCGGCGCGCCGGGGCGGATGCTCGCCAGGTTGAACACATAGGCGATCACCTGCGCGACCGCATAGTACAGGTCTTCCGGCACCGTTTGATCGATTTCGGTCGTGAAATACAGCGCACGCGCCAGCGGCGGCGCGCGGAAGATCTCGATGCCGTGCTTCGCGGCTTCCTCGCGGATTCGGGCGGCGATCTCGTCGGTGCCCTTGGCCAGCAGGATAGGCGCGCTATCGCCATTCGGGTCGTAGGACAGCGCGACCGCGAAGTGCTCCGGGTTGGTGATCACTACGTCGGCGTCCTTCACGCTTTCCAGCATGCGGCCGCTGGCCATCTCGCGCTGGCGGCGGCGGATCTGCGCCTTGACCTCGGGACGGCCTTCCATGTCCTTCATCTCGTCCTTGACCTCCTGCTTGGACATGCGCATCGACTTCATGAACTGCCAGCGCTGGTAGGGGACGTCGATGGCGGCGATCAGGATCAGCGAGCAGGCCATGATCAGCGCGGATTTCAGCAGCAGCGCGCCGGCCACGGCCATCGCCGGCTCGAACGCCATCTTGCCGATCTTGTTCAGCGTGCTGACGTTGTCATACAGGACCCACGTCACCATGCCGGACACCAGCACGAATTTCAGCAGCGCCTTGCCGAGCTCGACCCAGGCCTTGGGGCCGAACATGCGCTTGAAGCCATTCAGCGGGTTCAGCTTGGACGGATTCGGCGCGATCGCCTTGGTCGCGAACAGGTAGCCGCCGGTCGCGCCGGAGGCGACGATGGCGACGGTCACGGTCAGCAGCAGCAGCGGCGCGATCAGGATGAAGGACTCCAGGATCTCGCTGCCGAAGATCGCCGGCAGCAGGTTGGGGGAGTGCACGATCTTGCGGTCGAAATTGAAGCCGGACATGAAGGCCTCGGCCAGCTTGCGTACCAGCGGGCCGCCGGTCAGGTACAGCATGCCGAGCGCGGCGATCGTCACCGCGGCCGCCGGCAGCTCGGTCGAGCGCGCGACCTGTCCTTCCTCGCGCGCCTTCTGCAGCTTGCGCGAGGTAGGTTCTTCGGTCTTGTCGTCGTCGCCGAACATGGCGGGCTCAGTGCGTCAGTCCGACCAGGTCCTTCGCATGGCTGAACGCCTGCATCCACAGCCACTGCATGCGGCCGCCGATGCTGTCGAGGGACAAGATCAATACGAGGATGCCGGCCGCGATCGATGCGGGGAAGCCGACGGAGAAAATGTTCAGCGTGGGCGCGGCGCGGGTCACGATGCCCAAACCAATGTTGATGAACAACAGCGACACCATCACCGGCAGCGCGACCAGCACACCGCCGAGGAACATCATGCCGCTCCACGCGATCACCTTGCCGAAGGCCTCCTGCCCGAGGATGAACTGGCCGATCGGCACGCTGGTAAAGCTGTCGATCACCATGGCCAGCATGATCACGTGGCCGCCGAAGCCGAGGAAGATCAGCGTCGACAGGATCACCAGGAATTGCGAGATCACCGGCACGTTACCGATGTTCGGGTCGACCATCGAGGCCATCGACAGGCCCATCGACGCGGCGATCGACTGGCCGGCCAGCGAGATCGCGCCGACGGCGACCTGCAGCATCAGGCCCATCATTGCGCCGATGAACAGCTGGTTGACGATCTGCAGCAGGCCGTTCGCGCTGATCGGGTCGATCACGGGCCAGTCGACCAGCGGGTAGACCAGGAAGGTGACGACGATGGCCAGCAGGATGCGCACGCGCAGCGACAGCGCGTCGAGCGAGAACAGCGGAGCGGCCATCAGCAGCGCCGAAATGCGCAGCATCGGCCACAGGAAAGTGTAGAAACGGGCGACGATGTCCGCGGCAAGCAGGGTCATGGCAGCCCGTCCGTAATGTGTAGGCTCAGGAGAACAGCGCAGGGATGCGCTTGTAGATGTCGCGCGTGTAGTCGACCATCATCGCGATCTGCCAGCCGCCGAACAGCGCCAGCGAGCCGCCGAGCGCGATCAGCTTCGGGATGAAGGACAGCGTGGCCTCGTTGATCGAGGTCGCGGCCTGGATCACGCCGATGAACAGGCCCACGCCGAGCGCGACGGCCAGCAGCGGTCCCGAGATCAGCAGCACGGCCCACAGCGCGCTGCGGCCGAGGTCGACGACGGTGGCGATTTCCATGAGAGGTCCTTTGTATGTGGGTCAGGGCATCGCGAAGGAGGAGGCGAGCGAGCCCATCAGCATGCTCCAGCCATCGACCAGCACGAACAGCATCAGCTTGAACGGCATCGAGATCATCATCGGCGAGAGCATCATCATGCCCATCGACATCAGCACCGACGACACGATCAGGTCGATCACGACGAACGGGATATAGATCAGGAAGCCGATCGTGAAGGCGCTCTTCAGTTCCGAGGTCACGAAGGCCGGCACC
>JACCDI011726755.1_pt1 | contig 22110 bp, 20 predicted proteins | sample 7442791 | NCBI WGS metagenome assembly JACCDI01 (sample SAMN15323434, study PRJNA562643) | freshwater metagenome | isolation source: river surface water | place: USA:Blue River Watershed | collected 2017-08-15
ATCGAGGTTTTCGGTCTCGACCACATTGGCAGCTTCTAGCGCCAAATTTTCGGTCACGAAAGTTTCGTTCGTAGAGGATTGCGCAGACGACAAGTCGTCCTGCACTTCAAAAGCGTCAGTCATATTTTTTTCTCGCAGGACGTCCGCAAGATTTGCGGTGGCGCCGTTCATGGTTAAAAAACATCAACCATCAAACGGAGCTCGGTGCTGTTTGAAAAGATCCGGCATGACGTGATGTCAGTGCGCTGTCTTTTCCAGTCGAGTGACTCTTATCAGTGAGTCAAAGGCATGAAGGTGATGCACAAGGGCTGCGGCACAAGGCCTGTTTGCAGCTCAGCCGGCGATTATGGCACAATTTTTTGAAGTTGTGCGGGTTTTCCCTAAAATGAATTCAAAGCTGTTTAAAGCTTGATGAAATGTTCCCTGTAATGCGCCAATTCCTCAATGGATTCGTGAACATCGGCCAGTGCGGTGTGTTTTTGTTGCTTCTTGAAGCTGTTAAAAACTTCCGGCTTCCAGCGCTTGGACAGTTCCTTCAGGGTGCTGACATCCAAGTTGCGGTAGTGCAAATAAGCTTCTAATTTGGGCATGAACTTCACCAGAAACCGGCGGTCTTGGCTGATGGTGTTGCCGCACAGAGGTGAATTACTTTTGGAGACGTACTTTTTGATGAAAGTCAAAATTTGTTCTTCAGCATCTTGCTCTGTCAGGGTGGAGGCTTTGACCTTGTCTATCAAGCCGCTGCGGCCATGCGTGCCCTTGTTCCACGCGTCCATTTTGTTCAGCAATTCGTCACTTTGGTGAATCACACAAACTGGGCCTTCAACGCGCGGACTGAGATTGGGGCCTGTCACGACCACTGCAATTTCAAGCAGTCGCTCTTTTTCAGGATCAAGGCCTGTCATTTCACAGTCAATCCAAACTAAATTGTCGTCTGACTTCGAAAGAGTGACTTCATGGGCTTCCGCGGGCAGGGGGGCTTGGGTGTTCGCTGTCATTTCAAAATATGGCTTTTCGTGAAGTTAGTGATTGTCGCTGATGTCAGCTGATCTACACTTCGGCCTATGAATCCAACTTTGACTCTGACTTATTTGTTGGTTGGCGCTTTGCTGACCAATGTTTTATTGAAGCTGTGGCTTAACGCCCGCCAAGTTCGTCATGTGGCGCAGCATCGCGGCGAAGTACCGTCCACTTTTGCAAGTCAAATTTCTTTGACCGATCATCAAAAGGCCGCCGATTACACCTTGGCCAAAGCCAAAGTGGCGCAGATCGATATTTTGATTGATGCGGTTGTATTGGTCGGCTGGACTTTGATGGGCGGTTTAAGCGCTCTGAACGCAATCGTTTCAGATTTCATTGAACCCGGACTTTGGCAACAAGTGGTTTTGGTTTTGACTTTCAGTTTGGTGGGCGGGCTGATTGATTTGCCCATGTCGCTTTATCAAACTTTTGTGTTGGAACAAAAATTTGGCTTCAACAAAATGACTTGGAAGTTGTGGCTTAGTGACTCACTCAAAGGCTTGGCCCTGGGGCTTGTTTTAGGCGTTCCCTTGATTGCCATGGTTTTATGGCTGATGCAGGCGGGGGGCGTTTATTGGTGGATTTGGACTTGGTGTGCATTGGTTTTTTGGCAATTGTTTTTAATGGCCATTGCCCCCAATGTCATCATGCCGCTCTTCAATAAATTTACCCCTCTGGAAGATGAGTCACTCAAGACCAGAGTCAATGCGCTTATGCAACGTGCCGGCTTTACTGCCAAAGGTTTTTTTGTCATGGATGGCAGTAAACGTTCTGCCCATTCGAATGCATTTTTTACAGGCTTTGGATCAAGTAAACGGGTGGTGTTTTTCGACACCTTGCTACAGCAATTGACACCCGCTGAAATGGAGGCTGTGTTGGCTCACGAGTTGGGGCATTTCAAACACCGTCACATTGTCAAAATGATTGCAAGTAGCTTTGTCATGACTTTTTTGGGCTTGGCCGTGCTTGGATTTGCTTCGCAACAAATTTGGTTCTACACCGGCCTGGGTGTGATGCCAAATTTAACGGGCGGCAATGAGGCTGTGGCTTTGCTGCTGTTCATGCTGGTGGTGCCTGTGTTTACTTTTTTGTTTGCGCCTATTTCTTCTTGGCGTTCAAGGGTCCAAGAATATGAAGCAGATGCTTATGCTGTTTCGCAAACACCTGCGGCTGATTTAAGTTCTGCACTTCTCAAGTTGTACCAAGACAATGCATCGACGCTGACGCCTGATCCTTGGTATGTGAAGTTTTATTACTCACACCCCCCCGCTAGTTTGCGCTTAGCCCGCATGCAAAATGCGTAAGCTCAACCCACGCATACACACGAAGACCAAGGCTGCTCAAGCTTTGGTGGCCTCGCACCAAGAGGCCTTGAGGTCGGGCTTGGTGGTGGCCACGCATGGCCGGCATTGTGTGGTCGAGTTGGAAGATGGATCTCGTATCATTTGTCATCCACGAGGAAAGAAAAGCCAATCTGTGGTGGGTGATTGGGTTCGTTGGCAGGCAGCGGCCGATGAGGGCACCATTGAAAGTGTGGTGGAAAGAAAAAATCTTTTCTACAGAAGAGACGAAGTTCGAACCAAATCTTTTGCGGCCAACATAGACCAAGTCTTGATTTTGTTGGCGGCTGAACCAGAATTTTCTGAAACACAATTGTCGCGTGCCTTAATTGCTGCCGAAGCAGAGCGCATCCAACCTCTGATTGTTTTAAATAAAAGCGATTTAGGGGATGCGTTTGATCAAGCTTGGCAGCGCCTCAAAGCCTACAGTCACATGGGCTATCAAGTCTTGCCCTTGGCCTTGAAATGCGCTGTTGAAACCAACGAGAGCTTGAAAGTTTTGTTGTCGAGCATGCTCGGAAAAACCACCTTGATCTTAGGGCCCTCTGGTGCAGGAAAAAGTACCTTGGTCAATGCTTTGGTACCAGATGCGCGTGCTTTGACGGGAGAAATTTCGCAAGCACTTAATTCAGGCAAACACACGACCACCAGCACGGCGCTTTACTGGGTGGGCGATCGACCTGAATCGGTCACTTTGGGACACACTGGAACAGCCATCATTGATTCACCTGGATTCCAGGAATTTGGTTTACAGCACATTCCGCAAAATCAATTGGCTTCTTGTATGCCCGACTTGAAGCAGCATGTGCAAGATTGCAAGTTCTATAACTGCACCCACCTGCACGAACCAGGCTGCGGCGTTCTGTCTGCGCTACAAACAGATGAGTCTGGCGATTTGTTGGCCTCGCAAGTGAGCGTGAGGCGTCATCGAATTTATGCGCAGTTGTTTGAAGAGTTGGGCCAAGAGCGCTGGTAAATAAACACCACAAACCAGCGCTAGAAATTAGTATCAGAACAGCACCAGCTAACTGCGCAGGTATTCAGCCCAACAGGTTGGCCAATGACAAGAGTGCGACCAGTACCAACCACATCACCACTGTGCGCCAGACCAGACCTACCACTTGGGCAAAGTGTGCAATTTCTGGTGCGCGACCTGGTGTGCTGGTGCTTCCGGGCTCGTCGGGTTGAAGAGAGGCCCCACCCAATTGCACATTAATGGCGCCGGCAGTGGCTGCCAAAATAACCCCGTCGTTGTCATTGGGGAACTTCTCAGCATGGTGACGCCAGCCATCCATGGCATCTTCAAAACTTCCCATGATGGCAAAACCCATGGCGGTGGCTCTGGCGGGCATCCAATCAATGGTGCGCCAAGTTTCTTTGGCCCGATGACGCAATGATTCGCTAACCAATGCGGGCTCAGCTGAGTCATTGGGTGGGATGAGGGCAGATGTGTTGCCAGTCGAGGCCCAATAGCGATTTGCAAATTCGGAAACACGATAGACCACAGCGCCCACTGGGCCAAGGCCAATGACAGACAAAAGTGCATAGCTAAAAAACACACCAAACACGTGCCGATGCGCAGACAAAATGGAATGTTCAATGACATGGCGAACGATTTCTGTTCGAGGTAAATCATTGACTTCGACTTGTTGCCATTCGGCCAAAAGTTTTCGGGCCAATACCTCGTCACCATCGTTGAGTGCGTCACGGATACCGGTGAAGTGGTGGCTAAACTGGCGAAACCCGAGGGTGATGTAGAGCAAGGCCACATTCCAAGCAACTGCAAAAAGCCAGCCCAATGTGTATGCCAATAGCCAGTGGATGAGTACGGCCAAACCTGCAGGAACGCCAACAAGCAAACCCCAAGCCAACCAGGCTTGCGATGGTGTGCCGCCGTCGACATGTGAAGCAACCCAATCGGCCCAACGCCTTAACCACTGATGCAGAAAGTGGGTGGGGCTCATTGGCCGAGCTTGCTCAATGATCAGTGCTAAAAAGATCGAGAAGAAACTCATACCAACATCATAAAGAATTTGCGGCCAATAAGTAACGGTACAAGTTACGAATCATTCCCGCAGTTGCGCCCCATATGAACCGCTCTTGCGTCAACTCAGAACCCATGGTGTGTGTTTCTTCGTAAGGCATTGAATACCATTGCCGCACGACGCCTTCCCGTTCAAATTCGTGAAGACGATGATTCTTTGGGTTCATTAAAAAGGCCAAGGGCACCTCAAAAACATCTTCAACTTCATGGGGGTTGGGGGTGATGTTCATTTCTGGTGAAACCAAAGCAACCACGGGCGTGATGTGAAACGAGGTCCCTGTGATGTAACTGGGCAAGGTGCCAATGACTTGAACAAAATCGGGCGAAAGCCCGACTTCTTCTTGCGCTTCTCTTAATGCAGCATGTTCAACAGACGCGTCTTCTGGATCGACTTTGCCGCCTGGAAAAGCTATTTGACCTGCATGGGATGAGAGGTTTTGGGTTCGTTGGGTGAGGAGTACGTGCGGAGATTGACCATCAAGCCCCCGCAATACGATGGGGATCAAAACAGCTGCTGCTGCCGGTGCCCTCAAGCCCAGTTGAGGCTCACGCTTAAGCTCAGGCTGCCAAACGGGCGGATTTTGAAAAGTCCAACGCAGGCGATCGGCCACTAAGTTGTGAGGCTCTATGGGTGGCCAATCTTCAGATTGAAGTGTCCAAGGTACTTGTCGAGGGTCAAATCCCAAGCTGTTTTTCATGGCGTGATGTGAGAGTTCTTTGTAGATTTCTCAAAAGGGATTTTGATAACTGGGACATTTGATTTCAATTCGAATGGGCTTATCGTCTGGTCGATCTCTTCTAAGGCCAGTCAAGCAACCGCCCCAAACGCAGCCGGTGTCCAGTGCCCAAACGTCCGAGCGCTGAACGGCACCTAAAGTTGACCAATGACCAAAGGCAATGGTGGTTTGGCTGGTTTTTCTTTGGGGCACATCAAACCAAGGAAGATAACCAGCAGGTGCTTTTGCGGCCCCTTCTTTGGTTTCAAATTCCATATTGCCTGAGGCTGAACAAAATCGAAGGCGAGTGAATGCATTCAATGCGCAGCGCCAACGAGAAATACCCGTTAGATGGTCATTCCATTGAGAGGGCTCGTTGCCATACATTTGCATCAAAAAATCTTGGATTTCAGGGCCTCGCAAAATTTCTTGAAGTTCATGGGCAAGCGCAAGGGTTTGTTCCAAAGACCATTGAGGCAGAACGCCTGCATGCACCATTAAGACATCCTCTTCATACAGAGCCAAGGACTGATGGCGCAACCAATCTAACAAACCCACTTTGTCGTCGGCCATCAATACATCGTTGAGTGTGTCTGACTTGCTGGGTTTTTTAGCGCCCGCATTCAGCGCCAATAAATGCAAGTCGTGATTGCCAAGAACGCACTGAACGCTGCTTCCCAAATTTTTCAAGCGACGCAAAACTTGAAGCGAAGCAGGGCCTCGATTGACCAAGTCGCCCAAAACATACAAACGGTCGCGACTGGCTGAAAACCCAACATGCTCCAAGAATTGACCCAATGGGGCATCGCACCCTTGAATGTCGCCAATCCAATAAATAGCCATGTCTAAATGCCGTTTGTCTTAAAAGCCACATTGTCGGTGCATTTACGCACTTTTTTCCCTGGGTCCTTGGGGTCTCTTTGCGCGCTACTCTGGAGTTGGCACAATGCGGGGATGGATTATTTATTGATTGCGCTTCTAACCCTCATTAACGGCATCTTTGCCATGTCTGAATTGGCCTTGGCGGCCAGTCGAAAAGCAAGGCTTGCTGCCATGGAGGAAGCAGGTGATAAAGGCGCCGCCATGGCGCTCAAATTGCTGGAAAACCCCACGCAGTTTTTGTCGACGGTGCAAGTGGGTATCACTTCCATTGGGGTCCTCAATGGCATTGTGGGTGAGGCGGCCTTTAGCGGCGATGTTGCCACCTGGCTCAGAGGTTTTGGTCTTTCAGAAAACGCGTCCGCCATTTCAGCGACTGGCATTGTGGTGACGGTCATTACATTCACCACCATTATTTTTGGTGAGTTGGTGCCTAAGCGGATTGGCCAGTTGTATCCAGAACTGGTTGCGCGATGGGTTTCAAGACCCATGGCATGGTTGGCAAGTGTGGCCAAACCCTTTGTGGGCCTGCTTTCTATGACCACTCACGCAGTCTTAAAGTTGCTTCGAATTGACACAACAGGCAACCGCTCAGTCACGGAAGAAGAAATCACCGCCAGTTTGGAGGAGGGCGTCGATGCCGGCTTGATTGAGGCGCATGAGCACCAAATGGTCAGGAATGTGTTTCATTTGGATGATCGCCCTTTAACTTCTTTGATGCTGCCCCGCGTTGACATCCATTGGTTTGAGGCTTCCATGACCCCCGCTCAGTGTTTGTCTCAGGTCGGTCAAGAAAACGGTGTGCAGGGGCATTCTTGGTACCCCGTTTGCCGTGGCAATTTGGACGACGTCATTGGGGTGGTCAATGTGGCCAAATTAGTTTCATTGCCATTAGAGGATCAAAAGGCAGTTGAAGAATATGCAATTCCAGCCACCTTTGTGCCTGAAACACTGAGTGGCATGGAACTGCTGGAGCAATTGCGAGATAAATCAGGGCGTATGGTTTTTGTCGTGGACGAATATGGCGTCGTTCAAGGTTTATTGACTCCCAGAGATTTACTTGAAGCGATTACTGGTGAATTGCAGCCTTCAACCATTGCCGACGCCTGGGCCACTCAACAAGCCGATGGAACTTGGCTGTTGGATGGCTTAATGCCCATCAATGAATTGAAATCAAGACTAGAGATTAAAGATATTCCAGGTGAAGACAGGGGAATATTTAATACTTTGGGTGGATTTATTTTGGCTGAATTGGGTTATCTACCCAAAGTGGGTGACATTTTGTTGCGTGAAGGCTGGCATTTTGAAGTTAATTCACTTGAAGGCAGAAGAATTGATAAGGTAATTGCCAAATATGATAATTAATTTCCATATTTTATAAAATTAATAAATACATTAAAGCTTAATATGGCTAGAATAAACCGATTCTTCGGAATCTTGTAATATTTATCAGCCTATTATCTTTTCAAGGGAAATTATGACTAACTCATATAAAGAATTATTGATGCAACGCGAAGCGTTAGAGCAAGCCATTGCCGCTGCCCGCGCCCATGAGCTGTCTGAGGCCATTACGAAAGCGCGTGAATTGGTTGCTGAATTTGGATTAACTGTTCAAGACGTCTTCCCCTCAGGACGTGCCGCCTCTAAAGCAGGCAATAAATCATCCTCTGGCAATAAGGTTGCGCCTAAATATCGCGATCCAGCAACTGGACAATCTTGGACTGGTCGCGGTAAAGCGCCAAAATGGATCGATGGTCAAGACCGCGCTAAATATTTAATTGCTTGATTCATTCAATCCATTTGAATTGATAAAGGCCGCACTCAGCGGCCTTTTATTTTGGTTCATGCCTGTAGAATTGGCTTGTCTTTTTTATAAGTGATTCAGTTTGACTTTGAGTACTTTGCCAAAACACGTAGGTGTCATCATGGATGGCAACCGGCGCTGGGCCAAAAAACGTTTATTGCCTGCAGCATTGGGACATGCTGCGGGTGCAAAACGGGTGCGCGCAGTTGTTGAGGCCTGTGCCAGAGCCAATATTGAGCATCTCACTATTTTTGCCTTCAGCACCGAAAATTGGCGACGTCCCGAAGACGAAGTCATGATGCTGATGAATTTGTTTTCTAGCTATCTGCAAAAAGAAGTCGATCAGATGGAGGAAAACGGCGTCAAGTTGGTGGTGGTTGGCGACAAATCTAAATTCAGTCCAGATTTGCAGGCGCTGATTCGCAAAGCTGAGTTACAGACCCAACACAACACCAAGATTACCTTGCGAGTTGCTGCAAATTACGGCGGTCGTTGGGATGTGATTCAAGCAACCAAAGCTTGGCACGCGGCCAACCCCCATGCCAGCATTGAGAGCCTCAGTGAAGAAGCGTTGGTACCTTATTTGTCCACCGGCGACGCACCCGAAATGGATTTGCTCATTCGCACCGGCGGTGAATCAAGGGTTAGCAACTTCATGTTGTGGCAGGCCGCCTATGCCGAGCTTTTTTTCATCGACACCTTGTGGCCCGATTTCACCATCAAGCAATTTAACGACGCTCTAGATTGGTTCAAGAAACGGGACAGGCGCTTCGGCTCGGCGGCTCCCTTTTAGCGCTTAAAAGTTAGTAGGCTAGCAGGCTACTCGGCTAGTTCAAGACGAAGACAAATTTGACTGAGCCAGTTGCCTGAGCTTGTCTTTTTTGCTGGGTCTTTTTCCTTTAATGCCACCCACGCCTTGAGCATCAAGCGGGGCAACTGTGGTGGCCTCAAATCCAGGTATTGATTCTTGCGTCAGTTTCACAGCATGGCGCTTTTCAATGAGTGCCCAATGCTGAACCGTCTCTGGGCACACAAAACTGATGGCCAGTCCAGCCTCACCGGCACGGCCTGTACGACCAATTCGGTGGGTGTAATCTACGGCAGATCTGGGCAAATCAAAATTGATCACGGTGGGCAGCTTTTCAATGTCCAAGCCGCGTGAGGCCAAGTCAGTGGCCAAGACTACCTTCACCCGGTGCGCTTTGAAATCGGCCAACACTTGCTGGCGTTTGCCTTGACTTAACTGACCATGAAATGGTTCAGCCGCAATGCCTGCCACCCTGAGTTTGGCGGCAACAATTTCACTGCTGTGTTGAGTCGCTACAAAGACCAAAACTTGTTTGAGGTTTTGATCTTTAATTAGATGTTTGAGGAGTTGCGTTCGTTTGGCGGTATCCGTGAGGATGGCCCTTTGTTCAATGACAGCGGGTTGAGGTGTTTCACCTTTCAGTTGAATCTCGAGCGGTGATCGCAACAAGCTTCGGGCCAACACCTCAATGCTTTGGGGGCGAGTGGCTGAAAGAAATAAGCTTTGTCTTTGGCTTGGTAGCAGATTCAAGATCTGGTTTAACTCATCCTGAAAACCCAGCTCCAACAACTTATCGGCTTCGTCCAACACTAAAGTTTTGACGGACGACAGTTGCAGCGCATTGTGGTCAATGAGGTCAAGGAGTCGCCCGGGTGTGGCAATTAGGATGTCAGTACCACCCCTCAGACCCATCATTTGAGGGTTGATTGAAACACCTCCAAACACGACAGTAATTTTGCACAAATTGCCCCATTGAGCGGTCAGGCTCATGAACAACTGACTGACTTGGATGGCCAATTCGCGGGTGGGCACCAAGACCAAAGACTGAATCTGTTTGGCGTTCTTGCTGTGGCTCGATCGCGTTGAATGTCCTTGTTGCTGAGTTTGGGTCAGGCTTTGCAACAGATGGTTAACCAAGGGGAGCGCGTAGGCCAGTGTTTTGCCAGACCCAGTTGGCGCCGTAACCCAAACATCTTTGCCCGACAAAGCGGCTGGAATGCAATCGCTTTGTACCGGTGTGGGTGCAGGGTAGGCTTTGGGTTTGAGCGTGCTGTGTAGCTCGGGCATTAAGCCAAGTTCATTAAAAGACATAGGGATTGAGCATAAGTGCATATGCCCTGGTCTGCCAAGGACGTGGCTGCGAAAGCTGGGTCATTGGCAGATGTTTTCGAATTATTTATGCGCTGGCAGTGCGTAAGCTTTGATGGCACTCAGCTGACCTAAGGTGAGTCTGTTGCCATGTTGACTGACAACAGCTGCAGCCGTGTGATTGCCCAGCTTGGCGGCTTGCTCGGGTGAATAGCCACGCGCAATGGCATACAAGAATGAACCTGCAAACATGTCGCCAGCACCATTGGTGTCAATGGCTTTGACTTTTTCAGCAGGCACATGCCAAGTTTGCTCGGCTGTCATGACTTCAGATCCCTCGGGGCCACGCGTCATACAGACCATCTTGGCCAGTTTTTTGAGCTGTGATCTGACTTCTTCCAAGTCTTGTGTGCCGCACCAAACTTGGGCTTCTTCTTGGTTGCAAAATAAATAATCAACACCGTCACCCAGCATGGCATCGAGCCCTGCTTTACAAAACTGAATCATGCTGACATCGCTCAATGTGAGGGCGAGGGCAACGTTGGCATCTTTGGCAATTTGTCGGCCTTTGAGGGCGGCATTCAAGCCAGTAGGTGAGGCGGCCAGATAACCTTCCATGTAATAAATTTTGGATTTGGCAATGTCATGTGGATGCAAAGCAGCATCGTCCAACTCGGCCGAAACACCTAAAAAGGTGCACATGCTTCGTTCGGCATCGGGCGTGACCAACACCATGCAGCTGCCCGTTTGACCGTTTGAGGCACGGGTGTGGGTGAGGTTGGTGTCGACGCCGCGAGCCTGCAGGTCTTTGACATAAAAGTCGCCCAAGTCGTCATGCGCAACTTTGCATGAATAAAAGGCTTTTCCTCCCAATTGTGCAAGGGCCACAACGGTGTTGCCAGCAGAACCACCGCCAGTTTGACGCGGCGTGATGGCTTTGACATGTGACAACAACTCAGCACGGCGAGGCGTGTCGATGAGTGTCATGTGGCGCTTGTCAACGCCCATGCTTTGGAGGAGTGCGTCACTGACTTCAAATTCGGAGTCGACGAGGGCGTTGCCAATGGCGTAGAGGTCGTAATGAGACATAGCGTAGTGATTGTGTCAATAATTGGAAGAGTTTAAAGCTTTTTATGCTGCGCTAAATCGCTAAAATAGGCACAGGGTTCGCAGACCCGCTATGTAGAGGCAAAGCTAGGTTTTGCCCATTTATTCATTATCTTAAGACTCAAAGGCTGCGATGAAACGCGAATACTTTTCTCATTCCTCTAAAGACACCAACCGAAAACAGGGTGCCAACTCAGACGGGCAATGCATTGCATTGGTCGATGCAAGGTTCTTGGTATGGCTGGCCCAGCACACCCAATCGGGGCCCAAACAAGACGCGGTCAACCGAAATGGCATGGCCCAGTTTTTAAATGATGCGCTCAGCCAGGCTGGACTGGATGTTGATGTCAAACGCATTTATTGGTACTCCGAAGAGAATGAAAGTTTGGATGTCGATGGCCAAATTGTTCGGAAAGTTTTGTCGCATGACTTGGACGGTGGTGTCTCGCTGTTAAAAAGCCTGGGTCAAGACCTGCGTCAATTGGCAAGCAACAAAGCTTGCGAGCATGTTTTATTGGCCACCGATGATGAACGCTTTTTGACAGTCATTGACGATGCGCAATTGACGGGCATGTCCGTTCATATTTTGGCGGATGAGGCGGCTCGCAATATGCCCAAATTGCATCAAACAGACCCGGGTTGGGGCCGCTTGTTATCGCAGGCAGATCAACGCATTGTGGTTCAGCCCAAAGCGCTTGCAGAAATCCTTCAAGGCAGTGCAGCGAAGGAAAGCAGCGCTGCCCAGGAAGATCCAGAGTTGGTGCGCGAATCTATGACGGAAGTCATTGTGTCTTGGTGGGATGACGAACCAGAAGACAGACGCGAAGAACTGCGCGATGCCTTGCACATCAGCCGTGGCATTCCACAAGAAGTTGACCGTCAGCTGCTACTGCGCATGCGCCATCGCCTTACAAGAGCGTTGTCTCTGTCAGAGAAGAAAATGTTGCGTGAAATTTTCAGAGCCGTGGCATTTGGAACGCACAACACCGACGTGCCCCACAACGCCGATCCACTTTCTTCTTCACCGCTGATAGAAGAGCCGATGTAAATCAGTGAGTCTGGGCGACTCACTTTTTAGGCAGCGTTCCTCCGCTTTTCACGCATTCATCAATCGATTTGAATGCGGTGAATTTTTGAGTCTTTTCAAAGCTGGTGCTGCTTTTGTCGTGGCAGATGCCGCTCTCTGATTTTTTAACCACTACCGCTTCGGGGGCTGCTGCGTTGGCTGGCATGCGGCCACCACTCTTCAAGCAAGCGTCCATGGTGGGGAAGGCTTCAAATTTTTTCGTGACGTTGTAACTGGTGCTGGATTTGTCGTGGCAAATGCCAGAATCCGACTTCTTGACCGCGGGGTCGGCGGCTTGGGCGAAGGTGATGCTTGGCGCAGCCCAAAAAAGGCCACTGACCGCAATGAGCGAAGACATCAAACGAATTTTCATGAGGACCTCCCAAAAGAAAGACTTGCAATTCAATGCAAGAGACTGAACATGCCCCTCATGCTATCGCAACTCATTCAATTTGGTTGCGAATGTTGCGTTTTGTCTACTTTTCGAGGTGATAGCGCGTGATGCGCTCCACTTCATTCTTGGAACCCAAAATGACGCTGACTCGCTCGTGCAATTGACTGGGTTGGAGTTCAAGAATTCGCTGACGCCCATTGGTGGCAGCGCCTCCGGCTTGTTCAATGAGCCAACTCATAGGATTGGCTTCGTACATGAGTCGAAGTTTGCCGGCTTTGTGTGGCTCACGTTTGTCCCAAGGGTACATGAACACACCGCCGCGGGTCAGAATTCTGTGGACATCGGCCACCATGCTGGCAATCCAGCGCATGTTGAAATCTTTGCCCCTAACGCCATCTTTGCCTTGCAAACACTCGTCAACATAGCGTTTGACAGGGGCATCCCAGTGGCGCATGTTGCTCATGTTGATGGCAAATTCTTTGGTGTCTTCAGGTACTTTGACATTCTCTTGCGTCAACACAAAGGAGCCTTGCTCGCGGTCAAGTGTGAACATGGCCACACCATCGCCCACTGTTAACACCAAGGTGGTTTGAGGACCATACACGCAATACCCGGCAGCCACTTGTTGATGGCCAGGTTGCAAGAAATCTTTTTCACTGATGCTGTCGCTGTCTTCAGCCTTCTTAAGGACGCTGAAGATTGTGCCAATGCTGACATTGACATCGATGTTGCTAGAACCATCGAGTGGGTCAAACATAAGCAGGTATTCGCCTTGGGGATAGCGATTGGGGACCAAGTGAATGGTCTCCATTTCTTCGGAGGCCATGGCTGCCAAATGGCCGCCCCATTCATTGGCTTCAATCAGCACTTCATTGGCAATGATGTCTAATTTCTTCTGAATTTCGCCTTGAACATTTTCAACGTCAGCGCTGCCCAAAACACCACCCAAGGCGCCTTTGTTAACAGCGTGGCTGATGCTCTTACAAGCGCGGGCCACCACTTCAAGCAATAAACGCAACTGCGCAGGAATTGTGCCTTTGCTGCGTTGCTCCTCGACCAAATATCGTGACAGTGAAACTTTTTGTGACATGGTGATCCTCAGTTTTTATTCAGCCAAAGCACGCGTAACAACTTCTCGCACATCGTTGCTCAAGTCGGCCTTGGCGGCTACGCGCTCAATGGCTGCTTTGGCAGCTTGTCGGTAGGGCTCGGCCAGTTTTTTCCAACGGTCAAGCGCGCGTGCCAGACGGGCAGCGACTTGGGGGTTGATGGCGTCGAGTTCAATGACGCGGTCACTCCAGAAAACATAACCGGCGGCATCGCTTCGGTGAAATCCGCCAGGGTTGGCGCTGCAGTAACTGAAAATGAGACTACGGGCCCGGTTAGGGTTGCGCAAGTTGAAATCTGGGTGCTGCATCAATTGGCGAACCACTGGCAAGGTGTTGCCATTGCGGTCAGGGGCACTGGCCTGAAGCGCAAACCATTTGTCGATGACCAAGGCTTCGTCCTTGAACAAGGCATGAAACTGCCCCAAGGCTTGCTCTGCCAACGCATGGCCACTAGAAACCAGAGCCGACAAGGCGCCAAAACGATCGGTCATGTTGCTGGCATCTTTGAAAGCTTGCAAAGCTTTGCCGGGCCAAACAGAACTGCCTTCATGTTGGGCGGCCAAGCACAGCATGTGGAGCGCCATGTTGGAGAGAGCACGCTTGCCACTGGAAATGGCATCGGGCGAATAAGCGCCTAAGACACGATTTTGGGCATAGCAAGTTTGCCAATCCTCATGCATTGCGATGGCCAATTGCAGGCGCATGGCTTCGCGCACGGCATGCACATATTGTGGATCAACAGATTCAAGCTGCTCTGAGATGTATGTCTCTGAAGGCAGCGTCAGAACCAGTTCTTTGAATGCCGCATCGAGTGAGGCGTTTGACAAAACTTGACGCATGGCATTGAGGTAGCCCTCGTCCAACACCGCATCGGATTGCGGATTTTTTGCAGTCCGGATAAATCGGAGTGCGGCTTGGACAGCCAAGCGCTGACCCGCTTCCCAACGATTGAAAGCGTCTTTGTCGTGCGCCAAGATACTGAGCCACTGCATGTCAGTCAAATCGCAATCGAGGTTGACTGGCGCACTGAAGTTGCGCAGCAGTGAGGGGGTTGGCTCACTGTCAATGTTCTCAAAGACAAAAGTTTGGCTGGCTTCGCTTAGCACAAGCGTTTTGTCGTGCCCAGGCAAAGCCTGACCTTCTTGATTCAGAAGACCCATTTTGACGGGAATGACAAATGGCTCTTTTTGAAGTTGGTCGGGTGTGTTGGCGCAAGATTGCGAAAGAGTCAGGGTATAGCTTCGGTTGCTGACGTTGTAGCTGCCTTGCGCTTGAACTCTGGGCGTACCAGCTTGGCTGTACCAGCGTTTGAATTGCGGTAGCAGCATTGCCAGTGATGACTGCGGATTGGCATCGGCAATGGCCTGCGCAAAGTCATCGCATGTCACGGCTTGACCGTCATGGCGCTCAAAATAAAGTTTCATGCCCTTGGCGAAACCTTGTCGACCTTCTTCGTCGCCCGGTTGGCTGACCAAAGTTTGCATCATGCGAACGACTTCAGCACCTTTTTCATAAATGGTGACGGTGTAGAAGTTGTTGATTTCCTCATAGGCATCAGGGCGCACAGGGTGTGCCATGGGGCCTGCATCTTCAGGAAATTGAACAGTTCGCAGGACACGAACATCTTCAATTCGTTTGACAGCGCGAGCGCTTTCAACGCCAGCCATGTCCTGGCTAAATTCTTGATCGCGGAAAACTGTGAGGCCTTCCTTTAAGGAGAGCTGGAACCAATCTCGGCATGTGATGCGATTGCCGGTCCAGTTGTGAAAGTATTCGTGACCCACAACGCTTTCAATGCCCGCGAAGTCGGTGTCCGTAGCGGTGGCAGGGCTGGCCAATACATATTTCGTATTGAAAATATTCAGGCCTTTGTTTTCCATGGCGCCCATGTTGAAGTCGCTGGTGGCCACAATCATGAAGCGCTCTAAGTCAAGGGGCAAACCAAATCTTGCTTCGTCCCATGCCACGCTGGCCATCAGTGAATTCATGGCGTGCTCGGTTTTGTCCAAATCGCCACGGCGTACAAAAACCTGCAACAGATGTTCTTTGCCAGAACGCGACACGATTCGCTGTTCACGTGCCACCAATTTGCCAGCGACCAAAGCAAACAAATAGCAAGGCTTTTTGTGAGGGTCTTGCCATTTTGCAAAGTGACGGCCATCTTCCAATTGGCCTTGCTCAAGCAAGTTGCCATTGGACAAAAGCACTGGGTATTGCTGCGCATCTGCACGCAATGTGACGGTGTAACTGGCCATCACGTCGGGACGGTCTAAGAAGTAAGTGATGCGGCGGAATCCTTCTGCTTCACATTGTGTGAAGAAGGAGTCGTTGCTGACATAAAGGCCAGACAGTTGTGTGTTTTTGGAAGGGTTGCAGGTGGTAAATATTTCCAAATCGAAAGCATCGTTGCCTTCTGGTAAATTTTCTAACACCAGTTGGTTGCCGTCCATTTTGAACGAGGTGCCGCCGCCATTGACCATGACGCGCGCCAGGTTCAATTCTTCACCATCCAAACGCAATGCTTGTGCATTCACATCGGGATTGCGGCGAACACGCATTTTGTTCAGCACACGTGTTTTGGTGGGGTCTAAGTCAAAAGTCAAATCGACGGTGTCGATCCAAAATGCCGGTGCGGTGTAGTCGACACGGCGGATGGCTTTGGTTTGTCCTTCAAGCATCACAAAAATTCTCCATGGGTTGGGTTGTCAAACCGGCAATGCCGGTTTTTCAAACACCTTGTTTGAGCGAGGCTTCAATGAACGCGTCCAAGTCGCCATCCAATACTTTTTGGGTATTAGACATTTCGACATTGGTGCGTAGATCTTTAATTCGACTTTGGTCAAGCACATAACTGCGAATTTGATGACCCCAACCCACGTCGGTCTTGGTGTCTTCCAGTTTTTGTTGTGCTTCCATGCGCTTGCGCATTTCAAAGTCGTACAAACGTGAGCGCAGGCGTTTCCATGCGACGTCACGGTTGCTGTGCTGGCTACGGCCGTCTTGACACTGCACCACAATGCCCGTGGGGATGTGTGTCAGGCGGACTGCGGAGTCAGTTTTGTTAATGTGCTGTCCACCCGCGCCACTGGCACGAAATGTGTCGGTGCGAACGTCAGCCGGATTGATGTCAATCTCGATCGAGTCGTCTACCTCGGGGTAAACAAAAATGCTGGCGAAGCTGGTGTGACGGCCGCCAGAAGAATCGAAGGGCGACTTGCGAACCAAGCGGTGCACGCCTGTTTCTGTTCGCAGCAAGCCAAAAGCGTAATCGCCTTCAAACTTGAGCGTGGCACCTTTGATGCCTGCTACGTCACCGGCTGATTCGTCTTCCACGGTCACTTTGAAACCCTTGCGTTCGGCGTACTTCAGGTACTGGCGCATGAGCATGCTGGCCCAGTCACAGGCTTCGGTACCGCCGGCGCCTGCTTGGATGTCTAGGAAGGCATTGCAAGAATCGGCTTCGTTGTTGAACATGCGGCGGAACTCAAGTTGTTCAACAATGGCGGACAACTTGTTGGCTTCAACTTCGATGGTCATTAAGCCAGCGAAGTCGCCTTCTTCTTTGCTCATCTCAAACAACTCACTGTTGTCTGACAGCTCAGAGGTGAGTGTGTTGAGTGTGACCACCACACCGTCGAGGGCTTTTTTTTCTTTGCCCAGTTCTTGCGCTTTTTTGGGGTCGTTCCAGACTGTGGGATCTTCGAGAGATGCGTTAACGGTTCTTAGGCGTTCGGATTTGGCATCGTAGTCAAAGATACCTCCGTAAATCTTCGGTGCGGGCGGCCAAGTCAGCCAATTTCGCGCCAATTTGATTGATTTGTTCTGCTTCCATGAGAGGGGGTGTCCGAATCTATTAAAGATGGGATTTTCTCATGTCTTCGGCAGAACTTTCCCAATCATTGGGCTAAAAAGTCCTCTAAATGTTGGGCCAGGGCCTCTGCTTGGTCGTGGTGCAACATGTGGCCTGCGTCTTGGATGGTGACGGTTTGAAGTTTTTCAATCACTTTCATCCGTTCGTGAAACTCTTCCAGCGTGAATTTCCCTTTCCACCAATCGGTCAAAGAGTTGTCTGATGAGACCACGACCAGGGTCGGTGCCGTGATGCGCTTGTAAGTCTCTAAAACTTCTTCGACCCGATACAAATAAGGGTTGATGATTTTGTGAGCTGCATCGCCCAAGATTCGCCATTCGCCCTGGCTGTCAACTTTTGCCCAGTGGGTGGCCAGCCAGTCGGCTTTGTCCTGTGACAGGCGTTTGTTGGTTTTCATGAGCCGTTTTGCCACACTGGCCGCGTCGGGGTAGGGTTTTAAATCTAGCTCTCCTTTTTTGAAAGTTTGTAGTTCGTCGAGCCATTGGCCGATCCGTCCGGGCGCTTGAGATGGCCGGGTGACGGCCATGCCAAAACCTTCCAAATTGACCAAGCGGCGAATGCGCTCAGGCCGCACGCCGGCGTACATCATGACCACATTGCCGCCCATGCTGTGTCCAACCAAGTCAATGCTTTGATCGGGGCAAACTTGGTTCAAAAGTTCGTCCAAATCGCCTAGATAGTCAAGCATCCAGTAGCTGTCAGTGGGCGGACCTTCGGTCAAGCCATAGCCTCGCCAGTCGGCGGCCAAAATTCTGCGCTGTTCAAAAAACTCGGTGCTGAGTGAATCGACCATGAACTGCCAAGAGGCCGCTACATCCATCCAACCGTGACCCAAGACCAAGGGGGGGAGTGTGGAATTGGGGTTGCCCCATTCGCGAACATGGTATTTGAGTCCTCGCAATGGGACAAAATGGCTAGTAGAGTGGCGTTTAACTTGGTACATACTGCGAGATCATAAGGAGACAGGAAATGCGTGTCAGTCACCGGAACGACGCTTACGAGGCGGTTCATGCGCAATTTGCTTGGCAGGTGCCAGAAATCTTCAACATTGCCGAGGCTTGCTGTGGCCGTTGGGCCCGGTCCCCTGCACATCAAAATCAGACCGCCATTGTGACGCATGTCGGATCCAATTTGCCGTCGCAAACTTGGTCGTTTCAAGACTTGCAATCAGCAGCCAATGTGCTGAGCCAACAGTTGCAAGACAGAGGCGTCAAAAAAGGAGACCGCGTGGCCATTGTGATGCCGCAACGGTTTGAAACCGCTGTGGCCTACATGGCGGTCTTGCAAATGGGCGCGGTGGCCATGCCCTTGTCGATGCTGTTTGGTCCTGAAGCCTTGGCCTTTAGAGTGCAGGACAGCGAAGCCAGTGTGGCCCTGTGCGACGAAGTCTCAGGGCCGGTGTTAATCGCATTGCAAGCGCAATGTTCTTCGTTAAAGACGGTTTGGCAAGTACCAGTTCAACTTGCTAAACCCCTTCAAAAAACCAAGCGCTCTGCGGTGTTTAAACCGGTTGTCACATTGGCCGAGGACCCTGCCGTTTTGATTTACACCAGTGGCACAACCGGAAATCCCAAAGGCGCACTCATTCCACATCGCGCCCTCATTGGCAATTTGACTGGATTTGTTTGCAGTCAAAACTGGTTTGGATTTGACCCCAGCCCAAATAAAGCAGCACCTCAAAATGCGCTGCCCAAGGGCTCCAACGCTGTCTTTTGGTCACCTGCAGATTGGGCTTGGACAGGCGGATTGATGGACGCCATGTTGCCGTCTTTGTATTTTGGACGACCCATCGTTGCTTACAACGGCCGCTTCAGTCCCGAGCTGGCCTTCGAAATTTTGGACCAGCACCAAATTACGCACAGCTTTTTATTCCCCACCGCTTTGAAAGCGATGATGAAAGCAGTGGCGCATCCAAGACAAAAATATCGCTTGGTTTTGCAAGGCTTGATGAGCGCTGGTGAAGCAGTGGGCGACGCCGTGTTTGCCTACTGCCGTGATGAATTGGGAATCGTTGTCAACGAGATGTTTGGGCAAACAGAAATCAACTATGTGGTGGGCAACTGCCATATTTTTTGGCCGCCGAAACCTGGCAGCATGGGGCGGGGCTATCCAGGGCATTGGGTGGCGGTCATTGATGAGCATGGTGAGGTTTGCAAACCTGGTGAGCCGGGTGAAGTAGCGGTCAGTCGCTACGACTGTCATGGTCACCCTGATCCTGTTTTCTTTTTGGGCTACTGGAAAAACGACAAAGCCACAGAAGACAAATTTACCAAGCACTGGTGCCGAACAGGCGATGTGGCCATTCAAGACAAAGAAGGTTATCTTTGGTACCAAGGCAGAACCGACGACATGTTCAAGGCGGCAGGTTACAGAATTGGTCCTGGCGAAATTGAAAATTGCCTTGTCAAACATCCAGCGGTTGTCAATGCGGCGGTTGTACCAAAGCCAGACGCTGACAGGGGTGCTGTTGTGAAGGCTTATGTGGTTATGTCGCCTGAGTTTGTCAGCCAGCGTCAACAATCCCAAAACGTACAAGCCTTTGAACAACAAGTCATTGCTGATTTACAAAGGCATGTCAAAGGCTTGCTAGCACCCTACGAATATCCCAAAGAGATCGAATTCATTGAGCAGTTGCCCATGACGACAACTGGTAAAGTGCAAAGAAGATTTTTACGCTTAGAAGAAGAGCGACGCGCCAAGCTGGCTTAACTGAGCGCCATTTTTTGAATCAATTTAGAACATCATGCAAAAAATAACTTTAGGCGTCTCCGAACTTAATGTGACCCCCATTTGCTTAGGGACCATGACCTTTGGTGAACAAGTGTCGGAGCCAGTCGCCCACGATGTCATCAGCCGTGCTGTCGACAGCGGCATTAACTTCATTGATACCGCTGAAATGTATGCCGTCCCTGCGCGCAAAGAAACTTTTGGTGCCACTGAAACCATCATTGGCAACTGGTTTGAGCGTCATCCGGGTATGCGACAAAAGCTTGTTTTGGCCAGCAAAGTAGCCGGCCCATCGAGGGGCATGCCCTGGATCCGTGAAGGATCAGGCATGACGGCACAAGACATCTTGAATGCTTGCGATGCCAGTCTCAAGCGACTTAAAACCGATGTGATTGACCTCTACCAAATTCATTGGCCAGAGCGTCATGTACCTTCATTTGGCGTCATGTATTTTGACCTTTCAAAAGCCGCCATAGAAACTTCTTTGCACGAACAATTGTTGGCCCTTGAGAAGTTGGTCAAGGCCGGTAAAGTCAGGTACATCGGTTTGTCCAATGAGACACCTTATGGCATTCACGAATTTGTTCGCTTGGCCGAACAACATGGACTGCCCCGAATTGTCAGTGTTCAAAATCCATACTGCTTAACCAATCGAACATTTGACAATGCGATGGATGAAACATGCCACCGTCTGAACGTCTCTTTGTTGGCTTATTCTCCCTTGGCATTTGGTGCGTTGACTGGCAAATACGACACCACAGGATTTACGGGCGAGGGCGCACCCGCCCACGCGCGAATTGCTCAGTTTGAAACAGTCAGAAAACAACGTTGGGGCAGAGAAAGTTCATTGACGGCGGCACGCCTTTACAATCAATTGGCCAGAGACAATGGCATGACGCCAACCCAAATGGCTTTGGCATTTTGCTATACACGCTGGTCGGTTGCCAGCACCATCATTGGTGTGACGTCAGTCGCTCAACTTGAAGAAAACATCAAAGCTTTTGGGACTCAGTTGTCGACTGAAGTATTGACCCAGATTGATGCCATTCGATTGGTGCACCGCGATCCAGCCACTTGATTTTCATGAGAAGTACGCATGCCTGAAAACTTGATCAATTTTGTGACACAACCTTGGACGGTTGTCGTGCTGTCGTATTTGCTGGGGTCACTGAGTTTTGCTGTCATTGTCAGCAAGTTCATGGGCCTGTCAGACCCGCGCTCCTACGGCAGCAAAAATCCAGGCGCTACCAATGTATTGCGATCGGGCAACAAAAAAGCGGCAGTCTTAACGTTGTTGTTTGATGCCGTTAAAGGTTGGGTGCCTGTCGTGTGGGTGCTGCAGCATGGTGCCCCTTTTGGATTGAGTGAAGGAACCGCTGCCGCTGCTGGATTGGCTGCTTTTTTAGGTCACCTTTACCCGGTATTTTTTAAATTTCAAGGCGGCAAAGGTGTTGCAACTGCCCTTGGCGTATTAATGGGCGTATCACCTCTTTTGGGTCTCTTAGTGGCATTGACTTGGCTTGGCATTGCTTGGTTTTTCCGTTATTCCTCGCTAGCGGCTTTGTTGGCGGCAATATTGGCCCCCGTGTATTACGCTTTGTTGGCCGACGTGCTTTGGTGGCGTTTCAATGGCGCTACTTTGGCCTTGTTGTGTGCCATGGGTGTCTTATTGGTTTGGCGGCATCGCGACAATGTGAACCGTTTGATTGCAGGCACTGAATCCAAATTGGGCGCCAAAAAGAATTAAATTCCAATCGATCTGTGCATAAAAAAAGCGCCTTGTAGGGCGCTTTTTTTCAGTCTCGAAAATTGTTGAAACTGATCGGAATTTCAGTGATGTCTTTGCGCAGCAGAGCCATGGCGGCCTGTAAGTCATCGCGCTTTGCGCCCGTCACTCGCACAGCATCGCCTTGAATA
>JACCDI010750959.1_pt1 | contig 22109 bp, 20 predicted proteins | sample 7442791 | NCBI WGS metagenome assembly JACCDI01 (sample SAMN15323434, study PRJNA562643) | freshwater metagenome | isolation source: river surface water | place: USA:Blue River Watershed | collected 2017-08-15
AAAGCCCAGAAAGGAGAAGCCAAAGACACCGAGCAGCTAGACTTATCCACAACCAACTGAACAAAACTTCCCTAAAACCAGTGGCTCAATATTCAACGTGAACACTGGCTCAGTTTGGCTGATGAATCAACAGCTGATGCATGTTTCATAAAACCGTTAATCGGGAGATCCAGCTTAACGGCGATCAGAAAGCAGATAGACCGGTGAGTTTTCGACCGATGATCAGTTTTTGAATTTGGGTCGTTCCGTCTGGGATATTTAGCATCCTGGCGTCACGCAGTAAGCGTTCAAGCGGAAATTCAGTGGCCAAACCATAGGAGCCATGGATTTGCACTGCATTGGTCGCTACGCGAATCGATGCTTCACTTGCGAACCACTTGGCCATGGCGGCGACATCTTCGCAACGCTGCCCCTGCTCGACCATGGCCAGAGATTTGAGAGTCAGCAGGCGCGAACACTCAAGGTCTGTGGCCATGTCTGCCAGCAGGCCCTGGATCATCTGGTGGGCACCGATGGGTTTGCCCCATTGCTCTCTTTCACGGGCATAACGCACTGAATGCTCTAGCGCCATAGATGAGATACCGCAGGCGAAGGCACCAACCAAACAACGTGCCCGCTCGAAGGTACGGAAAGCTGCCTTTAGGCCCTCGCCGGGTGGTCCGATGAAATTGTCGGATGGAACCTCGACATCGTCGAATATGAGCTGAGCAGAAGATGATTCTTTTTGTCCGAGTTTGTCAATGTCGCGCGAACTGTAGCCATGCTCGCGATCGACCAGGACCATGCTCGGACCTTCATCAGTGCGGCACACCACGACAACCAGATCCGAGACATTACCGTTGGTAATCCAGACCTTTTCACCTGTGACACGCAAGGTACCACCTTGCCGTACGGCTCGAGTTTGCACCGCAGCAGGGTTAGAGCCCACACCGGGTTCGGTCACAGCGATCGATGCGATCAAGCTACCACTGAGCAAGCCCTCCAAATAGCGGCGGCGCATGTCGGGCGTTCCATAAAGGTCGATCAGGCTGGCTACCGTGTCATTCACGCCTACGCCTGCGGCCAAGCCTGATGTCAGTCGAGACAATTCCTCATACAGCAGTCCGCTAGTGACGAAGTCGATACCCAGTCCGCCGGAACTTTCCGCCACCCAGCCGCTGCCCAGGCCGAAGGGTGCGATGGCCTCATAGACCTGTCGCGTCACGTCTTTGGGTGCAGGGCCTTTGAAGTACGGCTGCATCAATGGCCGCAGGCGCGTATCAACAAAATCACGAAAGGCTTCACAAGCCTGAGTCTGCTCAGCGGTCACAGTCCAAACCATTTTGTTCTCCTCGGTTGTGGTGAGTTTTGTGTGTCCTCGTATACTAACATGTGTTAGCATATGTGAAGGCCCACCGAAAAATATTTACAGGAGACAAACATCGTGAGCGGATCATTAGCTGGAATAAAAGTGCTCGACCTCGGCCATGCTGTGGCGGGCCCCTTGTGTGCAGCCCTCTTGGCCGATCATGGAGCAGACGTACTCAAAGTAGAGTCAATTGATGGCGACCATGCTCGCGCAGTCGGACCCTTCCCAGGAGATCCAAAACTGACACAGTTTGGTGCTGTCTTCCAGTTTGCGAATCGCAACAAGCGTGCGCTCGCTCTGGACCTTAAGTCATCAGCAGGGGTTGAAGTGCTGCTTCGCCTGATCGATCAGGCCGATGTCTTGATCGAAAACTTTCGAGCGGGAGTGATGGACCGGTTGGGACTGGGATATGAGGTCTTGTCCAAACGGAATCCACGACTGGTCTATACCTCGATTCGAGGCTTTGGCGACGCTCGCAACGGTCATACTGCTTATACCCAGCGGCCTGCAGTAGACATCGTGGGCCAGGCTATGGGTGGGCTGATGAGTATCACTGGGCCAGATGCGGACTCGCCTACCCAGGCCGGAGCGGTGCCCGGCGATGTGCTTCCTGGGCTATATGCAGCGTTCGCTACTGTCAGTGCCGTACTTGAAGCGCGTCATTCTGGTTGTGGCCAGTATGTAGATGTAGGGATGATCGATACTGTGTTGGCAATGAACGAGACAGTGGTCACTTCGTACTCGATCACCGGTGTGGTGCCTCAACCCTCTGGCAGTCAGCTCAAAAATATTGTGCCCTTCGGACGTGTACGTGCTCTGGATGGCTGGGCTGTTTTGGCAGTCCCTCCCGGACGCAACTGGGCCGTATTCTGCCGCCAGATCGGCCGTCCTGATTTGGCCACCGATGAAAGATATGCGACCGATCATGCCCGTGTCCAGAGAGCCGCTGAGGTCTATGGTCTGGTCGAAGATTTCACCCGCCAACATTCACTGTCTCAGCTGCAGGAATTGCTCGGTGACAGCATTCCCTTTTCTCCCGTTTATGACGCCAAGCGCATCGCAGAAGATCCTTACTTTCGCCAGCGCGAAATGCTGGTCTCTGTCGATCATCCGGGAACGGATCGCAAGGTCACACTGGCTGGTGTACCGGCAAAGTTTTCTCGCACGCCTGGTGCGATCCGTCATGGTGCACCACGTCTTGGTGAGCACAGCGTTGAAACACTGCGGTCGCTGGGATATGGCGAAACGGAAATTGCTCATCTGCTGTCGAGTGGAACGGTACTGCAAGATGCGGGTACGGTCGTACCGAAATAGAATGAGAAAAATTTCAGTATCTTCTGCATATGCCCCCAAAAATCACAAAACCCAGGGATCGGACAAATGCTTCCGGGATTGATCTGACAACCACCCGTGCATTGCCCTTTCGCCTACTCAAGCTCACCAATCTGGTGAGCAGGCCCTTCTTTGGAAAAATCGCACGACAGTACGCGATTTCCTTGAACGATTGGCGCACGATTTTCGTGCTGGCAAGTCATCCTGGTATTTCCGCAATCGATATCAGTGATCACACTGGCTTGCAGCCGATGAACACCAGTCGTTCGCTCGCGGCATTGCGCAAGTTGGGGTACATCAACGAGGTGCCTGACCCCCGTGACCTTCGGCGCACGCTGGTTTCGCTCACGCAACAAGGTATTGAAGCCAGTCAAGAAATTTCGACAGCTGCGCGTGAGCACACGCGACAACTTTTCGCTGATGTGCCGGCGAAAGACTTAGAGATATTTGGTCAGGTGGTTGATCAGCTGATCGATAAAGCCCTGATCTTGTTGAGCGAGCCGTCTGAGCGCTGATAAGAAGCAGGTAACCCGCCCGAAACTGCTTGCCGGGCGGGTTGGCATTCACATGGCACCCTGAAGAGATGCCGATGGATCAAGAGGCCTTCAACTCGTTGCGGTAAAGCCTACTGCTTTCACCCGTTGACGCCAAATTTCTGTGTCTTGGCGCAGCAGCGCGGCAAGCTCTTCGGCGCTGGAAGGTGTCGCTTCCTGGGCCTGGGCCAACATCACTTCGGCCACATCTGGGCTTGCCAGTGCGGCACGCAGAGCCTGGTTGGCCCGAGCTACCAAATCTGCCGGTGCCGAACCCGGCAGGAAGGCACCAATCCATTCCTTGAATACCAGATCGTTGAAACCGGACTCGACCAAGGTGGACACGTTAGGTAGGAAGGGGCTGCGAGATTCCCCGGTGGTGGCAATGATGCGCAGCCGTCCAGAGTTGTGCAGAGGCAACAGGGATCCCAGAGTACTCACGCAGGCGGGCAGATTGCCGCCCATCAGGTCGGTAAACATGGCAGGACCGACGTAATTGACTTGTTGGATGTCAACACCTGAAGCCTTTGCCAGAAGCATGCCGGTAAAGTGCAGAGTCGAGCCAACAGCGGGATTGCCAATATTGCGCTTATCAGGCGTGGCTCGGTACCAATCGAGCAGTTGACGCAGGTTGGTCACGCTTGCTGGTACCAGCGAACCGACAGCCACCGCATAGTTGTAGGTGACTGCGTTACCAACGGGTGAGAAGTCAACCACAGGGTCGTAAGGAAGGGTCTTGTAGGTATGTGGGTAGACGCCGAAAACGGTCATTGGGCTCAGCAGCAAGGTGCTGCCATCTCGGGCCGCGCTCTTCGCCGCAGTGGTGCCAATCTGGCCACCTGCGCCCGGTCTATTTTCTACGATGACACTGCGCGCGTACCCGCCTGTCATGCGCTTGGCGATAGCGCGCGCCAGCAGATCCACCGTAGAGCCGGCCGGGAACCCGACCAAGATACGCGCAAGTTCAGTCGTTTGCGCCTGGGCCAGTGCTGCCCGAGTACCGGTCAAGCTCAGGGCTCCAATTGCGCCTGCTTGCAGGACGCGACGTCTTGATAATGGCATGGTTTTGTCTCCTATTGTGGTGTGCGCCAGCCCGGCGCGGTGGGGGGGGATCTTGGGGTCAGCGAGGTGGAGCGCGTGTACCTGCGTCCAGTCGGATGAGTTCACCATTGAGATAGCTGTTTTCGATGATGTGAGCGACCAGTGAGGCGAACTCCGACGGACGACCCATCCGCTTGGGAGATTCCAACTGAGACACCAGCATCTGCTTGATCTCGGGCGGAGTTCCAGCGCCCATAGGTGTCTCAAAAAGACCTGGTGCGATGGTCACTACACGTACGTCGAATTGCGACAGATCGCGCACCATGGGCAGCATCATCCCAATCACGCCAGCCTTGCTCGCGGCATAGCATATTTGGCCCATCTGTCCCTCTAAACCTGCAAGAGAAGATACGTTGACGATCACACCGCGTTCGCCGCTGTCCTCTTCTGGGATATTGCGCACCATGCGTGCTGCCACCAGACGGCACACGTTGAAAGTGCCCACTAAATTTACTCGCAATGTGCGCTCGAACTCCTCAAGTGGCAGAGGACCATTCTTACCCACGATGCGCCCAGCTTTGCCAGGAATACCTGCGCAGTTCACCACTGCAAATATTGACCCAAGGCGCTGCGCTGCGTCGTCCAGCGCTGCGTTCACCTGTACCTCGTTGGCCACGTCCACAGCGTGGTGGGTTATGGCGCTCCCATATTCAGCCTGCAGCTTTGCTGCCCTCTCTTGGGAGAGATCAAATACTGCCACTTTGGCACCTGCTTGCACCAGATGACGTACTGTGGCCTCGCCAAGTCCCGAAGCTCCTCCGGTGACGACCACGGTTTTGCCCTGTATGTTCATTTCCATTGACTCCTGTGTTGCATTTCAATACCCCTTGAACTGAGGTTCCCGCTTTTCGGCAAAGGCACGTCCGCCCTCGGCAGCGTCGTGCGAACCCATGTACACAGTGGACGTGAGCTTCTCAAGCCGGATCGCAGAAGCAAGTGGGTGGTCGAAAGCGGCGTTTATCAAGGCCTTCATGTGGCGTAGTCCCAGCGGGCTCTTGGCCGCGATGCCATTGGCAATTTCCTGGACAGTGGACTCTAGTTCCTCGGCGGGCGTTACCAAAGACACCATGCCTGCCTGTTGCATCTGCGCAGCTGGCAACAGCACGCCCGTGAGGAAGATAAATCTCGCCATGTTGGGGCCAACGACCCTGGCCAGACGAGCCGTGGTGCCACCACCGGGCAGGGCACCGAAGTTGGCGTGAGCGTCACCCAACTTGGCGTTCTCGCTTGCGACGATAAAGTCACACATCAACGCGATCTCCATCCCGCCCGCACAGCAGACACCATTGACCGCAGCGATGACCGGTTTGGTCAGTCCGGTCAGCGCGTTCTCCATGGCGGTAGCCTCGTCCAGAAAGCTGGGTTGAGAGCTCGGTTCACCGTTGGTGGGCAGCGCACTCTTGAGGTCGGCTCCAGCGCAAAATGCGCGTCCTTTGCCTGAGAGGACGACCACACGGGTCTCCTCCCGTCTTGCCAGTAGTTCAAAAGCGTGACGCATCTCGCGCACAGTCGATACTGCCATGGCGTTCATGGCCTGTGGTCGGTTCAGGTAGACCCAGGAAACTGAGCCCTCATGGCGCAGCAGGATGTCGTTGTAGGATGCAACTTGTGTGGTGTCGCTGATCATGATTTACTCCGCGCCCAGCACGCTGACGCTGGCAATGGCTTCTTCCACGCCCATGAACCCACCGCCGCAAGATGCCACTGCCACTCGGGCGCCATCAACCTGGCGTGCACCCGCGGTCCCACGCAACTGATGTACCAATTCGTGAATCTGGCCCAAGCCAGTCGCGGCAATCGGGTGACCTTTGGATTGCAGTCCGCCAGAAGTGTTCACCGGCACCCGTCCGCCCAATGTGGTTGCTCCGCTCTGGGTAAAACGTCCGCCTTCGCCTATTTCACACAGGCCAAGCATCTCAATCTGGTGGATCTCAGCGTAAGCGCTGGCATCATGCACTTCAGCCACCTGAACATGCGAAGGCCCAACGCCGGCCTGTGCGTAAGCTTTACGCGCTGCCTTATAAAGCGCTGAGGCGGTGGGGTCGGCTGGCGAACGGCGTCCACCACCGACAAGTTGTGATCCCAGTACGCGTATGCTGAGATGCTGTGCTTGAAGCTGTCGGAGGCCTTCTCGTGAGCACAAAACTGCCGCTGTTGCACCATCGCTGACGGGCGCACACATGGGTATGGTCAGCGGCCAGGAGATCACCCGCCCTCCCAGGATCTTGTCCAGCGGTATGGCTTTTTGGAATTGCGCCAGAGGATTCATGGTGGAGTGGCGGTGGTTCTTCTCGGAGACCATGGCAATCTGCTCCCATGTCGTGCCATAGCGCTTCATGTGCATACGGGCCAGGATGGCGTAGGTGTCCATAAAGATGGATCGCATACTCTCGTCTATTTCAACGCCCGGCGGAGGAACAATGTCAGCCACCTCATGCGAATAGGTATTCACGAATTCGGTGACAGTGGCCAAATCCATCGGTTGACCGAATACCGATAGCCGTTTGGCGCGGTCATCCGTGTGCAGCTTCTCGGCACCCACAGCCAGTACGATGTCATGCATGCCGCCAGCCACTTGGGTAAATGCCTGGTTGAATGCCACTGCAGAACCTGCACAGGCATTTTCCAGATTGATCATTGGGCAACCGTCAAAGCCCATAGGACGCAGAGCGTGCTGTGCTCGCACCGCGTGTTGGCCCTCCATGGACCCCTGCGCAGTGTTTGCAAAGTACACCGCATCGATTTGCTCCGCAGTGGCACCCGCATCTTCCAAGGCAGCACGAACTGCGCTTCGTGCCAAATCCCCGACGGACAACTCCTTGTGAATTCCAAACGGTGTCATGGAGACACCAGCTACGAAAACTTCTCTCATCTCTTACTCCTGCGCCAGTTGAAACGCGCTAAAGTAAGTTTATCCAAAACAACAAACAAATGTTAGTTAATTTATTAGGGGAATCCCTAGATTTAATTTCATGACTTACCAACGGTCGATGGCTGTGCAGCGCCTTGCAACAACTCGGCGATAGCCTGTGAATTCAAACCAATTTCACGCAGCAAGGCCTCGGTTTGTTTGCCTGGCAAACCAATCGGAGCGCAGTGTGCCGTCGGTGTGGCGCTGAAGCCGGGCATAGGTGCAGGCTGGCGAATTCCACCGACTTCCGTAAAGACGCGCCGTGCTTGGTTATGCGGATGCTCGGCGGCTTCTTTGAGGTCCAGTACAGGGGCAAAGCAAGCGTCAGTGCCTTCCAGCAGTTCGCACCACTGAGCGCGCGTTTTGCTCGCAAACAGCGCAGCCATGCGGGTCTTGAGTTCCGGCCATTGCATGGCGTCCCATTGGGAATTGAAAGCGGGATCCTCCAGGCCACAGCGTTGCCTCAGCAATGCGTAGAACTGTGGCTCCATCGCGCCCACCGATACATATTTACCGTCGGCGCATTTGTAGACTTCATAAAAGTGAGCTCCGCCATCACCGCTGTTGGTGCCCGCGACATCGCCCCACAGGCCACGCGAATGCCAGCCCTGAATAAGTGCGGTGAGCAGCGCTGCGGCATCGCTGACAGCAACATCCACCACTTGACCGACACCGGTCTGTCGCGCGTGCAAGAGCGCCGCAAGCATGCCAAATGCAGCCAGCATGCCGCCCCCGCCAAAATCTCCGATCAGCCCGGGAGCTGGCGTTGGTGCCTGCCCAACCCGCGCGGTTGAATGAAGGGCACCTGACAGGGCCACATAGTTGATGTCATGGCCCGCACTGTGAGACAAGGGACCATTCTGTCCCCACCCAGTGATGCGTGTGTAGATGAGGGAAGGTCGGCGCTGCAGACACGCCTGCGGACCCAGACCAAGTGACTCCATGACCCCAGGGCGAAAGCCTTCGAGCAGGATGTCGGCACGCGCGATCAGTTCCATGGCCACCTCGCGGGCAGCGGGCTGCTTGAGGTCTAACGCTATGGACTCTCGACCTCTTGCGAGAACGTCTGCAGACTGCAGTGCATCCATACCGGTAGCGCCCGTGGACTTACGTGGACGATCAATCCGAATGACGCGTGCACCATTGTCCGCCAGCATCATGGCTGCGAAGGGCGTGGGGCCTAAACCGGCAAATTCAATGACAGTCAAGCTGGAGAGAGGGCCTTGGCGCATGGTGGCATTCATAAATGTTAATAATCACATATGTTATCGATTTTCTGAGCGCATTGGCAAGCCCATCTCAGTTCGAGCGGCAGCGTCAGATTGCGCTATGAAAAATATCTGGGGGCTCGGTGGAATGCCTGTACGTCATGCTCCGCAAGCATCATGCAAACGAAGGGCACAGACTCAAGTCCCGCAACCAGATGACAGTGAGATGCGACAGTGGGCCTTGGTGTTGCATCAGAGGTTCACCACACGGGCTTCTTTGCCTGCGGTCCGACTGCGCTCAATGAAGTTGTCATTCAACTCGATCCCGAATCCCAATCCCTCGTTCGGGTAGCACATGCCAGCTTCAAAACGCGGAATGTTCAATGCGATATCGGTGCCAGGGGAAATGTTCTTGCTTTCCATGGTGCCATGGATCATCAGTGGACCAATGGATTCGTTCAGACCTTGCGTGGCCCATTCATTGGCTGTCCACAAATGGGCTGAAGGACTGTGCTCGAGACCGGAGCCGATCATGCAGCCGCAGTGTACCGGCAGACCAGACAGGCGTGCCATGGTCAGCCAGCGTTGCGATTTGACAATACCACCGGCTTTTTGCAGCTTGATGAACAAACCATCGGCAGCTCGGCGGTCAATGATTTCCTTCAAGTTGTGCAGCTCTTGCGCCGACTCATCGGCGTAGATCGGTGTTTTGACCTGGCCGCGCAGACGAGCCATGCCCTCGATGTCCCAATGCGGCAGTGGTTGCTCAATGAGATCCAGACCACACGGATCCAATTTGCGGATGATGTGCAGCGCTTTTTCGTAGTTCCAGAAGCCATTGGCGTCGATGCTCAACATGGCGTCGGCTCCAACAGTGTCCCGGACTGCATGCACCATGGCAATGTCATCGGCCATCGTGCCGTAGCCGATTTTCATTTTGAACAACTCGAAGCCGGTTTTCTTGGCCAAAGCGGCTTCCGCGGCAACATCTTCCGGCTTGCCTGCTGATAAGACCCAACCCTGTCGAGCGCCTTCAATGGTACGACCACCGAGCAATTCATAAACGGGAACACCAAGCAGTTTGCCCTTGAGGTCGTGCAATGCAAAATCGACCGTTGCCTTGGCCTGGTTGTTATCGCGTACCAGCAAGTCCATCTTGGCAACAATTTTTTCAATGTTGCGCGGATCTTCACCTAACAGGATACGTGGTGCGATCACGTTGCAAATCATGGCAATAATCGACTCTTGCAACTCACCCCTGTACCAGGATGATGTGTCTCCAGAGTCAGAGAAGCCGACCATGCCATCTTCGGTGGTGAGCTTAAGTACCACGCTGTCGATGGACGTGATTCGGGTGTTGGGCATGATCACCGGTTTTTTTAGCGGAGTCGATACCGGTAAACATTCAACTTTGACGATTTTTGTCATGATGTAACTTCTGCGGAAAAGCCAGTGCCATTGCCCATTGCCTATGACACTGACCGATAAAAAAATTATTGAGCCTGGAAATTGGACTTGCGCACTTGCTCACTCCAGAATTCGGTGTTTTGCTCGACGATTTTCCTCAACTCTTCTGCGCTCGCGTAAGCGGGCTCCATCTGGGTGCTGGCAAATTTTTCGACGACTTTGGGGTTGTCGAACATTTTTTTCGTGGCGTCCTGGATTTGCTTGAGCAGATCGGGCTTCATGTTGGCCGCGGCATATACACCCAGAAAACTGTCGGCCGGCATCTTGAATCCGAATTCGGTCACCGCCGGAACATCCGGCATGATGTTCAGACGTTTTTCTGTGGCAACTGCCAGAACTTTGACCCGACCAGCTTTCTTGTATTCGACCAATGCATCGCAAGGACCAATAGCAGCCGGGACATTGCCGCCCACCAAGTCCACCAAGGCTGGTGCCCAGCCCCTGTAGGGTACGGCATTCAATTCCACCTTGTACTTTTGACTCAGAACATAGGTCAGAAAGTGTGGTTGCGAGCCAGGGGCTGGGATGCCGATATTCCCCTGGGCTGGATTCTTTTTTGCACTGTCGATGAATTCTTCCAGTGTTTTGACGGGTGAGTTGCCCGGTACAGCAAGACAGGTATAGAAGTTGACAATGCGCGCCACAGGCTGCATGTCCTTCTTTACATCAAAGCCAGGATTTTTCATGATCAATGGCAGCATCACCACTTGGTGATCCACGCTGAACATCAAGCTATTGCTCTCGGGTGTAGCTTGCTTGAGAGCCTGTGCTGCAATCATGCCGCCTGCGCCTGGGCGGTTGTCCACGACGACGTTGACGTTGATGGCTGCTGACAGCGCCTCAGCATAGATTCGGGCCAAATTGTCAGTGCCTACCCCTGGCGGAAAGCCCACCAGCATTTTTACAATCGGCTTGTCTTGTGTCTGAGTCAAGCCCGCGATGGGGGTCAGCACCGTAGTTGCAATCAGGCTGGTTTGAATCAGTGTTTTGAGCAAGGTTGAAATTTTCATATTGTCTCCAGTGGTTGTGGTTGTGAAAACGGCTGATCTTTGATCAAAGTGGGTATCCGGGGGCAGTGCTGCGAACGGTCATCCACTGCCACTGGGTGAATTCATCCCAGTTGGCGGGCCCACCATGGCGCGATCCGTTTCCGGATGAGCCGCGACCACCCATGGGCATGACGCCGTCGTCGTTCACGGTTTGGTCATTGACATGCACCAAGCCCACATTCAATTGATTGGCGATGTGCATGCCACGACCAATATTGGCGGTATGCACACCAGCAGAGAGGCCATATTCCGTGTCGTTGGCCAAAGCGATGGCTTCCTCGTCATTTGTAAACGATGTGATGGAAATCACAGGGCCAAAAATTTCTTCTTGGAACACGGGCATCTTGGGTGTGACTTGTGCCAGCACTGTAGCGGGGTAAAACAGACCATTGGCCTTACCGCCTGCCAGCAGTACCGCTCCCATGCGCACCGATTCATCCACCAGCCGTTGTACACGTTCGACCTGTTTGGCTGAGATCAACGGACCCATAGCCACAGGATCCGTGAAGGGGTTGCCCACAGGCAAGGCCTTGGCCTTGGCGACCATCCGCTGCGTGTAATCTTCGACAATGCTTTGATGCACCAGGTGGCGTCCGGCACTCATGCAGATTTGACCTTGGTGAAGGTATGAAGCCCAGGCGGCACCGCAGACAGCCATGTCCATGTCGGCATCTTCCAGAACAATCAGTGCGTTTTTGCCGCCCAGCTCCAGTGCGACTTTCTTCAAATGTTTGCCTGCAAGCTCGCCCACACGGCGACCCACGGCAGTCGAGCCTGTGAAAGACACCATGGTCACATCGGGATCGCACACCAGCGCTTCACCCGCTTCTGCTTCACCTGGAAGCATGCAAAAAACGCCATTTGGTAAGCCTGCAGCCTCTAGCAAGCGTGCAAGCAAAACGCCCCCGCTCACAGGTGTGCGCGGATCGGGTTTGAGCACCACGGCATTACCGGTGGCTAAGGCAGGGGCGACTGCACGTGATGTCAGCAAGAACGGAAAGTTAAAGGGCGAAATCACCCCAACCACACCGTGTGGGACACGCTTGGCAATGCTGGTCACGCCATTCAGACTCGGCAGCACCAGGCCTTGCGGCTGGGTCAGCATGGCAGCCGCCTCGTTCAGTTGGTGCAACACTGAATCGATCTCGAACATGGCTTTGGGAACGATGCCACCTGTTTCCCGCACGATCCACTCAGAGAAACCGTTGCGGTTGATCTCCAGCAGCTGAGCCGCCTTCCGAAAAATGGCGGCACGCGCCTGGTAGGGCATGGCGGCCCACTCTTTTTGAGACTGCCGAGCCAATGCGCATGCATTGCGGATGTCTTGAGCATTGGCTTTGGCCACTCTGGACAAGGTGTGGCCGGTTGCAGGTTCCACCACATCAATGCTGCCTCCGCGCAAATTTTTCCAGCCACCACAAAGGGCTTTACCAACCCACTCATTGGTTGACAAAAGGTTCTCTGACATCAAATCTCCTGGAATGTTATGGGTCGAATTAAGGCTGAAGTTGGCTTCGCATGAGTTGCTGGTTGAACTTTAAAACCGTTTTTTCAATTTGTCAACCAACTAGTTGGTTGACAAATTACACATAGGCCGACAAAATGTAATTTCTTGGTGAGTCTGAGGTGCACACACAGGTTCAGCAGCAGTTCAAAACGCACGACTTTTTATTGGAGATTCACATGACCTCAAGCTACCGCTCACCTTGGATGACCGAGGAGCTGGACATGCTGCGTGAGACAGCTCGCCGTTTTTTTGAGAATGAGGTGGCGCCCCGCGCCGAGAAATCTCGTCATCAACATCATCTTGATCGCGAGGTCTGGGAAAAAGCCGGAGAATTGGGCTTGTTGTGCATGAGCATTCCCCAGGAATACGGTGGCATGGGTGCCAGCTTTGCACATGAAGTCATCATGATGGAAGAGCAGGCACGCATCTGTGACACAACGTTCGGATTTATCCCAGGTGCATTGAACAGCCCAGGTTTCTTCCATGGCACGGCTACGCCAGAGCAACTTCGCAAATGGATGCCTGAAATTGCGATGGGCAAAAAAATGATTGCAGTAGCGATCACTGAGCCCGATGCAGGAACCGATGTCAAAGCCTTGAGAACTTCAGCCCGACGAGAAGGTGACGAGTACGTTCTCAACGGCAATAAGATTTTTTGTACGCTCGGTGATCAAGCCGACTTGGTGCTTGTGGCAGCTCGCACCGGTGATGCTGGCTCTGGCGCCAAGGGCATTTCACTTTTCATGGTCGAGAAAGCCAAATGCCCTGGTTTCAAGATCAACAAGCTGATCGACAAAATTGGTCAGAACGCATTGAATACGGCTGAAATTTTCATGGAAGACGCGCGTGTGCCTGCTGAAAACCTCATTGGCGGCGTAGAAGGCAAAGGTTTCTTCCAGCTCATGGACGTCTTTACGCGTGAGCGTTTGTCAATTGGCATTGTGGGTATTGCGTGCGCCGAGCGTGCCATCGAGTTGACCATCGAGCACGCCAAAAATCGCAAAATGATGGGCCAGACGCTGTGGGATTTTCAAAATACAAAATTTGTGTTGGCCGAGTGCGCCACAGAAGCACGCATTGGCCGCGTTTTCATGGATCAGATCATCAAGGATTTGGTGGACGGTAAACCGCTGCAACCCAATGACGCCATGATGGCTAAATGGTGGGGTTCAGAAAAGCAATGCGAAATCATTGACCGTTGCCTGCAGTTGTTTGGAGGCTACGGGTATTGCACCGAATACCCTATTGCTCAGCTGTACATGGATGCACGCGTGGCAAAAATTTATGGTGGCTCCAATGAAACATTGAAGGATGTGATCGCCCGCTCCATGTGACATCTGGAGACAAAGGCTACATCGACTCAGGTGCGTTTGCTGGCAATGCCATGAGTGAACATGTTCATGAAGCTGTCGACGACATCTTCGATGCTGTACTTGCCATCTTCCTTATGCCAGCGGGGAACCCAGTTCATGGCGCCAAAAAGCATGGCGCTGAACATTCCAGGATGGCAGGGTTTGATCGTGCCGTCGGCAATGCCTTCAGTGATCAGGTTACGCACAGTCACATCCAAGCGTTGTTTGAACAAGCGAATTTCGTTGCTGGTGCCTGCATCTAATGGGCGTGAACCCACCAGCACCTGGCAGCGACCAAAATCGTTATTTTGGGCTTTGGCCAAGCTATGCAGAAACAGGCGCAGGCGATTCAGTACAGGGATGCTGCGGTCTTCCATGCGTTTCATCACTTCGTCAAGATCGCCAAAAGATTTCACCAGGCATTGGTAAAGAATGCTCTCTTTGTTGCTCACATAGTGATACAACGTGGCTTTGTGCATGCCCAGCTGATCGGCAATCATGTCCAGTGAGGTGGCCTCATAACCATTCTCGGCAAACAGTTGTGCGGCCGTTCGCAATATGGCGGTGAGCTTGTCATCGTGTTTGCTGCCAGTAGGACTTTTGCGACGAGCTGCTAAGGTCTTTGCTGGTGCGCGCGACGATTTCACATTGGTGGATGAGGCGTTCATACAGCCTATTGTGTCAAAACAACACCAGTGCTCGTTAGCCGACCGATTTCGGCGGCAGGCAAGCCCATTTCCTGCAGTACTTCGCGCGTGTGCTCTCCGAGCATGGGGGCACGGTGTCTCACCCCACCAGGAGTTGCGGAGAGTTTGACGGGAACGCCAGGCACAGACACAGGCTTTGCACTGCCCGGGTGCTCGACTTCAGGCAGCATTTGACGTGCTGCGAAGTGTGGATCTTCAAAAATTTCCTGCGCGTTATAAATTGGACTGAAAGGCACTTTTCCACCAAATAGGCTTTTTAATTCGAGCTTGGTACGGGTGCTTGTGAACGATTCAATGCATGCACAAAGTTTCACACGATTTTCCCAGCGCAACTGTTCGCTGCTAAAGCGGGGATCGTGCAGCAGTTCGGGCATACCGATCAAAGCAGAAAGTTCTTTGAATTGAGGATCATGAGGTGCAGCAATCGCGACCACACCATCTTTGACTTTGAAGGTGCCAAAGGGGGCCACCCCTGGAATGCCATTACCCACAGGGACGGGTGAAATCCCGCGATAGGCGTATTGACTCACGACAAACTCAGACATTGCCAAAATGCTGTCAGTCATGGCCACATCGACGTATTGACCTGCGCCTGTACTGCGTGCACTCCAGAGTGCAGCCATGGTGCCAAACGCGGCAAAAAGACCTGGGACTGTGTCGCCGGCTCCTCCGCCGACCTTGACTGGGTGATCTGCGTCTTCGCCTGTTGTGCCCATCCACCCCCCCATCGCTTGCGCCACAATGTCGAATGAAGGCCACTGCATGTAGGGGCTTTGTCCGCCAGTCTTGTCCCCGAATCCACGCACCGAGGTGTAAACCAAGCGCGGGTTGATGGCTTTGAGTGATTCATAGCCCAACCCCATTTTGTCGAGAACACCTGCACGGTAGTTTTCGACCAAAGCATCTGCTGTCTTGACCAAATCTTTGAGCAATGCCTGTCCATCAGGATGCTTGAGGTTCAAGGCGATTGAGCGCTTGTTCCTGTTGCAGGACTGAAACAGACCTCCATAGTGGCGCTGCTGATCGTCTTCACGGAAGGGGCCCATGCGTCTGAAAAAATCACCTTCAAGAGGTTCGATTTTGATCACATCAGCACCATGGTCGGCCAGTACCTGGGAACAAAAAGGCCCGGCCAAGGCATGAGTCAAATCCAAAACGCGCAGGCCTTTAAGCGCACCAGTTTTTGTAAGCATAAATCCCCATTATTCAACCAAACGGTTGATTGAAATTATGCATCATTTTGTCTTTTATCTTAAGTCAGTCGCTACGTTTGAAAAACACATTTTTACCACTGTCGCACTGCTTCTCGTCCATCACGCCAGGAGGCTTGTCTGAATACCCATTTGGCCAGTAAAAGGCTGGCGCTCGGTGACACCCAGAAATTGGCAGCAGAGCAGTGTGGCTTGAATACGCAGAAAGTGGCGCGCGTTGAGTGGGGCGACTTGGGCGTTGCGATCGGCAATGTTTTAACCCTGATGCAAATGTATGGGCAGTCGGATCGCCTGTTATACCTCTCTCATACAGATGAGGCCACCGAGATCCTGTACAGACAATACCTGCCCATGCGGGGCCGGGCCTCTAGACGTGGCGAAGGATGAGACTGCTCAGATACCCAAACGCTTGGATGAAGTTACAGAATACCTGCTGATTAAAGATGAAGACGTGATACGTCCAAGATCCAGATTTGTTTTCCGCGTGTCTGAATGGCGCTCGTTTCACGGAGTTTTTTTAAGACACGTGTGATCGTCACACGAGAAGTTCCTGTCATGGCAGCGATTTGATCGTGAGTTAATGCGATATCAATGAGCACGCCGCCATCTTGGGTTCTGCCATAGAGCTCTGCCAGTCGTCTGAGCAGTTCCGAAATTCGAGACTCGGGGTTGGCTGATGCGAGGTATTGAGCCCGGATACCAAGAACACGCTGCTTCATCGAAGTTATTTTGAGCAGTGCGAGCGCAAAATCTGGGGCAAGCTGAAACGCTTTTCCGACCTCATTGGCGTCAAAAACGATGACTTCGGTATCTTCCTGGGCTACAGCAGAAGAAAAGCGGGGCTGACCGTCAAAGGCCGCCCCTTCACCACAAATGGCCCATTGACCCATCACCTCCAAAACGAACTCTGTTCCGTCTTCACGGCCAGTGAATATTTGGATTCGCCCGCGCAAGATGAAGAAAAATTCAGTATCGACTGTTCCCTGTCGATAAAGGAACTCCCCTTTTTTGAAGGTCTTTTTTCGTCCCAGATGTGCAGCGCGAATGATGGGGCCCACCGCAACCTCATTGAGTCGCCAGGTCTCGGTGGACGGTACATTCTTGGCCATTTCGAGTTTCAGTTATTTCGTGCTGCTGCGACTGCTTTGATTTCGATGAGCATGTTCGGACGTGCTAGCGAGGCGATGCCCAGGATGGTCCATGCAGGAAAGTCAGTCTTGATGAACGCATCTTTAATTTCCCGAAAAACAGTCAGCTGTTCATCAATGCGAACATGATAGGACACCAGCTCCACCAAGTCCTCAAAGCCTAAGCCTTCGTGCTTGAGAATCGCACCAAGGCGCTGAAAAGCCAGTCTGATTTGTTCTTCGGCGCTCTCTGGCACGGTTCCATCTGGACGCAATCCCACTTGCCCAGCAATGAAAACCAAGCCACCTGCCTTGACAGCGGGTGAGTATTTGAAGAGATCAAAAACCTTGTTGCTCCCAAAAGTTGGGTCGTTTTCGGGCAGGCGAAGGCGTTCAATGGTGCTCATGGTGGGTCCTTTTTAAAAATCAAATACGCGCATTAGGGGGTAACGGCGAGCCCAGCAAGGCCAGGCCTAACAGTTCTGCAGAGGGATTGGCCTGCATCAGGAAATGCGAGGCCATGCTGTGCAAGTCCCTGAAGTAGCGCTCGATGGGGCCAGTCGGAAGCAAGCTTCCGCCCAAATTCCTGACCAAAGCGTCGCATGCAGTGAGCGTCGTGTCACAGATGGTGGAGCCATTGGTTCGGTAACGTGCGCGCTGTTCAATGGAGAACGGGACACCCGCTACAGCTTGATCCCACATTTCATCGACATCATGCATCAGCTGATTGAATGCCATGTCAATGTGGCTCGCGGCTTTACCCAGCTCGGCAAGAGAGAAGCGATCTTCAATTTGCGGAGCCTTCAATCCTGCAGGTATTCTCTTTTTGATCGTGTCGATGTAAATGTCCAGCATGCCCGCAGCCACAGAGGTGATGGCGGCGGCCACCGACATCACAAAGAGGCTCGTGTGTGGGATACGGTACATGGGCCCTCGGTTGCGCTCAACGCCGGGGAATTTTAGTTGCAGAATGTCTGTCCACAGCAGCGATCTGTATGCTGGAACGCGCTCTTCGTTGAGATAGACATCCTTGCTGCCTGTCCCCTGCATGCCGAAAACATTCCAGCTGTCATGATCGATTCGGAAACTCGACTGTGGCACCAGTAGAAGCCTCATTTCACTTGTGCCGTTTTCAAGCGGCACCTCCACGAGAGTGGCAGCCCAGTCCGCGATGTCAATCCCTGATGCGTATGTCCATTTGCCAGTCAGAACATAGCTATCGCCTTCTTGACGTGCGGAAACTCCTCTGCCTACATTGCCCGTCAGTGCTATGACGATAGCGTCCTTTCCCCCGGCAAAAACATCGTCCTGTGCACGAGTGCTGAACATGCCTGCCATCCATGGATGTAGACCCGCGAGGCTCAGAATCCATGCCGTTGCACTGTCGCCGCGGCCAATTTCTCTTGCCACGCGCCAGAGCGTTGAAGGACGCATGCCATAACCGCCATTCTCTTTGGACTGACAGATCTTGAAAAATCCAGCTTCCCTCAGGGCCAATCCGATTTCGGATGAGATGCGTTTTTTGGAGTCGTGCAACGGTCCCTGTTCTTTCAAAAGAGGAATCAGCGCTCGTGCGTTTTCTAACAACGTAGCCACGCTGGGTTCAGGTGAATTTAGGCGCATGTTCATGGATGACTCGAAGGTGTGTGATTAAGAAAGTGACCGATTCAACGTCTTATGCAGCCAATGGCAAATTGGCATACCTTCCTGATGCATAGACAAGTGCTGGAGAAGCTAAATTGCCACCGCACATCGAATCGACTTGGCCGTAGACCACAGTGTGGTCACCAATTTTTTGAGTCGAGTGAATAACGCAGGCAAAACTGGCGTTGGCACCCTCCAATAGAGGTGTGTCTTGCTCTGTGAATTTCCAGCTGGCGGGACATTGGTCTAAGAACTTTCCGCTGTAGTGCCTGGAGACATCGTCCTGATCGGCAGCAAGAATGTTGACGGAAAAATTTCTCTCTTTGAGCAATACAGGCAACATCCGACTCTCATTACGGATGCACGCCAAAAGAATGAGTGGTTCGAGACTGACTGATGTCACAGCGTTGGCGGTCATGGCAAAGACTGAATCTGATGATTGCGTCGCAATGACCGTAACGCCTGTCACCATACGTCCCATGAGCGATCGGAAATGTTGTTGCTGTGATGTCATGCGGTAGTCCAAATGAGTTGACTCATGATCCATCTTCTGTCCGCTTATTTCCGTATCTACGGATACAGCTTTGAGATTTTTTATTCCGGGAAATCACCTAGGAGCAACGGGTCAACTTTGTATCGCTAGATACAGAGAGCCAAGTGCATGCAGACCTAAAGTAGTGTCCATTGCAGATCAGAACACTGCAGTTGTGCTCTTCATTTTCAAAACAGGAGATATTCATGTTCAACTTCAAGGCCCACTCCGTCTTACAGGTAGCGTTTTCGCTTGCAGCTTGTATGCCCGTTGCGGCGAATGCGCAAAAGATGCTTGCATCTACCTGGATGCCTCAGACCCATGAAATTTCTCGCACGATGATGGATTGGGCGAAAGAGGTCGAGCGCGCCACCGATGGTCGGGTAACGTTCCAGCTCCTTCCCAAGCCCGCCTCAACGCCTCAAGGAAGTTTCGATGCTGTTCGCAATGGTGTCGCTGACCTTAGCTTCACTGTCCATGGTTATACGCCCGGGCGATTCGTGCTGACTCAGGTCGCCGAATTACCACTTCTCGGCGATTCGGCTGAAGCCGTTTCTGTGGCCTATCAAAAGATTTACGAAAAGCACTTCGCGCATCTGGGGGAGCACCAGGGTGTCAAGGTCTTGGCTGTTTTTACGCATGGGCCGGGGATCGTTCATAACAGCAAGCGTCCAGTCAACTCCATCGAAGACCTGCAAGGTCTCAAGCTCAGGGTGGGCGGTGGAATGGTCAATGAAATCGCTAAATCGGTAGGTATGAACGTGACTTTGAAGCCCGCTCCGGATACCTTTGAACTACTCAGTAGTGGTGTCATGGATGGATCGCTGTTGCCCGCGGAATCGATCGACGCTTATCGATTAGACAAATTGATCAAGTACTCCACAACATTTCCAGGGGGACTCTACAACACAAGCTTTGTCATGATGATGAATTCCAAGAAGTTTGATGCGCTTTCTGATAAAGATCAAAAAGCCATTGAAAAACTGGCAGGAGTTGAGTTGGCGCGAAAGCTAGGCCGGGCTTGGGACCGAGCCGACCGTAAAGGCATGGCTTATATGCAAGCGGGTGGTGTGAGCGTTGTGAAGGCTTCACCTCAATTTGTCAATCAGATTCAAAGCAGGGTGGCTTCATTAGAGACCCGTTGGGTGGATGCATCGAAGGCTAAGGGCGCACAGAACCCAGCCGCTGTGCTCAAGGAGTTCCGGCAGTTGGCCGCCTCACAATGATCCAATTGCTTTCAATGAGACTGCTTGGATTTCACGCGCATCATGACGATTGAAAAATTTCAAAGACATAGAGCCTGTGGCGATCTGAGCGCCTTGTCGCTTGTGCAGAGTGGGCTGGAGCGTATCCATTCGATGGATGGTGAGCATGGTGCCTGGGTGCATATCGCAGATCCGGCCTGGCTGCTCCAGTTGGCGGCGGCCAGTGATGCGCGGTGGAAGTCAGGAGCATCCCTTTCGCCGCTTGATGGCTTGCCTTTTTCTGTCAAAGACAGCCAACACGTGGCCGGGATGCCAACGACGTTTGGCTCACTGGCCGCTGATCCTGTAATCCCTGCGCAATCGAGTCCAATTGTTGAGCGTTTGCAAAAAGCAGGTGCGATTGCGCTGGGCAAGACCTCATTGCCCGAGTTTTCATGGAAGGCTACGACAGAGAGTCCGAGATCGGGGATCACACGTAATCCGAGATACCCGCAATACTCTCCCGGTGGAAGCAGTGGTGGGGCCGCAGTGAGTATTGCCCAAGGTGCTTGTTTCTTGGCAACAGGTACAGATGCAGCAGGTTCTGTCAGGATACCGGCGGCATTCACTGGCACTGTTGGATTCAAACCCAGTGACAGCATTGCACTGTCCACGGGGGCTGTAGAGGGCTTCAAGCGGATTGGTCACTGGGGCTTGCATACTCGGACTGCGGCCGACCTCAATATGGTGTGGAGTGCTTTGTATGAGAGTGCTGGTGCGCCAAATCAATTGCGGTGGGCATGTATTGATCCATCAACACGCATGGGGCGCCGAGCAAAATTGTTTTACGACGCCCGGGTGGCGCGTATGGTCGAGCTCTTTGGCCCTCCGACAGCGGTTTTTCGACCGGATTGGTTGTCTGCGGGCCAAGCCATTTACAGTTTGTACTTGCGGGGGTGCTCTGAGACAGTTGCACGCATCAACATGTCGGGACTTCAGCAAGTTGATCTTGGTCTTGCCGACTTTGCCAATCGCGGTGCTTTTGTGAGTGCGCAACAGCTCGCGCAGGCAATTGACATTCAGGACAGACTGCGCAGCATGCTCGATCAGATGTTTGAATCAGTTGACATCCTGGTGATGCCCACCGTAGCCTTTGATCCTCCTCTGATTGGCAAGGAGTCTCCTGAAGAGGCCGGCGTTAAAGATTGGCTTGATTGGGCGCACTGTACTTATTTGACTAACCTGACTGGTCACCCTTCGCTTAGCCTACCTGGGGAGCTCGAGGGTGTACCCTTTGGGATGCAGGTAATTGGTCAAAAGGGGCGAGACGCTGAGTTGTTGGCCGCATGCGTGAAAATCGAAAGATTGATGTGAATTGAATCGCCATTTAGCAGCTTGATCTGACGACATTCAAATTGGTCTTTTCTTTTACGGAGGGTCTTTTGGGGTAGCTGGTAAAAAAGCCTCCTGCAGGCCCACTAAATCAATGTGGTTATTGAGATGTCCACTCCGCCAAAAAAATGAAAAACCGTTGTAAGTCTCTGATTTACAACGGTTTTTTGTTTTTGAATCTACTTGATTGAATTAGGGATCTTGTCAAGGCGCAGGCGTGATCTCTCATCCTCTAGTTGCGCTTTTCCAGGCTTGTCACGGTGTGCTCGACCGCGGCCATGAAATCTGCCAAGTGAACGCCACCGGTTTTGCGGTCTATGGTCACAATCGCCGCTTCATTCAGCAGATTGGCCCACTCTGCTCGGGCGAAGCCAGGGCATCCCATTGGTGAAATGGGCAACAGACATCGTGCGCAGAAAAAACGACAGTGGCCAAGGGGGCTTGCAAAAGCCCTTGGGGCGATGCGTAATTCCACCGCGCTCCTCGTTGTCAGGCAGCAGGGAT
>JACCDI010909867.1_pt1 | contig 22101 bp, 24 predicted proteins | sample 7442791 | NCBI WGS metagenome assembly JACCDI01 (sample SAMN15323434, study PRJNA562643) | freshwater metagenome | isolation source: river surface water | place: USA:Blue River Watershed | collected 2017-08-15
TGAATTAATCACAATTTTAACCAAAACTTTTAACGTAAATGATAAATCTAGAGGTAATTTAATTCAGAAATATGCTACTTATTCAAGGAAATTATTCAAGTGTTTTTACCGTTTAAAAAGTTTGCACGATGTAGAAGTATAAAGGCATTCCGATCGTAATATTTACAGGAAATGTTATGGCCAATGCCATGGGTAAAAACAAGCCCGGATTTGCTTTGGGAACGGTATTTTTCATTGCCGCCGGAACCGCAATGTAGGAGGCGCTTGCTGCTAATATGGCAAAAATGAATCGGTTTGCAATATCCGAAGTTACCCATCCACTAACGAGTGCAAATAAGCAACCATTGAAGAGCGGAATAACAGCGGCAAAGGCAAACGGAAACCACCCGTGTGCAAAAAATGATTTCAGTTTTTTACCGCTTGTAATTCCCATATCCAATAAGAAGATCGCTAAAAATCCTTTAAATAAATCATTTGTAAAAGGTTCAATGCCTTGTGCTTCTTTAGCCGAAGTAAGGTATCCAATAAGTAAACTTCCTAAAATTAATAGCACACTACCATTTGTAAAGGAATGTCTCAGTATGAATCGTTTGCTGATCGGGTTGGTTTTTTCTTTATGGTATAAGGAAATTAAAACAAGACCTACTATGATAGCTGGCGATTCCATTAACGCCATGATAGCAACCATATTCCCGTGCAGTTCTAATTGATGCGATTCAAGATAAGAGGCTGCGGTTACAAAAGTTACAGCACTAATGGATCCATATGCCGCTGCAATTGCTCCCGAATCAAAAACACCTAGTTTGCGTTTCAATATAAAAAAGGTGTAGAGCGGAATTATAATTGAGATGGAAATTCCGAAGAGCATAGACCATATGATTTCATTGGTGATGCTTTCATGTGAAAGTTCTTGTCCGCCTTTGAATCCAATTGCAAATAAGAGGTATAAGGATATAAATTTTGAGGAATTTTGAGGAATTTCTAAATCGCTTTTTAAATAAACGGCTATAATTCCTAAGATAAAGTAAAGTAATGCCGGATTGGTAAGGTTTTCTAATAATAAGTCTAAATTCATGATCGTATGTTATATTTCGGTAGCTCTAGTTAATCGGTCGTTTAGGGTGCGACCCAGTCCTTCATCAGGAAAACGTTCTGCGATGATAAGGTCTAAGTTCATGGTGTCTAATTCGTGCAAGGAATTGTATAAATTTGCTGTTGCAATTTTCAAATCGCCTTCAGGAGATAGTATTTTTTGGTGCATTAGCGGCACATTGGGAATGGTTTGCTGAAATAGAAGTAATCCAATTTTTTTCTCCTTCCAACGATCCAATTCTTGCGGGATGTTTGAGGTAAGAAATATTTTTGTTGATGGAGCATAATGTTTTTTACACATACCTGGTGTGGTCGTTTTTGTTTTACCGGTATTTAATACGGTTACCTTGCCCGCTATTTTTTCAATTTCTTCAATGGAAATGGCGCCTAATCTATATACAATAGGTTGGTTTAGGTTAAAACCTACAATGGTTGATTCTACTCCGGCACTGCAGGAACCGCCGTCTAAAACCATAGCAATTTTAGTTTTAAAATAGTCGTCAACATGTAGGGCTTTTGTGGGGCTTATTCGGGTAAATGGATTGGCGCTAGGTGCCACCAGCGGAAAATCTATGGTGTGTAATAATGCTAAAGTTAAGGGGTGATTAGGTACTCTAACTGCAACAGTATTTTGATGGGCTGTTACGAGATTGGAAATATGGTTTTGTTTGTTCACAATTAAGGTAAGGGGACCGGGCCAAAATGCTTTGGCTAATCGGTGCGCCATTTCTGGAATATCTGTACCTACTTTGTGGAGTTCTTCGTAATTTTTGATATGAAGAATTAAGGGATTAGTAGTAGGTCTTTTCTTTATGTCAAATATTTTTTGAATGGCACGTTCACTAAAAGCATTTGCAGCTAGGCCATAGACGGTTTCTGTGGGAATACCCACTACATCTTCGTTTTTTAAAAATTGTGCCGCTATAGCGATATCAGTACTTATCATTATTTTTAGGGGTTACAAAAATCACAATACATGGGATCTTCGGTTGTTTTTTCAAATGGGTATTTCTTTTTTAATTCGAATTCGCAAGTGTTACATTGATAGATGTGCGCCGAAGTCGATCGGGTTGGCATTTGACATCGAGCACACAATAAACCGGCTTCAGCTCTAACCACACCAAAGCCGGGAAATTGACAGTTTGGACAAACTGTATTTATTTTTTGTACTAATTTTAATCCAACTTCCTTGATGATGTTCATTCGAGTGGGATTGTAATTGGCTCTCATGTCGGTTTCAACAAAACAAGAGGATTGCTCTTTTGTGTAATCTGCAAAAACTTTTTTTAACGTCTCAATATCTTGTATTCCTTTGCTGATTTTTGTCCAGTTATGTTGTTTGTTTTTTAAGATAACAGCATGGGATGGAAATTTATTTTTCGTTATAAATTCTTCTAACTCACTATAGGAATTAATTTCCTGAGCATCAAAATTGGTCTCCAAACTCAATATTCGCTCGACAATTTCAAGTTTATTTTTTTTGTCATATAACATAATGAGTTCGTCATTTGCCGCAGAAAAAAATATGGTGGGATGGTTTCCAAATGAGCCTTCTGTCGCTAGGGCTAAATCAAGTCCTTCTTTTTCCAATGCCCCTAAGCATTTTGATCGTAAGGTGTCTAATGCATTATCCTTTCTTTCGATTTCGCCACTAAAGGTGCCTAGAGAATCGGTATCAAATTGTGCCGGAATCGTATAGGTTGCTTTAAATTCTTTTTCAAAAATTGGCCCCAATACTTGCTCTTTGGAATGCTTAGTTGCAATTAATATTTTTCGATCTTTAAAAAGACTTAGTGGTTTATTCATATTTTATTTCTACAAAAGAATCAATAACCAAATTTTTATTTTGATTTTTTGCTTGCAAAATTATACTGGAAATATCGGCCAAGTTTTCTTTTAATTCTTCGACTCTTTTTAAAGCGTTTTGGTCGTCATTTCCAAATCGAATTTGGGAACTAAAATTTTTCACGTTATTAAATTGTATGTTTTTAGTATACAAGTCCATTAAAATTTCATGGGCATCATTTGCAGAGAACTGACCATTAATTAATTTTATTTTTTTCTTCATTTTGATAAGTAATATTAGATAAATGATTAATTAATTTTATCAACAATAGCATTACCGATATTGCCGTACAGATGAGTAGTTTTTCAATATATAAATGCGCCGTATGAATGATTTTAATTAGCAGTATAGCTTCAATTATGATGCAGCAAAAAATGAGTATTTGAATTGCTATTTTCTTCATATTGTAAATTATTTTGCAAATCTCCAGATAATTATTAATATATTTTTATTTATCTTTGCAATAAATATTATAAAAATAACTTATGAATTATACTCTCAATCAATTGCGTATTTTTGTAAAAGTTGTGCAATTACAAAGCGTTACAAAAGCTTCAGAAGAATTGCATTTGACCCAACCGGCTGTTTCAATTCAATTGAAAAATTTTCAAGATCAGTTCGAGATTCCACTCACGGAAGTTGTTGGGAGAAAAATTTTTGTTACCGAATTTGGTCAAGAAATTGCCCAGGCGGCCATTCAAATTTTAGATCAAGTCAACACTATTACACACAAAACTTTAGCATACAAAGGGCAACTTTTTGGTAAAATCAAAATTTCAATTGTTTCCACGGGAAAATATGTAATGCCTTATTTCTTAGGGCCTTTTTTAAAGAACAATCCGGGTGTCGAATTGGATATGGATGTAACCAATAAAAATAAGGTGCTTAAAAGTCTTCAAAACAATGAAGTTGATTTTGCTTTGGTATCCATTTTACCTGAGAGTTTAAAATTTGAAAAAATTGACTTAATGCAAAATAAATTGTTTTTTGTTGCCAACAATACCTTTGTTTCAAAAAGTACAAAAACCGAATTCATTTTTAATGAAACACCACTTGTTTTCAGGGAAAATGGCTCAGGAACACGACAAGCTATGGAGCGTTTTATTACCCAAAATTCAATTGAAGTACAAAAGAAAATGGAATTAACCTCTAATGAAGCAGTGAAGCAGGCAATAATGGCAGGTTTGGGCTGTTCCATCATGCCGCTAATAGGGATTCAAAAGGAAATTCAAAATAAAGATTTGCAAATCATCCCCATTAAAGGCTTGCCCATTATGACCAATTGGAGTTTGATTTGGCTCAAAGGGAAGAATCACAGTCCTGCAGCGCTTGCCTACTTGGCCTATTTGAAAGAAGAGAAAGATCAAATTATAAACACCCATTTTAGTTGGTATGAATCTGTATAATTGGAGTATTTTATTTTATTAATTGCTTAGATTCATATCAAAGTTCAAGAATCACTATCTTTGTTATTCAATTTTTATCCTATGCAACAAAACGTAAAAGGCTTTTCAAAACTTTCGAAAGAAGAAAAAATCAATTGGATTACCACCACTTATTTCTCTAATTCAAAAGAAGCTAAAGACACCTTACTAAATTATTGGAATGCTGACGAAAGTTTGCAAAAATTACACGACGAGTTCATTGAAAATACACTCACAAATTTTTACTTGCCCTATGGTGTAGCGCCTAATTTTACCATCAATGGAAAAAGCTATACCATACCAATGGCCATTGAAGAGAGTTCGGTGGTAGCTGCCGCTTCTAAAGCCGCTAAATTTTGGGGTGAACGCGGTGGATTCAAAACAACGATCATCAACACCGAAAAAATTGGCCAAGTGCATTTCCTTTTCCAAGGAACGCCCGAAAAATTGACAACATTTTTTAACGTAATTAAGCCAAAGTTTTTTGCAGATACTGCCGAAATTACCAAAAACATGGAAAAAAGAGGGGGTGGTATTTTGGATATTGTATTGATAGATAAAACCCATGAAATTGACAACTACTTCCAATTGCATGCTACTTTTAATACAAAAGATAGTATGGGAGCCAATTTTATCAATACCTGTTTGGAACAATTTGCTAAAACCATAGAACAACAAGCGCAGGAATATTCCGATTTTACGGCCGAAGAGCGCGAGGTTCAAATTGTGATGAGTATCTTGAGTAATTATGTACCCAATTGTTTGGTTCGTGCTGAGGTATCCTGTCCGGTAGCACAATTATCGGAGTCAGAAGCTATTGATGCAAACGAATTTGCTCAAAAATTTGCTACGGCTGTAAAAATAGCAGAAATAGAGCCTTACCGCGCTGTAACGCACAACAAAGGTATAATGAACGGTATTGATGCGGTTGTGTTAGCTACCGGAAATGATTTCAGAGCCGTTGAAGCTGGAGTTCATGCTTTTGCAAGTAAATCAGGGCGCTATTCCAGTTTATCACACGTGTCTATTCAAGACGGGATCTTTACTTTTTGGTTAGAAGTTCCTTTAGCTTTAGGGACTGTTGGCGGTCTTACCTCTTTACATCCATTGGTGAAATTTTCAATGGAGCTGCTGGGCAAACCTTCTGCCGAAGAATTAATGCAAATTGTAGCGGCTGCTGGCTTGGCACAAAATTTTGCTGCACTTCGTTCCTTAACCACTACTGGGATACAGCAAGGGCATATGAAAATGCATTTGATGAACATATTGAATCAGCACCAAGCCACAAAAGAAGAAAAACAGCAGGTGTTGGATTATTTTAAAGAAACCACCATATCACATAGTTTAGTGGTTGATTATTTAGAAAAAATCAGAAAGTAATGGCTTCACAAACCTATTATAGCAACGGTAAGTTATTACTAACTGGCGAATATGTAGTATTAGATGGTGCTGAAGCTTTAGCGGTTCCAACTTGTTTTGGTCAAAATCTTGTGGTCAAAGGAGGAAAATCAGATTTTTTAAAATGGACCAGTTTTGATGCCGATAAAAGCATATGGTTTACCGATACCATTCCTTTTGATGCCATCAAAAACAAAACAGGTTCAGCACAAAATAGTTTGATCAAAAACACCTTGATTGAAATACTATATCACGCCCATATTCAAAATCCTAAGGTGCTGGATGGTGTTGGATTTGAAGTTGAAACGCATTTGACTTTTCCTAGAAATTGGGGTTTGGGTACGTCTTCGACTTTGATTAATAACATTGCTCAATGGTTTCAAATAGATGCTTTCAAATTATTAAATTCTAGTTTTGGAGGCAGTGGGTATGATATTGCATGTGCCCAAACCAATCATCCGATCGTATATCAATTGATGGATGAGCAACCAAAATTTCATCACGTGTCTTTTGATCCTTCCTATAAAGAGCACATTTATTTTGTGTACCTGAATCAAAAGCAAAGCAGTAAATCGGCCATAGCAAATTACGTGACTCAGCGTCATAAAAGTGTTGCCATTGTTCCTAAAATAAATAAAATTACACAGCAAATTCTGAATTGTACATCGCTAGCTGAATTTGCGCAATTGATGGAATACCATGAAATTTTGATGAGTGAGGTTTTGGAAACCACTACAATAAAAGAACGTTTTTTTTCAGATTTTAAAGGTGTTATCAAAAGTTTAGGGGCATGGGGTGGTGATTTTATTATGGTAATTTCTCCTGAAAACCCTGAAGCGTATTTTCACGAAAAAGGCTACGATAAGGTATTGAAATACCATGAAATAATATATCCGTAATGCGTATTTGATACTGTCAAAATATTTATATAAATTTACAAGTACATTTCTAACCCGAAAACCAGCATGTTACAGCAACACATAGTAAAGAGGTCAACTACTACAAATGGTATTTTGCTGTTTACTTTTCTATTTTTGAGTGTGTTTAACATGAATGCGCAACAGGAGGCTCAATTTACGCAGTACATGTACAATACAGTATCTGTTAATCCGGCTTATGCAGGCTCAAGAGGTGTATTTAGCGTTTTTGGAATCCATCGTGCACAATGGATTGGGCTTGACGGAGCACCCACAACTACAGCAGCCTCGTTTCATACGCCCATAAACGATTCTAGAGTTGGCCTAGGCATTTCCATGTTACAAGATGCTATCGGTCCTTCAGATAAGCAAACCCTTTCAGCCGATTTTTCTTATACTATTTCAACCTCAGAAAACTATAAATTGTCTTTTGGACTAAAGGGAACGGCTAGTTTGTTTTCGATCGATTATACCAAATTGAAGCAATACGACGTGAATGATCCTCGATTTCAAAACAACATATCCAATCAGTTTTCTCCCAATATAGGTGCGGGGATTTATTTGCATTCTAAGCAATTGTATGCCGGGATTTCGGTTCCGTTCCTGTTGCAATCAAAGGAATTTAATGACATCAATTCTCAGGTTACGCATGAAGCATTGCATTATTATTTTATCGGCGGATATGTTTTTGATGTTTCTGATACGACCAAGTTTAAACCTGCATTTTTAGTAAAAGCTGTGGAAGGCGCTCCATTGCAAGTCGATCTAACTGCTAATTTTATGCTCTACGACAAATTTGTCCTTGGTGGCGCTTGGCGTTGGGATGCTGCACTGAGTGGTTTGGCAGGTTTTCAAGTAAATGATAATTGGTTTATAGGCTATACCTATGATGCCGATAGTACAAAATTAGCCAATTATAATTCGGGCTCTCACGAACTGTTTTTACGGTATGAGTTTATCGGTAAAAATGAAAAAATTGTTTCACCTCGATTCTTTTAAAACGTATGGTGTTATGGAAATAAGAAAAACAAGTATAATTTTCCTGGTGTTATTTGGTTTGCTTGGTTTTGCTCAAAACAAATCCCTGCAAAAGGCTGATAAAAATTACGACCAATTTCTTTATGTTGATGCCATCAAGACGTATGAAAAAGTAGCTAAAAAAGGATATAAATCCATACAATTATTTTCCAAATTGGGCGATTCGTATTATTTTCAATCGCGTTATGCCGAGGCCAATCAGTGGTACGAGAAACTTTTTTCGTTACAAAAAAAGGTCGCTGCGGAGTACTATTTTAGATATGCTCAAACCCTTAAATCGGTTGGAAATTATGATAAATCTGCCAACTTAATGCAAGCTTTTGAGATGCAAAAAACTACTGATTTACGTGCCAAATTAGCCCAGAAACAAGTTGATTATTTAGCTCAAATTAAAAAAAATTCGGGGCGTTACCGCATAAAAAATGCAGGGGTTAATTCGCCTTATTCCGATTATGGTGCAGCGTTTTATAAGAATACTTTGGTGTTTACTTCCGCTCGAGATACTGGCGGCTTATTTGTGCGAAAACACCATTGGAACAATCAGCCGTTTACTAATTTGTACGGTGTTGCAATTCACGACACGACACGACTCCAAACGCCTGAAATTTTTTCTAAAAAAACCAACTCCAAATACCATGAATCAACCCCCGTATTTACTTCGGATGGGAACACCATGTATTTTACGCGCAATAATTATGTGAATGGAAAAAAAGGGAAGGATCAAAAGAATACCATATTGTTGAAAATATATAAGGCGACAAAAGTTGGCGAAAAGTGGGAAAATGTTACAGAATTGCCATTCAATAGCAACCAATACAATTGTGCGCATCCGGCGTTGAGTCCCGATGAAAAAACCTTGTACTTTTCTTCAAATATGCCCGGTTCTTTTGGGATGTCTGACTTGTATAAGGTGGCCTTGTTGCCTGAGGGAGGTTATGGAAAACCCATAAATTTAGGGCCCGGAATCAATACCGAAGCCCGAGAATCCTTTCCGTTTGTTTCTAAAGCCAACGAATTGTATTTTGCTTCCGACGGACATCCAGGTCTGGGAGGATTGGACGTATTTGTATCGCCAGGAGCAACCGATGGAAATTTTGGCGCTGTTCAGAATATCGGAGCCCCAGTAAACAGTGCTTTTGATGATTTTGCTTTGATTCTAGATGTGGCATCAAAAATAGGATATTTCAGTTCCAATCGAACCGAAGACAGTAGGGGTGATGATGATATTTTTCAATGTATTGAATTACGTGCTTTGCCTCTTAATTGCGAACAAGACCTTTTAGGAACAGTTGTAGATGCTCTAACCCAAAGACCACTTGCATCAGTTCAAGTAGTATTGTTGGATCAAAATTTAGAACAAATAAAGCAAACAACTACCGATGCGGCAGGGACATTTGATTTTGGTACAGTAGCCTGCAACACGGCATACAGTTTACGCGCTACCAATAATGCTTATGACGGAAATGAAATGAGAATTACTGTTGGATCAGATGCCGCTCCTGCCGATATTAAAATGGATTTAACGCCAAAAATTCAGTCCCTAAATGTAGGTGACGACCTACGAAAAGCACTTCAAATTGATATTATCCATTTTGATTTGGATAAAGATGTTATTCGACCCGATGCTGCTGTAGAGTTGGCAAAAATTTTGGAAGTTATGCAACAAAACCCAACACTAGAAATAGACGTGCGTTCACATACCGATAGCCGTCAAACCCACCAATACAATATTAAATTGTCTAACAGACGTGCGCAGTCGACGATACAATGGTTGGTAAGCAATGGGATAGAGGCACGCCGTTTAACAGGTAAGGGATATGGCGAGACCCAATTGGTAAACACCTGTACTGACGGAGTTGCCTGTACTGAAGAAGCACATCAAGCCAATAGACGAAGCGAGTTTATTATTACTAAACTTTAGCTATAGCAAACAAAAAACCCTTGAAAATCATAGGATTATCAAGGGTTTAAGTGGTACCTCCAGGACTTTAGTTGTTTGGTTTCATTTTACACCAAATAGTTGTAACTACTTTCATTTAGAGCATACTATATAAGAGTTTTAAAAAAAGTAAGTTTCAAATAATTTCATTAAATTTCGTTTGGTATTAAAAAATTACGCAGTATATTACGCAGTAATTTTAAAGCTATGAAAAATATTAAGATACGCTACTATCTGGAGCCGAAATCAAAGAATGTTGACGAAAGGACAAATCCAGAGTTGATAATGGCAGAAATCGGCTATGGATATTTTAGGATAAACAGCAAAAGGGAGAAAAGATATACTCCTGTTAGGTTGTCCTTGCAACAAAACATTTTGCCAATTAAGTTCGGTAAAAAGGAAACAAATTTCAAATTTGATGAGGCGGTTTTTAAAAAAGCAAGTAGTAACAATTCAACGGTTAAAACTAAAATGAGTCAATTTGAGAGGGTGTTAGAAGAGATAGCTATTGAATACGTTTTAAAGAATGAGGTTCCAACGCCAAAAGAACTATCTAGCAAACTTACCATTAAATTAAGAACGGAGATTGTTGCAATTCCTAAACTAGGTATTTTGGACTATATGTATGCTAAAATTGCAAAAGAGAAAGAGAATAGTGGGAAATCAATGAAAAAGAGCAAACGGGGTAATACAATTAAGCCATATACTACAGTAAGCCATTTAATCGAAAACTATCAGATTGCTACAAATGAAAAACTATCTTTTGACGAGTTTAACGAAAAAAAATATTGGTACTTTTGGGATGTATTAGATGATATTTTAAAGGATGAGATTAAAGTTATTAATCCTAATCAAAAGAGAAAACAGCGAAAACAAGATTATGGATACTTGGTTGTAAGTATTAGGAAATATCAAAAGGTTTTGTTAACCACCCTAAAAGAGGCAGTTAAGGAGGGGTATAAAATTCCGTTGGATGTTCACGATTCTAATTTGATTTTAGAAGATGTTGAGGCTGTTAAAGACTTTTATGTTGAAACCGAGCTACTGCAACAAATTATTGATGCAGATGTTTCCTATGATGCTAAATTGCAAATGGCTAAAGATTACTTTATAGTTGCTAGTTTAACAGGTATGCGATACGAAAGTATGGAGGATGCACAGATTAAAGAAATTCTGATGTATGAAGATAATAGTTACAATATTAAATATATCCATAGTGTCCACAACAAGACTAAGACGGAGGTATATGTGCCACTTTTCAAGCCTGTTTTGGACGTTATAGAGAAGAGAGGCTTTCCTAAAGTTCCGACAAACGCAGAAATTAACAAAAACCTAAAATTATTATTTAAACACTTAGGGTTAAATAGATTAGAGAAAGTTACAAGAGTTACCTACAGGAGCGGCACAATTATCACTAGAGAACCAATGAGTGATTTGATTAGTTCGCACGATTGCAAAGGAACATTTTATTCTAACTTGTATGCGTTGAATGTGCCAGAAACGGTAATTTCAAATATTACGCATCCAGACCGAAAACCAAAAAATGCGATGGCTAGGGTATATAACAAAACAAATATGCTCACAAAAACTAAGTTATTTGTAGATGAGATATTAAAAATAAAATCTGAAGTTTATACTTTTTAAATTTTTATTTTAGGCAAAATAAAGCGAAACAAAATTTCATATATTAACCAATTTCGGATGGCTTCGCGATAGTTAGTTACATATGCATAGGTTACCACCAATTAGAAAAAACTCAACAAAATCAAAAAATTGACAAGAATGTCATAAAAATGTCGCAAACAAACCGTTATCAGTAAGATTGTTTAATATATAATTTTGCGAAGAAATTTAAAAACAAATTATTTATGAACGAAATCGGAAAAAAACTCAAAGAGATAAGAAAGAAAAAAGGACTTTCTCAAGAAGAATTAGCTGAATCAGCAAGTATTAACTTAAGAACAATTCAACGAATTGAAAACAACGAAAGTGAACCTCGTGGTAACACATTAAATCAGATTTGTAAGGTTCTCGATGCAAATGCGGAAGATATATTAGATTATGGAAAAAATCCAGATAAAAGCTTTCTGACAATTTTTCATCTTTCTGTATTAGTTTTTATAGCTATTCCTGTTGGAAATATAATTGTTCCTCTGATTTTATGGGTGAATAAAAAAGATAAAATTATTGGACTAAAAGAAATCGGAGCAAATCTTTTGAATTTCCAAATAGTCTGGTCAGTATTAAGTTTTATTTCAATAATTACTTTTGCTCTATTTAAAATAATGCATTACGGGACTTATGAAATTCTATTTTATATAACTGTAGGACTTTATGCATTGAACATAATATTACCGATAACTTTTGCGATTAAAACGAACAAAGGAAAAACAGAAAATTTATATCCGAATATTATTAAACTGATAAAATAACTGGTGGCTACAACGTGAATAATTAATAGCTGGTTCTTGTCTACTTACAAAAATTTTGCTGGAATTTTCTATCCGTAATTTATTTACCAAATTAGTTACCGAACCACACAACTAACCATACACTGAACCGTTGTACAATATTTTAGAAAAAATACCGTTATAAAAAAAATTAAAAAATAAAATAATGAAAAAAACAAAATTTACACTGCTATTTATTTGCTTTTTGACATTTATTAGTCAAATACAAGCTCAAGAAAAAAACGAAGAAAAGGAATCAAAATTTAATATTATTGGTTACGGTGGAATTGGATATGCAATTGTTAAAAATGATAATGAGCCTAGTTACAATTTGAACAGTAATAGTGGGGATATTCTCTTAAATTACAGAATAAATCAAAAATTTGGAGTAGCAACTGGAATTGGAATATCAGAATTATCTGGCAATGGTTTTAATTCTTTAGGTAATTTTTACCATGAAAGAACAATGCTTAAAATTCCTTTATTAGCAACGATGGATTATAAAATTTCTGAAAAAATTAAAATGATTTCAAATTTTGGTTTTTATACTCAAAATATTTCTACTGATGAATATAGATATTTGAATAATTCTCAAAAAAATATATACGAAGGCTGGAATTTTGGAACTCAATTAGGACTTGGATTCGTTTTTAAAATGTTTGATAATTTTAGTGCAGGTATAAATTATTATGGACAATCAGACTTCAGTAAGTTTAAAACGAATACCAATGTGGGAATTAATGACAAACAGAAATTGAAAAATTTGAATTCAATTGGAATTATATTAATGATTGATTTATAAAAACCCTTTTCCAAAGCCCACAACTGACGAGTAGCGGCGAAACGTTTAAATCTATATAAAAAAACAGAATGCAATGAAATTTAATAAAGAAAAGTACATAGTTTATACTTGGAAAAATTGGATGATGTTACATTGGATTTTGAATCCAGGTTTAGTAATTAATGAATTGATTTTAGGACAAAGAGTTCCGAAAGTTAGTTTGGAAGACAAGACAATTGACAAACCAAGAATTGAGAGAACTCTTGTTCCCTGTCCACATTGTGAAACGCTTCACGATGGTAGAACTTGGTCGACAGAAAACGGAACCGCTTTCAAAAATTGGTTTGGACTTTATTGTAAAAGTTGTGGAAATACCATTCCTTGTCTTACTAACGGACTGAGTTTTTTAATTATTGCAATCACTTTCCCGATTTGGGGTTGGTTTAGAAAAAGTCTAAAAGAAAAATGGTTAGAGAAACAGCCAAAACGCTATGAAAATATTGACATAAAGCATATTCCAAATCCATTTGACAAAAAGAGTTGGATTAAAACAGGATTAAGTTGGGGAGCGTTTATGTTTTTGACTATGTCAATCGGATTTCCATACTATGTCGGACAAGAAATAACTTTGAAAACTTTATTATTAGGAATTGTGTCATGGACAATTGGCGGGCTTGGATTTGGTTATACTATGAAAATATTTATAAATAAAACCACTAGTAAAAAAGATAAAAATACAGCTGCTAACAATGTATAAAAATAATAGCGGGTTTTTGCTAAATCAAAGTGAGAAAATATAAAAAAGTAATTGTTTAACCGAAAAATAAATGCATTTCAATCCGCTACTATTCTTATATTAGACCGTTAGTAATTATTTTATTAATAGACAAAAAATAGAACCCAAGTATGATAAAAGTTATTATTTCATCATTATTGCTCCTATTGTTAAGTAGTTGTATCATAACCAATACTCCTGGTTTTTATACTGGTTACAATAGGCTTTCAGATAACGACAAAAAAACGATAGTATTTGTAGATAAAGATTCAAGTATTAGTAACATTGTAAACGATGAAAAAATTTATGCTATAACTGGAAAACAATTACGGTTATGTTTGACGAAAAATGATACTTCAATTGTTTATTTTTGGGGACCAAATTGTTCGAGCAAGTCATGCATATCAATTGCAGCTTGTCAGAATTACTGCACGTCAAAAAATTATAATTTATATGTTGTAGCCGATTATTATGATATTCAAAAAATGCAAAATCAAAATGTTTCAAATTTCCCTATGCTTATTGCTAATGAACAATATTATAACAAGAAATACGTAAACAGTTTAAATAAACGTTTTATGAATGATTTAATAAATGGTGTAAATTTAAATAAGGAAGAACAGTATAATAGATTCTTTTATTTTAAAGGAGATAAACTTATTAAAAGCAAGTCAGATATGTTTGAAAAATAAAAAACATTTGCTAACAGCCGTCTCAAGCAATTGCGAGTTTTGTGGATGTTCACTTTTGCGTTCCGCAAAATTTTTTATCTTTAACAGAAAATAATCAGTTCCGAATTTCGCAGCTGAATGAAGCGGCAGAACGTGGTACGACTTTTTGAAATTAAACGACACTTAACAATATTTATAAAATGAAAAAGCTTTACGGATGTATGATTTGCTTAGTAATACTGTCATGCACAGTACATCGAAATATTCAAATTGAAAATAAAACCGAAATGCAATTGAAAGAATTTTATAGTGGAAAATCTATTGAGAGTTTTTTAATAGTTAAAGATTTCAATGCTTTCAAAACTCTTAATGATAGTAATAGAATTACAATCCCACAAAATATAGTTTTTGATGAAAATGGTTTTGAAATTGAACATTTCAACGAAAAACTTTGTGCTAACCTCACACTAGATTTTCTCAAAAATTATAATTCAAAAACAGAATTGAAGCTAACAAAATATAATATTCGCGACTATCTTAAGAACTTCGTTTTGGTCGATTCAAAAAACCTAAAAATAGAAGAGATTATTGAAGATAAGCGAATACGAATATTTGTCAATTCCGCAACCTACGGCGAAAAGCCAAATGTAAATCAAGAGGCATTCGAAATTTACAATAATTACAAAGATAAGTTTAAAATTTATGTCGTCAATTTAGATGTGGGAACTTGGAATTCCATTGGAAATAATTAAAACGTCGTAAAACAGCCGTTTCTCGCAATTGCGAATTTTGAAGTAAATTCACTTTTTCGTTCCGCAAAAATTCTTAACTTTAACAGAAATTAATCTGTTCCTAATTTCGCAGCTGAATGAAGCGGCAAACGTTCAAATGACTTAAAGTCATGTTGAACGATTCTGCGCAGCAGAATCAATACTAAATGCTTTATTAATGCTTAACTATAGACCTAAGGTTTGAAATTACTTGTTGCGTTATTACTACACCATTGTAATCATAATATTTTTGTTCACATACTAGTTTGGATACATACTTAACTAGTTCGTTCATTGTAATTCTTGAGTGGTCAATATCGTAAATTATTGTCATGGTGTCGTCAGCGTCAAAGGATATCATCGGTAATACTTCATATAAGTTTACTTCTTCATCTAAGGCAAATTTTGTTAGTACTATCGTTTGTGGTTCTGTTACTTGTTTGGAACTAACAACAGGTGACGCACCATCAACTTTAACACAGGTGTATACACTGTGCTCTAGTATAATTCGGTTCATGGTTTCAACTACAATGGCTTTGTCTTTTTCTTCACATAACAATGCATCATAAACGTATAGCACATTAATTCCTTTGGTGCTGAGGTGTTTTATAACCTCGGTCATGATAGCCACTTCAACGCTAAACATTTTGGCTGAGGTTACTTTGTAACCGTTCACTTTTTTGTCGTTATATATGCGAGATAGCATGTCGGGTTCGTGTTTTGAGTAAAACGCAAATAAAGGTGATTTTAGCATCGCTAACCATTGCTTATTAAAAAAACTTAGGTGCTCGGTTTTTATGTTTTTAACGTCAATACCTGTTCGTTCAGCAACGTTTAGATGCGTTAAGTAAGTTAGTTCTCCATTATATATTTTGATGACTATATTCGGATGTAATGCGATGTAATCGCACTCAGCTAATTTGATTCCATTAACCGTAATTTGTTCACGAATCCATGCAGGCATAAGTGTAAATGAATCCACCACACGACCACCACTTTTATCATCACCAACACTAGGAATCATATAGCCTCTGGAAGTTAAAAACTCAAACAATAATATGTTATCTTCAACAAAGCTCCTATTATCTGAATCCTTCCAATAATCATTTTTATGCTTATTTCGAATGGTTAGTATTTTGCCTTTTTTGGTTTTATGACCTTGTTTTACCAATTTTTTACCAATATCTAAAAGTTCTTTTGATGAAGGCAATTCAATCTTAGGATACATTTTTACAAGGTTGGAACATATAGGATGCTCCATTGCTTCATTTAATTGTTCAAAGAACAGTTTATTACGATTCTGAACGATTCCAGCATCTTTTATAATATACTCAACCAATCCCGCTTTTAAGTAGGTATCGGTTAAGCGGTACTTTTTGCAATATTCCCGCTCTAGATAACTATCGTTTACTTCAATAAACGCACCTTTTGATGTACCGTACTTTAATGCATCTATAATTCGGGTATATATATAGGTGTTGTCCTTAGATTTGGTTTGTTGGTGTAATATTCTAGCGTTAAGTGACTTCCATTTGTCATCTGTGTAGTAGGTACTACATAAATTGGATAAGAAAACAAGGCACTTTTCAACTGCGACATTAACATCACTATCAATTGCTTTAAGCATTGCTTTAGGAACGTGCCTAGTTAGGTTATACTCTGATTTTTTGGGTATAAGCAACGAATTTACATTCGGGAACTGTAATGCTAATTCGACTAGGTTGTAATCATTTTTGAGGATTTGGATGTCCTCAGTATCACCTGTAAGTGATAGGTACTCGGTTTTAATGTTCATTAATATTCTCTTATTCTCGTCATTCCACGTTAGGAATGTTATAGTACTCTTATTTTTTACTTGGTAAGAGAAGCTGGTAGAAGCTATCTACCAGCAACCAAGGTTTTAATGAGTATGCTCTCATATTGTGCTTTTTAATAAATATATCGAAAATCCAGCAAAGAGTCAAGTGTATAGAATAACAAAATATCTAAAAACTTGTAATAGCGGAAATTGAGTATACTCTAATTATTATAATAGTTCTGTATATCCTTATTGTTACTGTTATTATACGCTATTATATTATTGTATTATTAAGTAACATCTATGATGGTAGATATAGATTTGAAAGAAATAGTAAGTGATAATTAACATATAATTTAAGGTACTTATGAGTATTATTTAATGATTTATATTCGATTTAATGTACCTATAACACACATGACGAACACCTTTCTGCTGTGGTGTTTCTGATTAGATTTTTTTTTCTTTTTTATATTTTAAAGGACCTTCCTCCCTGTGAAGCATTGTTAAATCAAGGATTTGTTATTATGGTTGCGGTTGTTACCCGCCTCACCAGGAGTCAAATAATAGTTACATTAGTTAATACGCATGATATGCCGTTCAAATTTTTTCCAAATTTTTGGCTTATTTTTTTTGAAGGCACTATTTATAGATAAACAACGCTATGAAAATTACGCTATCGCTATCACAATTGAAGAAAGTGCTTCAATCAGAACCTATAAAGTTTCCTTTATCATTCAAAGGCGAAAACTTCACGAAAAAAGAATTAAACGACTTATTAAATTTGTTGCAAACTGCCTAACGTACCAAAAATAGACTATAGTCGAACCATAGTGCAGCGGCAACAAAAACCTCAACACAAAATAAGGGTTTTTAGTGTGTCAAATATAACCATCCTAAATTTGGTACATTAAAATAAATTTTATATCTTTGACCATCAAATTTAAAAGATATGAAAGCCAGATACAACAGAATTTCGACAGCCAACCAAAATTTAGAGCGTCAATTAGCTAAACAGAATCCCGATGAGGTATTATTTAATGATGTAGTGAGCGGTAGCGTTGCGTTTGCAGAAAGAAAAAGTGCTAAAGATTTGATTGCTCAGATTGAAAGCGGTGCTATAACCTTTTTGACGGTGTCCTCTGTTGATAGATTAGGCAGAAGTTTGAACGATATAATTAATACACTAACTTATTTCAGCAGTAAAGGAGTGACTTTGAGAGTTGACAACCTAGGTTTGGAATCAATGACTTTAGGAAAGGTTAACCCAACTTTCAATCTAATTATTAGCGTTATGGCTAACGTAGCTGAAATGGAACGTGAATCGATACTAGAAAGACAAAGAGAAGGCATAGCAATTGCTAGAGCTAATGGAGTTTATAAAGGGCGTGTAAAGGGCACTACTGAAACTGACGCTGAAGTTTTAGCTAAATATCGTGATGTTGCAAAGTTTTTAAAGATGGGTAAATCGTTACGAGATGTAAAAAGTAGATGTAGTGTTTCACTTGGAACAGTCCAAAAAGTTAAACAAATTTTGAGTAAAGACACCGTTTTAATCTAAAAGTGGTGTTTTTTGTTATGATTCAACTTGCAATATTCGAGTTAAATTCGTATTTTTGTATACATTGGTCTTAGTATTATATATGTTTCTGCAAGTTATATAGAAAAGACGGTTAGCATTTCCGACAATGCGAAAGTTGAGTTTTTGTGTCGGAGCGATAAGATAACAATCTTGCGGAGAAAAAAATACCTATTTACATTAATGAATGCACTATTAAACAGCAAACAAGTAATGGGGTTATTGGGCATAAAAAGCGAAACTACTTTGATAAAGTATGAACGTGAGGGATTAGTTAAAGTGGCTAGAAGGTTCGGTAATCAAAAAAGATATTCAGTAGCACACATAGCTAAATTAACTGGAAATTAGAAAGAAAGGGGTTTTTGCTCCTTTTTTTTGTGCTTAAAATTACACAGTAAATTACGCAGTATAAAGAAAAAACCCTCTACAATCATTTGATTATAAAGGGTTTGTAAAATTAGTGGTGGTACCTCCAGGGATCGAACCAGGGACACATGGATTTTCAGTCCATTGCTCTACCATCTGAGCTAAGGTACCGTTACAAAAACAAGTATTTCTATTTGTTCATTGCGGGTGCAAATATAGAATCTATTTTAGATTATCCAAAACAATTTTTAAAAAAAATCAATTTGTATATTTGCAATTCAAAAAATCAAGAGATGCTTATCACCATAGATGTTGGGAATTCAAGAATTAAAGTAGCTGTATTTGAACAAGATATCCTTGTAGAATTGTTTGTGGTGGAACCCAATGAAGCACAGATCTTTTTTTCTGAAATTTTCAAACAATACCCAAAAATTGAAAAAGCACTGTTTTCCTCGGTTGGTCAATTTGATCAAGAGGTTTTGGCTTTTATACAAAACCAGGTTACTACCCAAATCGTTCATCACCAAACCAAATTTCCATTTAGGAATCATTATGCGACACCAGAAACGCTGGGCATCGATCGCATGGTGCTTGCTGCAGGTGCCACTTTAATGTTTCCCAATAAAAACCGCTTAGTAATTGATGCAGGAACCTGTGTTACGTATGATTTTGTAGATCAAAACAATCATTATATAGGCGGGGCTATTTCGCCAGGTATTGCCTTGCGCTATAAAAGTTTGAATGATTATACCCAAAATCTTCCCCTGTTAGCGAAAAGTGAAATTGATAATTTAGTGGGTGATTCTACTGAAAATTCGATTCACAGTGGAATAATTCATGGACTTGTATTTGAAATGGATGGGTTTATTTCCCAATATTTTCATAAATATCCAGATTTAACAGTAATTTTAACAGGAGGAGATGCAGATTTTTTGGCTAAAAGATTAAAAAACCCCATATTTGCCCATTCAAATTTCCTGTTAGAAAGTTTGCGCCTATTATCAACTTATACCCATCAAAATGATTAAAAAAATTTTTGCTTTCGTTTTTATTCTAATTTCTTCTGTTTCTTGGTCTCAAGACAATACAGCATCTCCCTATTCTTATTACGGACTTGGTGAAATAAAATTCAAAGGAACACATGATGTAAGAGCAATGGGAGGCGTAAGTATTTTTAATGATAGTATTCAATTAAATATTGTAAACCCAGCTTCGTTTTCAAAATTAAAATCAACTGCATTTACAATTGGTGCCACTACTTCTACAACAAACTTTACGACTGCTGCAGAAAATGAAAAAGCACAACGTACTACAATTGATTATTTAGCGGTTGGATTTCCTTATGGAAAATTTGGATTCACATTTGGAATCATGCCGTATTCAGCGGTGGGGTATAAGATAGAAAATACGGTAACTGAAACCGATAATTCAGAACGCAATAGACGAAATTTTGGCAATGGAAATATAAATAAAATTTATTTTGGCGCCGCGTATAACCTCACCAATAAATTAAGTTTCGGATTTGATTTAGGGTACAATTTTGGAGATATTACTACCGAATATATTGAATCGGTATATTCGCCCATCGTATTGCAATTGCGAAGTAGAGAACGCAATAATTCAAAATTAACAGGGGTTTCTTTGAATACTGGATTTTTATATAAAACAAAAATTAGCTCTAAATTGGATTTAAATGCGGGTTTAACGTATCATCCAACGGCAACATTAACATCTGAAAATACACGAAAAATCGCAACCGTACTGTATAATATTAATGGAATTGAGTTGGTTGGAGAAGAAAATGATATCCCAATGGATAACACAAAAATGAAAATCCCTGCGGTGTTTACTTTTGGTTTAGGTGTTGGGGAAAGCAAAAAATGGGCCTTGGGTTCAGAAGTTACTTTTTCAAACAATAGCGAATTGACTAACCGATTTGGCTCAGTTGAAAATGTGGCATTTGAAAATTCTAAAAAGGTGTCTTTCGGTGGATTTTATATTCCTAAGTACGATTCATTTGGTAGTTATTTTAGCCGAATTGTCTACAGAGGTGGATTTAGATATGAAAATACAGGAATGGTTATTAACGACACCCGTATTAATGATTATGCGTTAACCTTTGGTTTGGGATTACCTGTTGGGTATTCTAAAATCAATTTAGGTCTTGAATATGGTAAAAAAGGAACGCGTGCCAATGGGTTAATTGAAGAAAACTATATCAATGTAACCGTAGCATTATCGCTGAGTGATCTTTGGTTTATCAAAAGAAAAATTGACTAATACTTTTCCACAATGCGTTTTCAAAATTGCTTAACGAGTCGTGTTAGATCTGCCTGTGCTTTTATAGCTGTGGTACTGCTGTTTGCTTGTGAGAGTGATTTAAAAAATGTAAGAAAATTAACTGAAACTTCATTTGCTCCCTCGGGATCGGTCGATTCGATACACCTTAAATACACCGATTCAGGCCGCATTAAGTCGGTTTTAAAAAGCCCTAAAATGCTCGATTACAGTGCCATTTCACATCCGTTTACGGAATTTCCAAAAGGGATCCATTTGACATTGATTGATGAAAACGGCAACAAGAGTACAATCGTGGCCAATTATGCTATTTCATTCAAGAAAACTAAAATTATTGATTTACAAGGAAAAGTCATCATCACTTCTCACGATGGAAAAAAACTTGAAACGTCCCAATTGTATTACGATCAGAAGAACGAATGGTTTTTTACGGAAAAGCCTTTTAAATATACCGATGAAGTAGGAGGTTATTTAGAGGGGCCTGGGGTTGACTTTAGTAAAGATTTTAAAATCTTTAACATGCAGCGAAGTAACGGAGAAGTAAACTCAATTGATTAATTAAAAAGCACAATATTATGAATTATTTGAAATTTGTACAATACTTTTATCTCGCATTTGCTGCGTTTTTTGCATACGATGCCTTTGCAAAATTTTCACAGCATGAAAGTTATGTTTTGAGTATCATTATTGCATTGGTTTCTTTAGGGATGTTTTTCTTTAGAAGGCATTTTTATAATAAATACCAAAATAAAAAATAAAATCATAAAAAATCTATGAAAATGTACGTTTTCTATTTTTATTATTAAATAGATAATCGTATTTTCGCCCTCTGAAAAAAAATTAAACACAAATAAAAATGGCAGTTTTATCTAAAATTAGACAACGTTCATTCTTCTTAATTGTAATTATTGCATTAGCATTATTTTCATTTGTATTAGCAGATGTAATCAAGAGTGGAA
>JACCDI010956031.1_pt1 | contig 22089 bp, 22 predicted proteins | sample 7442791 | NCBI WGS metagenome assembly JACCDI01 (sample SAMN15323434, study PRJNA562643) | freshwater metagenome | isolation source: river surface water | place: USA:Blue River Watershed | collected 2017-08-15
AGCATGCGATTCAAAAACTATGAAAGCGGTCTTGATCTAGTAGTCATCGGTCCAAAAGCTATGCTTTTCAACATCAAAACAGGTATTCGGGTGGCAGATGAATGTAAAACTACCGCCATGAAAGAAGGCAAAGAAGCCCACCTTCTCGCGCTTGAGAACTAATTAATGAAATAAAGGCTGTTGCGATGGGCTGTCTTCAGGCATCTCTGCATGAACGACTTCGCCTTGGCGATCCGGAAATAACGGTGCGCCGCAATCATCGCAGAGCTCGGGTGTGAACAACACGGCATGACGAAATACATCCTCAACACCAGAATCATGCAAGGCATCGCAAATCCGTTTAATCGGGCTTTCTTCATCCGAGACATCATTTAACGCATCACTTGCAACATTCTCGCGGTCATATAAAGGCCAGATCACGCCATACACAACTTCGGATGAACCTTTTAAGCTAAATGAGATTCGGTATTCATCGGCTTGATCTTCACCAAATGCCCCAACCACGCATGAAAGACCTGCAGGCAAGACTCCAAGCGTTGATTCCAGAAAATTAACTGCGGCACGAATGCTTAAAGGACGAACATGCTTATCCGCTAAGCGGCAGTTCGTGAAATACGATTCTGGTAAGAGTAGTTCGAACTCGCACCCTGGTAAGAGCTGGCATAAAGGGTCATACATCGCGCTTTGCCACTCGGCCAAACTCACACCACGCTCTTGGCGTTGGGGTGTATCCATCTGCCAACGAAAGATGGCTTCATCATGGGGCGCAACGATGACGCCCAGAATAAATCGTGGGTCGGCAAGCACCGCAATGGTTTCAGACATGTCACGTAGCTCCAGCTTCATTTCTCCACCTGAGACCGCTGCCCTTGATAACGTTTCGAGAAGCGTGCGAGTTTGGGTATGCGAATGCGGCATTTGATCAATACTGTAGAGCCAAGGCACGATTGCAAACTGTGCACCTTCGGCGGCAACCGTTTTTTGTAAAGCCGTTGCGGCAACCTCAACGAGAGAAACAGGTAAAGGCCCAGATGGAATTTGATATCGCGTATGCGCAACAATCGGCATTGCGATTAATAGCGCATCCCAGGTCTTGCCCTCATGCTCAAAACTCATCGATTCTGCAAGTGTTTCTGCGGTATCGGCGAGTACCTCAAAAGCGACCGTATTAATCCGAAAGGTTTGATCCAAAGCAGAATCGATAATCGCTTGGTGATGGCCTTGTAGAAGTCGTAATAAGCGACTTCGCAAGCGCTCCTCCCAGAAACGGTCCTCCAGTTGACTTCCAGATGCAGCTAACGAGATCGCATCAGCCACCAAACGTTCGGACTCCGGTGAGCTACGTTGCGATGTTTTGGAACGATGAACTGCCATGATCTTTTCGTTATCTATCTTTTAAAAGGAATCCGTTCGAACAATTTACTTCTTTTGCTCCGCCCGACGGAATACGGGTTTATCCGGTTTTGAATCTGCTGCGCTGTAACGATAGCCTTCGGATTTAAAGTTCTTCAAATCAGCCGGATCAGTAATGCAGTTCTCGACCACAAAACGCGCCATTAAACCACGAGCACGTTTGGCGTAGAAGGAAATAATTTTGTACTTACCGTCTTTTCCATCCTGAAACACAGGCGAGATCACTGGATAACCTAGATCATCTGCTTGCAATACCTTGAAATACTCCTCGGATGCCAAGTTCAGTAAGAACGGTTTCTTTTGCTTACTTAAGTCTTTCTGAATCGCTTTAGTGATTCGGTCTCCCCAAAACGCATAAAGATCCTTACCACGTGCGTTCTTCAATGCGGTACCCATTTCAAGACGATACGCTTGCATTAAATCGAGTGGTCGCAAAATTCCATAAAGTCCTGACAAAATCCGCACATGTTCTTGGGCAAAATCGAGCGCTTTGCTATCCAGTGTTTTGGCATCAAAGCCTTCATAAACATCGCCATTAAATGCCAATAACGCAGGACGACTATTGTCAGCGGTGAAGGTTTTTGACCAATCACGATACCGGCCAACATTAAGCGCGGCAAGTTGATCTGAAATACCCATTAATTTCGATACCTGCTGCGGAGACAGCTTTTTTAGATCTGTAATTAACTTAGCAGATTCCGCCACAAAATCGGGCAACGTATGTTTCTTAGTTTTGATGGGAGATTCGTAATCAAGCGATTTGGCAGGTGATAAAACAATCAGCATTTAGAGGCTCACAAAAATCGGTAATACCCTATTCTAGTCAAGTGTGACTATTTTGCAGAGGTGCTGATACGCGCAGCGATAAATGCGCTGCAAATTCCGGCTAAGATGGCCCATTCTAGCGAGATCGTGATCGTACCGATGCCGGTAATAAGCATTGGTATCCATTCTTTGGCGCCACTTTGAAACTCCTGCTTGATTTGGCGGATGTCAATCAGGCTCCAAGCAACTGCCAACAGTAAGGCAGCAATCACTGCATAAGGTAAATACTTTACCAGTGGTGATACAAATAGGAGAAGAATGATTAGAAATACTGCTGCACAAATTGCCGATAATGGGGTTTGTGCATTAGCGGCCAAATTAACGCCTGAGCGATTAAACGAACCACTCGATGGATAGGCTGAGAAAAAAGAGCCACCAACATTTGCAAGCCCTTGACCAATGAACTCTTGATTAGCATCAAACGTATCGTTGCGTTTTAATGCCAAAGCACGCGCGATTGCCATTGCTTCAGTGGATGCCAATAAGGTCATCACCAAAACGGGTCCAAACAGAATTTGCAAATGATCAAGCGTTAATGTTGGATAAGAAATTGGTGGGAGTGCGCCAGGTATTGCGCCTACTTTACGAATTTGCGCAAAGCTCGCAAAGTAATGCTCAAGTAGTACCAAAGAAACGCTACCAATAATCACAGCGACCAGCATTGCTGGTATCCATTTGTTGAATGGTTTCCATAGACGCATGGCAAGGAGTGTGATGAGTACTAATCCCAAAACTTCAGGGCGCCATTTACCCTCCTGAATTGCCAATACGGTTTGTTGAATCGTATCCGCGACGCTTGTACCGCGCGCAATCTCAATCCCCAAGAGTGTGCCTACTTGACTATTAATAATAAGAACCGCGGCACCTGCCGTAAAACCCACAATCACCGAGTGGGGAACTTTCTCGACCCACTTACCCGCTCCACCGAGACCCAACGCAATCTGAATCGCCCCAATTAAGAAGCTCAGAGTGAGAACTAATGCGACATAGTGTTCAGATTCAGGAATAGCCAAAGGTGCAATCAGCGCCATCGTGGTGAGAGAAATTGCATTAGCAGGACCCGTCACCATCAAACGGCTCGACCCAAATAAAGCGGCAATGATGCAGGGAACCATCGCGGCATATAAACCGTAGTGTGGTGGCATACCTGCCAACAATGCAAAAGCAATGCCTTGAGGTAAAACAACAATCGCGCCAGTTAAACCAGCAAGCACATCGGTGCGGACAACTCCTGGCTTTTGGTACTCAGGCAACCAACGGGTAAAAGGTACTGAAAACCGCAATTGTGGACAATCCTTCGTTCTAAGAGACTGCATGGCACAATTTAGTCATGCCATTATCTGTACTCAACAGCCCTCATTCTAGCGACAGTCCATCGGGCGACGATCTGTTTCCCTCAAAACTGCCCCACGTTGGTACCACCATCTTCACCACGATGTCGGCTTTGGCTGTCGAACACAAGGCCATTAATTTAGGTCAAGGCTTCCCCGATTTTCCTTGCGACCCGGCTTTGCTGGATGCGGTGAATCAAGCGATGCGTGCTGGTCACAATCAATATCCACCAATGCCCGGTATCGTGGAGTTACGCCAAGCTATCTCCGAGAAGATTGCAAATCTGTATGGGCATCGCTACGATCCCACGAGTGAAGTAACGGTAACCGCGGGTGCCACACAAGCAATCTTTACTGCTATCAATGCATGTGTTGGCAAAGGAGATGAAGTTATTGTCATTGAGCCTGCGTTTGATAGTTATCTCCCCGCAATTGAACTTGCTGGAGGGAAAGCAATCTCCGTTCCGATGGAAGTAAAACGTGATTCCAATGGTTTAGTGGACTCGTATGCATTGCCATGGACAGCAATCGCAAATGCAATTAGCCCCAAAACGCGCTTGATTTTGACCAACACACCGCATAATCCGACCGCTAGTATTTGGAATGCAAGCGATCTAGATCGTTTGTATGAGTTGGTTAAAGATACCTCGATTTTGGTTTTGAGTGACGAGGTATATGAGCATATGGTTTATGACGATAAACCCCATCAAAGTATTGCCCGCCACCCGCAACTTGCACAGCGTAGTTTCTTGATCTCGAGTTTTGGCAAGACCTTTCATGTCACCGGTTGGAAAGTAGCATTTATTGCCGCCCCATCAGCATTAATGAAAGAGTTTCGTAAGGTACATCAGTTCAATGTCTTTACTGTGAACTCCCCAATGCAATATGGCATTGCCAGTTTCATGCAAAATCCACAGCGTTATCTTTCATTACCAAATTTTTATCAGGCAAAACGTGATTTGTTTCGTGCTGGGCTTGCAACGATTCCGTTCAAGCTTTTGCCTTGCGAAGGCAGTTACTTTCAGTGCGTTGATTACTCAGCGCTACCTCGCAAAGAGTCTCAATTATCCGAAGCCGATTTTTGTCGATGGTTAACGACTGAACTGGGGGTTGCGGCAATTCCGAACTCGGCTTTTTATGCCAAGCAAACCGAATCAGGCGTGGTACGTTTCTGTTTTGCTAAAGAGGATCGTACTTTGCAAACCGCACTCGAGCGTTTACAAGCTCTTTCTAATTAAATCCATGACATAAGGTGAACTGTGAGTAAAGCCATGATTGACGTTTATAGCTGGGCCACACCTAATGGCCATAAGATCCACATCATGCTGGAGGAATGTGGCTATCGCTTAGATCGCGACTGGCGCGCAATACCGGTTGATATCGGCAAAGGCGATCAGTTCAAACCGGCTTTTCTGAAAATTAGTCCCAACAATAAGATTCCGGCAATTGTTGACCCCAACGGTCCAGATGGAAAACCCATTCACCTATTTGAATCCGGTGCCATCTTGCTCTACTTAGCAAACAAGACTGGGCGTTTCTTACCAACATCAATTCGTGGCAAATACGAAACCATGGAATGGTTAATGTTTCAGATGGGCGGTTTAGGTCCAATGCTGGGACAAAATCATCACTTCCGTTTATATGCCCCTGAGAAAGTGGAATACGCAATTAATCGTTATACCAATGAAGCGAAGCGCTTGTATGGCGTGCTAGATGCGCGGTTAAAGAAAAATAAGTACATCGTCGGTAACGAGTACACGATTGCCGACATTGCAATCTTTCCTTGGACACGTCGCTGGGATAAGCAAGGAATCGTCATGAATGATTTCCCAAACTTCAAACGCTGGTTTGAAATGATCTCCAAGCGTCCTGCTGTTCAACGCGGGGTTGAGGTCTTAACAAATCTACGCAAACCCGAGATGAATGCCAAAGAGAAGGAACAACTCTTTGGAGCAACCCAATACAAACGCAGGAAGAATTAAGGATGGAAATACGTTCAATCGGAATTATTGGGGCCGGTACCATGGGCAACGGTATCGCTCAGGTGGCTGCAAGTTCAGGCTTTGATGTTGTGCTGTTGGATGTGAGTGATACAGCTCTCGAGAAAGGCTTAGCGGCACTTAACAACAGCTTGGATCGACTGATTAAAAAAGAAACAATTACTAATGAGCAAAAGACACAAACCCTTGCGCGTATCCGCACCACCACCAATTACGCTGATCTAGCAATGGTTGACTTGGTGATCGAGGCCGCAACCGAGAATCAAGCAATCAAAGAGAAAATCTTGGCGCAGGTTGATCAAGTGGTCAGCCCTCAAGCCATTATTGCGAGCAATACCTCTTCGATCTCGATTACGCATCTTGGATCGCTTAATTCACGGCCTGAGCGTTTTATTGGAATTCATTTCTTTAATCCACCACCGCTCATGGCTCTTATTGAGGTCATTATGGGTAAACAAACCAGCCCTGAGACACTCAAAGCAGTATTAGTAATGGCCACTCGGATGGGAAAAGAGCCCATCACCGTTCAGAGCTCTCCGGGATTTGTGGTGAATCGTATTTTGTTGCCCATGATTAATGAAGCTTTCTTTGTCTTGCACGAAGGTATTGCAAGTCCTGAGGATATCGATACCGGTATGAAATTAGGTTGCAACCATCCGATTGGACCTCTAGCCCTTGCAGATCTAATTGGATTGGATACCTGCTTAGCGATTATGGAGGTCTATCAATCCGAGTTCAAAGACGATAAATATCGCCCTTCACCACTTCTAGTTGGTTTAGTTGCAAAGGGTCACTTGGGTCGTAAGACGGGTCGCGGTGTCTACAGCTATGACAAAAAGTGAGATGCAATTACCCAGCATGATTCGGATAATGGGTTATGCGGGGCTAATCCCATTTATTGGTCTTGCCCTCATGGTACAACTCGCTGATAGTCCTCAAAATCTGATTGCCATGGAATCCTTGGTGGCATACGGTGCGGTCATCACATCCTTTTTGGGAGCTCTTCACTGGGGCGCGTGCTTTCGCAGAATTGGGGAACAAAGTGGTAATCGCTGGTTAGATCACAGTGTTTGGATTTGGGGTGTAATCCCCGCATTAGTGGCTTGGCTAGCGATCCATATTTTTATACCGCTTGCATTACTGCTATTAGCGGCGACATTAATTGTTCAACGGGCAATTGATCAAAAGACTTATCAGTATTACTTTACAAACCCAGAAACTGCAAAAGCCTTCTTAAAAATGCGTACCCACTTAACCGTGGTCGCAGCGTTTTGCATGGTATGGGCAGGGCTAACTAGCCTTTTGCGGAATTACTAATCGCCCTTAGTGATACGAATTAATGCTTTTGATGAGCCGCAGCGATGATTTTCTCGGTATAAGCAATCGCAACCGCAGAAAGCACAAAGGTGATATGAATCACCGTTTGCCAAAGGAGCGTTTTCTCATCGTATGATGCTGCGTTAATAAAGGTCTTCAGCAAATGAATCGATGAGATACCAATAATCGCAGTTGCTAGTTTGACCTTTAAAACTCCGGCATTGACATGCGATAACCATTCGGGTTGATCGGGATGATCGTGCAGATCCAGTCGCGAGACGAAGGTCTCCCAACCGCCGACGATTACCATCACTAACAAATTAGAGATCATCACCACATCGATGAGTCCTAAGACGATCAACATCCGCGCGGTCTCGGTCATCTCTTTATCTTTCATCATGGTGATGAGATGAATGAGCTCGAGCCAGAACTGCCAAACATAAACACCTTGGGCGACGATGAGGCCAATATAAAGAGGCGCCTGCAACCAGCGAGACATGAAGATCCAGCGTGGCAAGGGGCGTAGTTTTTTCTCGATCGCGAATTCTTTGTTTTCAGCCATACCAAGAATTGTAGCGAAGTTTATGTAAGCACTATGACAGATTGCTGAATCTCTAAAAGTGCGAGAATGCTTTTATGCAAAGCCTATTTGATCGTCAGCCTACTCCGCCCCTAGCAGAAGCATTACGCCCACAACGTATTGAGGAAGTGATTGGCCAAACGCATTTATTGGGACAAGGCAAGCCCTTGCACTTAGCATTTCAGAGTGGTCAACCGCATTCGATGATCTTATGGGGTCCACCTGGGGTTGGTAAAACCACCCTTGCTCGGCTCTCTGCACAGTCTTTTGGGCGTTCTTTTATCGCAATCTCAGCGGTACTAGCTGGAGTAAAAGAAATCCGTGAGGCCATCGAGCAAGCACGACATGATGTAGCGCAATTTGGTAAACAAACCATCTTATTTGTGGATGAAATCCATCGCTTTAATAAAGGTCAACAAGATGCGCTCTTGCCTCATCTAGAGTCTGGTCTCTTCACCTTAATTGGTGCCACAACTGAGAACCCATCATTTGAGGTCAACGCCGCTCTTCTCTCGCGCGCGCAAGTCTATGTCTTAAAACCATTAACGGCCACTGAGCTTGAGCAGCTTTTAATCCGTGCCCGCGAGCGCGCCCTACCCGAGGTTGCGTTTAGTGCTGACGCAGTACAGACCATCATCGGATACGCCGATGGTGACGCACGACGCTTGATTAATTTAGTGGAGCAAATACAGCAGGCGCTGAGTGTGCAACCAAGCAAAACTATTGATGCGGCGTTTGTGCAAAACACTCTCACTTTACATACGCGTCGCTTTGATAAAGGCGGCGATCAGTTTTACGATCAAATCTCGGCACTGCATAAATCAGTACGCGGTTCACACCCAGATGCCGCACTGTATTGGTTATGCCGCATGCTCGATGGTGGTGCTGATCCACGTTATTTAGCAAGGCGCATCATTCGTATGGCATGGGAAGATATTGGTTTAGCCGATCCGCGCGCAATGCAGTTGGCCAATGATGCCGCCCAGACCTATGAGCGCTTAGGATCTCCCGAAGGAGAATTAGCATTGGGTCAAGCCGTTGTGTATTTGGCAATTGCTGCTAAGAGTAATGCAAGCTACAACGCATTCAATGCCGCACGTGCGTTTGTATCGAGCGATCGCAGTCGTGAGGTGCCGATTCATTTGCGTAACGCCCCCACTCAACTCATGAAAGATTTAGGCCATGGTCATGCATATCGTTATGCCCATGATGAGCCACATGCCTATGCTGCAGGCGAATCGTATTTGCCAGAAGGAATGGCAGAACCCAATTGGTATGTGCCGGTTGACCGCGGCTTAGAGAGCAAGATTGCCGAGCGCATGGCCTTTTTAAGAAGCTTGGACGCTAAGGCCAAAAAGGGTTAAAGTGACAAAGTTGCTATATACTGTATAAATATACAGTATATGGAATCGCTCCGTTTAGGCCCCCTGTTATCTTCTCTGAACACGCCGGTAACGCGCCGGCTGTGTCGTCTACCCCTACTTGTGGGTCGAGCTTCAGCAGGCTTTCCGTCTCCCGCAGCCGATCATTACGACAAACGCCTTGATCTCAACGAGCATTTGGTTTTGCACCCAGAGGCAACCTTCTTCTTGCGTGTCAAAGGTGACTCCATGATTGGGGCGGGGATTCATGATGGTGATCTATTGGTTGTTGATCGCTCTATCGAACCCGCTCATGGTCGAGTCGTGATCGCCGCGCTCGATGGTGAGTTAACCGTCAAACGCTTACATCACCAACGCGGCAAGATTTTGTTACGTGCCGATAACCCAGAATATCCCGATATTGAAATCCGCAATGGCCAAGAACTACAAATCTGGGGCGTGGTTGCCCACGTGATTCATAAAGTGTGAGCAAATATGCGTCCGATATTTGCTTTAGTGGATGGTAATAATTTTTATGTCTCGTGTGAACGCGTGTTCAATCCTCGCTTGGAGGGTAAACCGGTAGTTGTGCTTTCCAATAACGATGGCTGTATCGTGGCACGTAGCCAAGAAGCGCGGGCTTTGGGTATTCGTATGGGCGCGCCCTTCTTTGAAGCAAAGCATTTGATTCGTTCGCACGGTTTGATTTGGTTGAGCTCAAACTACACCCTCTATGGCGATATGAGTGCCCGCTTAATGGCCTTACTTGCTGAACTCTCCCCACATCAGGAGATTTATTCCATCGATGAATGTTTTCTAGCTTTGAGTGGTATCCGACATGATTTAATCGCCAGAGCGCAGAGTTTGCGTAAACGTGTCAAACAATACTTGGGCCTGCCCACGTGCATTGGTATTGGTCATAGCAAAACCTTGGCAAAGTTAGCAAACCACATCGCCAAGAAGCGTCCAACGTATAAAGGCGTGTTCAGTTGGAACCATTGCAGCCGCTTAGAAGAAGATGCCCTAATGGCCGAAATCGATGTTGGTGAAGTATGGGGTGTAGGTCGGCGCCTTAAGATTCATTTAGAGCAAATGAATATTCATACGGTTTGTGATCTGAAATATGCATCGACCAGTCTGATTCGTAAACGCTTTGGTGTTGTACTAGAACGCACTGTTCATGAACTCAATGGTATTAGTTGCCTTGATTTGGAAGATACTCAAGCAGACCGCTTGGTTCGTAAGCATCAAATTATCTCAAGCAAAAGTTTTGGTAAGCCGGTACACCAACTACATGAACTCCAAGAAGCGGTTGTTAGTTACGCAAGTCGTGCCGCTGAGAAGTTACGTCAACAACGATCATTTTGCTCCCATCTCTTGGTTTATCTGCGTACCAATCCCTTTGCTGAGCAAACTCCGCAATACACCAATAGCATCACCATTCCCCTACTCGTTGGTAGTGATGACACTCGAGAATTTGCAAGATTTGCCGCACTCGGAATTGAAAAGATTTATCGCTCAGGATTTGCCTACAAGAAAGCAGGCGTGATGTTGCTAGGTCTATACCCAGCCAATCAAGATCAAGGGGATCTTTTTTGCAAATCTCCGATGCGAGAACGCTCTTCCCATTTGATGCAAGTGATGGACCGGCTCAACCGCGTCTATGGCTCCAATACCCTGAGAGTAGCAGGAGCAGGTTTACAACCGCAATGGGTAATGCGCTCTACGCAACGTAGCCCCAACTACACCACCGCCTGGAATGAGCTTGCCCTCGCTTGCGCGAATCGCTAATACAATGAAGGGATTGTTAATCTGTACGTTTAGAAGGAAATCCGATGCGTAAATTATGGCTTGCTCTTGGTCTTGTATTTAGTCTCTCAGCCCTCTCTTCATGGGCATACGCCGGCCCCAAGGTCGAGTTCAAAACCAATTTGGGTAATTTTGTGGTGGATCTAGATTCAGATAAAGCACCCAAAACGGTTAACAACTTTTTGGGTTATGTCAAAAGCGGTTTCTACAACGGTACAGTTTTTCATCGCGTGATTAATGGATTTATGGTGCAAGGTGGTGGCTTTACAACCGATTTAGTTCAGAAACCAACTCAGCCCCCAGTGGTTTCTGAAGCGCAAAATGGTTTAAAGAATCAGATCTACACCATTGCCATGGCTAGAACCTCTGATCCAGATTCAGCAACCGCTCAGTTTTTTATCAATGTCAAAGATAATCCAGGTCTCGACTTCCCCAATGCAATGGGTAATGGCTATACCGTATTCGGTAAAGTAATCTCAGGAACGCAAACGATTGATAAGATCAAGCAAGTGCCAACCGGTATTGCTTCAACCCCACGCGGTCGTATGGCCGATGTTCCGAATGCGCCCGTTGTAATTGAATCGGTCACGATTCTGAAGTAACCCAATGCTTCTGCTCGACGATGTTGAGAGTAGCCGAGAGCAACCTAGCAGTCGGCTTTATCAACATATCAAGCAACGCTGGCAAGCAAATCGTGTTAGCGAACTAGCAAGCTGCTTTACTGGAATTGAATCTACTCTGGCAAAGGGCGACTATGTGGTTGCTCTATTTGCATATGAGCTGGGTTATTACTTCCAAAATATTCCGTGCAAATATCCCGAACCATTACCGCTTGTGCGGGCTTGGTCATTTGGGGATGTTAGCAAGCATTCCAAAGAGGATATTGATCAGTTACTGAAGGATTTATTGCGATCACAAGATCCAGTCGCTGGTGTTTTAGATCTGAAAGACTCAATTGATGCCAGTCGATTTGCTAAGGATATTCAGAGTATTCAGGAGTGGATCCGTGCGGGTGATACCTACCAAATTAATCACTCATACCGCATTACTGGGAACGCCTATGGATCACCATTAGCACTCTACGCACGCTTGCGTGAGCGGCAACCGGGTCGATACGGTGCGTTTATTCAAGATGGTGATGAGTGTGTCCTATCGCAATCGCCTGAACTCTTTATTCGGCGCTGTGGCGATACCTTGATCGCCAAACCCATGAAGGGTACGGCTGATGCATCCAGTGCGAAAGCAAGCGATCTAGCCAATGACCCTAAGAATCGTGCCGAGAACGTCATGATTGTGGATCTTCTACGCAATGATCTTGGCCGAATTGCCAAAGTAGGCTCCGTGAACGTACCCGCCCTCTTCGAAGTAACCCAGCATGGCAAGGTATTACAAATGACCTCCACCGTTGAGGCAAAGGCATTAGCTAAGTTACAGATTGAGGAAGTCTTACGTGCAGTCTTTCCATGTGGTTCAGTAACGGGAGCCCCCAAAAGACGCAGTATGGAAATTATTCAGGAGCTTGAAGATCAACCACGCTCTTGGTACTGCGGTGCTCTAGGGTGGTTTGATCCCAATGGCGATTTTGCGATGAGCGTGCCAATCCGTACTCTACAAATGAACGATGCGCCTGATGCACAAGCATCACGTTTTACTCTTGGAGTGGGTGCGGGGATCACAAATGATTCAGATGCAACAACCGAATATCAAGAATGTCAGATCAAGGCTGCATTTTTGACTAAGTTGAGTAGTGATGTTGGACTTTTTGAGACCATTCTCTTTAAGACTGGGAGTGATCAAACTCGCATCAGTCGAATAAGCCAACATCTCGCTCGTCTGGCACATTCTGCAAAAGCCTTAGGTATTCCATTTGATTTATCAAAGGCAACCACTTTGTTGGAATTAACTACTAAGAATTTAGCTAGCCATTCCGAACATCGTGTTCGCCTTGATCTAAGTCCAGATGGTGAGTTATCAATCTCAAGTGCACCGCTTGAGACCTTGAGCCCCTCAGTTAAATTATTTTGGGCAAATGAGATTTTGGCGGATGAGTATTCAGCGGATCAATTAACCATGCGTTCGCAAAATCCCCTTTTATTACATAAGGTGACTCAACGATCTGTTTATGATGCTGCTTGGCAAAAAGCAGTGTCACTTGGTGGTTTTGATGCTCTTTTTATGAATGAGCGTGGTCATGTGACTGAAGGTGGCCGTACCAGTATTTTTATTCAACGAGAGCCAAATGGGGAGTGGTTAACTCCACCCCTAAGTTCTGGAGTTCTGCCGGGTGTGATGCGGGCTGCGATTTTGGATAACCCCAGCATGAAAGCCCGTGAAGCAAACCTGACTATTGCCGACATATCTTCCGCAAATGAAATAATGGTGTGCAATGCTCTTCGTGGAATGATTCCTGCCCATTTATGAACTATTGCTCCTCTTGCGGTTCTGATGTCAGTTTGCTTGTGCCGGCGGATGACACGCGCCTGCGTCACGTTTGTAAACAGTGTGGGGAGATTCATTACCGCAATCCCCGAAACGTTGTAGGTACGATTCCGGTTTGGGAGAACCAAGTTCTTTTATGTCGCCGCGCTATTGAACCACGTCATGGCTACTGGACCCTGCCCGCAGGCTTTTTGGAGATTGGTGAGAGCACCGAACATGGTGCGCGTCGCGAGACTCTCGAAGAAGCTGGTGCTGAAGTAGAAATTGGACCACTGTTCTCGCTTCTAAATGTGGCTCATGTTGAACAAGTTCATCTCTTCTATCTAGCACGTATGCACTCCCCAATATTTTCTGCTGGCACCGAGAGTCTAGAGGTTGCTCTGTTTACAGAAGAAAATATTCCGTGGTCAGAGTTGGCGTTCCCAACCGTTAAACAAACCTTGCAATGGTATTTTGAGGATTTACGCCAAGGTGCATTAACTAATTTGCGCACCCGTTCGCGTGACATCTTGCCCGGTGAGCGAATCGCATGATCATGTTGCAACCCTCATGAGTACTATTCCGTGGCTTGGCCCCGATGACCCATTCCCCGATCCCCAAACCCAAGCCGATCCCGACCCCGACGTACCCGGTTTGTTAGCAGTTAGCGAACGAATTTTCGCTGGACAACTCGAGAGAGCCTACCGCAACGGAATCTTCCCGTGGTATTCCAATCATCAACCGGTTCTCTGGTGGTCACCCGATCCACGCATGACCCTCAATCCAAGTGATCTAAAAATTAGTCGCTCCTTGCGAAAACACATTAAGGTCTGCTTAGATAATCCACAGATTGAACTACGTGTTGACGATGCATTTACCGAAGTCATGCGGGCATGTGCCACCGCTGAGCGGGCTGGTCAAGATGGTACTTGGATCACCCATGAAATCATGGACGCATACACCAAGCTTCACGAACAAGGTCATGCGCACTGTATTACAGTTCATGACCATCATCAAATGGTAGGCGGTCTATATTGTGTTTGCTTTGGCTCAATGGTCTTTGGCGAGTCCATGTTCTCTCGCAGTCCGGACTCCTCAAAGCTAGCTTTGGCAGCTTTGTGCGCATGGTGCTACGATCATGGTGTGACCGTGATTGATTGCCAGCAAGAAACCTCCCACCTTCGCTCCCTAGGCGCGAAACCCATACCCCGCTCTCAGTTTCTGAACCATCTGCGTCTTGCTGTTCAGGCTTCTGAAGAGCATTCTTGGGAGATGGACAAATTTATTTTGGAGAGGTATTTAGTGTGAGCCAGATTCACGAGTTACCACTCACAGCGATTCAGTTCTATGCTACGGCACCATACCCGTGTAGTTATTTGCCCGAACAAATCGCACGTTCCCAAGTTGCAACGCCCTCGCATTCAATTGGTGCTGATGCCTACAGTAATCTGGTCAATGCGGGCTTTAGACGTAGCGGCCTATTTACTTACCGTCCTTACTGTGATCATTGCAAAGCGTGTATTGCAACTCGGATTCCGGTGCAGTACTTTGAGCCTAACCGCAGTCAGCGTCGCTCGTGGCAAAAGCACTCGGGCCTACAAACTCAAGTGCTGAGTTTGGCGTATCACGAAGAGCACTATCGCCTCTATCAACAATATCAAGCAGTGCGGCATCAAACGGGGCAAATGGAGCGTGATAACCAAGAGCAATATACCCAGTTTTTATTACAAAGTCGGGTCAACTCGCGCATTGTTGAATTTCGGGATGGGCCCGATGATCCCCATCCAGGGCGCCTGCGCATGGTTAGCATGATTGATGTCATTGAACAGGGAATCTCGTCGGTCTATACCTTTTATGATGCCTCGGAAGCCAGTTCGAGCTACGGCACATACAGCATTCTTTGGCAAATTGATCAGGTGCAGCAACTTGGCCTGCCCTATTTGTATTTGGGTTACTACATCCAAGATAGTCCTAAAATGGCTTATAAGATTAAATATCAGCCCATTGAAGGATTAATTGACGATCAGTGGCAACCGCTGTTGCCGCATCGCCCGCAGGATGCTTAACACCTACCCTCTTGTTCGACCTTTTCTGTTTTCGCTCGATCCTGAAGAGGCACACGATTTTTCATTTGCGCAACTCGATCGTTTAGAGCGGTGCGGATTACTCAAAACTCTAATTGGTAAACCAATACAAAAGCCAGTCGATCTCTGTGGGTTGCACTTTCGTAATCCGGTTGGCTTAGCTGCTGGACTTGATAAAGATGGAAAGCACATTGATGCCTTGGCAACGCTTGGCTTTGGCTTTCTTGAAATTGGTACCATTACCCCCAAACCACAACCAGGCAATCCAAAGCCAAGAATGTTTCGTCTTCCCAATGTCCAAGGTCTCATCAATCGCATGGGCTTTAATAACGATGGGGTTGAAGCTTGTGTTGAACGTGTCAAACAATCACGCTTTTACCAAGAAGGTGGCGTCATTGGTTTGAATATTGGTAAAAATGCCACTACACCCATTGAGCATGCGGTTGACGATTATGTAACGTGTCTGAAATCCGTTTATTCGGTTGCCAGTTACATCACCGCTAATATCTCATCACCCAATACTAAGAATTTGCGCGATCTTCAGGGTGAAAGTTTGTTGCGAGATCTATTAACTGGTCTGCACCAAACCCGACAAGCGCTTAGCGATCAATACGGTGTTCGCAAGCCAATCTTTTTAAAGATCGCCCCCGATCTTGAAGCACCTGATCTCAAACTGATCGCAGATTTATTACTCGAGTTTGAAATCGATGCAGTAATCGCCACGAACACAACCATCAGTCGCACAGGGGTTGAGCATTTGGAGCATGGTCAAGAAGCTGGCGGTCTCTCTGGCTCGCCGGTTCTGATGCGCTCCAATCAAACCATTCATCATTTATTTCAGGTTTTACACAACCGAATTCCGATCATCGGTGTTGGTGGCATTCTTTCGGGTGAGAATGTAAAACAGAAATTGGATGCTGGCGCGAGCTTGGTACAAGTTTATACGGGACTGATCTATAAAGGTCCCAAATTAATCGCGGATTGCGTTCGCGCCTTCCCCTGACTTGTTAAAACCCAGGGGCATGGGTTACGATATCGTTTCATAATATGCAATGCAATAAAAACTCGCTACAATTTCCTCATGAACAGCAAAACAAATAAAGCCTCTGGTGATGCTGGCAAAACCGCCATTCAGGTGGTTGAACGCATGATGAATCTTCTAGATTGTCTGGCAGACCAAGAAGAATCTAGTAGCCTAAAGCTTCTTTCCCAAAAAACTGGGCTACACCCATCAACTGCGCACCGCATCTTGAATGATATGGTTGCATGCCGCTTAGTAGAACGCGGTGATGGTGGCACCTACAAATTAGGCCTGCGTCTTCTTGAGTTAGGTAACCTCGTTAAAGAACGTTTATCGGTTCGTGAGGCTGCACAGCTGCCGATGCGCGCTTTACATAAACTTACTGGTGAGACCGTAAATTTATCGGTTCGCCAAGGCGATGAGATCGTTTATATCGATCGTGCCTACAGCGAGCGCTCAGGCATGCAAGTAGTGCGTGCGATCGGTGGCAGAGCGCCCTTACATCTCACCTCGGTTGGTAAATTATTTTTAGCCATCGACGACCCCAATCAAGTGCGCGCATATGCAACCCGCACTGGCCTTGCCGGTCACACACGCAATAGCATTACGCAATTGAGTAAGCTTGAGAGTGAGTTAAGTAGCGTGCGACATGTTGGACACTCCCGCGACAATGAAGAGTTAGAACTCGGAGTGAGTTGTTTGGCTGCTGGCATTTTGGATGACGCCGGTAAATTAGTTGCGGGTCTCTCACTAAGCTCACCAACCGATCGAATGCAACCTGATTGGCTCAAAGCCTTACAAGATACTGCGTTACAGATATCAAAGGGTTTGGGTTACAAACCGCAACAAAGCGCTCCCAAGAAGGAAGCTTAGTTACATCGTCAGGCGACGAATCGCTTTTGGTTCTCCAGGCTGATAGCTTTCGATCCAATCGCGTACCCGAACCGCATCAGCAAAACGCGATTGAGTGCCAACAGAATCTAGGAATACCAACAGTATTGGCAAGCCATTTACCTTAGCCTGCATCACAAGGCATTTACCAGCAGCGCTAATGAAGCCGGTCTTTTGCAAACCAATTTCCATATCGCCCGAGCGTACGAGACGGTTGGTGTTCAAAAATACTTGTGGTCGTTTGTTGACCACAATAGTAGTGTCAGGCCAGATCGAGAACTCTCGAACTAATTTGTAGTTATAGGAGGCCACTAACATTCTGGCCAAATCTTCTGCGGTTGAGACATTGCTAGCCAACAATCCAGTAGGATCTGAGAAGTTGGAATGGGTCATTCCGAGTGAATATGCTTTGTGGTTCATTGCCTCCACAAATGCCTTGACTCCTCCTGGGTAGTTGCGCGCCAATAAATGCGATGCGCGGTTCTCAGACGACATTAATGCAAGCAGCAAGGCTTCTTCTCGGGTTAATTTAGTCCCAAGGGCCAAACGGGATTTGGCGTAGATTTTGACGTCCTCTTGAGTGATCGTAAGAACCTCATCAAGTGGCGCATTTGAGTCAAGCACCACCATCGCGGTCATGAGTTTTGTAATCGACGCAATCGGTAAGCTAACATCGGGATTCTTCTCAAACAAAATGTCTTTAGATTGCTGATCCACCACCATTGCTACGCTGGATTTGAGATTAAGCTCGTCTTGTTGGTTGCGAAGTCCTAAAGCGGTTGCAAATGATGGTCGTCCCGCAGCTTGATTGCCTACGGTATTCTTCGGCCGATTAACGGTAGTGCGAACCTGTTTGGGATTGGAAGACTTTTGCTTCTTAGCCTGGGTTGATTTATTTGATGTGGCGCTTGACGAGTTTGGAGCGGCTTGCGCAAAAACCGCATTACTCGAGCACATAATGATGCTAATGAGGCCAAGAACTAAAAATTGGAGGGGGTGCTTTGCCACCGTCTGCCAACCAGACAAATGAGGAACTACTGAATGAATACTAGCAAAATAGGTTCTCAATACAAGTCCCAGAATTCAGCACTGACACATCATAATCAAGTTATGCGCTTTTGGGTATCTTTTTTTCTTCGTAATTAACCAGGATCACCGCGGTCATGGTCAGCAACAGGCCACCAAGCATCATCAGGGTCAATGGCTCATCAAAGAGAATCCAAGCCAACAAGGCAGTTGTTGGCGGTGTGAGATACAAAAGGCTGGTCACCTTGGTGGCCGCACCCTTTCGGATCAAGATAAACAATAAACTAATTGCACCAATCGAAGTTGGCAAAATCCCCCACAGCAAAGCACCAATTACTGGCGCATTCCAGACGATCTCGCGCTTCTCAAATGCCAGAGCAACCATTAGGCATAACACTGTTGAAATAGAAAACTGAATCATGGATCCGGCACGCAAATCAAAATTTGGACAATATTTTTTCTGGTAAAGAGTACCGAATGTGATTGCGAAGAGCGCGGCGATTGCAAAAACATAAGCTGTAAGTGGGATATCCAAAAAGGTGGTTTTCTCAATGACAACCAAACCTACGCCACCAATACCGAGTAGCAAACCAAGCCATTGGCGATAACTCACCCGCTCAGATACCCACGAGGCGCTCCACGCAGTAATAATGGGTTGTAAGCCAACAATGATCGCAACCAAGCCAGCGGTCATGCCCAAACGCACTGCACTCCATACGCCCATTACATAACCCAATTGCAAAAGCGCACCAGCGATTGCAATATGAACTGTTTGGGATCGTGTGGGCCAAACGGGTTTCCAGAACAGAATAATCAGACCCATTACGATGAGAACACCAGTAAAGCGCAGAAACAAAAAGGTGGCGGGCTCCATATAGGGCATACCAAAGCGCGCAATGATGAAGCCGGTACTCCAGATAAATACAAACAGCGGTGCGGCTAAGGTTTCTAGGGATGTACTTGTGGATGGCCTCATGCGCCGTTATTGTCGCATGTACTACGTGCGCAATGATGCGATTGCATTTTGATAATTTAGTGCAATCATAATTGTCTGCCGATGGATCTTGACCGTCTCCTCAATCGGATTGGAATAACCACCTGCCATCGCCATGGCAAGAGGTATTTTTCGTTCTTTCACATAATCAATGACACCTTGATCGCGCAACGCCATGCCCTCTTCACTGAGCTTTAATCGACCGAGGCGATCTTTATAAAACGGGTCTGCGCCAGCAAGATAAATCAGAAACTGAACCTTTTGTTGGTCTAGATATTCCAGCGCTCTATCAAGGGCGGTTAGATAAGTTTCATCGCCAGTACCGTCAGGTAGTGCAATATCTAATCCACTTTCCTCTTTTTCAAAGGGATAGTTTTTTTCTCCATGGATTGAGACTGTGCAAATCGATACATCATTGCGCAAAATCGATGCCGTACCATCGCCTTGATGAACATCGAGATCCAAAATCCCAATCTTCTGAATCTCTCTTTCCTGAGCAACCGAATCTTTCAGTATGACTCGTGCAGCAATTGCGGCATCATTAAATACACAAAACCCAGAACCCCTATTTCGGTAGGCGTGATGCGTACCACCGGCTAAATTGGCTGATACACCCTCAATTAAGGCTGTTTTACAAGCAGCAATCGTTGCTCCGGCCGAACGCCTTGAGCGCTCCACCATTTTTTCTGACCAGGGAAATCCAATCTCTTTTTGCTCAGCCTCAGATAATTTTCCGGTAATCACCCGTTGGAGATAGGAGGCATCATGGGCATACAAAATCTCCGAGTCGGTTGCCCTGGGAGCCTCCAATAGTTCCAAATTGGGCAAAGTAACTATGGAATCTCTCAGCATTTTGTATTTAGCCATAGGAAAACGGTGTCCCGTCGGCAATGGGAGTACAAAATGGTCGCTGTAATAGGCTTTCATGGCTTTAATTCTTAAGTTATTGATTATATTGATTTATTTATATAGACCCTATGGCTAACATTTTTGTTGCAACGCAACAAATATTAATTTACAATTTTGTCTAAGATGACTTTAAGTAGTCAGCCCCCAATTACAAATTTAGGAGTCCTTATGAACTTAACCCCAGAGCAAATGGCCGCAGCACAGAAAGCCAATCTTGAGACCCTTGCCGGCCTCACCAATCAAGCACTTAAAAGTGTCGAGAAACTTGTTGAACTGAATATGCAAATTGCCAAGAACAGTCTCAATGAGAGTATGGCAAATGCCAAAAAGACCTTAGAAGTTCGTGATATTCAGCAACTGATTGCTGCACAAGCTGAAATGATTCAGCCGATGGCAGAACGCATGATGAATTACGGTCGTGATCTCTACGAAATCGCGCAAGATAATTCGAAGGCATTTACCAAAACAGCGGAAGCCGAAATCGCTGCTGGTCAAAAGAAATTGCAATCGATGGTTGATGAGTGGACCAAATCTGCTCCAGCTGGATCAGAAGCTGCTGTGCAGATGATGAAGCAAGCAATTTCTGCTGCTAACAACAGTTATGAAACCAGTCAGAAAGCCATTAAGCATGCGATGGAAGTTGCGCAAGCGAATATGCAAAATGCTGCTGATACTGTTACCAAAGCAGCTACCAAGGCAGCAAAAGCAGCCAAGAAATCTGCTGAGTAATATCTTGAGGTATTACCACTAAGTATTTAGTAGTAATTAAAGCAGTAATAAAACTAAACCCCGCTATAGTTACCAGCTAGCGGGGTTTTTTATTGGGCTAAGGCCTAATAAATATTCGCTTAATGATCCTGAATCATTTTTTCTTGGTGGGTGGCAAATCAGTGCATGAGCCATGATGTGCTTCAGCAGCTAAACCAATTGATTCTCCCAGAGTTGGATGCGGATGAATAGTCTTGCCGATATCCACAGAATCTGCCCCCATTTCGATGGCTAAACAGACCTCACCAATCAGATCTCCTGCATGGGTTCCAACAATACCTCCGCCAATAATGCGATGAGTGTTAGCATCAAAAAGTAATTTGGTGAAGCCTTCATCACGACCATTAGCTATTGCACGACCGCTTGCTGCCCATGGGAATAAACCTTTCTCGTAGGCAATCCCCTGAGCCTTACACTGCTCTTCCGTTAGACCAGCCCAAGCAACTTCAGGGTCGGTATATGCCACCGATGGAATCTGCTTGGCATCAAAGAATGATTTTTGTCCTGCGGCTGCTTCAGCAGCAACATGCCCTTCATGTACCGCCTTATGCGCCAACATCGGCTGACCAACAATATCGCCAATTGCAAAGATGTGGGCAACATTTGTGCGCATCTGTTGATCCACCGGAATAAATCCACGCTCATCCACTTGAACACCTGCCGCACCAGCCCGAATTTTTTTACCATTGGGTGTGCGACCAACAGCAACTAAAACCAGGTCGTAGAGTTGTGGTCCATTAGGGGCCTTCTCACCTTCAAAGCTCACCTCAATACCATTGGGTTTAACTTCAGCTTTCACAGCACGCGTCTTGAGCATGATCTGATCAAATCGATGCGCGTTCATCTTTTCCCAAACACGCTCAAGGTCACGATCGGCGCCGGCCATTAAACCATCTAACATCTCCACGACATCAATGCGTGCGCCCAAAGCACTATATACCGTTGCCATCTCAAGGCCAATGATGCCGCCACCGATTACCAACATTCGTTTTGGAATACTTTTTAACAGTAATGCGCCAGTGCTATCAACCACTCGCGGGTCATTTGGCATAAATGGTAAGGCGATTGGTTGACTACCAGCCGCAATAATTGCTTTCTGAAAACGAATCACTTCTTTCTGACCCGTTAACTCTTGACCACTTCCGCTCGATAACTCAACCTCAAGATGATTGGCATCTAAGAACTGGCCAACTCCACGTACAACCTTGACCTTGCGCATCTTAGCCATACCGGCAAGACCGCCCGTCAATTTTGCAATCACGCTATCTTTGTGCGAGCGCAATTGATCTAAATGAATCTTTGGAGCTGCGTACTCGATACCATGCTTAGCCATTACCTTGAC
>JACCDI011410274.1_pt1 | contig 22076 bp, 17 predicted proteins | sample 7442791 | NCBI WGS metagenome assembly JACCDI01 (sample SAMN15323434, study PRJNA562643) | freshwater metagenome | isolation source: river surface water | place: USA:Blue River Watershed | collected 2017-08-15
CCAGAGCCGGAAAGGCCAGTCAGAACGACCAATTTCTCTCTAGGAATGTCTAGATTGATATTTTTGAGGTTGTGCGTGCGTGCACCGCGGATCTTAATTTCGTTATTCATGATTTTTCAGCGTAACTTGTTAATATAGCTCTTTCCCATGAATTCTTCTGAACTTCGCTCCACTCTGGCCTTAGCAGGCATTTTTGGCCTTCGGATGTTAGGCCTCTTCCTCCTTTTGCCAGTTTTTAGCATTCACGCACATGGTTTACCGGGCGGCGAGCATGCATTGTGGGTGGGCATAACCCTTGGAATTTTCAATATTGTTCAGGCTTGTTTTTATATTCCCTTAGGTAGACTTTCTGACCGCATTGGTCGTAAACCAGTCGTTTTATGGGGACTTTCTCTTTTTGTCGCAGGTGCTTTGATCTGCGCTGCCCGGGATGATCTGCTGTGGATTGCCATTGGTAGAGGGGTGATGGGGGCTGGAGCGGTTTCTGCAGCGATTTCGGCTTGGGTGGCTGACTTGACTCGAGAACAAGTTCGCACCCGTGCAATGGCTTTGGTGGGTGGCAGCATTGCCCTTTCTTTTGCGCTTTCACTGGTAATCGCTGCGCCGATATATCGCGTCATTAGCCTGAGCGGAATTTTCATGGTGCTGGCAGTCTTGGGTGTGATTGCTATGTTTGTCACTTATTACGTTCTGCCAAGTTCAAAGCCCGAAGCAAAAGTTCAACAAGCAAGCTTAAAGGAAGTCTTTTTTCGCCCTGAACTCATGCGTTTAAATGCTGGCGTTTTTGTTCTTCATGCAACACAAGTAGCAATGTTCTTGGTGGTGCCACGCTTGTTGGTTCAGGCGGGACTTCCGCTCGCATCCCATTGGCAGGTGTACCTCCCAGTAGTTTTGCTGTCTTTTTTCCTGATGGCGCCAATACTGATTTTTGGTGAAAAGAAGCAGCAATTACGCACTATTCTTTTGTTTGCGATTGTGTTGCTATTGATTGCAGAAGTACTTTTTACTAATACAGTTTCAGTTCTATCTATCGCGATTGCTTTATTGATTTATTTTGTAGGATTTAATTTATTGGAAGCCTTGCAACCTTCCTTGGTTTCGCGTTTTGCTAAAGAATCCAAAGGCACTGCATTAGGGATTTACAACACCACTCAGTCCATAGGCTTGTTTACGGGGGCTGTAATTGGGGGTTATTTAATGGATAGCCATGGCGATTTATCAGTCTTTGCAATGGGTGCTGTACTCTTGGTTTGCTGGCTTATAATTGCCTGGTCGATGCGTGAATTACCTGCAAAGTTAATGACTTCAAGTGATCCAACTGCAAAGATATAACCTAAGCTTTACATTTAATTAACTGCATTTTTTCTTCGGGAGACAACATGGCTTCGGTAAATAAAGTCATCATCGTAGGTAACGTAGGGCGCGACCCAGAAACTCGTTATATGCCTAGTGGCGATGCCGTCACTAATATTTCAGTAGCAACCTCAGATCGCTACAAAGATAAACAAACAGGCGAGATGAAGGAAACCACAGAGTGGCATCGTGTCGCATTCTTTGGCAAGCTTGCTGAGATTGCCGGTCAGTACCTCAAAAAGGGTTCACAAGTTTATGTTGAAGGTCGTTTGCGTACTCGTAAATGGACTGATGCAAGTGGTCAAGAAAAGTATTCCACCGAGATCGTTGCAGAAACGATGCAGATGCTTGGTGGTAAGCCAGTAGGTGGCAGCAGTGATGGTGGTGAAAGTTACAGCCGTTCAAAACAGTCTGAACAATCTGCACCAGCATCTTCCAATGCGGCATCTCTTGGTGCAATGGATGACGATATTCCGTTCTGATCGTTTCACCACTGCAAGTGAAATATAAAAAGCCCTTTTTGAAGGGCTTTTTATTTGTGAATTTTTACATTACTGCCTTGCGTGACGAGTGTTGTCTGGCCATGGCGCATTATGGTCAGTCCGAAAGGGATTGATATCTAAACCACCCCGACGCGTATAGCGCGCATAGACCGAAAGTTTTTCAGGCTTGCACTCGCGCTTAATATCGCAAAAGATCGTTTCCACGCAATGTTCATGAAATTCGCCGAGCTGCCTAAACCCAATTAAGTAGCGCAGCAAACCTTCTTCAAGAATGGGTCGACCTTGATAACGAATTTGCACACTAGCCCAATCTGGCTGACCAGTCACTGGACAGTTTGATTTGAGTAGATGAGAGACTAGGCATTGCTCGATGGGCCCAAAAGATTCATTGACTTGAAGAAGATTGGGGTCTGCTTTCAGTTTAGGATCGATTTCAATGTCTAAGCGGTCTATGAGAACACCACTCATTTCTTGCATACCTTTTTTTGCAATAGCATCGCTTGGGCTAATACGCGTTACAACTTGACTACCAGCTACTTCTGATAAATCAGCTATTAATCTTTCGCGCACTTCGCTTTCATCTTTAAAGCGTGCATTGTTTAAGCTATTGAGGTAGAGCTTAAAAGACTTGGACTCAATCATGTTTGGAGAGTCAGCTGGAATCTGAAACTCTGCTATGGCAATCTGCGGTTTGCCTTTTGGGTTAAGCCAACTTAATTCAAAAGCATTCCAAATATCTACCCCAATAAAAGGTAAGGCTTGATCTGGTCTGATGTTTAGCTTGAGGCGATTTTCAGACCGCGGTATAGGAAAGAGCAGGCTTGGATCAAATTGATCGGGATACTGCGTAGCTCTACCAAGTGGAAGTGTTGACATTAGTTTTTGGGTTTATTGGATACGCCAGAGACCACATGGCCTGTTGGTGCTACTGAAGCGGCTGATTGGCAATGGCCCGTTTGATCATCAAAGAAAAAATCTGGCTCAAATTCGCGTAGAAATTCACTTTTAGAAAGGCCGCCCAAGAACATCGCCTCATCCACATCAATGCCCCATGCCATGAGTGTACGAATAGCGCGCTCATGTGCCGGCGCAGAACGAGCGGTAACCAAAGCAGTGCGAATACGCATTCCAGTTTCGCTACTGGTGCGTTGTAAGCGATGGAGGGCTTCGAGTAGAGGCTTAAAAGGCCCTGGTGGCAGAGGAATGTCGGCTTTCTTACTCTCGTGATCTACAAAGGCAACCAAACCTTTACTCTGGAACACTTGTTCGGCCTCATCAGAAAAGAGTACTGCATCGCCGTCAAAGGCTATGCGAATTTCATTGGGATGAGACTCGGCTGTTTTGCTCGATTCTGGATAAACACGTGCCGCAGGAAATCCCGCATCAATCGTTGCGCGAACATCATCTTCATTAGCTGACAAAAAAAGATTGGCTTGTAAGGATCGTAGGTAATGATAGGGAGGACGTCCGCGAGTAAACACACCCCGCTCTAGGCGCAGTCCATGGTGTTCTGCAGAGCGGAAAACCCGTAGCCCACTCACTGGGTCGTTGCGTGACAAGATGACCACTTCAACTCGTTGTTCACCTTCTTCATTAAATGCCAGTAATTTTTTTACTAGCGGAAATGCAACACCCGTTTGAGCCGCTTGAGATAAGCGCTCTAATTGCAACTTCATATAGGCACTGTCATCAGTGGATTCAAAGATACGATTTTCTTCCTCGAAGTCAAACAGGGCGCGCGATGAAATCGCAACGACGAGTTTTCCGGTGAGCGTATATGACATTGAAGTAACAGATTCTATTTAAGGAAGAGGCGATAAGCAGGATTGTCGGTCTCATTCCAATGTGGATAACCTAGTGACGCCAAGAAACTTTGAAATTTCTTTTGTTCATTTTGAGGCACCTGAATGCCAACCAGAATGCGTCCATAGTCAGCGCCATGATTGCGGTAATGGAAAAGGCTGATATTCCAGTTAGGCGCCATGCTAGTTAGGAATTTCATAAGAGCGCCTGGGCGCTCAGGAAACTCAAAGCGATAGAGTAGTTCGTCTTGAGCAAGCGCAGAGCGACCGCCGACCATGTGTCGTAGGTGAGATTTAGCTAGCTCATCGTGCGTAAGGTCAATAGTGGCAAATTTCGCTTTGCGGAAATGCTTCGCAATCGTTTCGCTATCAGCAGCTTTTTGTGTGCTGATGCCAACAAAAATATGAGCTTCACTTTGATCTGCAATGCGGTAATTAAATTCAGTGACATTACGATTGCCTAATAATTCACAGAAGCGCTTAAAGGAGCCGCGTTCTTCAGGAATGGTGACTGCAAAAACTGCTTCGCGAAACTCACCAACATCAGCACGCTCTGCCACAAAGCGCAAGCGACTGAAATTCATATTGGCACCACACGCTATTGCAACCAATGTTTTTTTCTTCAGTCGGTACTTTTCAACGTATTTTTTCATCCCTGCAATTGCCAAAGCGCCAGCTGGCTCAAGGATGCTGCGGGTATCAGTAAAGACATCGTTGATGGCCGCGCAGATTTCATCGGTATCTACGGTGATGATGTCATCGACCACGCGTTTGCAAATGCGGAAGGTCTCCTTGCCGACAAGTTTGACTGCTGTGCCATCTGAGAAGAGGCCAACATCCTTCATTTCAATACGCTTGTTTGCCTCAAGCGACCGTCTCATCGCATCAGAATCTACGGACTGAACACCAATGACCTTGGTCTTAGGGCTAACTGCTTTGACATATTCCCCAATACCGGCAATAAGACCCCCGCCACCAATAGCAACAAATATCGCATCAATCGGCCCTTGGTGTTGCTGAAAAATTTCTTGGGCAATCGTGCCTTGTCCTGCAATTACGTCTGGATCATCAAATGGATGAACAAAGGTCAGACCCCTTTTTTTCTCCAAAAGCTCGGAGTGCTTAAAGGCATCGCTATAGGACTCACCATGAAGAATGACTTCGACCCATGAGCCACCACGAGCCTTAACGGCATCAATCTTGAGGCTGGGCGTGGTCATCGGCATCACGATGACAGCCTTGCACTTCATTTTTGCAGCGGCAAGTGCTACTCCCTGGGCATGATTTCCAGCGGAAGCGGCAATAACCCCCCTTTTTAGAGCCTCTGGGGGTAAATGAGCCATCTTGTTATAGGCGCCACGTAGTTTGAAGGAGAAAACCGGCTGGTTATCTTCCCTTTTGAGTAAGACTTGATTGCCTAGGCGTTTTGTGAGTTCGGGGGCTAGTTGTAGCTCGGTTTCCCTGGCTACATCGTAGACTCGGGCCGATAAAATTTTCTTTAAATAGTTCGTTGCCATGGGATGAGCGTACCATGAATGAGCTCTAAGCCCTTAGTTTTGCAAGGTTTTATCCTACTGGCAAACAAGTTTCTTCAATTCCTGCCAATATCAAGACCACTCAATTAAAATGCTTATTTATCAAATATGACGCTATGAACGCACCAGTAGCATTGAATCTGTTGGAAGATGCTCAGGCGGGCTCACCCCGTCTTCGTGAGATTCCTTACAACTACACCTCTTTTTCCGATCGTGAGATCGTGATTCGCCTCTTGGGCGAGGAATCTTGGCGCGTTCTTAATGATTTACGCGGAGTTCGTCGTACCGGTCGTTCAGCTCGAATGTTATTTGAGGTCTTGGGTGATATTTGGGTTGTGCAACGCAATCCATTTTTGCAAGATGATTTGTTAGATAACGCCAATCGTCGTCAATTGTTGATTGGTGCCCTGTGGCATCGTCTTGGTGAGGTAAAAAAACGCTCTAGCGGCGATTCTGCAGAACAGGTACAAGTTTTATTAAATGCAGCTCATCAGGCTGTTGAACGTTTTGAGCAGGGTTTTAAAGAGGTTGCTGAAATTCGCAAACGTGCTCGCAAAGAGTTGGGCCGACATACTGCTGCAGACAATATTTGTTTTGATGGTGTGTCTCGTGCAGCCCATGTAACGGACGCTACCGACTGGCGTGTTGAGTTCCCACTAGTTGTTTTAAAGCCTGATTATGAATCTGAGATCCCGGGTCTAGTAAAAACTTGTGTTGAATTAGGTCTAACCATCATCCCGCGTGGGGGCGGTACTGGTTATACCGGCGGCGCCATTCCGCTTTACGCGATGTCAGCCGTTATCAATACAGAAAAGTTGCAAGATATTGGTGGCGTCAAAAGTAAGAAATTGCCTGGTGTTGATCAAGAAGTCTCGACAATTTTTACCGGCGCAGGAGTTGTGACTCGCCGAGTGTCTGATGCTGCAGAGCATGCTGGTCTTGTGTTTGCGGTCGATCCAACTTCGGCTGATGCAAGTTGTATTGGTGGCAATATTGCCATGAATGCTGGCGGCAAGAAAGCGGTGCTCTGGGGCACTGCTCTAGATAACTTAGCTAGCTGGAGAATGGTTGATCCACAAGGTAATTGGTTAGATGTGGAGCGCCTAGATCATAACCTTGGAAAAATTCACGTTGTTGAGAAAGTCCGCTTTCAACTAACCTGGTCAGATGGTTTAAGTGAGCCAGGCGAGCGCATTCTCAAAACGGAAGTATTGGAGGTAGAGGGCAAACGTTTCCGTAAAGAGGGTCTTGGTAAGGATGTGACTGATAAGTTTTTATCAGGCCTACCGGGCGTTCAAAAAGAGGGCTGCGATGGTTTGATTACCAGTGCAACATGGATTTTGCATCGCATGCCAAAGTTTATGAGAACGGTGTGCCTTGAGTTTTTTGGACAAGCTCAAGAAGCCATTCCTAGTATTGTCGAAATCAAAGCCTATCTTGATGGCCTTAGTAAATCGGGTGGTCCGATTTTGGCTGGTCTTGAGCATCTGGACGATCGCTATCTCAGAGCAGTTGGCTACTCAACTAAATCTAAGCGTAATAGCTTGCCTAAGATGGTATTGATTGGTGATATTGCCGGAGACGATGAAGAGGCTGTAGCTGCAGCAACTAGTGAAGTAGTGAGAATGGCTAATAATCGTGTCGGCGAGGGTTTTGTTGCCGTGAGTGCCGAGGCGCGTAAGAAGTTTTGGTTAGATCGTGCACGTACAGCCGCCATTGCAAGACATACCAATGCTTTTAAGATTAATGAAGATGTAGTAATTCCATTACCTCGTATGGGTGAGTACACCGAAGGTATTGAACGTATCAATATCGAACTCTCCTTAAAGAATAAATTGCAGGTATTAGATGCCCTCGAGAGTTTCTTAAATAAGAGTTCATTGCCTTTAGGTAAGGGCGACGAAGACTACGATATTCCAACTGCTGAAATCTTGGGTGACCGTGTTCAGCAGGCTTTAGACCTTATTGAGCGCGTTCGTTTACGTTGGACGGACTGGCTGACCAATATGGATGTTCACTTTCCTGCACTACAGGACTATAGTTTGCGAGCTTCTTGGAAGACCGAAGTTCGTGCAGAGCTGCGGATTATTTTTAGTGGCCTAGCATTTGAACCCATCCTCAATGAGCTAGAGGCTATTCATAAAAATATTCTACGCAAACGTGTTTTTGTGGCGTTACATATGCATGCAGGGGATGGCAATGTACATACGAATATCCCAGTGAATTCTGATGATTATGAAATGTTGCAAGATGCCCATCGCGCAGTAGATCGTATTATGAAATTAGCACGCTCATTGGATGGAGTGATCTCAGGTGAGCATGGAATTGGTATTACTAAGCTAGAGTATTTAACCGAGGATGAGCTAAAAGAATTCCGAGCATATAAGAAGCGGGTAGATCCAGAAGGTCGCTTTAATAAAGGCAAGTTGATGCCGCATGCTGATCTCGGTATGGCCTATACACCTAGCTTTGGTTTGATGGGCCACGAATCTCTGATCATGCAACAAAGCGATATTGGCGCGATTGCTGATAGCGTGAAGGATTGCTTGCGTTGCGGGAAATGCAAGCCAGTCTGCTCTACTCATGTACCACGCGCTAATTTGCTCTATAGCCCTCGTGACAAAATTTTGGCAACCTCCTTATTAATTGAGGCATTTTTATATGAGGAGCAGACAAGGCGTGGCGTATCGATACGCCATTGGGAAATGTTTGATGATGTTGCGGCGCATTGCACGGTTTGTCACAAATGTTTAACTCCATGCCCAGTCAAAATTGATTTTGGTGATGTCACTATGAATATGCGTAATTTGTTGCGCAAAATGGGGCAGCAACGGTTCAATCCTGGAACTGCAGCATCCATGCTCTTTCTCAATGCGACTGATCCCGACACAATCCGTTTAATGCGCAAGACGATGATTGACTGGGGTTATAAATTACAACGCTTGGGTAATGATGTGTTCCGCAAGTTGGCACGCAAGCAAACTGCGCACCCTCCTGCAACCGTCATAAAGCCAACCATAAAAGAGCAAGTTATCTTCTTTGTAAACAAGAAGATGCCAGGTAATTTACCTAAGAAAACTGCGCGCGCTTTGTTAGATATTGAAGACGCCAATTACGTACCGATTATTCGTGATCCCAAAACAACTTCTGCGGATACTGAAGCGGTTTTTTATTTCCCTGGCTGTGGTTCGGAGCGCCTGTTCTCCCAGGTGGGTTTAGCAACTCAAGCAATGTTGTGGAATGTAGGGGTGCAGACGGTATTACCACCAGGCTATCTCTGTTGTGGTTATCCGCAGCGTGGTAACGGCGACTTTGATAAAGCTGAGAAGATGATTACAGACAATCGCGTGCTTTTCCATCGCGTTGCCAATACCCTCAATTATCTAGACATTAAAACTGTCGTTGTATCTTGCGGGACCTGTTATGACCAATTGGCTGGCTATCAGTTTGAGCAGATTTTCCCAGGATGCAGAATTATTGATATTCATGAGTACTTATTGGAGAAGGGTGTGAAGCTCACGAATGTCACTGGCGTGAAATACATGTATCACGATCCTTGCCATTCCCCGATGAAATTGCAAGATCCAATCAAGACGGTGAATGAACTCATTGAGCAAGAGGATGGCAAAGCGATTTTAAAGAATGATCGTTGTTGTGGTGAATCTGGAACGCTCGCCGTTACGCGTCCTGACATTTCTACACAAGTACGTTTTCGCAAGCAAATAGAAATGGAAAAAGCGGCTAATAATTTACGCAAGGGTGACTTTACGGGCGATGTAAAAGTGCTCACCAGCTGCCCATCTTGTTTGCAGGGCTTAACGCGTTTTGATGCCGATAGTGATACAACAGCGGATTACATCGTTGTCGAGATGGCTCAAAAATTACTAGGTAAAGATTGGATGCAAGACTATGTTGCAAAAGCCAATCAGGGCGGTATTGAAAGGGTATTGGTTTAATGATTCCGACAAACTTAGTGGTGCATCAACAATCTCGGGTGCTAGAGTTAGGTTATGAGAATGGCAAAACATACCGCTTGCCATTTGAATTTTTAAGAGTGCTTTCTCCTTCGGCTGAAGTGCAAGGACATGGCCCTGGTCAAGAAACTTTGCAAACAGGAAAGCGGGAGGTCTTGATTGCCAATATTGAGCCTGTGGGACATTACGCCATCAAACCTTCTTTTTCGGACGGCCATGATTCTGGTTTGTATTCATGGGATGACTTGCAATTTCTTTGTGAGAACCATGAGCAATTATGGAAAGAGTATTTAGATAAATTGGCTGCAGCTGGTTTGGACCGTGATGCTCCTATGAATGTTGCTGGCGGCAAATCTTGCGGCTCGCATTAAGCAATATCGCGTAAGGCAAAGAAGATATGAGTAAGACCCATTTTGGATATCAAAGTGTTGATGAGGCTGAAAAAGCTGGCAAAGTTGCCGAGGTATTTCATTCTGTGGCGAGTAAATATGATGTGATGAACGACTTGATGTCGTTTGGTCTGCATCGCTTGTGGAAGAAGGTGGCGATTGCTCGAGCGAATGTTCGCCCTGGACAAAAGGTTTTAGATATCGCTGGAGGTACAGGTGACTTGGCTCTGGCCTTCGCACTTGCGGCTGCTTGGGGTCGTAACCCAGATGCCCAGGTTTGGCTTAGCGACATTAATGCTTCTATGCTGGGAGTGGGTCGAGATCGTTTGTTAGATCAAGGATTGGCTTTGCCATGCGTGCAATTTGATGCCGAAAAAATTCCTTTTCCTGCTAATCATTTTGATGTCGTAACGGTTGCTTTTGGTCTGCGCAATATGACTCATAAGGAAGTTGCGCTAGGAGAAATGCTCCGCGTGATCAAAGCAGGTGGCCGGGTCTTAGTGTTGGAGTTCTCAAAGCCTGATGCTTTTTTACAGCCAGCTTATGATGCCTATTCATTTAAGGTATTGCCGTGGTTGGGTGAGAAGATTGCTCAAGATTCTGATAGTTACCGATATTTAGCTGAGTCCATTCGGATGCACCCCGATGCTCAAACCCTGAAGGAAATGATGTTGGGAGTGGGTTTTGATGAGGTGCAAACCCATAGAATGACTGGGGGTATCGTTGCCCTACATATTGGTATTAAATACTAGTAATCTGCACAATAAGCAGTTCAGAATTTAGCGGTTTTATAGGAGATTAATAGATGAACAAGCATTTTTTCAAAGCAGTACTCGTGAGTGCGAGTTTGATATTTGCTTCGATTGGTCATGTTGATGCTAAGCGTCTAGGTGGCGCAAGAAGCATCGGCAAGGCACCAAGTGCCCCGATGCAAAAACAAGCGGCCCCTGTGCAAAAACCAGCACAGCAAGTAGCCCCTGCTCAAGCAGCTCCTGCACCTGCAGCTAAACCACCAGCTGCTCCAAGTCGCTTTGGTGGTATTTTGGGCGGTCTTGCTGCTGGCTTAGGTATTGGCTACCTCTTGTCCCATTTTGGTTTAGGTGAAGCAGCGGCCTCAATGGTTACTGGCTTACTAATTGCTCTCTTGGTTGGTTTTGCCATTATGTTTGTGATGAGGAGAATGATGCCTGCATTGTCGGGTGCTGGTAAGGCTAATCCAATGGCTCATACAGGAATGCAGCGTGCTAATTTGGATCAAAATCAAAGACAGGAACCAGTATTCACTCCGGCAGCGAGTACTTTTGTAGGAATGGCGGCAGAGCCTGAGGCATTCCAATCTACCTTGCCCCCAGGATTTGACGAATATGCATTTTTGGATAATGCCAAACAATACTTTGTCAGCCTACAAAAGGCTTGGGATCAGGGTGATTTGACTGCTTTGCGTGAATACACTACGCCTGAGATGTTCAATACTATTGAGCAAGACCTCGCAGGCCGTGCTGATAGTTCAAACCAAACTGACGTCGTGACCCTTAATGCTCAATTATTAGGCATTGAGACTGCTGACAATACTTACTATTGCAGTGTTCAGTTCAGCGGCATGATTCGTGAGCAAGTTGGCGCTCAAGCTAATAATTTCTCCGAAATTTGGAATTTAAGTAAGCCGGTATCTGGTCCGGGCGGTTGGGTACTGGCGGGTATCCAGCAGTTGGTTTAAGCTTAAGGTACTTTCCATTGAAAGCCCGCACTTGTGCGGGTTTTTTACACTTATGAATGTCGTTTCGCAATCTTCCCATCATTTCGCAGCTGCCACTGCCTGCAAAGCAATTAACCATGTTCTCAAGTCTGAGCCTTGGGCAATGCGCGAATTGGCTGCTCATGCTGGTAAAACGATTTTGCTTGAATTACCTTTTGGTAATCTTTGTCTTGAATTGAGTTCTGAGGGTTTATTGACCCCGTTAACAGAGCTTCAGAAAGCTTCGCTCGAGTTGAGCATTTCTACGAAAGCCTTAAATGGTCTTTTGACCCAAGGCGGAAATTTAAAAGAGCAGGCTATCAAGTCCGTCAAGATTACGGGCGATGCTGATTTGGCACAACTAGTTGGTCGTTTAGCTGGACAATTGCGCTGGGAGTTTGAGGAGGACCTTGCGCGTTTTATTGGTGATGCACCAGCTAGTTTTACAGTGCGCCAAGGAAAGAAATTCCTCTCAGCAGGTCGTTTGGCAGCATCTGATCTTGTAGCGAATGCTGTGGAATATCTTAGTGAAGAAAGAAAAGTGCTGTTGAATATGCGAGATTTTATGATTCACAAACATGAATTAAATGAATTGCGTGATGCTGTAGATCGAATTGAAAAACGTATTCAACATCTCGAAAGAAAAGGTTAATTCACAGTGCATCGACTTGCCCGCCTTTCATTTATTTTTTTTACAGCATGGCGGTATGGGATGTTGCCATTGCTGCGAGATATTCTTCGGCCTGGAATCAAGAAAGGTGTAGTAAGTATTCTTTGCTGGCTCTCTCCTGGTCAGGATTTGCCTCGGGGTGAGCGCATTCGTTTGACTTTGGAGGCGCTTGGACCCATCTTCGTTAAATTTGGACAAGTACTTTCTACTCGCCGCGATTTATTGCCAGAAGATATTGCGAATGAATTAGCCAAACTGCAAGATCAGGTACCACCATTTTCGAATGAAGAATCATGCCGTTTAATCGAATTGGCACTTGGGCAATCAATCGAAGAAATTTTTATTAGTTTTGACCCTACTCCCGTTGCAAGCGCTTCTGTTGCTCAAGTTCATTTTGGTTTATTACGCGGCACCCTGAAACATCCTGAATGGGAGGGTCGTGCTGTAGCTGTCAAAGTATTGCGTCCGGGTATTTTGCCAGTGATTGAGGGCGACCTTGCCTTGTTATATGACTTGGCAAAAATTATTGAGCGTAGTTCAGAAGATGGGCGCCGCTTAAAACCTCGCGAGAATGTAAAAGAGTTTGATACTTATTTACATGACGAGTTGGATTTAATGCGAGAGGCTGCAAATGCCAGTCAACTTCGTCGATATTTTGTCGATTCTAAAAAGTTAATGATTCCAGAGATGTATTGGGATTTGTGCCATACCAATGTCATCGTCATGGAAAGAATGCGTGGCATCTCTATAGGTCGTACAGCTGAGTTACATGCCGCAGGTGTTGATTTTAAAAAGCTTGCTGCCGATGGCGTCGAAATCTTTTTTACTCAAGTCTTTCAGTATGGCTTTTTTCATGCAGACATGCATCCAGGAAACATCCTGATTAGCTTGGAGCCAGAAACATTTGGCCGCTTCATCTCTTTAGACTTTGGGATTGTTGGAGCGCTTAGTCAATCCGATAAAAGTTATCTTGCCTTAAATTTCTTGGCCTTTTTTAATCGAGATTACCGACGAGTCGCTGAACTGCATATTGAGTCTGGTTGGGTTCCGGCTGATACGCGAGTTGAGGAACTTGAGGGTGCGGTGCGTTCGGTTTGTGAGCCTTACTTTGATCGCCCTTTGAAAGAGATTTCTTTAGGCATCGTATTGATGCGCTTATTTCAAACTTCACGCCGTTTCAAGGTTGAGATTCAGCCCCAGTTAACTTTGCTCCAAAAAACTTTACTAAATGTTGAAGGACTAGCTCGGCAACTGGATCCAGATTTAGACCTTTGGAAAACCGCCAAGCCTATTTTGGAGAAATGGGTGAGTCAGCAAGTAGGTTGGCGCGCCCTGGTTGATGGGCTAAAGGCTGAAGCACCCGCTTGGGCACAAATTTTGCCCACTTTGCCCCGCCTGATTGCCGAGAGCTTGGCTCGCGACCGAGGTGCACAAAAGGAGCAAAATCTTGAATTAGAGGTCCTAAAAGGACTTTTGGAGCAAGAAAGACGAACCTACCGCCTCTTGGTGGGTGCTTTACTCTTTGCAGGTGGTTTTTTGCTAGGAATTTTGATAATTGGGATGGGGTTCCGGTAGTCTGTCGCCGGTCCCCACTTAAACCGCTAAAATGCTGGGTTAGGCTAGCTTAAGCATAGGCACATGAAAAAATACTTTATCGCAGGGATCTTGGTGTGGGCACCAATGTCGATCACTATTTGGGTGATTGCATCAGGCTTAGGCCTGCTCGATGCCGTTTTTGGCTCTGTAATGCAGGCCTTAATTGCTATTTTCCCAAATCAATTTGCTGGAGATTTGCGGCACTTCCGTGAACTTCCTGGGGTGGGTGTTCTGATTGTGGTGTCAGTAATCATGCTGACTGGGGTTGTAGCTATTAGTTTTGCAGGGCAGTGGTGGATGAAAGTGTGGAATCGATTGATGAATCGTATTCCAATTGTTCGTTCAATCTACTCTAGCGTTCAGCAAGTTTCCTCCACTTTATTTTCTGGTAGTGGTCAAGCGTTTAGCAAAGCATTGTTGATTCGTTATCCTCATGCTGAATCTTGGGCCATTGCTTTTCAGACTGGTATCCCAGCCAAAGAGGTTGCTTCAAAGTTGGGCGAAGATTACGTTAATGTATTTTTGCCAACCACTCCAAACCCCACATCTGGATTTTTTATGATCGTGCCGCGCGCAAACACTATTGAATTAGATATGAGTGTTGAGGAAGCGTTAAAGCATATTGTTTCTATGGGGTCTGTTCCCCCAACTAGTTCAAGTGGTTTGACTGCAACGAAGTCACCACGCCATTTTTGATTTATAGGAAATTGTTATGTCGATGCGAAGCCATACCTGCGGACAGGTAACTGAATCACTTATTGGTCAGGAGATTACCCTCTCTGGCTGGGTCAATCGCCGCCGCGATCATGGTGGCGTGATCTTTATTGATTTGCGTGATCATCAAGGTTTCGTGCAAGTGGTATGCGACCCTGATCGCCCAGAAATGTTTGCTCTAGCGGAGCAGGTGCGTAATGAGTACTGTATTCAGATTAAAGGTTTGGTTAGAGCCCGTCCTGAAGGTACTGAAAACACTGATTTGGTCAGTGGCAACATCGAAGTGCTCTGCCATAGTTTGGTGATTTTGAATGCTTCTATCACACCTCCATTTCAGCTGGAAGATGACAATCTTTCTGAGACTACACGCCTAACACATCGTGTCTTGGATTTGCGTCGTCCACAGATGCAAAAGAATTTACGTTTGCGCTACAACGTTGCAATGGAGTGTCGTCGCTATTTAGATGCTGCAGGTTTTATTGATATTGAAACACCGATGTTGACCAAGAGTACGCCTGAGGGTGCACGAGATTATTTGGTGCCTTCGCGTGTGCATGATGGTCAGTTCTTTGCTTTGCCACAGTCCCCTCAGTTATTTAAGCAATTATTGATGGTGGCAGGTTTTGATCGTTATTACCAAATAACAAAATGTTTCCGTGATGAAGATTTACGGGCAGATCGACAGCCAGAATTTACTCAGATCGATTGTGAAACAGCGTTTCTAGATGAGTTTGAAATCCGTAATCTCTTTGAAAATATGATTCGCCATATTTTCAAGGTGACCATGAATGTGGAGTTACCAAATCCGTTCCCGACTATGCCTTACTCCGAGGGTATGGCACGCTTTGGATCCGACAAGCCTGACTTACGTGTCAATTTTGAGTTTGCTGAACTCACAGATTTAATGAAGGATGTCGACTTCAAAGTCTTCTCTGGTGCTGCCAATCAAGTTGGTGGCCGTGTGGTTGGCTTGTGTGTTCCTGGTGGTGCAGAGATTAGTCGTAGCGAAATCGATGACTACACTCAATTTGTTAGCATTTATGGCGCTAAAGGTTTGGCATGGATCAAAGTCAATTCTGTTGCTGAAGGCCGAAATGGTTTGCAGTCTCCCATCGTCAAAAATTTGCATGATGCTGCTATAGAGGGCATTCTCAAGCGAACTGGTGCTAAAGATGGCGATATTATTTTCTTTGGTGCCGATAAAGAAAAAGTGGTTAACGATGCAATTGGTAATTTGCGTTTGAAGATTGGCCACTCTGCATGGGGTAGGGAGCATGGCCTATCAACGGAAGGCTGGAAGCCTCTGTGGGTAGTTGATTTCCCCATGTTTGACTATGATGAAGGTGAAGCTCGTTGGGTTGCCTGCCATCATCCATTTACAAGCCCTAAGGATGATCACTTGCAATATTTGGAGTCTGACCCAGGCAAGTGTTTGGCTAAAGCATATGACATGGTGCTTAACGGCAGTGAGATCGGTGGTGGCTCTGTGCGTATTCATCAAGAGGCGGTACAAAGCCAAGTATTCCGTGCGCTCAAGATTGGTGCTGAAGAGGCGCAGGCAAAGTTTGGTTTCTTGTTAGATGCTTTGCAATATGGCGCGCCTCCTCATGGCGGTATTGCTTTCGGCTTAGATCGAATTGTGACAATGATGACTGGTGCCGAATCTATTCGTGATGTGATTGCTTTCCCTAAGACGCAGCGTGCACAATGCTTGTTGACTCAAGCCCCTAGTCCAGTTGATGAGCGTCAGTTACGCGAATTGCATATACGTTTACGTCAAGCAACCCCAGCAGCTTAAGCTAAAGCGTTTTAAAGTATCTTGAAAGTCCCCATTTCGGTTTTAGTAGTGATCTATAAATCGAATGGGGAGGTCTTGCTAATTGAGCGAGCTGACAAGGCTCATTTTTGGCAATCTGTTACTGGCAGTCTTGATTCTCCTACCGAGGATTTAGCGCTCGCCGCTGCTCGTGAGGTATTTGAGGAAACTGGTATTGATGTTCAGTCTTTAGATCCCGGAGTGCTGTTCAACATGCAACATCAGATTGAGTATGAGATCTATCCTCAATGGCGCCATCGCTATGCCCCTGGAGTTACTCGAAATACTGAGCACTGGTTTGCCTTATTAGTTCCCAATGACACGCAAATATCTTTAGCCCCAAGAGAGCACGTTGCTTACCAATGGCTGCCTTACGAAGAGGCTGCGAGAGCATGTTTTTCACCAAGCAATCGAGATGCCATTTTGCTACTTTTTGGCGCAGCTCAAGCGGTAACTCGCTAAGATAGATTCATGAGACATTTATCTGGGCATCAACAACCCGCAGCAAATGCCAATCCCTCTAGGGGGAGTGATTGGAAGGTTATTCGAGACTTATTGCCCTATCTTTTGGAATACAAGTTTCGGGTTGCTATAGCCCTAGCTTGCTTGGTGGCTGCCAAAGTCGCCAATCTCGGCATACCAATATTGATGAAGCGTTTAATTGACGCATTAAATATTCGGGCAGATTCGCCCCAGGCTTTGTTAGTAGTTCCTGCTGGACTCATTTTGGCTTATGGCTTACTCAGAATTTCTGCCTCTTTATTTACGGAATTGCGCGAATCTCTTTTTGCCAGAGTAACGCAAAATGCAGTTCGACAAGTGGCTTTGCAGGTATTTGAGCATCTACATGCCTTGGCACTGAGTTTTCATTTGGCGCGACAGACTGGCGGGGTAAGTCGAGATATTGAGCGTGGTACACGTGGTATTCAGTCGCTGATTTCCTATTCTCTCTATAGTATTCTGCCCACCTTAATCGAGTTTTGTTTGGTGCTTGGTTACTTTGCTTATGCATACGATATTTGGTTCGCTGCGATTACTTTTGCTGCTTTGGTTCTTTACATAGTATTTACGGTTGTTGTTACCGAGTGGCGGACACATTTTCGGCGCACGATGAATGATATGGATTCAAAAGCCAATCAAAAAGCTATTGACTCCCTACTTAATTTTGAGACTGTGAAATATTTTGGTAACGAGGCGTTTGAAGCGAGTCGTTATGATCAAAACCTATTGCATTATCAAGCTGCCGCTGTGAAATCGCAAAAGTCTTTGGCTGTATTGAATTTTGGACAGCAAACGATCATAGCGATCGGTTTGGTATTAATTTTATGGCGTGCAACCTTAGGGGTAATTGATGGTTCAATGACTCTAGGGGATTTGGTATTGGTTAATACCTTAATGATTCAGCTCTATATTCCGCTGAACTTTTTGGGTGTGATTTATCGGGAGATTAAGCAAGCTCTTACCGATATGGACCGCATGTTCTCACTTCTTAGTACTGAGAAAGAGATTGCCGATGCACCGCATGCCAAACCACTGCAAATTTCTAATTACAGCCGTGGGCCTGATGTTCGTTTTGAAAATGTTTCATTTCACTACGGCACTAAGCGAGATATTTTGCGTGATGTCAGCTTTCATATTCCTGCCGGTACTACGACAGCGGTAGTGGGGCAAAGTGGTGCAGGCAAAAGTACTTTAGCGCGTCTGCTATTTCGCTTTTATGATGTTCAATCTGGAAAAATTGTGCTTGATGGGCAGAATATTCAGGATGTCACCCAAGCTAGTTTGCGTAAAGCAATTGGCATTGTTCCGCAAGACACTGTTTTGTTTAATGACACTATTGGATACAACATTGCTTACGGCAATCCAGGGGCTTCAATTGAGGAAGTGCATGAGGCTGCTAGAGCTGCACAAATCGATCGCTTTATAGAGCATCTGCCAGATGGCTATGACACCCAGGTGGGTGAGCGCGGACTAAAGCTTTCTGGGGGAGAAAAGCAACGTGTTGCCATAGCGCGCACGCTTCTTAAAAAACCAGCTATGCTCATTTTTGATGAAGCCACATCAGCTTTGGACTCCAAAACCGAGCGCGCTTTTCAGGAAGAATTATTGAGTTTGGCAAAAAATCGTACTACTTTGATCATTGCTCACCGTCTTTCTACTGTCGTGCATGCTGACCAGATTTTGGTGATAGAGCATGGGCAGATAGTAGAGCAAGGCACCCATATTGAGTTGTTGGCGGCAAAAGGGCATTATGCTGAGATGTGGCAAATGCAAGAACGTACTAGTCTTGATTAGAATACCTTCATGAATTCACAAGAGACAATCCTGAAGAATGCCTTCGCTGCTGCTTTGGCGGTTGCAGATCCAAAGAAGATTGTTCCCCAATATTTGCGTCAAATCTTTCCTAATGGTGAAGAGCCTAAGGGCCGTTGTTTGGTAGTAGGTGCTGGCAAGGCAAGTGCTTCCATGGCTAGCGCAATGGAAGATTTTGCAAAGCAGTTTTGGCCACACGTGGATCTATCTGGGCTTGTGCTCACTCGTTATGGGCATGGTTCCCCTACACAACGAATTCAAATTATTGAAGCTGGACATCCCGTGCCTGATCAAGCAGGCATGGATGGCTCTAAAGAGATATTTCGCTTGGTAGGTCAATTGCAACAAGGTGATGTGTTGATCGCTTTAATTTCGGGTGGAGGTTCAAGTTTGCTCACACTCCCTCAGCCTGGGATCAGTATTGAAGATATGCGTCAGACTACGGAGGCGCTTTTGCGCTCAGGTGCTCCTATTGAGGAAATGAATGTTGTGCGTAAGCACTTGTCGGCTATTCAAGGCGGAAATTTAGCCAGGCTAGCAATAGCTGGAGGTGCACGCGTTGAAGCTTTAATCATTTCAGATGTGACGGGTGATTCACCTGCTGATATTGCCAGCGGTCCATGCGCCCCTGATTACTCGACTTACCAAGACGCCCTCAATATTTTGGCTAAATACCATTTAGAGGGGGAGAGTATTCCGACATCAGTGCTCAATCATCTGAGGAAAGGCGCAGCTGGCCACATTCCAGAAACACTTAAAGAAGAAGATCTTCAGAATGCTCAGGTTAACAACCATGTGATTGCTACTGCATATAAAAGCCTTGAAGCGGCTGCACAATATGTCCGAGGTCACGGTTATGAACCCATGATCTTGGGTGACACCATTACCGGAGAAGCTCAAACAGTTGGTATTGAGCAGGCCAATACTGTTCAAGAATTATTGCAAGCTAAACCATCTGCCAGTCATCCAGTAGCTTTGATTTCAGGTGGTGAGTGTACTGTGACGCTACCGGTTGGCATTAAGGGGCGGGGTGGTCGTTGCAGTGAATACCTTTTATCTTTGTTCAATGCCAGTGGTGATGCGCCTCATATTTCTGCTCTAGCAGCGGATACCGATGGCATCGATGGCAGTGAAAAAAATGCAGGCGCATGGTTTACGCCCCAGATTCGAAAGTCTGCCCAAGAGGCCGGGCTGATCCCCACGGATTTTTTGGCACAGCATGATTGCTATGGTTTTTTTGCACAATTAAATGCTTTGGTGGAAACTGGACCCACTCTAACCAATGTAAATGACTTCCGCATCATTCTGATCGATTGATACCTTACTATGTCTAATAGCCCAAGCAAAATTGAATTAATTCAACCTGATGATTGGCATTTGCATATTCGTGATGGCGATGTCATGAAGGATGTATTGGCAGATACGGCAAGACAATTTGCCCGTGCCATCATCATGCCCAATTTGAAGCCACCCGTCACGACAGTGGATTTAGCTAAGGCTTATCGTTCTCGTATTGAGTCTAATCTTGGGGCCTTGGGCATTAGCGGTTTCACGCCCTTAATGACTCTGTATTTGACAGACAACACTTCTCCTGACGAAGTTAAAAAAGCAAAGTCTGAAGGCATTACTGCGTTCAAGCTGTATCCTGCAGGCGCCACTACAAATAGTGATGCTGGCGTTAGTGACATCAAGCATTGCTACGGCACACTTGAAGCAATGCAAGCTCTTGGAATGCCATTGTTGGTCCATGGCGAGGTAACTACTGCAGATATTGATATTTTTGATCGGGAAGCGGTCTTCATTGATCGTGTGCTAATTCCCCTCCGAAAAGATTTTCCTGAGCTCAAGATTGTGTTTGAGCACATTACGACCAAGCAGGCGACTCACTATGTGCGTGATGCACAGAGCACAGGCAATCAGCCCAATACTATTGCTGCAACCATCACTCCGCAACATTTACTGATGAACCGTAATGCAATTTTTGCTGGTGGTATTCGTCCCCATAACTATTGTTTACCAGTGCTCAAGCGTGAAGAACATCGCCTTGCTTTGCTAGAAGCAGCAACGAGTGGTAACCCCCGTTTTTTCTTGGGCACGGATAGTGCGCCGCATGCCAAGGGCGCCAAAGAAGCTGCATGCGGTTGTGCGGGTTGCTACAGTGCGTTTAATGCTTTAGGTTTGTATGCAGAGGCTTTTGATAGCATTGGCAAGTTAGATCGCTTAGAAGGTTTTGCAAGTTTCTTTGGCCCTGATTTTTATTGCCTACCTCGCAATACCAAAAAAATTACCCTAGTAAAGCAAAGTCAGGATATACCTCAAGAACTTCCCTTGGGTGACGCAACGATCGTCCCACTTCGTGCTGGCGAAACAATCGCCTGGTCTTTAGTCTAAGTTATTTCTTTTTCATACCTTTTTTCTACTAAATTTCTGTGACTGCGTTAGACTGCAGGCGCAGAGTCAATTGGGCAATCGCCGCTTCTTTATTGAAGGGGAGGAAAGTCCGGACTCCATAGGGTAGGGTGATGGCTAACGGCCATCCACGGTGACGTGAGGAACAGGGCCACAGAGACGAGCGTATTAAGTTACGGTGAAACGCGGTAACCTCCACCTGGAGCAATCCCAAGTAAGCAGACGATGAGGCGACCCGCTGAGTCTGCGGGTAGGGAGCTTGAGCCGTCAGGTAACTGCCGGCCTAGAGGAATGATTGCCCCTAGACGCAAGTCTGGGCGACAGAATCCGGCTTATCGATTGACTCTGCACTTACTCTGAAACGATATCGATGCTGTAAGTAATTTCTGCAGTTTTTGCCAGCATAGTGGTGGCAGAGCAGTATTTTTCGTGGGAGAGCTTTACAGCACGCTCCACTTTTGAACGCTCTAAATCTTTGCCGGTGACTGTGAAATGAAGATTAATCTTGGTGAAGACTTTTGGTTCCGTCTCTGCTCGCTCAGCGGTAAGCTTAACGTCACAAGCGCTAACTGCCTGTTTAGCGCGCTGTAGGATTAAAACCACATCAAATGCTGAGCAGCCTCCAGTTCCAGCCAATATGAGCTCCATAGGCCTTGGGGCGCTATTTTGACCGCCAGCATCAGGTGGTCCATCCATTTTCAGTTGGTGGCCACTACCCGTTTTGGCAGAAAAAGCCATTCCACCACTACCCAACCAAGAAACCTGACATTCCATATCAGTCGCCCTTTAAGTGCAAATTAACCATTATTTTCAATAGTTTACCAATTTAATTGGGTATTAAAAACCACATTATTTGGCTAAAAAACATCAAAAAATTGATTTTGATCAATATTCTTGCATTGCACCATTAATCTTGTGTAGAATGACCACATTGGCACTCAGTCTTATATAAGAGATTGTCCTGCCTCCAAGTGTCTCCTCCACTTAAACATAGGTGGATTCCAACCCAGGACTCGTTCCTGGGTTTTTTTTGGGTTACAATTTAAGGCTTTACTGAATTACCGAACCGGTCAGCGGTAATTTGTTGTACCAATTAGATTGCAGAATCTGCGAGCTTGCAAACATAAGCAGGGCCAAAGTGGATGTAGTGTGATTGGAGTAATTTTTTTGACTATAACAATTTGAGAAATCATGAAAACTTTTTCTGCAAAATCCCATGAGGTAGTGCATGAATGGTTCGTGATTGACGCTACGGACAAAGTCCTCG
>JACCDI011704415.1_pt1 | contig 22069 bp, 22 predicted proteins | sample 7442791 | NCBI WGS metagenome assembly JACCDI01 (sample SAMN15323434, study PRJNA562643) | freshwater metagenome | isolation source: river surface water | place: USA:Blue River Watershed | collected 2017-08-15
GCTGCGGCTCGCTGAACAATAGAAGTAACCCAGCCAATGCTCGCAAAGGGCCAAGTTAAATTATTTACAAAGAATATAAATGCGACGATACCACCCAATGAAATCTCATTTTTATAACTCATCAAGCCACCTAAATAAATAGCAATCAATGTACTTGCGCCAATCAAAAACAACATTGTTGGTAGAAAAAGAGCATTCACTACAACTAATTTCATGCTTCGATTTTTGTAATTATCTGCAGCTTCAGAAAATAATGCATTTCTAGTTTCTGTTGCTAAATATGTTTTCATGACACGAATACCAGAGAAAGTCTCCTGAGCAATTGAAGACAGTTTCGATTGTTCCTCTTGCGTTTTTTTACTCAATTTATTCATTTGAGTAGATACCTGGTAGATCAAAAATGACATGATAGGCAATGGGAGTAATACATAAAAAGTAAGAACTGGGCTAATTTGAATCATCTGAACGATGATCATTGTGGAAAGAACAATAAGGTTGATGGAGTACATAATACCAGGACCTAAATACATCCGAACCAAACCAACATCTTCAGAAATTCTATTCATTAAATCACCGACAGCATTTTTTTTGTAAAACCCTGCATCTAGGGATTGATAATGTGTGAAAATTTCATTTTTCAAATCGAATTCAATATGCCTAGACATGATAATGATGGTTTGTCGCATTAAAAACAAGAAGAATCCTTTTAATAGCGACAATCCCAAATAGATTCCACCAACTTTCAATGAAAGTAGAAGGGCGTCATTAAACGTGTTTAAACCTTGAGACCCCATTAATTCGTCAACCGTTTCTTTAACGTAAATGGGCATTTTAACACCGAAATAGTTACTGACAATAGTGAATATAATCCCGGTAAGAAATAACCACTTGTACTTCCATAAATATTTGTTCAGGTATTTAAGTGACTTCATTGAATATTTCCTATTTTTGCCTCCGTTAGAATTGCTTGTAAAATTATAAATTCAAACGATAAGTTAACGAACTAATATATCGATGTCTGAAATTACCGTTACCACTGCTGACAATCTTACTGATAATCCAGTAATTAGCCAGATGACAAAACTTGGGCACGAACAGATTTTATTCTGTCAAGATGCTGCTTCTGGGTTAAAAGCCATAATCTCTATTCATGATACTACGTTGGGACCTGCATTAGGAGGCACACGAATGTGGATGTATCAGAATGAAATGGAGGCCTTGAACGACGTGTTAAGGTTGTCCAGAGGGATGACTTATAAGAATTCCATATCTGGATTGGATTTGGGTGGAGGGAAAGCAGTAATTATCGGTGATTCCAAAACCATGAAATCAGAAGCTCTTTTTAGAAGATTTGGCCAATTTGTTAATAGCTTGTCTGGAAAATACATTACGGCAGAAGATGTTGGGATATCCCCAGAGGACATGGTTCACGTTAGCAAAGAGACTCAACATGTTGTTGGTTTGCCTGGTAAAAGTGGAGATCCTTCTCCTGTCACCGCTTATGGGGTTTACATGGGTATGAAAGCCTGTGCTAAAATTCAATATGGATCTGATAGTTTAACCGGTAAAAAAATAATGGTTCAAGGTGTTGGTCACGTTGGCGAATACCTAGTTAAACACCTTACCGAAGAAGGAGCAATTGTATCTATAAGTGATATACAAGAAGATACCTTAAAACGGGTATCAACTACTTACAATGCCAAGGTTGTAGGTCTTCAAGATGTTTATGACGCTGAAATGGATATTTATGCGCCATGTGCCTTGGGAGCGACTTTAAATGATGATACCTTGTCTCGATTGAAATGTGCAATTGTAGCTGGTGCCGCAAATAATCAATTGAAAGACGAAGCCAAACATGGTGACCAAATAATGAAACAAGGAATTATTTATGCTCCAGATTATGCTATAAATGCTGGAGGGGTGATTAATTGTTTTTCTGAAGTCAAAGGGTTATCATCGCAATGGGCACATGACAAGGCACAGGAAATTTACAATACCATATTTAATATAGTCACTCGTTCAAAAACCGAAAATGTCCCTACCTACAAAATTGCGGGAAAAATTGCGGAAGAACGTATCACAAATACGAAATTAGGGAATGTTAAATAGACGCCATCTTAGGATTAAAGTTCTGCAAATTCTTTACGCTTTTTATCAATCAGATGACAAGGATGTTTTAAAAGCAGAAAAAGAATTGTTACTGTCTATTGAAAGAATGTACGATTTGTATATTTATCTTCTGTTGACATTACCTGAATTAACGAGAGCTGCATCTCACAAAATAGAAGAAAAAAAGAAAAAATTAAGACCAACCCCAGAAGATCTAAATCCAAATAGAAAGTTTGTTGATAATGCTTTAATAATGTCGCTTTCTTCTAATGATCAATTGAGAAAATTAAGTGAGAAACGAAAAGTTAATTGGATGGGGGCTGAAAATCAAGAGATTTTTAGAAAAATGTTTCTTCATATTCTGGGCACAGAGACATACTTCGAGCACATGGAAAATGGATTAGAGGGTGACGATGAAGACAAGAGTTTTGCGGTCCAACTCTTTAAAAATGAAGTGGTAAATAGCGATTACTTACATCATTTTTTTGAAGAAAAAAGTATTTATTGGCTTGATGATATTGATTTATGTTGTTCAATGGCGATGAAGGCTATGAAAACATGGAAAAAACAGGATAATTATTTTGAAATCTTGCCATTATTCAAAGAAAATGACGAAGAAAAAACATTTGTAACTTCCCTCATTAAAGAAACCTTGTTGAAGGATGAAGAAAATAATGTATTAATAGCGCAATTAGCTGCAAATTGGGAATTGGAGCGAATTGCCACAATGGATATAATCTTGTTGAAAATGGGTATAACGGAATTGCAAATTTGTAATGAGATACCAACAAAGGTCACCTTAAATGAATATATTGAAATTTCTAAGTTCTATAGTACGCCAAAAAGTAATACTTTTATAAATGGAATTCTAGATAAAGCAATAGAAACATTGAAAAAGGAAGGTAAAATCGTAAAAATTGGTAGGGGATTATTAAATAATTAGCGCATGAAAAATATTTTCATTTTAGTATCAATTGCTGTTTTAGCATTTTCTTGTGAATCTGAAATTGCTGAAGCAGATTTAGGTGAAAAAACCTCCGTTAAAATAGAACCAATATATGCTGGTGCGACACCATCTAATTCAAGTGATACCGTTTTTCAAGGAGGAGATGTTGTTAAAGGTGATGTTATCAATGCTAAATTTAAAATCACAAATACCGGAAAAATACCACTAATTATTGCAGGTATTAAGGCGGGGTGTGGATGTACTGAAACTACCGAAGTGCCTGAAAATCCGATTGCGCCGGGTGACTTTTACATCATTGAAGGAAAGGTGAAAACTGCAGAACTATCTTCAAAAAACGTGAATAAATACATCAAGGTGGAAGCAAATGTCTCTCCTTATCCTCTGATGCTAAGAATTAAAGGAACTATAAAGTAATGAAATTATTCATACCTTTCGTTGTATTTTCATTCGCACTTCTTTTCTATTCTTGTGAACAGAAAACGGAGGAAAACTTAGACTTAGATAATAAAGTAAAAAAAATAGAGGAAGTTAACAAGTTGCAAAAAACTGTTATTTCGTATGATTCAATCTTTGACGCGGGAGAAGTGAAAAAAGGTAAAGAAGTAACTGCTATTTTTAAATGTAAAAATATAGGGTCGCAACCATGGCAAATCGCGGAAATTAGTCCATCGTGCGGTTGTACGAATGCTACAAAAGCTCCTGAAAAATCCATTGCTGTTGGTGATTCGTTTGAAATAAAAGCTTCTGTAGATACGAAAAATTTTTCTTCTGATAAGTTTGAAAAAACGGTCACGGTCTTGTCTAATTGTCAAGAACCAGTTCTGATTCTAAGAATAATAGGTAAATTAATTAAATAAATATAAATAGTATGGCACAGTTAGTAATGTTGGGATTGATGGTTTTGGTTTTTTATTTCTTTATGATAAGACCACAAATGAAAAAGCAAAAAGAACTGAGGAAATTTCGCGAGAATCTCAAATCAGGTGATAACGTAGTAACAATTGGCGGATTGCATGGTAAGATTTTAGAAATTCGAGATACAACCGTGTTATTTCAGTCGGAAGGCACAAAATTGGTGGTTGATAAAGCTGCGATCTCTCAAAGCTTCGAAGCACCAGCAAGATAATTTAATAAATCTTTAAAACGACGGCGTTCCGATCCAATTGGTTTCGGAACGTTTCTTTTTTAATGGAACTTGAAACCCTAAACCGGCTGAAAAAATAAGCTCGTCCATTTTATGAGAACCAAAACTCGTCCCTCTAAGTATTGAATTCACGTATGTTAAATCCGCAAAAAAGTGGAAATAATTCCAAACATAATAACTTAAACCACTTTTCACTGCAAAGGATGGTGCTACATATGTGCTATTTCCAGATAACCAACTTTGATTGTAAGTTGTAATGGTCGTTCCCATTTGTATTCCTGAAAAGAATTTCAAATTGTTTTTTCCAAAATGTTTAAATGCTCCAAAAAACAATCTATTTTGAAACACCGGTTCAATTAAAGATTTTGTGGTAAAACTACCATCAATAAATTGAAATACATCCCCTCTAAGGCTATAAGAGTCCTCTATAATGTACTCTAAAAAACCTGACAAGTAAATGCTATTAGCATGGTTGTGAAGCATTCTGCCCGGTGAAATAGTCGCTGATGCTTTCAGTAATCCAGGAGTAAAGTAAAGAGGCGTTTCGGTTGGACGATCACGACGGCTCCAATTTGGTTCATAACCAGGTAATTCTTGAGTAAAACCAATAAACGAAACAAAAATAAAGAGCCAAAAACAACATTTCACCATAGTTTTCCAATTTTGTAATTGATACTCAATGTAGTTAGCAAATGACCTTCCAAACTTGCACCATTTTCTGCATGAAAAAACACTTGATTTCCTGAAAATTCCGGATGTAAATGGTTGCCTAGGTGCATCATGTACTGTCCAGTTAATGAGCCATCTAGTCTTTCCGTTAATCTAATATGCGTCCCTATACCTCCTTGAACTGCAGAGCTCCAACGTTCTGCATAATTTGATTTATTATTGTTTTCTACCATATTTGTATAATCAAAACAATGTCCAGCTATAATATATGGTTTTAAGAGCCAAACTTCTTTGATTGGGTAAACCATAACGCTCCAACCTATGTGGTAATCCGTTCTCGAAACTAAATTACCTATATCACTTGTTAAATAGTCAAAAAACCAATCAGAATTGATGCGTTCAGCGAATTGTAAGCGAAACTGCCCACCTAATCCGGTACCAGAGGAGCTCGAGGCAACATCATTGAAAAGACTAATCGTGGTTCTCCCGCCAAGCGAAAATACACCCGAAGAATTAAAATCTACATCTTTTTTTTGAGCTATTACGTCACCCACAAAATGTAAAAAAAATAAAATGAAAAGGCTATTCTTTATCAACTTTAGAAATATTAATGGAATAAACGTTATTATTATTTAGCATCTTAAGTAAATACAATCCTGTGTTTAAATTCGTTAATTCCAACTGATTTATTCCGACACATAAAGAGCCTTCAATAATCTCTTTACCATCGAGAGAATATAGAACATAACGAAATGAATCATTCGCTAAAATATGTAGTGTAGACGATGTCGGATTAGGATAAACAAGTATGTTGTTGGTTAAACTGCTCAATGAATTGATATTCGTTACCACAATGTAGGAAGTATCACGGGAGTAACATCCGTTGTTATTTAATACGGAATAAACAATGGCATGTGTTCCCTCTCCAGCCAATCCTGGATGAAAAGTTGTACCAATTATAACTGTTCCACTATAGGTGCCTCCAGAAGGTATGCCATCTGTGACATTAAAGGCTAAACCATAGATGTCAACAGTATTTACCGTTTCATTATAATTAACTGGCATTAATGTAAAAAAATCAATAAATGCAGAATCTTTTGATGTGCAACCATTGACATCTGTTCCGTTGACCACATAAAAACCGCTATAATTTGGAACAAAAGGTATATTATTTTGAACATTATTGTTCCAAGAATAACTCTGAGCTGAACCTAAACCATTTAACATAATGGTATCGTCGGGACAAACAATTAAATTTGGACCAGCATCAACAAATGGTAAAGAAAAAGAAAGTAAACTTTTAATTGGTGAACGAGATCTACATCCTAATATATCCGTTAATACTACCGAATAATTTCCGGGTGTAGGTGTGGCAATAATCGACGAAGTTGCGCCGTTACTCCATAAAACTGATGTAGGATTCATTTGAGAAGAGTAAGAAAGTGTAGCCACTGTTCCCACGCATATTCCATTTGGACCATTAATTGTCACTGGCCTATGCTTTTGCAACACTAATTCTTGTGCATTAAGTTTACCGTTTCCATAGGCGAAGTTTGGAACTATACCTGTTAAACTGTCTGCTGAAGAACTGTTTGAAAGATCAAATAATATATCTTGATAAGAAGCATTCTTGCATTTTTGAAGATACAAGGCAACCGATCCTGCTACAACGGGCGACGCCATAGATGTTCCTCCATTCTTTGAGTGAAAACCTCCCGGATCAATGAAACTATTATTTGCGCTGTTGTTTAAATAGGCGAGGGGGCTACTTCCAAAACTTACGTCACCACTTGCGCTTACGTCGGGCTTTAAAACACCAAGTCTTGTTGGTCCTTTACTGCTCGAAATTGCCAATTCACCTTTAATTACAGGGGTGTTAATGATTTGAGTATTTCCATTTTTATCTACATAAGAGGTTAAGTTCTGTAGATTTCCAACGGTTACAACTTTATCTGAACACGCCCAAGATGAAACTATCGACTGAAGGCTATCAGGCATTATATAGTTCACTATTTCGGGCATGATAGAATCGGGAGGTATCTGTGTAACAAAATCGCTGCATCGTTGCCATGCTCCCGCCCAAATGTCGTAAGATCCTGATCCAAAAGTTTCAAAACGATATAAATAATTTAATGAGTCGATTGTTCGGAAAACAGCTTGCATGTGAAAATTCTCCCCAACTATTTCTCTCCATGTTTCGATGCAAGCAATGCGCTGTCCTTGAGCATTATAAATGGTGTCGAATACAACAACACCGTTGGTATCACTTAATGCTGAGCGAAAGTTTGTGCGGCCAACAAAACCGTAATTTGGGCCAGGACGATCTGCACCATAGGCGAATTGATAAGTCGACAGCGTCGTATCACCCCACAAATCAAACAGTATTTTATTATTCCCAACATAGGTATTTCCTGGGTTATTTACACTCCAAACAAAGGAAGTGTCCGCTGAATTCTCATGATGAACGTGATATTTTCCAACTCCTCCAGAATTTCCTGCAGCGCAAACGATAATTCTACCAGCATGTTCTTCTAAAAGACTATTAATTAACATTGCCGCGGCATCTCTAGCGTCATGACTACCCAAATAGGAACCTAGCGATAAATTTATAACGGCAGGCTTTCCTAAAGAATCGGCGACTTTGAAAATATAATCACAGGCATCTGCAATTGTTAAAGACCAATTTGGAAAATTGAAATTAGTTTCAACAACTATCACATCAGATTCTGGAGCAGCACCTTTGTGTTTTCCATTTGCTCGTGCGTTTCCCGCGGCTATTCCCGATACAGTTGTTCCATGAGAAGTACCTGTTTCCAGACTGGTGCATGTCCCATTATTTATGGCGCTACTATCCCACACCGTCCCATATCCATAAGGAGAATTGGAAGGTCCACCAATAGTATGATCCCAATAACGAAGTACGCGGGTTTTCCCATTTGCCAATTTGAAATCTGGATGGTTAAAATCGATTCCTTGGTCAACAATACCTAATACAACTCCTTTTCCCGTATAATTTGTATCTATTCCCACTCCTTGATGGAGTAAATTTATCTTATGTCTTCTGATGGCTGTGTCTGCCAAAACATGCGGAGGAGCAAATTCAAAATGGGGTCTTATTAAAATATTATCTCTAACTAAAGAACGAAATTTTTCAGCATCAATGGAGAAGTATAACCATTGTTTGTTTTCTGATTTAATCGATAAATTTAGATCACTTAATAGTGTTTTATTTGAAGGCGTATTACTAATGCTCGTCGGAATTATTCCTTGGTAAGTGGAATTTGATATAAAATCTTGTAAATTCAAGGATTGAGAATGAATTCCGAAACTCAAACAAATACATATTATTCCAAAAAAAGTCCGCATGTGTTTAACCATAAATAAAATTAAGGATTATCAGTTGAATCAAAAAATAAAAATCTAGAAAATTACTTGAACTCGAAATTATTGTAAATTTGAATTCTATTTTTTTGAAAATAAGATGAAATAGCCAAGACTTTAGTTTACGTTACTTCCTTTTGATAGAAAGGAGAGGCTTATTCCATCCGATATTTAAAAGACAAATTTTACATTTATGAAAAGAAATTCACTTAAAGTTGCAATTTTTATCCTTTTCTTAGGATTTGGTCAATTAACTCAAGCGCAAGCAATTCCTGGAACCTTAAATTGGTACAATGGAGAAGGAGTTGGAATGTATACCAATAAAGCATATAAAATGCTTAAAAAGAAAAAATCTAGTGAGGTAGTGGTAGCTGTGATTGATTCTGGAGTTGATATCGAGCACGAAGATTTAAAAGGTAAAATTTGGGTAAACACAAAAGAAATTCCCAATAATAAAATCGACGACGATAAAAATGGCTACGTGGATGATGTTCACGGTTGGAACTTTCTTGGTAATTCAAAAGGTGAAAATATGAACGAAGCACGTTTGGAAAAAACACGCATATTAGCTAAGCTTTCACCGAAATACGATGGAATTAATCCACAGGAAATAAAGTCAGATGCAGAATACGAATTGTATTTAGAGGTTTTGGCGGCAGTTGAAGCAGATCGTGCGAATTTTGAACCATACATGGACATGTTGAATAAAGGATTGTTGGATGCTGAAACTGCGAAATATATCAACGATCAAATGAATTTCAATTTAAACCCTAATTACGACGATCGCGCACTAATCGGAGATAACCCAGAGGATTTAAACGATAGAAATTACGGAAACCCTGATGTTGAAGGTCCTGATGCATTACATGGTACTCACGTTGCAGGAATAATTGCTGCGAATAGAACAAATAATATTGGTGTTGAAGGAGTTGCAGAAAATGTAAAAATAATGTCGGTTAGAACAGTGCCCAATGGAGACGAACACGATAAAGATGTAGCCTTGGCAATTCGTTACGCTGTCGACAATGGAGCAAAAGTCATTAATATGTCCTTTGGAAAAGGCTATTCTCCAAAAGCACAATGGGTGTATGATGCGATGGCCTATGCCGATTCAAAAGGAGTTTTGCTTGTGCATGCAGCTGGAAACGATGCTAAAGATGTGGATGTACAACCTAATTTTCCAACGGAAAAATACGATTTTCAAACAACAGACTTAACTCACATATTAACCGTTGGGGCATCTACAAAAAATGACGATGAAAGTATTATTGCTGGGTTTTCTAACTATGGAAAGATTCAAGTTGATGTATTCGCTCCGGGTTTTGAAATTTACAACACTGTTCCTCAGTCGTCATACATGAATTTGCAAGGAACCTCTATGGCAGCACCTATGGTTGCAGGAATGGCAGCTATGTTATCTTCCTACTACCCAACCTTAACAATGGCCCAGATCAGAGAGTCAATTATGAAATCGGTGGTGGTTAAAAAACCTTTGGTAGATCGTTGCAATACCGGAGGTATAGTAAATGTGGTTAAAGCTGTGAAATATTGTAACAAGCTTGAAAAATCTAAGAAATAAGCTTTTATTCGGTTGTATTTTTCTGATTGGTTTTCAAAATTTTAGATGCCAATCAAAATTAGCTGACACACTTTATTTAAATACGGTTATAAACCAATGGCATCTTAACGCTGCAAATGCCCGATTAGAAGATTATTTTTCCGTATTGTCGAAAGATTTTGTGTTTCTTGGTACTGCTCCTGGTGAACGCTGGTCGAAATCTCAGTTCTACAGTTTTTGCAAACCATACTTCGATAAAGGAAAGGCATGGGACTTTAAACCATCTAATAGAAATTGGCATTTTGATTATAAAAGAAAAATCGCCTGGTTCGATGAGGATCTATCCACATGGATGGAAGGTTGTAGAGGAAGTGGAATTTGTGTTTTTTTACAAAGGAAGTGTAAAAATCGCTTATTATAACTTGACTGTTTTAATCGAGAATGAAAAAATTCAATCATTTATAGAACTTAGAAAACAATAAATGTTTGTTAAAGACAACAAAATAGATACGTGTAAACACTATTTTTCAAGCCAATTAAAGGACAAATTTTCATCACTTGCCATTCAACAGATGTGGAAGACATTAATTTGTAAACGCTTTAACTGGAGTGGGGCAGAGTTGATATTAAATCAAAAAACAGCCCTTTCTGAGTCCGATTTACTATATGTTAGAGATTTTGTAAAGCGTCTTCAATCCAACGAACCATTCCAATATATTATCGGTGAAACTAGTTTTTATAATCTTACAATTTCATGTAATAGTTCAGCTTTAATCCCAAGGCCAGAAACTGAAGAGCTGGTAAATTGGATTAGAAATAGCACCGCTAATCCGTTGTCAATTCTGGATATCGGTACAGGCACCGGATGCATTGCACTTGCCTTAAAGTCAGTTTATTCCAATACCTATATTGAAGCTTGGGATATTTCAGACGATGCGCTTTTATTAGCTAGAAAAAATGCAATAAATCTAAACCTAACAGTTGATTTCAAAAATGTGAATGTTTTAAATACGACAAATCAAGATAGAAAATTTGATGTTTTTGTTTCCAATCCACCTTATGTTAAGTATTCAGAAAAACGGGAGATGGAACATCACGTAAAGGATTTTGAACCACACTTGGCTCTTTTTGTCGATGATGAGGATCCTTTAATTTTTTATAAGAAAATTGCTGATTTGGCCTTGCTAAATTTAAATCCAAATGGGTTGTTGTTTTTCGAAACTCACCATAAGTTTCATGATGAGCTGGAAAGAGAGATGAAGAAACGTGGATTTATAAACATTGAATTGAGGAAAGATTTACAAGGGTTAGATCGATTTTTGAAAGCGCAAATTCCTTAATTTTATCGTATGGTTGACAGTTCAATTCAGTCAAGAATTCAGTTATTAACGCGCGAATTACACGAGCATAATCATCGTTATTATATTGAAAATAACCCTCAGATTTCTGATTTCGAATTTGATATATTACTTAAAGAGTTGCAAGAACTCGAAGAAAAATACCCAGAGCTTTCTTTTGAAAATTCCCCAACAAAAAGAGTAGGAGGTGACATAACTAAAAAATTTGAAGTTGTAGAACATAAGTATCCCATGTTGTCTTTATCGAACACCTATTCTGAAGAAGAAATTAGAGAATGGGAGGAGAGAATAAAAAAAACGATTGAGCAGCCCTATCAATTTGTTTGTGAGTTAAAATACGATGGTGTTGCTATCGGATTACGTTATGAAAATGGAAACTTAACAAAAGCGGTAACTCGCGGGGATGGTGTCAAAGGTGAAAACGTTACAGCAAATGTTAGAACAATTAAATCCGTCCCACTTGTATTGAAAGGAGATTTTCCAGCTGAATTCGAAATTCGTGGTGAAATTGTGCTCCCAAAATCAAAGTTTGAAGAGTTGAATAAAGAGCGAGAAGCACAGGGAGAGCCTTTGTTTGCAAATCCCAGAAACACAGCTGCTGGAACCTTAAAACTCCAAGATTCTCGTGTCGTTGCAGATCGTGGGTTGACCTCTTATTTATATGGTGTCTATGGCGTATCGGGTCTTTTTAAAGGTCACTTTGAAAGTGTTGTACAAGCCGGTGAATGGGGCTTTCAAGTTCCTACAAAGAAAAATAATTACATTTCACTGGTCACTTCTATTGAAGGTGTATTGGAGTTTATTTCATACTGGAACGAACACCGGCATGCGTTACCATTCGACATAGACGGAGTTGTTGTTAAAGTGAATGAATATGCGATTCAAGATGAATTAGGGTTTACGGCAAAATCTCCAAGATGGGCTATTGCTTATAAATTTAAAGCAGAACAGGTTGAAACCATAGTAGAAAGTATTGATTTTCAAGTAGGAAGAACAGGTGCCATTACGCCGGTGGCCAATTTAAAACCGATATCACTTGGAGGTACTACTGTGAAAAGAGCGTCACTTCACAATGCGGATCAAATAGAAAAACTTGGACTTAGAATAGGGGATACCGTAAAGGTTGAAAAAGGTGGTGAAATAATTCCTAAAATCATTGGGGTTTCCAAAGAAAAGAGAAAAATTGAAGGTGCAGTTTTCTCGTTTATTACAAATTGTCCCGAATGTAATGCTGAATTGGTTCGTCACGATGGCGAGGCGCAACATTATTGTCCAAATGAAAAAGAATGTCCACCTCAAGTTAGAGGAAAAATAGAACATTTTATTTCCAGAAAAGCCATGAATATTGATGGACTAGGAGGTGAAACCATTGAAGCCTTGCTTAAAAATGAGTTGATTTCATCAGTATCCGATTTATATCACCTTGATCGTTTAAAATTATTGGAATTAGAACGAATGGCAGAAAAATCTGTGGATAATCTCTTAAAAGCTCTTGAAGATTCTAAGGCAATTCCATATGAACGCGTATTGTTTGCGCTAGGAATTCGTCATGTAGGAGAAACAGTGGCTAAAAAACTTGTAAAACATTTTTCATCTATTGAAAAGTTACAAAATGCCAGCTATGACGAACTTCTAGAAGTAGATGAGGTTGGAGAAAAAATTGCGCAATCAATTCGAGTGTATTTTCAAAAAGAAGAGAATTTAATTCTAGTTGAAGCATTGAAAAAGGCCGATCTTCAATTTTCATCCGTTGAAAAGCAGAATATTTCTAATATCTTAGCAAATAAAATTGTTGTGGTTTCGGGGACATTTCAGTCTTTTTCTCGTGAGGAGTTGAAAGAACTTATCGAACTAAACGGTGGAAAGAATGGTAGTTCTATTTCGAAAAAAACAGATTTTTTAATTGCCGGTGAAAATATGGGACCCGCTAAATTAAAACAAGCTACTGAGTTGAATATCCAACTTTTAAATGAAGATGAATTCATTAAATTGATCAGTCAAAAATGAAAAATATTTGGACCTCTATAAAATCGTTATTAGTTGTTTTCTCTTATGAAGACGACGAGCAACTCAAATTGTTCAGGAAGTCTTTGGATAAAATGCTCAACACAAGCAATGTAGACAGATTAATTATTGTCGTAAATATCCCTAAAGAAGTCGATAAAAATTCTTTGCCACCACATTTTTTAATTTATTATAATTCGCCAAATGACTATAATTTTTGGGGTAAATTGAAAGATGTACAACTTGAAGCGGAACTAGCTCGGGAGTATGACGTACTTCTTTGGTTTGGAGATACTGAACAGAAAATTTACTCACAAATTGAACTGGCAACTATTCAGAGAAGAATTATTATCAATCAAGAAAATCCTACTTTTGACTTAAGTTTAAATGCAGGTTCGGAATCACCTGAGCTTATGTTGAATTTTGTAATTAATACACTAAAAAAAATAACGATAAATGAATAATCCGTTCATAGGTTCTGGTGTGGCATTGGTGACGCCTTTTAAAAATGATTTTTCAATCGATTTTGATGCATTAAAATCACTTGTGCGCTTGCAGATTTCAGGTGGAACAGACTTTCTAGTTGTTCAAGGGACAACCGGAGAATCTCCCGTACTAAGCACAGAGGAAAAGCAAGCCGTACTGCAATGTGTTCTTGAAGAAAACGATGGAAAATTGAAGGTTGTCTATGGAGTAGGAGGAAACAATACGTTTGCTGTTGGGAGTGCTTTAAAACAAGTTCCAAAAGGTGTTGATGGGATACTTTCAGTTTCTCCTTATTACAACAAACCTATTCAACGCGGTATTATTGAACATTACAAACATATTTCTACTTGTACTGATCTTCCAATAATATTATACAATGTACCGGGAAGAACAGGTTCTAATGTTCTTCCAGAAACGACGCTAGCTTTAGCAGAAATCCCAAACATTGTGGCCATGAAAGAAGCATCTGGCAATATGGAGCAAATAATGGAAATCATTCGTTTGAGAAAACCAGATTTTGGGGTCTTATCAGGTGATGATGCCTTGACTATGCCTTTAATTGCGGCTGGTGCCGACGGAGTAATTTCAGTTGTAGCAAATGCTTTTCCAGAAAAATTTTCTCGAATGGTACATGCTTCATTAGAAGGTGATTACGATACTGCTAGAAAAGATCATTACGATTTACTTCCTATAACGAAAATGTTTTTTGAGGAAGGTAATCCTGGAGGTGTAAAAATTGCGCTTAGGGTAAGAGGAATATGTTCTGATGTGTTGAGATTACCTTTAGTATCTGTTTCTGAAGGTTTAATGGAAAGAATTGTTCTAGAGACGAAAAGAATCGTTGAAAAGTAAATGATTAGAAGTTTAGTCCTAGCTTCTTGTTATTTATTCTTTACAGCTTGTTCTGATGAAATGAATCAAAATTTTGGTTCTGATGATGCGTCAAGTGTGTCATCAGCTGAATCAATCAAATCTGAAAACACAGATGCTGGTTTAACCGTTCCAAAAACACCCAGAACTTTTGATTCATTGATTGACGTAAGAGAACTCAACACTTCCATTTTGGTAGATTTGAAATATACGACAGATGATAATTTCATGCACATGCGTTTGTACGATAAAATTGACCGAGCCTATCTTCAAAAGGATGTTGCAATTCGTTTAGCTAAAGTTCAAGATGCATTATCGAAAAAGAAGCCAGGATTTCATTTGCTCATTTATGATGCCTTAAGACCAGTCAGCGTTCAACGAAAAATGTGGGAAGCATTGGATAGTTTGCCGCCGAGTAGGAGAGGTAAGTTTGTTTCAAATCCTGACAAAAGAAGTCTTCATAACATGGGAGCGGCGGTTGATATTACCATTATTGATGATAAAGGAATACCCTTAGATATGGGTGCAGGTTTTGATGATATTCGCGAAATAGCCTATCCATCTCTTGAGGAACAGTTTCTTAAGTCTGGAGAGTTGAGTGCGAAACAATTAGAAAACAGATTATTGTTAAGGAGATTAATGCAGACTCAAGGATTTAGGCAATTAGAAACAGAATGGTGGCATTATAATGCATGTTCACGTACCGAGGCGTTAAAAAAATACAAAGTTCTACTCAACGAGTTTTAATAATTAACGAGTACAAGTGCGGTATCGAAAGGAGCAGGTGTAACTTCTTTATGACCATATTGACTTGTTCCGCCATTAATGATCCAATAATCAACAGAAAACAAACTGTTAGCATTATTTAAGCATGTTCTAGAATAATAAGATTGCTCCACTAAATCAATTAATCCTCCAGGGCAACACTCTTCACAAGTTGTATTTTCACTTGTTTTCATGAATCGAAATGTTTCATTCGGAAGTACTGAACTATTTACAAAGCGCATCTCAACCCAAGATTTGGCTTTGGTTCCGTAATTTCTTGTTGTCGTACTCGATGGAGTTAAACTTGAAAAAGGAATATCGTCCGAAATATCAAAATAATTTTCCTTGGAAATTTTTATTACATATTTTTCAGTCTTGTCCCTTGGAAAGGTAAATTCATATTTGCCATCTGAAGAAAGGATTACAGAATCTATTGCTATCATTGAATTAGTACCAATGGGAACTTTGAATAATTTTACCTCTGCTCCTGTTAAGCCTTGTTGAAAAGTTTCATCCGTAATCGTTCCCGCCAATGTAAAAGATGCGATACCTCGTTCACATGAACTAACGGCGCAGCCAACAATAAAAAGCACCATGAAATATAAACTTCGCTTGGTCATGATTTTATATGTCTAAATTTAATCAATTTAGTGAGTGAAAATGAAAAATTGAATACCTTTCTATCATTTGCAGCAACCCACGTTATGTAAACGGCTATTGGTGTGAAGAATATACTCGCGAGCCACATACCAATGAATGGACTTACAGTTTGAGTTTCTGCAAGATTTTCACCAATACTGATGAGAATAAAATAAATCATAAAAATTATCGCAGCAATTACAACAGGAGCGCCAAATCCTCCTTTTCTTACTATTGCGCCTAGTGGTGCCCCAATAAAAAACAATACCAAAATGGTGTATGTTAAAGAAAATTTACGGTGAAACTCTATCCAATATCTATTTTGTTCAGCTTCAAAAGTTTTTCTAAATTCCAATTGATTTTGGATCATTCGATTGTTACCTCTAAGAAAATTGATAGTGCGATTGAGCGAATTAGATTTTTCCAATTCTGATAAATCTTTAAATCTTTTAACAGGAACTGAAATTTCCTTCATATTTTCAGAATTATTCGCAATAAGCGAATCATCGGTCATCGTTAGATGAGAGCTGATAATGGACTTGGCAATGTTATTAGAAAACTGATCAGTCTTTTGCTGAAGTGAGTCCATTACATCTGCGATTTGAAAAACATTCATCATTTCATGCTTGTCAGAAAAAACTTTTTCATCTGATCTAGCTAGGCTTAATCCGTCCATTCTAATTTTGAAAGTTCCTGTGGAAAATGAAGACACGCGAGAAGGGCGATTTTCTTTTTTATACTGCTTCAGTTCTCCATTTGGAAGAAAAATGGGATTCTGTAAATCCAATTCTTCGAACAATTCACCATTTTTAAGTTGAAAAAATAGAAAGTTATTGTTTTCTGATTTGTAAATTCTAGCCTCTTTAGCTTTTATAGTTCGCACTTGTTCGTTATCGCTGTAATCGTGAATGGTTATTCCATAGTTAACACTGTCGCGCATTTCATCAATTTTGATTGCATATCCTTCAATATCCTTAGTGTAAACTCCTGGGGTTAAAAGTGAACTTATTTTAGTGTTTTGAATATCAAAAATCATCGAATGCCATTTTAAATTGGCAACTGGAATAACATAATTTGCAAAATAAAAGGTAAATAATGCAATACCTATTACTACAAATGTTAAGGGTCTCATGACTCTATACAATGACATTCCACTCGCTTTGAATGCGGTTAATTCGTTGTTTTCAGAAAAATTTCCAAATGTCATAAGAGAAGAGAGCAAAATTGCAAGAGGAAGGGCTAAAGGAACCAAACTTGCTGACACATAGAGTAATAATTCTAAAATAACCATTACGCCCAATCCTTTTCCCATTAAGTCATCGATATACAGCCAAAAGAATTGAAGTATCAATATGAACATAGAGATAAACAAGGTAACCAGAAATGGTCCCGTAAACGAACGTATACTAAAAAAATAAAGGCGTTTCAACTGAAATTATTACGGCAAAAATAGGGTAGATAATCGAGAATTGAATTAAGCACCTAAAATACGACGTAATTTTTCCATTTGTTGATCCCAAAGCATTTCAGCACCACTTATGTCATCAGATTCTGCGAAGTCGGTAATATTGATGATCATTGCATTCGTCATTGGATCAACTTTTGTTGCGATTTCAAAATAGTAATCATCTTCTTCATCCGCTAACCATTTGAATCTAATTCGCTGATTCATTTTATGAAATTGTAATTGAGCATCTTCAGAAGCGCCATCCCATTTAAAGGTGTAAACGTTGTTTTTAACATTAACATCATCCGCAAACCATTCACTCAAACCACTCGGGGTTGCAATTAGATTTTCAAGAACCCCAGGAGTAGTCTTAAATAAATACTCCAATTCAAATTTCTCTTTCATAGCCGACAAATTTAATTTTACATTTGTACCTCTTAAATATAACCATTTTTAATTACAATGTTGCTTCACAAGCGATTAATTCATCAAGGAACTGTTTTTTTTAGGTATCGAGGACAATTACCGATAATAGTCATCCTTTTTTCAGTGTTTTTGATCGTGTTTTTTCCAATTAATTTGACAAAAGAGTTTAAATATGTTTTTTATGCGCTTTCTTTCATGTTCGTTATTTCAGGGCATATTATAAGAGCTTCAACCGTTGGAAACCGTCACAAACATACTTCTGGAAGAAATCGTTCACACCATTATGCTGAAAATTTAAATACAACAGGATGGTATTCCGTGACAAGAAATCCCTTGTATTTTGCAAATTTTTTAATTTGGTTGGGACTTTCGCTATCAACTCAACATGTTGGAGTCGTACTTTTAGTATGTAGTTTTTTTTGGTTTGTTTACCAAAGGATAATTCTTTCAGAAGAGGATTACCTATTGACCAAGTTTGGCGCTTCTTATGAAGATTGGGCCAGCACAACTCCGGTTTTTTTTCCAAGTTTGAAAAAATTTAATAAAAATCCTAATCCCTTATCTTTTAAAACCATTGTTAAAAATGAATACCCAGGTCTTAGCGCCACATTAAGTTGTATGCTAATTATTAATATAGGACAAAGCATTGACAATAATAATGGTTATGTTTTCAGTTATTTAGATTTACTATTTTTAGTCTGTATTCTATTTTTTGCCGGAAGCATGAAATTATTAAAACATAAAACCAGTTTCTTCAATTCTGAAGATTAGACGGCTTTGAATTCGCTTCTTTGTTCTAGTGATCTTGAAAGTGTGAGTTCATCCGCATATTGTAATTCTGTACCTACCGAAACTCCTCTCGATAAGGTCGTTATTAATACAGGAACATGTTGCAATTTTTTATAAAGGTAGAAATTTGTGGTGTCTCCTTCCATGGTTGGACTCAAGGCGAAAATGATTTCTTTCGGCTGTGTGTTTTCGGCTTTATTCACCAGAGATTGAATAGTTAACTGACCAGGTCCAATGCCATCCATTGGCGAAATTAGGCCTCCTAAAATATGATAGACTCCCTTGTATGTTCCGGTAGCCTCAATGGCCATTACATCGCGAATATCCTCCACAATGCAGATGGTTGAAGTATCTCTTGTAGAATTAGAACATATATCGCAAATTTCATTGTCGGAGATGTTATGGCAATTTTTACAAAAATGAATCTTTGTGTGTAGGTTAAGGATGGATTCTGTAAAATCAGAAATTTCAGTATCGCTTTTTTTTAATAAGAATAACGCCAAACGTAGCGCGGTTCTTCTTCCAACGCCCGGTAAAGAACCTAATTGATTTACGGCATTTTCTAGATTTTTAGATGGAATTTGCACCCTCAAAAATAATCAATAAGTCGCGAATATTGCAGAACGAAATAGCTAACTTTGTTAACAGATGAAAGAACTGAACATTCGAAACAAAAAAGCACGCTTCGAATACCACATTGAAGACGTTTATACCGCAGGGATTCAACTAAGTGGTACAGAAATAAAATCTATACGAAATGGCAAAGCAAGTATCTTGGAGTCATATTGTATTTACTCACTTGGCGAAATCTGGATACGTAATATGCATATCACAGAATACGAAAATGGATCGTTTTACAACCACAAGCCTCGAGCTGACAGGAAATTATTACTAAATAGAAAGGAAATTAATCAGCTAGAAAAATTTCTCAAAACCAAAGGAAATACGATTATTCCGCTAAAACTTTTTTTATCTGATAAAGGTTGGGTAAAAGTTGAAATTGCTTGTGCAGTAGGTAAAAAAATGCATGACAAACGTCAAGATTTAAAAGAAAAAGACGATAAACTAGAAATGGCAAGAGCTATGAAAAGATAACGCTAGTCTTTTATAACAGGATATCCGGGGTATTTTTTCTTATCAAAAACGAATTTACTGTCGTCGATTGCAGGGTTAGAAGAGAACTTTGTAAGTGAATATGTCATAACAGAACCATCCTTGGCTTTCATAATTGCTTTTTTCAAATCGTTGCCCTTAGATATGTATAAAACAATAGTATGGTAATCCGCCTTAGCAGGAACCTTTGGTGTTAAATTTATAATATGAACAGTCTCTCCATTGAGTGAAGATTCTTTATCGTAAGCATTTTTAAATCCCGTTTCCCATATGGTCATTAATTTTTTAGGATTTAAACCTTCATCTCCAGCATTTGCATCTGATTCATAAATTGAACCTTCTTCTTTAACAACCGTCCAAGTTTTTACGCCGTTTGAAATAATTGTATTTTCACCATAGGAGGCGTAATATTTGTTGCCCTTAACCCAACCTTTACCAGTCTCATTTTCATTTTGACCGCTTTTGGAGTTTTTTATATTTGCGCTAAATTCAATGTAAAAGGAACTCATTCCTTTCATTTTAGTCGACAGTTTGTCAAGAATTCCTTGCGACTTTGCATCTTGGGAAAAACCGTAAAACGCAGTAAAAAACAGTATAAGAGAAAAGAGGTATTTCATTTTTATAATTTCTCGACAAATATCACAAATTATGCCAAATAAATTATCCAAATGTTAATAAAAACCTTGTCAATCGATAATAATCAAAGGCCTGTTGTAAATTGTATGCGCATATTGAAATTGTATTAAATATTTTCCAGATTTCACATTTTCAGGAATAACTAGTTGATTTTCATATACTTGTTTTACAAATATTTGTTTTCCTTTAGGATCAAATATTCTTAAAGTGACTGGTTCATTTATGGATGAATTCCAAGTTAAACACGTTCCATTTTTTATTGGATTTGGATAAAGGTGAAGCGACGAAATTTCAATTTCATTGAGTAAAGCTAAATTCCCGATATTGATATTATCTAAATAAAGGACATTTCCGTACCGACCAATATTACGAAACGCAATTTGAAGATTAGATGCGTTTGAATACCCAGCTAAATCAATGGAATCCGTTCGCCATTGAGAAGAATTAGGAGTGAAGTAATCTTGAAAATCCGGTGAAGTTGCCAAATCTGTTCCTCCTTTAAAATAAAGACTTTGATACGTTTGTCCACAATCCGTTGATGCTAAAACTTCCAATGTATCGCTATAACCTGATCCCCATCGCGCATAGGCCACATCAAATTTTAAGTATGAATTGGCAGCAATTATAGAAGGATTAAAATTCATTATCAGATCATCCGAGTTTCCTTGTGAATCGTTGTTGTAGTTGTCGAAAATTGCTGACTTACTAGAATTCCCATAACCACCAGCGGAAGAAGATAGAGACCATTGGGCATCGTTATTTGGATTTGCAATACTCCAACCATTTGGCACAAATGCTCCTTCAAAACTTTCTGAAATAGAGGTGGGTAAACTGAAAAAGTTAACATTGACGTCAATTGTATCTGAATCGCTATTTCCATTTGCGTCCGTAACAGTTAGTATCGCTTGATGGACTCCTGATTGCGAAAAGAAAACAACTGGGTTACGTTGATTCGATGTATTTGGAGTTCCAGTTGGAAAACTCCAATTCCAAGTGGCATTTGAATGATTAAGAAACGAATAATCTTCAAAATAAAACGAGTCAATTTCACAAATCACCTCTTGGGATAATTTATCAACCATAGCTCGGGCAATAGGGTAGGAAGGCTGTTCACTTAAATTACTTTCCCAAATCCCTTTTCCATAGGTAGCTAATCTGACTTTACCATCGCGATAAAATGGTTTAATTATATTTCCACTTGTAAATAGCGGTAATCCACTATTGTCAAGTTGAAATTGACCTTGATTATTTCTGTAATAAACAGCACGATTCGTTGCGATGTAAACTCCACCATCTGTTCCTGCAATGTAATTCAATGCTTGCACCGATTCGTTATTAAAAATAGAGGATGTCCAGTTTTCCCATGATTGACCTGAATTTGTTGTTTTAAAAACTTTAAATCCATTTGAACCATCTGGATAGGCAATCCATAACTCATTTTCATTTTGAGGATTTAGTGAAAGTAGCATTCTTCTGCTATTTCCTGACGGTTTATTTACTTGAGTCCATGTTAAGCCACCATCATTTGTTTTCCATAATGTTCCAATTGAGCCTGAACTAGGTTGTTGGTTTAAATAAATGACATTAGGATTGCTTGATGAAACCTCAATATACTTTATCTGATTTGCAGTATTGGTTCCAAATGTGTACAACAAATTAAACGAAGCGCCTGCATCAGTTGTTTTCCACAACCCATTATCCTTTCCAA
>JACCDI011167111.1_pt1 | contig 22048 bp, 16 predicted proteins | sample 7442791 | NCBI WGS metagenome assembly JACCDI01 (sample SAMN15323434, study PRJNA562643) | freshwater metagenome | isolation source: river surface water | place: USA:Blue River Watershed | collected 2017-08-15
AGCTACGACCACCAATACGCGCACGGCCCTCTAACACGATGACCTCATGCCCTTGTTGCATGAGCTCTCTGGCACAGGCCAAACCGGCAAGTCCGGCACCAACCACGATAATTCGTCGTTTGGCGGTGGATTTCTGGACCGCATGTGCCGAGTGGGTGAGTCCCAACTTGGCTGCGAGCAAACCCAAACTCAGTGCTTGCAGTAATTGACGTTTATTCATCGGAAATTCGAAGCTTTGCAAATGCATTAACCATAGTGGTTTTGCTTGGAATTACCAAATCTGTATGTGCTGCTAGGATGGATTGGTTGGTGCTGGAAAAAAATGGGGGCAGTTCACAAATATTCTATTCCAGGCGGCTCAACCATTAAGCCGTGGCAACAATTTCTGCGCTATAGCCTGCAAGGTCGAGTTGCGTCAAAATTTGTTGCACATCCACGTCGCCCTGAATACGCACGATTTTAGCGGTTAAGTCGACGGCTACTTGCACATTGGCATCAACGCGATGAATGGCGTTGGTGACGACGCCTTTGCAGTGGCCGCAGGTCATGTCGTCAATTTTCAGTTCAAGCATGAGGAGCTCCTTTTTTTAGACAAAGCTTGGGGCATAGGCCGCAAAGTCGTTACTATAACAATGTTTTTGCAAAAATCCCTGTGATTATGCTGGCGATGGAGAGTGTGATGAGCCAATCGATGCAATTTCAAGTACAAGGCATGACCTGCGTCTCATGCCAAACTCGGCTCGAAAAAGTATTGAACCGTGTGCCTGGTGTCACTGGGGCGCAGGTCAATTTTGCCAGTGAAATTGCCACAGTGCAGGGCGATTTTACTGAAGTTGCTGTAGTTAAAGTCATTGAAAATGCTGGGTTTTCTGCGGTTGCCTTAGCCCCTCAATTTGCCCAAGCAGATGATTCCGTCGCTTTGGAGCACTCCGCAGCGCTTGCTGTAACAGAGCCTTTTGTCACAGAGCCGTCTGCCACAGCGCTTGCTGCCATAAAACCTTCTGCGACACCCCCTGAATTGACCAAGCCATCCTCTGCAGCGCATGCAATTAAGCAACACTTTAGCCTGTTGTTCAGCCAGCCACTCTGGCCAGTCGTTGCCAGTTTAACCTTGGCAGCCATCCTCGCGTTGCCGATGTTGGCGATGATATTCGGCAAAGACTGGATGTTACCGGCTTTTTATCAATGGGTGTTGGCAACCCCAGTGCAATTTTATTTCGGTCGTAAGTTTTATCGCGCCGCATGGAGTGCTTTAAAAGCGCGGACAGGCAATATGGATTTGTTGGTCGCGTTGGGCACTTCCGCAGCTTACGGCTTATCGGTCTATAACTGGTTATTCAGGGGCGACAGCCATTTAGCTGCGCATGCTCAGCTGGATTTGTATTTCGAAAGCAGTAGCATGGTGATTGCGTTGATTTTATTGGGTAAATATTTGGAGCATAGCGCCAAAATAAAAACCACGGATGCGCTCAAAGCGTTAGCTGCGCTTCGGCCCGCGACCGCCCGAGTACAGCGTTCAGGGCAATGGCAACAAGTGCCTTTAGCGATGTTGCAACTTGATGAGAGGGTGCAAGTGTTGCCCGGAGAACGCATTCCGGTCGATGGTTTGGTCGTCGAAGGTCAAAGTCATGTCGATGAAGCATTGATCACTGGAGAATCATTGCCGTTGGCCAAAGAGATTGGCAGTCGCACTGTGGGCGGCTCCATCAATCTCGATGGCATGCTGGTGGTGCAAACCACCGCGCTGGGAGCAGATTCGATGCTGGCAAAAATTATGCAGCAAGTCGAAAACTCGCAAAATGCCAAACCGCCTATTCAAGCCCTGGTCGATCGTATCAGCGCCATATTCGTGCCTGTGGTCTGCATCCTCGCCATACTCACCCTCCTCGGTTGGGGGCTGACCGTGGGGGATTGGCAGGCGGCGATTATTCATGCCGTATCCGTGTTGGTCATTGCTTGCCCTTGTGCTTTGGGGTTGGCGACGCCGACCGCGATTATGGCGGGCACTGGTGCAGCGGCAAAATGGGGCATTTTAATTCAGGATATGGCAGCGTTAGAGCGTGCCAAAACTATCACCATGGTTGTTTTTGATAAAACTGGCACCCTGACGCAAGGAAAGCCTGCGATGCGCCAAATCCAAGTGATGGCGGATAGTGATAATCCGCTGAGCGAGCAGGAATGTTTAGCCATTGCCGCCAGCCTTGCCACGCATAGTGAGCACCCATTGGCAAAAGCGCTGGTGCAAGCTGCCAATAGCCATCCCGTGGATAACCAAGCGCAGACGCGATTCGAGATCAGTGATTTTCGCTCGGTGGCAGGCAGAGGGATTGCCGCACAAATCGCTGCGAAGCGCTATGTATTGGGCAGTAGCCATTGGTTGCAAGAGTTAGGTGCCACCCTGCCGCCAGACGTTGACCTTGCCAAGGTCGGCGGCTCCATCTCATGGCTTGGCGAATTGCGCCAAACTGCTGAAATCGTCAGTGTCCGGCTGTTGGCTTCTATGGTGTTTGACGATCCCGTAAAAGCAACGGCATCAGCGGCAATCGCCAACCTGCGCCAACAAGGGGTCCAAGTCGTAATGCTCAGTGGCGACAATCCATCAAGCGCCAACCGGATTGCGCAGCAGTTGGGGCTGCATCAAGTGCATGCCAATATGTTGCCGCAAGACAAAACAAATTTTATTCGACAAGCGCAGCAACAAGGTCACAAAGTGGCGATGGTCGGTGATGGCATCAATGATGCACCGGCGTTAGCTCAGGCTGACTTGGGCATAGCCATCGGCACTGGCACTGATGTGGCCATGCAAGCGGCCGCGATCAGTATTCTGCAAGGGGATCCCAAGACCGTACCAATCGCCTTGCAGCTTGCCCAACAAATCCAGCGCAAAATTCAACAAAATTTGTTTTGGGCCTTTATTTTCAACACCATCGGTATTCCTGCCGCAGCTTTTGGTCTGTTAAGTCCGGTGCTGGCGGGTGGCGCCATGGCGTTTAGCAGCTTGTTTGTGGTGAGTAACGCTTTGTTATTGCAGAAATTTAAGCCTTAAATCACAGGAACTCAGCTGGATATTGGGCTATTTGGCTGGCACAGCCGTAAATTGCAGTCACTGCATGGATAAAAAAGGCATATTCGCATGACCACCGGCAAAAATAGCAAAGTTCCTACCAGTCGTTTGGCTCGTTTGGGCAGTTTAGCCAGCCTTGCAGGCAAAGTGGCTGGAGGCATGCTCGCCGAAGGTGCTCGTCAGTTAGCGCAAGGACAAAAACCCGTTTTGCAACAAATGCTGTTAACGCCCGCCAATGCCCAAAGGGTTGCGAGTCAATTGTCGCAAATGCGCGGGGCTGCGATGAAACTTGGCCAGCTGTTGTCGATGGATGCCGGTGATTTACTGCCGCCGGCTTTAACTAGCATTCTGGCGCAGTTGCGTGCAAACGGCAGCCCCATGTTACCGACGCAACTCAATCAAGTATTACTGCAACAATGGGGCGCTGATTGGCAGCAGCATTTCAGCGCTTTTACCTTCGCGCCGATGGCGGCAGCCTCGATTGGGCAAGTGCATAAAGCCACTCATGACAAAGGCCAGTTGCTGGCCGTGAAAATTCAATATCCAGGCATTAGCACCAGCATCGACAGTGATGTGGATAATGTCGCGACTTTGCTGCGTATCAGTGGCTTATTGCCAGAAGGTATTGCGATTGCGCCATTATTGGCAGAAGCGAAACTGCAATTGCACAAAGAGGCGGATTATCAACAAGAGGCGGCTTATTTGCAGCGATATCGCCAATATTTGGCCGACGATCGCGACTTTTTGTTGCCCGACTGTTATGCCGAATTATCCACAGCGCAGATTCTGACGATGAGTTTTGTCGAGGGCGTTGCGATCGAGGATTTGGTCACTCAGCCGCAAGCCTTGCGCAATCAAGTGATGACTTTGTTGTTCAAATTATTGTTTAAAGAAATCTTTGAATTTCGTTTAGTGCAAACCGATCCAAATTTTGCCAATTACCGCTTTAATTTGCAGACGAACCAGCTGGTATTGCTCGATTTTGGTGCCTGTCGCGATTATTCCGAAGCCGTGAGCGCAGGCTATCGTCGTTTATTCCAAGGCCTATTAAGCCAACAACCTGAGACGCAATTGCAGGCGTTACAGCAGATTGGTTATTTCAGCGAACAAATCAAACCGGAACAGCAGCAAGCGGTGATGGCATTAGTCGCGCTGGCCGCCGAGCCGTTGCAAGATGACAGCTATGATTTCGCCAGTTCTGATTTGCCCAATCGGATGCGTGAGGCGGGGTTAAAACTCTCGATGAAATTGCAGTATTGGCACACGCCGCCGGTCGATGCATTGTTTTTACACCGTAAAATGGCAGGGCTGTTTTTATTGGCAAAAACACTCAAGGCACAAGTGGCGATCCGTCACTTGCTCACGCCGTTTATCAATTGAAAGAGTGCTGCTGACTGAAGGTGCTCGGGGTTGTTGGTGGGATGATGTGACCATCCTCAAGATTCATTCACAGGTGTAAAAATAGGTATTTTCATCCATTAACCGATAATTGCTGCAATTTGATGACATTTTACCGTTAATTACGCTGCAAATGCGAGATTGCTTATTTACTATCCAATCAGCAAATTTAGCACAATAAATCAACAAATTTAGTTTTAAATTTACCCTGCTAGGGTTAAACTGCCCGCCCAAAAAAATAAATACCCTGATGTAGGAACACGTATGTCGTCAAAATTTCGCCTGTCGTGCGCAGCATTCGCCATTGCGAATGTGCTGAGCGCTCCCGCTTTTGCTAATGTCATTATTTCCGAATATGTTGAAGGCAGCAGTAACAACAAAGCCATTGAATTGGTAAACCTTGGTGATACCGCTGTTGATTTATCGACCTATGTTTTAGAGACCTATTCAAATGGCAAAACAGTGGCCAATAGCCCTGCGGTTAGCCTGACCGGTACCATTGCCCCAAAAGCGACTTACGTGATTGCAGATCCGAGCGCCGTCGCAGCGATTAAAGACAAAGCCCAGTTGTTAAAAGGCATGGGCTACAATGGCGATGATGCTTTAGTGCTGAAAAATGGCTCTTTAGTTGTTGATAGTTTTGGCCGTGTCGGGGAGCAACCGAAGCCGTCATGGGGCACTGCACCTACTGTGACGTTAGACCAAACGTTACGTCGTAAAAATTCGGTCACCACAGGCGACATCGTGGTTGATGATGCATTTGATCCGGCCACTGAATACACTGCAGCCACCAAAGACGATTTCTCTGATTTAGGGTTATATAATGGTGCTGGTGGCGGCACTGTTGAAGTGCCTAAGTATGAACATGGCAAATGTGGTGATGCTGTCACCTTGATTTCGGTAATCCAAGGCACTGGCGCTGAATCTCCTGTCAAAGGCAAAACTCACACTGTTGAAGCAGTTGTCACGGCAACGATGCCGGGTACCACAGGCTTAGGTGGATTTTACATTCAGCAAACTGACGTGACAGCGGACACCGATGCCAATACATCCGAAGGTATTTTCGTATTTGACAGCTTAAAAACACCAACAGTCGCTGTGGGCGATTTAGTGCGGGTGAGTGGCGTGGTTGAAGAAGCCTTTGGTCAAACGCAATTGAACAAATTGGAAGGCTTAACAGTATGTAGCACTGCAAGTTTACCGACAGCCGCCACAATTACGTTGCCATTTACCGACAGAACCGCTTTAGAAGCCTTCGAAGGCATGGTAGTCAGCACCAATCAACAATTGGTCGTCACTGATAACTATGGCTTAGGGCGTTATAATGAGTTGGTGCTTGCCACTGAGCGTTTATATATCCCAACGCAAATCGCTAAACCCGGTGATGAAAGCAAAGCCATCATGGCCAAAAATGCGCTTAACCGCATTGTGTTAGATGATGGTAAGAATGCACAAAATATTGATAATCCGTATCCTGCTCCGGGTCTGACCGCTGATAACACGTTGCGAGTGGGCGATACCGTGGCTCCGTTTTCTGCCGTATTGGGTTATGGCTTTAGCCAATATCGCTTACACCCAACGACCGCAGTGAATTTCACCCAGCAAAATCTGCGCACTGCAGCCCCAGTGTTTGCAAAACCTGGTGACTTCCAAGTTTCTAGCTTCAACGTCCTAAACTACTTCAATGGCGATGGCTTAGGTGGTGGTTTCCCGACGGCTCGCGGCGCTTCAACTTTAGTTGAATTCAACAAACAACGCAGTAAAATTATCAATGCAATCAGTGCATTAAATGCAGATGTCGTCGGTTTGTTAGAAGTTGAAAACGACGGTTTTGGTGAACAAAGTGCTCTGCGCGATTTGGTGAATGGCTTAAATGCGCAAGCCGCAGCCGATGTATGGGCATTTGTTGATTTTAAAGCGGAAAAAATTGGCACAGATGCCATTACCTCAGCAATTATTTATCGCAAAGACCGCGTAAAAGAAATCGGTACTCCGGCTTTCACCACGGTGACCCCATTTGATTATGGTAACCGCGCCCCTGTGGTACAGACTTTTAGCCACTTAGCGTCTGGTGACACGATCAAAGTAGCCGTTGCCCACTTACGTTCGAAAGGAAGCTGTCCAAGCGACAAAACCGACCTCGCCAATATTGATGCGGGTGATGGTCAAGGCTGCTGGAATGGCGTGCGAGTGACAGCTGCACAGCAACTCAGTGATTGGCTCGCGACCAACCCAACGCAATTAAGCTTGGCGGCAGGTCAGACAATTGCTGCACAACCGACCATGATTTTGGGTGACATCAATGCTTATTTGATGGAAGGCCCAATCACGGCATTCGCTGAAAAAGGCTTTACTGAAATTAGCAATGCCTTCCACGGCAGCGCTCAACACTCTTATGTGTTTGGTGGCGAATCAGGTAGCTTAGATCATGCGTTTGCAAACGCAGCGTTGATGGCGCAAATTTCTGATGTGACAGAATGGCATATCAATGCCGATGAGCCATTGATCCTCGACTACAACGAAGAGTTCAAATCAGAAACGGCCAAAGCCAATTATTACTCAAGCTCGGCGTACCGTTCTTCAGATCATGATCCGATGTTAGTGTCGATTAAATTCACCAAACCAACAGTGAGTAAAGCCAGCTTCAGCATGTCAGAAAATGCGGCTGGTGGCGATGTGCTTGGCAAATTGACTGTCGATTCGGTATTACCGATTGTGGCTTATCGGTTAAGTGGCGCAGATGCAGCATTCTTCACTATCAATGACCAAGGTGAATTACGCTTTGCCCCGCAAACAAATCCAGACTATGAAGCAAAACCGACGTTAACTGTTGCGGTAGAAGCGCAGAACTCTGGTGGCCTTTGGACTGAACCTGTCAGCATTACAGTCAACCTGCGCAATGAAGCAGAGTTACCGCTGTTGACATTAACGCCTGTCACCATTGATATCCCTGAAAATGCTGAAGTTGGTACTATTATCGCCCAGGTCAAAGCGACTGTTGTGGATGAAACTGCAACGATTCGTTCAATGACCGTCACTGGCGCGCCTGGTTTTGTGGTGCAAAACAATCAAGTCATTTTGAAAGATGCGATTGCGGCAGGTCGTTATGAACTGACGGTAACCGTGACTGACAGCAACGGCAGTAAAACAAGTCGCAGCATGGTATTACGTGTCAACGAGTTGCCAGAAGGCGGTAGTGTGGGTTGGTACTGGGTTGCAGTATTGGCAGTCTTTGGTTTCGCCCGTCGTTTAAAAGTACGAGCGAACTGATTCAGCGGTTTTACACAATTTAATTGTGTCTGATGCTTATAAAAACAGCGGGAAATCCCGCTGTTTTTTTTCGTCTAAATGAAATTATTTCGCGGCTAGTCGTCATGCTGCGAACTGATCTAAACAAAGTCATTTGCGTATACTTGCGGATTTTTTGTTCAGATCAATGCATTTTTTCGACAAAAAAATTGCATTTTTGTCAATTATTCTTGTTGATCGTTACTTTTTTGTGCGGCGTAACCTCCAAGGACTTTTAACCTCGGAGAACAAAAATGCAATGGATGAAAACCCTAGCTGTCACCGCATTTGCGCTAACAACGCTCAGTGCCTGTAACAGCGACGATAAAGACTTACCTGTGCCAGTAGAAATTAAAACCACGAGCATTAAAGTGGTTCATGCGGTCAGTGATGCACCTGCTGTGGCTATCGATGGCGGCCCGATGATTCAAGTGGCGAAGCTAGATTATGCGCAAAGTACTGCGCGAGTTGGGTTAGCCGAAGGCACCTATAATTTGGCAGTTGACGCCTTATTGCCACAAAACGGCAAAGCTCGGGTGATTAATGCCCCGAATGTTGCCTTATTATCCACCAACAATTACACCGTATTTGCGGTTGGTAGTGCCGCATCCTCGACCATTGAGCCTTTAGTTGTGGCGTCTCCAGTTGCGGCAATCACGTCAGGCAATTTACGGGTGCAAGTTGTGCATGCCGCAGCGGCAGCACCGACTGTCGATGTCCACGTCACCGCGCCAACTGCCACGTTAAGTTCAAGCACAGTGACCGGCACCTTAGCATTCCGTCAATTTAGTGCGCCACTGTCAGTTCCGGCAGGTGATTATCGTGTTCGGATCACGTTGCCTGGCAAACCCGACACCGTCGTCTTTGATTCAGGGACTTTGGCCTTAGCCGCGGGTGCCGACTTAACGGTCGCTGCGATTAATAACCGCTTTGCCGGTCCATCGCCAGTGTCATTACTTGCAGTGAATGCCAACGGTACTTACAGCGATATTAAAGACGCGGCTAGCACTGCCGATGTACGCGTTGTTCATGCCGTTTCTGATGCGCCAGCTGTGGATGTATTATTAAACAACAACAAAGCCATTCCAAACTTAGCATTCCCGAATTTCACTGGCTATGCCAAGTTAACTCCAGGTGCTTACAATGTGAAAGTTGCGGCGGCAGCGGATAACTCTGTGGTTGTTATTAATGCTGATTTGAATTTGGCTGCGGGCAGTTATGCCACAGTGTTAGCCACTGGGTCATTGGGTCAAAATACCATCACGCCGCTGGTGTTGGCTGATACACCGCGCCGCGTCGCCACTGAAGCCAAAGTTCGTATTGTGCATGCTTCAACCTTAGCTGGGAATGTCGATATTTATGTCACGCCAACCACTGATATCAGCAACAGCACGCCAGCATTTGCCAACGTGCCGTTCAAAGCTGAAACCGGTTATGTGTCTTTATTACCTGGCAACTATGTGGTCACAGTCACGCCGACAGGCACTAAAACTGCCGCAATTGGTCCAGTATCTTTAGCGCTCGCTGGCAATAAAATTTATACCGCTGTGGCGCGCGATGGTGCGAACCGCGCAGCCCCAGTTGGTTTAATTCTGCTTGATGATTTTAATCAAGACTAGCCAATCCAAAACAGAGTCGGTCAAATACCGACTCTGTTTCATTTCATCGATTTATTGCTGATTAAACTCTCTGACAAGCAGCTGCAGTGCGATAAGTTGCTGTTGTTGCACTTTTACTTTGCGTTGTAACACCAGCATGCCGTAAAAACAAAGTGGTGCTGCGATCAATGAATAAAACTGCAGCATACTGTGCGGTACTTCATTGGGTTGCCATCCCCACAGCAGCCATAGTCCCACTACAAATACCAAAAGCAACAAGCAGCCCAGTTGATTGTATCGATAATACCAAAGTGAGAGCTGACAACTACGCAAGCGAAATGCCAAAACGCCTTGGCTGCTCCAGTTGGCGTAAGTGACCAGCGGTCGATGAATATGCCAGCTGACGATAGCGGATAGCACCACCCCAATAGCCAACACACTAGCCGCGATGGTGCTCAGCCAGCTTGGCATTGCTATCAGCAGCCAAGCTGCTGTTCCACCCATCACCAATGCCCCTAACCATTCAGCCCATAGCAACTGCCATTGCTGGCGTTGCCGTTGTTGTGCTTTGACCAGATCGGCCTTGCAAGGTGCAGGCTCCATCGTGAGATGTTGTTGTTGCCAGCTTTGGCGTAACTCATGAAAATCAAAATCATTGGGCATGGTGCATCAACTCCATTAATTCAGTTTTGGCGCGATTAAGCCGAACACGGACTGCGCCGTGACTAATTTGCAAAATTTCTGCGATTTCAGGGGCATCCATGTCTTCCATCGCTAATAAAATCACTTGGCGATTGGCAGGTGAAAGCTGACGTATTGCCGTTAACAACCGAGTACTTTGCTGTTGCTCGCTCATGATTTGGGAAGGGCAGTCTGTCAGTAATTGATTCAGAATATCGTCTTCAAGGGGCTGCCATTTATGTTTTTGCGCCCGTGCGATATGGTCAACAATCACATTATGCACAATCCGAAAAAGGTAAGCTTTTGGATTCTCTGCACTGGATAAACGATGCATTGATTGGTGCAGCGCCAAATAAATATCCTGTTTGAGGTCTTGTCGTGCAGCAGCATCCGCTTCATACCCCATCAAAGTGCGACTAATCGCGCCTTGATGTTGCTGCCATAATTCGAGTAACCATTGTTCGGTTGCCGAACTTGGCTTCGTTGGGTTGTTGGGGCTCTTTAAAGTCACTTGCCGTGTCCATCCTTTGGGTATTTTTCGCCAGTCCTTGGTATGAGTCTTGTTGAAGACTCAAAGTGTTACAGCAATAATAAATTTTTGGGGGTAGCCACAGGCCCTTCAATGGCTTCTTTAGCGGCGAACGTTAGGCTGGAAGCCCGTGAGTGATTGAATTGCACACCATTGAAAGTGGCTGTTGCGACTGCGTTGGATGGCAGTCGCAACTGATTTGACGATTAGGTTTGGTTGGATTTGTCAGTTTTCGGCACTTCATAATTTTTGCAGCTGGCCAGCACTAGTTGCAAATGTTCACCCAGCCCTTGTTCACCTAGCTTCGCGTTTGCCATGGTTTTCAGCGTTTGTAACGCGCCCTCTAATCCTTGCTCTTTCAATAATTCGCTGGCATATCGAGTGGCAGCTGCACCTTGTTGCAGTAACCCCGCCATTTGTTCGAATGACGGTTCTGTTTGCATCAATTTTTCAATTTCGGCTAACAGATCAGCGATGCGAGCGCTTTCAACTAAGGCCCCTTCAACTGTGACCAATTTGCCCATGGGATCTTCCGCTAACCGACCTGCAACACAAGCGGCAGTGCTGCCAGCTTCAGCCGATGCCACGACTGCATCAAGGCCTTTTTCTCGGATCTGGGCAATGGCTGCAGCGACTTTTTCATCACCCGCCAATAAAGCTTGTTCCGCTTGTTGCTGCTGATCTTCTGAAAAATACCCACAACTGGTGAGCATAAAAAGGGCAAAACCACTGAATAATGTCCGGTGAAAAGGCATAGCAGGCTCCTGTCGTTTAACGATGGTTAAAAAATGTGGCCGAGCTGACTAAAACTCAAGGAAGGGGAGCGAGATTGCGGCGAACAACATAAAAAATGGGGTCACCATGAAAAAGATGACCCCATCCCTATTGGTAAATCGCGAGATTTGCTTAAAAACGGAACTGGCTAACTTTTTTATCTAGTTGCGCAGCAATGTCTTTCAGGTCCGTTGAGCTTTCTGCAGTCACTTTGGTGGCCTGAGTGTTTTCATTAGACATTGAAGCAATCATCTCAACCTTCAATGCCACTTCGGCAGCGGCAGCAGCTTGGTCGGATAGCGTTTGAGTCATTTGATGAACCATGCTAGCAACTGCTGCTGATCGTTCGCTGATGCTGGCAATTGCATTGCCTGCCTCGGTTGCTAGCGTCACCCCTTCTTCAACTTGGGCTGTGCCTCGTGACATATTACTGACCACCAAGTGGGTATCCGCTTGGATGCGATCAATCATGAGTGCGATTTCACGTGTACTGGCGGCTGTTCTTGCGGCTAAATTTCTCACCTCATCGGCGACAACGGCGAAACCGCGCCCAGATTCACCGGCACGAGCAGCTTCGATGGCCGCATTCAGTGCCAATAAATTGGTTTGTTCGGCGATGCCACGAATGACGTCAACAATACTCGAAATCGCTTTGGTATTATCGCCCAGCGCAACAACGCTGGTTGAAGCTTCACGCACAGTCAACGCAATATTTTGCATGCTAGCCACGGTATCCTGAATGACCTTACTACCATCTGCGGAAGCAACGCCAGAGGCTTCAGTTTGCTGATGAACGTCATCGGCATTACTCGACATTTGATTGACACTGACGGTGAGCTGCTCCATTGCTGCCGCCATTGCCAATGCCGCCTGACTTTGCTCAACACTCGAATTGGCAAGTTGGGTACTTGAGCTGGCAATATTATTGGCAGCCCACATGACATGGGCTGAACTTTGTTGAACTTCCCGTAACATATGCCCGAGTTGTTTGGTAAGTTCTGCTGCACTTTGCGCGATTTGGCTCAGTTCATCATCGCCACGTTCGCGGATGTGTGCACTAAAGTCACCCGCTGCAAGGCTTGCCATATCGCTGACTAAATCGCCTGATCGTTTGGTCAGATCTGAGGCAAAACCAGCAATCAGCCAAGCGACTAGGCTGAGAATGCCAATCCCCAATCCGAGTTGTAGATATAAGCCCACCCATTCGCGTTCAATTCGAGAGAGCAACTCTTGTTCAAGTTGGTTGGTCATGAAGTTTTCGAGTTCAATAAACTGCAGCAACATCTGATCGATGTTCTGCAATTGCTGTTGCACGGTACTTTGGTTAAATACTTCGTTGAAATTGGCGGCAACTAATTGTTGGCTAAAATTTTTCAGAGATTGTTCGAGCGGTTGCCAGCGAGCAATTAACGCGGCAGCGACTTCAGGGGCGACATCTGCAGCAAGTTCCAAATCGTTATTTATGCGTTGCAAGGCCCGAGGAATTTCACGCTGTACTGCACTTTCCATACGACCGTAACGTTTATCCCCAACTTTGGTCGATGCCAGTGTTGAGGCCAGTGAGCCGCGTAATTGTTGCATCTGTTCAGTTAAAGCTGGCAGGCTATCGACTGCTGTCGTCATCAGATAATAGGTACTCGCGTCTGGGTCGAGCAATAGGCCCGTATCGCCTGCAACATGATGGCGAAATTCGGTAACTAAACCGATCATTTCGATATGCGCTAGGGAATTTTGACTCGCTGTCATCGATGACCATGTGCGTTTGATGGTCTGCCATTGTGTGTCGAATTCATCAATTTTGCTTTGCCATTGTGTGGCATGCATTAGTAATGACCCCGTTTTAAGTGTCGCTAAAGCGTCATCGACGGCTTCGGCATCTTTTTGCACCTGTGCTGTGGCTGTTTCATCACCATTTAGCACCAAGGCCGTGGAGGTGCGATGATCTGACATCGCGCGATTGATTGGGGTTAACAATTCAATGAAACGTTTTCCCGATAGTTCTAATTCATCCCGCTCGATAAAGCTTACATCCTTGAGCATTGAATTCATCAGGAGCAGTAAGCCTGGTAGGATTGAAGCGGCAAAAATCAGTAAAAATTTACTTTTAAAGTTGAGCCGGCGCGATAACAAAATGGCTGGGCCGGTGAGCGTTCGAATCATATATGCTGTCCTATTTCTACCACTGACCTTTTACCATAGAGGGCTTCAGGATTGTTGTAAACGCGTTTAGTTAGATATAAATCAATGTTTTTATTGAAATTGATGCTGAGATAAGTCAGGTGTTAACTGCTAACATTTTCGGTGTGGTTTGATAACTAAAATGCCATTTTTTTCGCGAAATTGGGTTCAATTCTTGCCCCCTTTCATCAAGCTACTTAAATTGACAGTGTTTTGAAGTTGGAGAAATTATGATTCGTTCTGCTACCCCCAAAGATGCTGCGGCTATGATCAACATTTATAACCCTTACGTGCTTACAAGTACTGTCACTTTCGAAGAACAGGCAGTGACTGAATTACAAATGGCCGAACGCATAGCCCTAATCCAGCAAGAGGGCTTACCTTGGTTTGTGTACTTGGAACAAGGCGAAATTATTGGCTATGCCTATGCCAGCAAATGGCGGGTGCGTTCCGCCTATCGGTTTTCAGTGGAAAGTACGGTTTATCTCCAGCAAGGTTTTAGCGGCCGTGGGTTTGGCAGTCAGTTGTATCAAGCTTTGCTTGCAGAGTTAACACGCTTAGGTTTTCACTTGGTGATCGGCGGTATTACCTTACCGAACGAGCCTAGCATCGCCCTGCATGAAAAAATGGGGTTTACTAAATGCGGCCATTTTCAACAGGTCGGTTTTAAGTTTGGACAGTGGCGCGACGTCGGTTATTGGCAAAAGCAGCTTACTCAATAGAATCAATGGGGTCAGAGTCATTGAAACTATGTTTCAATGACTCTGACCCCATTGATTCTCTGACTATTGATTTTAAAAACGAATCATGGAGTTAGGCCGCGGGTTTCGCTAAGCTAAGGCATCTTATTGCGTAAGAGTGACAACAACATGATGGAACAAGAAAAGTCGCTGTGGCGAAGCCGTTTGCAGGCTTTGGGCCCTGGTATTTTACTCGCGACTGCTGCCATTGGCGGTTCGCATATCGTCGCGTCCACCCAAGCGGGCGCGTTATTTGGTTGGCAGTTACTGCTGTTGATATTGCTGGTGAATGTTCTCAAATATCCTTTTTTTCGCTTTGGTGTTGAGTACAGTCTGCAAAGCGGTGAAACCTTGCTCGAAGGCTATCGTCGGCAGAATCGGCGTTACTTGCTCGGTTTTGTCTGGCTAAATGTGATTGCTGGTGTCGTGAATACCGCCGGTGTGCTGATTTTAACGGCGGCGTTGTTACAGTATTTTATTCCGTGGACGCTCTCGCTCCCTGTGCTGTGTTGTGTGTTATTGGCCGTTTGTTTATTGGTGTTGCTGGCGGGCCAATATCGTTTATTAGACACAGTGTCCAAATGGGTGATGGTCTTACTCACGGTGTCTACCCTGGCGGCTCTCGCCATTGCTTGGCAAAAAGGCATGCAAGCCCCGGTTGATTATGTCGCACCTTCACCGTGGCAGTTGGCCTATTTGGGGTTTCTGGTGGCTTTGATGGGCTGGATGCCGGCACCAATTGAGATTTCCGCAATCAATTCACTGTGGCTCAAAGCAAAACAACAGCGACAGCCCGTCAATATGGCCAATGGCTTGTTTGATTTCAATTTGGGTTATTGGAGTACCACCCTGCTGGCGCTGGTATTTCTGGCGTTGGGTGCTTTAGTGCAGTTTGGATCTTCGCAGGAAGTCGCCATGGCCGGTGGCAGCTATATCCAACAGTTTGTGGGCATTTATGGCAAAACCATTGGCGATTGGTCCACGTTGTTAGTCGCGTTTGTTGCCTTTTTATGTATGTTCGGTACCACCTTAACGGTGTTAGATGGCTATGCTCGCACCATCAACGAATCCTTTCAACTGTTAGGTTGGCAGCAAAATAATAATCACCGCAGTTATTCGTTTTGGTTGATCTTACAGTCGTTGTCTGGGTTTAGCGTGATTTTGTTTTTTAAATCGGCCTTAGGCCCGATGCTGACTTTTGCCATGAGTTTAGCCTTTGTCACGACCCCAGTATTTGCTTGGTTGAACTACCGACTGATGCGGGGTTCAGGTCAGATGTCGCAGTGGCTACGCTGGTTATCCCGCATTGGCCTGCTGTATTTATTTGGCTTCGCTGCGCTGTTTTTAGCTTGGTTAGCCTTTCGCTAGGCGTTCATGGGCGGAGATTTGATGGCGATTTTATGGGCCAGCCACAATTTTAAGATAAAAAGTGGCTGGCCCAGATCACTCACGCAGATCGCTCACGGATTGCTAACTGTCCCAGAGCACTCTGTAGATCCAAAGGCCAGCGCAATTCTCAAGCAATCACTAAAACATTTGCACCATGCGGCCGCTGAACCATAAAGCTGCAACTAATAAGGTGCAACCGAAGCCGTTGATGGCAAAGATAGCCGCGTTGCTGGCCCGTTTTTCCGCCGGTAAATGATAACGGGCAGTGCCGACAATCGCAGCAAACATCAGAATGTAGCTGACGATTGGCATAAACCAGCCATGGCCATAGTTGCAAGCGGCAACAAAAGCAACTGTAGCAATAGCGATGCCGACGAGGTGACGAGGTAAAGCTGCTGGGTTCATGACGTTGTTCATATGTGGTTCCTTCATTTTTGTAGTGGGTTGTTTAACCTGTTCAATTCTAAGTACCCGCAGCATTGAATACTGTGACAAAAAAACTAAAAAAATTTTCATCTGGGTAAATTCGTTTGTGACAGAAATCCTGTTTGACTGCCTTAGGCGCTGTGGATACCTCATGGTTTTAGCTGCGCAGCCGCTGCCCCAGAGCATTGAAAATAGTTAGCTCTGAAGGGGGGGTCGTGCAAGCGAAGGTAAATCGAGTTTGGCGGGCGAGTTTTTAATGATTTTGAGTCTGTGGTTTTTTATTGGAAAGCGGGTCCTGACAACTCGGATTAATAAACAAGGTTACTGGGGTTTTCACCAAATGATTGTCGGAAAATTGCAGCTGGCTGCGAGTTTCACTGGGCAATTTCTTGAAGTTGTAATCATCATACATGGCTAGGTCGACGCGCTTGCGCAGCAATAAGTCCAAGGATTGCTGAATAGTTTCGGTATAGGTAATTTGCAAACCGGCCTGTTTAAATTGCAATGCAAATGGCGAATTTTCACCACTGCGTAGGAGTGCGACTCGCAGACCGTTGAGTTCAGCTAGTTGTTGCCAGCCAAAGGGTGATTCTTGCTGTAGCCGAATGAAACCAATAATAATTTGGTAATTAGAAAGCACAATTTTGTGGCTTTGGATCCCTTCTGGGCTTGGGTAAAAGCTATAGCACCAATCGCCTTGTTGCATCATGCTATAGGCCCGCTTTGGGGGCACAAACTCTGGTTTAAAACGATAGTCGGGAAAAGCTTGTCGCAAGATTTGAAAAGCCAAGCCACCATCAGCAACGGTATGAGTGGTAAAGGGTGGATATTCTACCGCTAGAACGTCTAAGCGTGGATTGATGGCAAACGATGCCGCACTGAACAGGCTGAGGCACACTCCAATCCATCGACGCATTTTTTGCTCCATCCAAAATGAATGATCCAAGCATGGTCGTCGCTTTGATTCTTGTCAAACTGGCCTGAATTGCGCCAAGTTGCTGCCAGCACTTGTACATTGGTTAATGTAAGTGCTGTAACAACTTGCTGATTTCTTCAAAGGATTCTTGCGAGTAATCTCGCACCAAATGCTCGGATAAGCTCATGATTAACGTGGCTTCATCTTGGCTGAGATAATCCTCGCAACTACTGGCCAAAATCAGCTCAATTAACGACTCATCGTAACCCCAGCAGGTCAAAATAAACCAATTGAGTAAATCAACAGTTTTCACACCCGGCAGGTCCGTCGGCAGCGAAGCGTGCTGCAGGGTTAGAAATTTTTGCGCCAATAAACCTAAGCCTGATAACACCACTGCAGTAAAGATTTTTTCCTGTTCAACCAACTCGAGACCTTGCGAAGAGGCTAATTTTTGACTGATCAGCGCCTTTTTAAAGGTCCGCTCGCTCTCGGCTCGGCAGTCAATATGAGCCATCAAGCCGGTCTCCAGTGACATTGCGGTGACGATTGCATCCAACAGGTTGATGCCCAAACGCATAATGCAAACCGGTAATGAAAAAGTTTGTTGCTTAAAACCGAGGAAAGCGGAATTGGCAAGCATAACAATACGGGCAGAAATCACGCTATCTTTTGACACCAGCGTGGCTAATTCTTCAATATCGATGTCTGGGTTTTTCAGCTTTTCCCGCATCTCTCTCGCAATATGCGGCAATACCGGCAATTGTAATTCACTGACCAGTGTCGCTTGCAGTTCACTGGGAAGTTGGAATTTTTTCAGTCGGCTCAGCGTTTGAAACACATTGGCAATGTCGGCGGCATCAAAAGGTTTACCAATCATAAAATGAGTGTCACGACTGGCGTTGGTAATGATTTGCTCGGTGACGCTGCCAGTCAATAATACGCGCAGCGCTGTTGGGTAGGTTTGCCGAACTTCTGCCAGTAATACTTCGCCCCGTTTGCCTGGCATCAGATAACTACAAAATACGACATCAGGCGTGCAGCCATTGAGCGATTGCTGCCAATTCATTGCATCTGTGCAAGTGATGATCGACCATTGGGGTTGCAAACGTCGGGCGGTACGCTCTAAAGCTTTCAGCATATAAGGTTCATGATCAATAAACAGAACTTGCGCTTTCATTGGCTCCTCATGGGTAAATATTGATTTACTTCATAGGTTTAAAATTTTTCTCTGGAAAAATTCCAAGCACAGGGGGCATGTTGACGCAGCGGTCGAATCACTCATTAACTCTGCGACTTACTGCGTTTAGCCCAATGTCAATGCACCTTAACTCAAAAGGACATTTGAGACAAGAGAGATAAAAGAGACTAAATTTGTTTCAATGGGCAGATTTATCGATGATTTCGAAGGAAAGTCCAATAAATTCAAAGTGCTGAATTGTTCAGATTAAAAATGCAGAAAGTTTGTAACACTTTGCGTACCGCGACCGACTCATTAATTAGCAAGACGGCTTTCGCTGTTGCTTCATGAATTTTCGTTTGGTTCAACATAGACGACACTAGAGAGGACATTTAATGGACACTTCAAATACCACCATCAACGAGATGACGGCATGGTTCGCAGGAGATGCTAGCTTTTGGTTCTTTTTTATCGGCATGTGGGTGGTATGCCTACTGTTGCAAGTCATCGGTAACAAATGGCTGGGTAAAGACTGGATGCAAAAACTCTCTGGCGATGATTGCCATTGCGGGAAATAAGCCATGTATTGCAGTGCCAGCGAATTTAGGCTGAAAGCCTCCAGTAGACGATGACAGCGAAACGCCCGCAATTTTTTGAGCGGGCGTTTTTATTCTGATGACTACAGGTCGCTTATTGCGGTGGCAACCATCACCAACAAATGCTCTGAAAGGTATGTGCCAACGGGCAAATATGAATGCCTTGGCGTTGTAACTGCTGTTCGGTTACCAACAGCTGCTGCTGGAAATCCTTGGCCGCTTGTTTCAGTGCATCGTCTTGAAATCGATAACGAATATTATCCATGGTGTTGGCCCATAACGGGTGTTTGTGGCCCGCTACAAAGGTGCGGCAAAATACACTACTTCGGTATTTATCTTCAGCATCACAGGCCATTTGCACCAGTTGCGCGCGTGGAGTTTCGGCTTTGATTAGGCTTTGCGATGGAGTTGGCAAGTGCATGCTGAAAAACACATATTGATCGCCTTGCATTATATGCTCCATGGCGTAGTGATCTGCTGAGTGTAAAAAGCTGACTTGCCAGATGAGCGTGGCGAGCGCATGAATATCATCTGCTTCGGCAAAACCAGGAATGAACAAAGCCACTTGTTGCTTATAGGTGCGCAGGCTAGACGCGTTTAGTTTCGGATAAACGCGAGTGATGAATGCATAAACCACGTCATAATACGCTTGGCCATGTTGATTAAAGGCCAAATCAGCATTGCGCAAACTCCAAGGTGGACAACGAAAGCCGGGATTTAACAACTGCTCTTGCACATCCCCAGCAATGCTGTTGACAAATTCATCCCCGCTGACCGGAAATGGTGCATAGGGTTTGCTGCGGTCTTGGGCTCTTTGCACGCGCAGCGCTTCATTATTGATCCGAAGGGTAAAACGGAGATGAGGCGCGAGCAGTTGGTAAAGCGCATCATCGTGCGATAACACCTGCAAACTGGCCGCTGCCACACAAGGCAAACCGAAATGGATATTGCCGTGAAAACGTCCTGGCATGACAAAGGCGCTACTCGCTTGCAGATGTAATTTTGCCAAATCCCACAAACTGCCATCGGCTGGGGTGTACACCTTGGGATCATCTTTGAAGCAAATCTGAGCATCCGTATGGTTGTGGCGATGGATGCGCAGTTTCGGGCCTGTGTAATAGACATCGGCATCAGTCTGTAAACTCTGGACCACGGCGAGGTCTAAACATAGATAATCCCCTTCTTCTGTAACCAAACGGCTCAGTGGAGTAGCACTGAGCCAATGGTACAGTTTGTCATCTGGCAGAATGTCGACACGACGATCATCGAGCAATTTTCTTACTTTAAACTTCACCATCGCGCTTAAAGTTGGCAACAAATAGGTGGGTTTGCGCCAAAAATTGAAATCCAGATTATCCGCTGCCGAAATAGTTAACACTGACGGAATGCCACGCCATTGGCTGACATGCACCGACTGGCGAATGCCGACGATTTTGCTGGCAACATATTGCAATGCACTTTTCAGCAACAGGCCGATATCCAGCAGCAGTAACATGAGCCCAGCAAAGCAAGCTTTCAGCCCTAGCAGCGCCGTCATTAGCAGCACGCGCAAATGATGCACAGAGGAATGGTTTTGAGTGGAATTGGACATTGTTCTCTCAGCAAGGTTAAGACCAAACATGGCAGGCCAAGCAAGGCCATCCGTCATTAAAAATGAGCAAAGTGCCATTATAGCAAAGTGCCACTATAGCATAGCGAGTCTGGGTCTACCCAGCTGGCGGCAGCTGCTCAGCCTGTCAACTATCGAGAGTTTTGGCTGGGAAGCAAGACTCCAGTAAACCCTGGGGTCATGATGGAGTCTTGCGGAATGTCGCGGGTTATTTGGCTTCGAGCAGCTCAATCACTGCTGCATCAATCTCGTCAAAGCCACGCAATGCTTGGCGTTGCTTTAATCGTTCTAAAACCGTCGCTTTTGCCGAGAAATTAAAAGTACCGACCATTGCGTCCCATTTGCCCGCTAATGTCAGCGCTGAGCCTGCACTAAAGGCACTGTTTCCAGGCACGCACTCTACAATGTCTTGGCCTGAACAGCCTTGTGCCAGCAACAATTCCACCAAAGGAAGACACCATGATCTTAAATCGCTATAACGGCTACAAATCAGCAGCGTCACTGCCCCCAATAAATTGCCTTGATAATTGAGCACGTCTTTTCCTTGGATCCAAATTTTCATCGGTTTTTTTAGGGCCAGTCCGCGTTTTGCCATCTGAGCCAAAATACTGACCACAACGGCAGGTTGCTCCTCCGCCGCAAATTTGGCAGCAACCTTGGGCGTGACTTCTAAGCGATAACTTTTATCGAACAGGTAGACGAGCAAAGTTTGTTGGAAATCTTTTTGCGCAAGCCAATGGCTGGCGTCGGCTCCAGCGATCAGGAGCTCATTGATTTTGCGCATTTTGGCCGGCCAATCTTTGGGGCATTCCCGCGCAAGTTCCAGCAAGAAAGTGCCATCTCGCAGTGGCTTTTGTAAATTAAACCCAGCTTCGACCAATTGATTGAGGGAGGGCGCTCCGGCAGCATCCAACAAATAATGGACAAATTGTTGCTCGATGGAGTGGCCTAAAGGGGCGATGGCTTTTGCGCCATAACGCTGCAAAATATTCGAGTTTTCTGCTAACACATCCAACACTGCACGGGGATCCTGTGCCGAGCGCCGCATGAACTCAGCAATTTGTGCCACGAAATTGTCAGTCTTCCCTTCTCCCAAGTGATACAAAATACTGCCGCAATTGCAGTATTGCGCCGTGAGTGCAGACGACGTATCTAAACGGCCAAAACGACTGCCACCAGAGGGATTGGCATGCAGCAGTGGCGCATTAATTTCGATCCCCTCTTGCTGGCATACCCACGCCAAGACATCAGGCAAGGCCAATAACAAAGTCCAGACTGACTCATGGCGCAGCAATTCAGCGAACTCAGCGCCAGCGGATTGCAACATCGTTTGGGTTAATCCGGCAATTTGATTGGCAGGAAATTCCTCAAATCCAGAGATAAACAGATGGGCCCACGGCAAGCCTAATCGCCAGTCGATGGGTTGTTTGGCTAATACGGCCATGGTTTGCGTGAGCGGATATTTGGCACTAATGAGATGGACAAACAAGGGCATCTCATGAACTAAAACGTTCACATCCAAGCCGCTTTTAATGGCAGTTGCAACTTTAGCATCAGCGCCTTGATTGGCCATCACGACCACTTTTTTTGGATCAGGCAAGTCATTGGACACCTCACGCGCTTTAAATTCCTTCGCGCTGATGGGTCGCAGCCCATGATAGTACTCGATTGCCTCAGCATCAGAT
>JACCDI010710256.1_pt1 | contig 22018 bp, 19 predicted proteins | sample 7442791 | NCBI WGS metagenome assembly JACCDI01 (sample SAMN15323434, study PRJNA562643) | freshwater metagenome | isolation source: river surface water | place: USA:Blue River Watershed | collected 2017-08-15
ATGGACTCGGTCGCAATCGCGAGATCGGCCTGGTTGTGCAGCACCATGTCGGCCACCTGCTTCGGATTGCCCTGCAACAGCGACAGCCTGACCTTCGGGAATTTCTGCGATAACGACTGCACGACCGGCGGCAACGAGTAGCGCGCCTGCGTGTGCGTGGTCGCGATCGTGAAGCTGCCGCTGTCCTGCGCGGCAAATTCCTTGCCGATGCGCTTCAAGCCCTCGACTTCCTGCAGGATGTTCTCGACCGCCTTCAGCACCTGCCGCCCCGGTTCGGTCAGGCCGCGGATGCGTTTGCCGTGCCGCGAAAAAATGTCGACGCCCAGCTCTTCCTCTAGCTCGATGATGGCCTTGGACACGCCGGGCTGCGACGTGAACAAGGCTTTGGCGGCCTCGGTCAGGTTGAAGTTCTGGCGCACGGCTTCGCGCACGAAGCGGAATTGGTGGAGGTTCATTGTTGTCGTTTCGCCCTGAAAAGACGCTGGATTCCGGCCTTCGCCGAAATGACGAATCTCAGGCCTGCGGCTTCCCGAGCGTCACCCCGGCGCTGGCCGGGGTCCAGCGTTTTTATTTCCATTCAAACAATTTCAAGCCCGAAATTCGCTTATATCCGGGAATCATATAAGCAAATGAATCTTGTGTAGTTTGGAATAAGGAAGAAGTTTATTAGCATTCCGGGTTCTTCGCGCGAGGCTTTATGACTTTAACTTATGTAGCATCCGGTTTTGCCGTTGGCATGCTGGTCGGCCTGACAGGCGTGGGCGGCGGCTCGCTGATGACGCCGCTGCTGACCCTGCTGTTCGGCATCAACCCGACCGTGGCCGTCGGTACTGACCTGGCATTTGCATCCATTACCAAGAGCGCCGGCACCATCGCCCATCGCGTGCGCAACACCGTCCACTGGGACATCGTGCGCCGCCTGTGCGCAGGCGCGCTGCCGGCCGCGCTGGCAGCGACGATCGCGCTGAAGTATTTCGGCGCACTTGACCAGCACATCGGCCAGATCATCCGCTATACCATTGCGTTCTCGGTGCTGCTGACCGCAACCGCGATCATTTTCCGCGGCCGCATGCAGGCCTGGATGAACGCGCACCCGGAACGGCAACTGCACGGCCGCGCGCAGACGATCGCAACCGTGATCTCCGGCGCCGTGATCGGCGTGCTGGTCACCGTGTCGTCGATCGGCGCCGGCGCCGTCGGCGCGACCATCCTCGTGCTGCTCTACCCGAAGCTCAAGCCGGCCGAGATCGCCGGCACCGACATCGCCTATGCCGTGCCGCTGACCGCCATTGCCGCGTTCGGCCACTGGTGGCTCGGTTCGATCAACTGGGAACTGCTGGGCACGCTGCTGCTCGGTTCGCTGCCGGGCATCACCATCGGCTCGCTGGCCGCGCGCGCAGTTCCGGAAAAATTCCTGCGCGGCCTGCTCGCGACGACGCTGACCGGCGTCGCGGCCAAGCTGGTGCTGTAAGAAGATTTCAAGAGGAAGAACATGTACCGTTACGACCAATATGACCACCTGATCGTCAAGGAACGCGTCGCGCAGTTTCGCGGCCAGGTGCAGCGTCGCCTGTCCGGCGATCTGACCGAAGACGAATTCCGCCCGCTGCGCCTGCAGAACGGCCTGTACATGCAGCGCCATGCGTACATGCTGCGCGTGGCCGTGCCGTACGGCCTGCTGTCAGCGAAGCAGCTGCGCATGTTCGCGCATATCGCGCGCAAGTACGACCGCGGCTACGGGCATTTCACGACGCGCCAGAACATCCAGTACAACTGGATCGAACTGGAGCACACGCCGGACATCCTCGCTGATCTGGCTTCGGTCGAGATGCACGCGATCCAGACCTCGGGCAACTGCATCCGCAACACGACCTCCGACCAGTTCGCCGGCGTCGCCGCCGACGAACTGCTGGATCCGCGCCCTTACATCGAGATCCTGCGCCAGTGGAGCACCTTCCATCCGGAATTCGCGTGGCTGCCGCGCAAGTTCAAGATCGCGGTCAACGCCGCGAAGGAAGACCGCGCGGTCGTGAAGGCGCATGACATCGGCCTGAACGTGGTGAAGAACGACGCCGGCGAAGTCGGCTTCCAGGTGCTGGTCGGCGGCGGCCTTGGCCGTACCCCGATCATCGGCAGCGTGATCCGCGAGTTCCTGCCGTGGCAGCACCTGCTGACCTATATCGAAGCGATCATGCGCGTGTACAACCAGTACGGCCGTCGCGACAACAAGTACAAGGCGCGCATCAAGATCCTGGTGAAGGCACTTGGCGTCGAGGAATTCACGCGCCAGGTCGAGGCCGAATGGGCCGACCTGAAGGACACCCCGGGCACGATCACGCCGGAAGAACTGCACCGCGTGGCAGGCTATTTCACGCCACCGCCTTATGAAAAGCTGGACAACGCCACTGCGCTGCTCGAACAGCAGGCCGCAGAAAACAAGGCCTTCGGCGTCTGGATGGGCCGCAACGTGAAGCCGCACAAGGTGCCGGGCTATGCGATCGTCACGCTGTCGCTGAAAAAGACCGGCACGCCGCCGGGCGACGCGACCGCCGAGCAGATGGATTTCGTCGCCAACCTCGCCGACCACTACAGCTTCGGCGAACTGCGCGTCACGCACGAGCAGAACCTGGTGCTGGCCGACGTGAAGCAGTCCGACCTGCTGGCGGTGTACAAGGAAGCGAAGGCGCACGGCCTCGCGACCCCGAACATCGGCCTGCTGACCGACATCATCTGCTGCCCGGGCGGCGACTTCTGCTCGCTGGCGAATGCGAAGTCGATCCCGATCGCCGAGGCGATCGCGGAGCGCTTTGACGACCTCGACTACCAGCACGACATCGGCGACATCGACCTCAACATCTCGGGCTGCATCAACGCCTGCGGTCACCACCACGTCGGCAACATCGGCGTGCTCGGCGTCGACAAGGACGGATCGGAGTGGTACCAGGTATCGATCGGCGGCCGGCAGGGCAATGACAGCGCAATCGGCAAGATCATCGGCCCGTCGTTCGCGGCCGGCCAGATGCCGGAAGTGGTCGCGCGCCTGCTCGACGTCTATGTGCGCGAGCGCCATGATGACGAGCTGTTCATCGATACCGTCGAGCGCGTCGGCGTCGAACCTTTCAAGACACATGTGTATGCGACCCCGATCCCGGGCCAGGCGTACCAGGCAGGAGAAGACGCATATGCGTAAGATCATCAAGGACAAGGCCATCGTCAGCGACGACTGGAACGTGCTTAAACTCGCTGACGGACACACGCCGGAAGGCATCGCTGTCCCGGCCGGCAAGCAGATCGTGCCGCTGCAGGTATGGCTGGCGCAGAAGACCACGCTTGCCGCGCGCGGCGACATCGGTGTCTGGCTGGCCAGCGACGAGCGCCCGGAGCAGCTGAAGGAAGACGCGAAGTCGCTGCCGCTGATCGCGGTCGATTTCCCGAACTTCGCCGATGGCCGCGGCTACTCGATCGCGTACAACCTGCGCGCGCGCGTCGGCTATGAAGGCGAGCTGCGCGCGATCGGCGACGTGCTGCGCGACCAGATGTTCTACATGTCGCGCGTCGGCTTCAATGCGTTCGCGACCCGCGAGGACCGCTCGATCGAGGAGGCGCTGAAAGGCCTGAGCGATTTCTCCGAGGCTTACCAGACCTCATGGGACCAGAAGAGCCCGCTGTTCCGCCGCGTGGCGCGCACCGCCGCGCAGGAGGCGTGATGAGCGCCGCCTTCGAGCAGCTGCTGGCCGGCACGCGCGCGACGCTGGACCGCATAGCGACCGAATTCGCGCCGGCGGTGTTCGCGTCCAGCCTCGCGGCCGAGGACATGGTGCTGACCGACCTGATCCTGCGCGCGAAGCTGCCGATCAAGATCTTCACGCTCGAGACCGGCCGCCTGCACAAGGAAACGCTGGGCATGATCGACCGCGTGCGCGAGGTGTATGGCTACGAGATCGAGCCGTACAAGCCGGACGCTGCGGCGGTGGAGGCTTATGTGTCTGCCAACGGCCTGAACGCCTTCTATGACAGCGTCGAGATGCGCAAGGAATGCTGCCGCATCCGCAAGGTCGAGCCGCTGAACCGCGCGCTGGCCGGCAACAAGGCCTGGATCACCGGGCAGCGCCGCGCACAGTCGGCAACGCGCACGGAACTGGCGGTGCAGGAAGACGACGCGGCGCATGGCATGCAGAAGTTCAATCCGCTGGCCGACTGGTCGGAAGAAGACGTATGGAACTACCTGCGCAGCAATGAGGTTCCGTATAATCCCCTGCATGACAAGGGTTATCCGTCCATCGGCTGCGAGCCCTGCACCCGCGCCATCCAGCCGGGCGAAGACATTCGCGCCGGTCGCTGGTGGTGGGAGAACCCCGAATCCAAAGAATGCGGCCTGCACGTCGTTGACGGCAAGCTGGTCCGCATCAAATCCGCGCAAGCGTAATCGAACATGAACACCTCCGTAGACAACCAACACTTCATCGACGCCGCCAGCAACCGTCACCTCGACTGGCTGGAATCCGAGGCGATCCACATCATGCGCGAGGTCGCTGCCGAGTGCGGCAACCCGGCGCTGCTCTTCTCGGGCGGCAAGGACTCGGTGGTGCTGCTGCGCATCGCCGAGAAAGCCTTCAGGCCGGGCAAGTTCCCGTTCCCGCTGGTGCACATCGACACCGGCCACAACTTCGCCGAAGTGATAGCGTTCCGTGACCGCCGCGTCGCCGAACTGGGCGAGCGCCTGATCGTCGGCACGGTCGAAGATTCGATCAAGCGCGGCACCGTGCGCCTGCGCAATCCGCAGACCGATTCGCGCAATGCCGCACAGGCGGTCACGCTGCTGGAGATCATCGCCGAGCACAAGTTCGACGCCTGCATCGGCGGCGCGCGCCGCGATGAAGAGAAGGCACGCGCGAAGGAGCGCATCTTCTCGTTCCGCGACGACTTCGGCCAGTGGAACCCGAAGGCGCAGCGCCCCGAGCTGTGGGACCTGTATAACACCCGCGTGCATCCGGGCGAGAACATGCGCGTGTTCCCGATCTCGAACTGGACCGAGCTCGACGTGTGGCAGTACATCGCCCGCGAGAAGCTGGCGCTGCCGTCGATCTACTTCGCGCACGAGCGCGAAGTCATTCCGCGCAACGGCCTGCTGGTGCCGCTGACGGACCTGACGCCGGCAAAAGAAGGCGAAACCGTCGAGAAGCGCATCGTGCGCTTCCGTACCGTCGGCGACATTTCGTGCACCTGCCCGGTCGCGTCCGACGCAGCCGATGTGTCGGCCATCATCGCCGAGACCGCAGTCACGCAGATCACCGAACGCGGCGCAACCCGGATGGATGACCAGACCTCCGAAGCGTCGATGGAAAAGCGCAAGAAAGAAGGATATTTCTAAATGAACGCCGTAGCAGACAAGAACATCGCAACGACCAGCGCGCAGGAGCGCGGCCTGCTGCGCTTCATCACCGCCGGCTCGGTCGACGATGGCAAGAGCACCCTGATCGGCCGCCTGCTGTTCGACAGCAAGGGCATCTTCGCCGACCAGCTCGACGCGATCTCCCGCGCCCGCCACAAGCGCACGGTCGGCGACATGATCGACCTGTCGCTCTTGACCGACGGCCTTGAGGCCGAGCGCGAGCAAGGCATCACGATCGACGTCGCGTACCGCTATTTCGCGACGCCCAAGCGCAAGTTCATCATCGCCGACGCGCCGGGCCACGAGCAGTACACGCGCAACATGGTGACCGGCGCATCGACCGCCGACGCCGTGATCATCCTGGTCGACGTGTCGAAGGTGAAGATCGACGAGCAAGGCCGCGCCGAGCTGCTGATCCAGACCAAGCGCCACTCGACGATCGCGCAGCTGCTGCAGATCGAGCATGTGATCGTCGCGGTCAACAAGATGGACCTCGTGAATTATGACCGCGCCGTGTACGACCACATCGTCGCGGCCTACAAGGAATTCGCGGACACGCTGGGCCTGAAGGACATTCACACGATCCCGATGTCGGCGCTGGCCGGCGACAACGTGGTGGTGCGCAGCGAGCAGATGGACTGGTACCAAGGCCCGACGCTGATCGAGCTGCTGGAATCGCTGTCGGTGTACGACGACGAGCACACGGCAGCGCTGCGCTTCCCGGTGCAGCTGGTGGCGCGCCACAACGGCCACGAGGCGAACGACTTCCGCGGCTACATGGGCCGCATCGAGGCCGGCACCGTGAAGAAAGGCGACAAGATCATCGTCCAGCCGAACGGCCACCAGGCGACGGTGAAGGACATCGTCACGCTCGACGGCTCGCTGGACAGCGCATCGGCGGGCAAGTCGGTGACCATCCTGCTGGACGAATACGTCGACATCTCGCGCGGCGACATGCTGGCATCGGCCGAAGTGCCGGCCACCGTGCTGAAGAACTTCAGCGCCGATGTCTGCTGGCTGTCGGAAGAGCCGCTGAACACAGGCCGCAAGTACTGGCTCAAGCACACGACGCGGCAAGTCGCGGCCAAGGTGACGGGCATCGAGTCGCTGCTGGACATCAATACCCAGCAACGCCACGAAGGCAACGAGCTCAAGCTCAACGGCATCGCGCGAATCAACGTGACCGTGCAGCAGCCGCTGGCCGCCGATCCTTACGAGAAGGTACGCGCCACCGGCAGCTTCATCCTGATCGACGAAATCTCCCACCAGACCGTCGCTGCGGGCATGATCCGGCTGGACTGATTCTCAGGCTTTTCCATGTCCCAGCATCTTGACAGACCTGCCCGCACCACGCCGGGCAAGGTCTGGCTGGTCGGCGCCGGTCCCGGAGCCGCCGACCTGATCACCGTTCGCGGTGCACGCATTCTCGCCAACGCCGACGTCGTGCTGCACGACGCGCTGGTCACTCCCGACATCCTCGCCCTGTGCCCTCAGGCGCTGCTGGTCCCGGTCGGCAAGCGCAGCGGGCAGCGTTCCACCGCGCAGGTACTGATCAATCAGCAGATCATTGAGTGCGCGTTCCGCTTCGATCGTATAGTGCGCCTGAAGGGCGGCGACCCGATGCTGTTCGGGCGGGCCGATGAAGAACTGGTCGCGCTTGAAACGGCGAACGTGCCGTACGAAATCGTCCCGGGCATCACCACCGCATTCGCGGCAGCCGCATCGATCAGGCAACCCCTGACCAAGCGCGGCGTCGCGCGCAACGTGGCCTTCTTTACGTCGACGACCGCCCCCGGCGAGCCCGACCAGACTGCGCTGCCCGGCTGCGACACGCTGGTGCAGTACATGGGCGGGCAGGAAGCGATCGCGACGGCGAAACGCCTGCTGGAACGCGGCCATGCGCCGCAGACCCCGGTGATCGCCATCGAGAATGTCAGCCGCGCTGACGAGCGCGTGATGCGCCTGTCGCTCGCCGACATGGTCAACGGCCTGCCCGACTGCAGCGGACCGGTGCTGGTGATGATCGGCGAAGCGCTGCGCGAGCGCAGCTGATCGCTTTCAGAGCGCCTTCGCTCACCGAACGCGTCGCAAGCCAACCACAATCGCCCCCTCATCGTTTGGAGACAACCGATGAATCCGGTGCTGGCGGACTGTTCATCAGCCTCCTGATGCGCATTGCATTGCATCGTCACGACTTCATCGTTTTCATGCGAGGAGTCGACGATGCGCCGCATTATCGCGCTGAAGAAAAAGCCGCTGAAGGGCAAGCGTGACTACCGTCCTCGCCGCGTCTGGTCGCTGCAGCAGAAACTTGAAATCCTGGAGCGCGCCGACGAAGCCAGCACCGTGGTCGCCGCACGCGAGTTCGATGTCGACATCCGCCTGGTATTCCAGTGGCGGGCTCACCTGAAGAACGGCGAGCTTGCGCAAAGAACCTGGAAGGATCCGGGACGGATCAGGCGCAAGAACAGGCGGCCAGAGGAGGCCGAGCAGACCGAGGAAATGGACGAGTAGCGCAGAGGCAGGACAGCTGTCGACACGTCAACAGGCATAGCACATACATCAAGCAGAAATGACGACGCCTCCCGAAGGAGGCGTCGCGCCGGAGAAAACTGTTGGATGAAACTCCGACGAACTACGATACGGATCATCAACGATGCATTGAGTCGGTTCAAAGCCCATGCAAACAATGCCGATCCTCATTCTTCAATCGAATTGAATACTTCGATCGATGAGAGAACAGAGCTATCGCTTTCGATGGCCGAATGTTTAGCCGGACTCGATAACGATCAGCTGCAGTCCTGCATCGTGCTCGCGCAATAGCCAGCGATGGCCTCGAGCACGGCCGGGCTTTCGCCCACCGCATCGGCGACACTCAGCTGCAAGTCCGGGTACGCAGCACGCAATTCGTCGATCATCGGCGGCAGGTCACGCAGCACATGGCCGCCCTGCCCGAGGAACACCGGCACCACGCTGATCTGCGTGCATCCCTGCTGCGTGAGCTGCGTCACCACGGCAGGCAGCCGGGGCTCCATCAGTTCGAGGAAGGCCAGTTCGACCAGGGTTTCGGGCGTACGCTGCCGAAGAATTTCCTGCAATCGCTGGAAGGGCTTTGCCCAACGCGGATCGCGCGCGCCATGCGCGAACAGGACCAGTGCGGATGTGTTTTGCATTAATGTCGCTCCACCCACCACAGCGCCGCAATCGCCGCCAGCAGGAACAACAGGCTGGGCAGCACCGCCGTTGCGAGCGGCGGCCAGGTGTTCAGCAGGCCGAGGTGGGAAAACAGGTTGTTCAAAAGATGGAAGCCCATGCCGATCATGATGCCGACAAACACCTTCAGCGACAGGCCGCCGCTACGCGCCTGCATATAGGCAAACGGCAGCGCCAGCACCATCATCACCAGCAGCGCCACCGGATACAGCAACTTGCGCCACAGCGCGATCTCGTATTGCTCGCTGCGCTGGTTGTTTTCCTGCAGGTGGCGGCTGAACTGCGCGAGATCGAACGCCGACATCTCCTTCGGGTCGGCCAGCATCACCGCGAGAATGTCCGGCGTGATGTCGGAGCGGATCAGCAGGCTGTCGAGCTTGCGGTGGCCGACGGCGACAGGCTGCCGCCCGGTCGCCGGCCCGGCCTCGGGGTTCAGCGTGATCTCTTCGACCGAAGTCAGCTTCCAGGTGTCTGCGCCGAGGAAATCGCCGCGCGCGGCGGATATGCGCGACACCATGCGCATCTTGCGGTCGAACTCGAACAGGCTGATGTCGCGCACCGAACCGTCGGTCTCGATCTTGCGCGCATTCAGGAAGCGTGAGCCGGTCACCTGTCGCGTCTGGGGATCGCGGACCAGGTCCTTGGCCCACAGGCCGGAGCGGAATTCCGCCGACAGCGCCGAGCCCTGGACCAGACGCTTGAAGTTTTCGCGGTAGTCGTTGCATCGGGGCGCGATGAATTCGCCGAGCAGGAAAGTGATCGTCGCCAGTACGACGCCTATGCGCAGCAGCAGCCGCAACGCGCGGCCCATCGACAGCGAGGATGCGCGCATCACGGTGAATTCGGAGCGTGCCGCGAACTGAGCCATCACGTAGATCGTGCCGATCAGCGTGACGATGGGCATCAGCTCATACGCGTAGGCCGGCAAGCCGAGCGTGACATACAGCAGCGCGTGCTCGACCTGGTAAGGGCCACGTCCCACGGAGCCCAATTCGCCCATCAGGTCAAAGAATGCGAACAGCGCAAGGAAGGCGAACAGCGCGAACAGGACCGAGCGATAGATCTCGGAAGCGAAGTAGCGATACAGGACCCTCATGCGGCCGTCCTCCTGCGTACCAGCAGCGCGCCGCGCAGCAGACCGAGCAGCCGCGCCGGATGCCAGCGGCTGTTGGTATTGTTACGCCAGAAGAAAAGCAGCATCACCAGCAGCAGAACGGCAAGGTGGATCGGCCACCAGGTCAGGCCGAAGCTCATGCGGCCGGTGGCGACGCCCCCCTGCAGCACGCCGATCAGGTTGTTGTAGGTGATCGCCAGCAGCAGCGCGATCATCAGGTTCAGTCCGCGGCCCCGGCGCGGGTTCACGAAGCCCAGCGGTACCGCGATCAGCATCTGCAGCGCGCACATCAGCGGTATCGCGACACGCCACAGCAGCTCGGCAAGGTTGGACGGCGTCGGCTGCTCGACGAGCTGCCAGGTCGTCAGCGAGCGCGCCGCCTTGTTTTCCTTCAGCGCGGTCTCGCCGGTCGACATGAGCACCGTATATTTCTTGAACTCGACCGTGCGGAATTCCTTGTCGCCCGGCGCACCGTCATAGCGGCGGCCACGGAACAGTTCGAGCTTGCGTTCGCCGTCCGCCGAGACTTCCACGGTGCCCTCCTCGGCCGCGACGACGGTATCGCGCTTGCCGCGCTCCCTGACGAACACGTTGTTGACCTTGCTCGCGTCGTTGGCCATGCCCTCGACGAAGAAGATCTTGTCGCCGCGCGAGGACTCCTGGAACTTGCCCGGCGAGACGCGCGCAATGTCCTCTCGATGCTGGAAGCGTTCCTTGTATTCGGCCGCAGAGCGGTTGGCCCATGGCGTCAGCCAGATCGACAGCATCGCCGTCATGATCACCAGCGGCGCACCGACGGCCATCACCGGCCTCACCCATCGCGTCAGCGACACGCCGGACGCGAACCACACCACCATTTCGGAATCTTGATAATTGCGCGCGACCACCTGCAGCACCGAGATGAAGGCGGTCATCGACAGGATCACGGGAAGGTAGCCGAGGGAAGCAAAACCCAGCATCGCGGCGACATCAGTGGGAGCGATCTTGCCGGCCGCCGCGTCGCCGAGGATGCGGATCAGCATCACCGTGATAACGATCGTGAACAGGGTCGTGAAGACCGCGCCGACCGTTTGAAGCAGCTCGCGGCGTATGGCGCGCTGAAAAATCATTCGGGACTATAATTCCGGGGAATTAACGAGGAGCGGTCATGGACTTTAGCATAAAAGCTTTCAGTACAAAAAACGCAATCGCCGAGCAGAAGACGGACTGCGTGGTGGTCGGCGTGTTCGAGGGCGGCAAGCTCACTGCATCGGCAAAACCCTTCGATGACAAAGGTTCGCTGCAAGCTGCGCTGAAGGGCGGCGATATCAGCGGCAAGGCCGGCAGCACGCTGCTGCTGCAGCGCCCGGCAGCGCCGGCCAGGCGCGTGCTGCTGGTCGGACTCGGTACCGAGGGCAGCGTCACCGACCGCAACTTCAGCGCCGCCGCGCAGGCGATCGCGCGCGCGCTTTCTACGCTGGGTGCAAAGGACGCGCTGATCGCGCTGCCGCTGGACGCCGCGAAAGACCGCGATGTGCAGTGGGGCCTGCGCGCCGCGGTGCTCGCGCTGCGTGAGAGCGTCTACCGCACTGATGCGTTGAAGAGCAAGAAGGATGACTGCGCCAACGGCGTAAAGAAGATCGAGTTCGCGGTCGATGCCGCGCAACAGGCCGCTGCGAAACAGGCGCTGGCGCAGGCCGTGGCCACCGCCAACGGCATGGACCTGACCAAGACGCTGGGCAACCTGCCGCCGAATATCTGCACCCCGACCTATCTCGCGCAGACCGCGAAGCAGCTCGCGAAGGAATACAAGTTCGGCATCGAGGTGCTCGACCGCAAGCAGCTCGAAGCGCTGAAGATGGGCAGCTTCCTGTCGGTCACGAACGGCAGCGAGCAGCCGCCGAAATTCATCGTGTTGAAGCACATGGGTGGCAAGGCGAAGGACGCGCCGGTCGTTCTGGTCGGCAAGGGCATCACCTTCGATACCGGCGGCATCTCGCTCAAGCCGGGCGCGGGCATGGACGAGATGAAGTACGACATGTGCGGCGCGGGTTCGGTGCTCGGCACCTTCCGCGCGATCGGCGAAATGCAGCTGAAACTGAACGTGATCGGCGTGATCCCGACCTGCGAGAACATGCCGTCGGGCCGCGCGACGCGTCCGGGCGACATCGTCACGTCGATGTCGGGCCAGACCATCGAGATCCTGAACACCGACGCCGAGGGCCGGCTGATCCTGTGCGACGCGCTGACCTATGTCGAGCGCTTCAAGCCGGCGGCGGTGGTCGACATCGCGACGCTGACCGGCGCCTGCGTGACCGCGCTGGGCCATCACAACACCGGCCTGTTCACGCGGCATGACGACGCGCATGACGCGCTGGCCGATGAACTGCTGAAAGCCGGCAAAGCCTCCAACGACACCGCATGGCGCATGCCGATCGAGGATGCATACCAGGAGCAGCTGAAGTCGAATTTCGCGGACATCGCGAACATCGGCGGCCCGCCGGGCGGCTCGATCACGGCCGCCTGCTTCCTCGAGCGCTTCACGCGCAAGTACACCTGGGCGCACCTCGACATCGCCGGCACCGCATGGAAGAGCGGCGCGGCCAAGGGCGCGACTGGCCGGCCGGTGCCGCTGCTGACCACGTTCCTGATCGAACGGTCGAAACAGTAAGCGGTAGCAGACCAATCTCCAGGGAGCCTCGGCTCCCTTTTTTGTTGCCGTCGCCATGCTTGCTTTGGAAAAGAGGCCGTCCACTGTCGATAAACGAACAAACTTACAACAATCGTTACGAAAGGCAGAAGGAGAGGTTTCTCCGTTTATCCAAGGAAATATGGAGCGAGGCCGGTCATGAACGTGAAACTCACGCCCACGGGAATTGCATCGCCGTCGAATGGCTCTGCCGCGTCCGTATCGACGTCCGGGTCGGAGAAAAGCGCGACCGAGATCAAGCTGGAGAAAAAGCCCGGCATCTGGTCCAGACTCAGGTCCTTGTCCGAGGGATGTATTCGTGCAGCGGGGCTTGGCAAGGCAAGGAAGCATGCTGAATCAGCGGTGCCGAAAGCCCGGTTCGCTCCGATCAAGCAAAGATCGCCGGAGGCACGGACGGTCGGTATCTCCGTGCCCAGCCCGGTCACTGAAGCGCAGTCCCGTCCCAAGCGGACATCATTCGGAAAACCGCCCGCCGAGCCACCGCCCATGCCGCCGCAAGCGCCACCGACGGCGCAGCCGTCCCAGACCCTGTCGAAGTCCTCCGTTCAGGTGCCGCGCGCATGGAAGAACGCGACCAAGACTGCCCCCACCGAAGCGCCGCCAATGCCCCCGTCGCAGCCTTCAGCCCTGCCTGTAGGCGATCAGGGCCTGACCGGAAAAATGAACGGGGCGAGCGGGCTTCCATCCGATGACGATCTGGACAGCGCTCTCGACAGCGCGCTGCATGCCCTGAACGATGCAGGAAGCAGCGGCGCTGATCCTGCCAGTCGTGCGGACGACCAGGGCAACGGTGGAGCCCGACCTATCGCACCGGACAAGGATGCTGCTTCGTCGCTGGATGAAATAGATGCGCTGCTCAACGAGATGAATTCGGCCTTGGCGCTGGAGAAGGCGCTGAAAGAGCTGGAAAGTCCTGCAAGCAGTCCCGGCCAGAGGACCTGAATGGCAGCAATAGCGGGTGTGCCTGAATCCGGAGCCTGCCCGACAAAAGCACACGCATGCGGCAAGCCGGCTCGGCCGAGGGAAAGACTCGCTGTAGAACCGGGGGGCAAAAGATCTTCGCTACAATGACGTCTCGAACGACTGTCAATGAACGAATGAAACTCGCCACCTGGAACGTCAACTCCCTCAAAGTCCGCCTGCCGCAGGTGCTGCAGTGGCTCGAGACCTCGCCGGTCGACGTGCTCTGCCTGCAGGAAACCAAGCTCACCGATGACAAGTTCCCGGTCGCCGAGATCGAGGCCGCCGGCTACCAGGTCGCGTTCACCGGGCAGAAGACCTACAACGGCGTCGCCATCCTGTCGCGCCATCCGATGACGGACGTCGTGAAGAACAATCCGCTGTTCGAGGACGAGCAGCAGCGCATCATCAGCGCGACCATCGAAGGCATGCGCATCGTCTGCGCGTATGTGCCGAATGGCCAGGCGGTCGGCAGTGACAAGTATGACTACAAGCTGCGCTGGCTGGATGCGCTCGCGCGCTGGCTGGGCGACGAACTGAAGGCCCACCCTGCGCTCGCGCTGCTGGGCGACTACAATATCGCGCCGGCCGACGCCGACGTGCACGATCCGGTCGCGTGGGCCGGGCAGGTGCTGTGCTCGGATGCGGAGCGCGCCGCGTTCGAGCGGCTGGTCGCGCTGGACCTGAAAGATGCATTCCGAATGTTCCCGCAGGCCGAGAAACTGTTCAGCTGGTGGGATTACCGGCAGATGGCCTTCCGGCGCAATATGGGTGTGCGCATCGACCATATCCTGCTGTCGCCGCCGCTGGCCTCGCGCTGCACTGCGTGCGAGATCGACAAGGTGCCTCGAAAGTGGGAACAGCCGTCTGACCACACGCCGGTGGTCGCAACACTGGCACCATGAAAAAAGCCCGGTTCCGAGACCGGGCTTTTTCATTTCATGCCAGCGTTCAATGGCCTGCCTTGAGTCGCCTGCTTTCGGTCACCTGCTTTCGATTACCTGCTTCAACCGCAGCAGATCCGCCTTCACCAGCGCAATGTCCTGCTGCAGCCTGAACTCCGTCATCGCCGGTGGCTGGAACAAGGTGAACAGCACTTCGCTGCCCTCCTCGTTCGGCACCACGCGCATCGGCATATAGACCTGCATGTCGGGTGCGATCGTCACCACATGGTCGAGCACGCCGGCCGAGGTCGGCCCCAGGAACTTCAGCCCGACCTCGCCCTCGCCGGTATCGACCAGCCAGCCGTCGCCGTCTTTCCGCACCGACTTGCAGAATCCTCCGGCCCATTGCGGCATGTTGCCCGCATCAGCCACATACGCGGCAATGTCTGCCGGCTTGCCGGCGATCGAGATCGACAGGGTGACGGACGGGTTCATGCAGCTTAGGACGCCAGCGCCTCGCGAATCTGCGCCAGCGATGAAGGATCTTCGATCGTGGTCAAATCGCCGGGGTCGCGGCCTTCGCAGATCGCCTGTATCGATCGGCGCAGCAACTTGCCCGAGCGCGTCTTCGGCAGCAGGTTCACGCAAAGCACCCGCGCCGGGCGCGCGACCGCGCCAAGCTGGTGATCCACCACACCAAAGATTTCCTTCTCGAGCTGCTTCTTCGCCTCGGGCGTGGCAACCTTGTCCGCATGCTTCGGAATCACGAACGCCATCGCCACCTGCCCCTTCACCTTGTCCTCGACGCCGACCACGGCGACTTCGGACACATTGTCGTGGCTGGAGATGCTTTCCTCGATCTCGCGCGTGCCAAGGCGGTGGCCGGCGACGTTGATCACGTCGTCGGTGCGGCCGAGGATGAAGTAGTAGCCATCCTCGTCGCGTATGCCCCAGTCGAAGGTCGAGTACACCTGCTCGGTGCTGAAATTCGACCAGTACGATTTGATGAAGCGCTCATCGTTGCCCCACACAGTCTGCAGGCAGCCCGGCGGCAGCGGGCCTTCGACCACCACCACGCCCTTCTCGTTCGCGCCGCACAGCGCGCCGGTCGCTTCGTTGAGGATCTTCACGCGATAGCCCGGCATCGGCACGCCGGGGCTGCCGAGGCGCGTCGGCTTGTCCTCGACGCCTTTCGCGATCGACAGGATGGGCCAGCCGGTCTCGGTCTGCCAGTAGTTGTCGATGATGGGCACGCCGAGCGCGTCGGCCACCCAGGCTGACGTGTTCTCGTCCAGCGGCTCGCCGGCGAGGTACAGCGCCTTCAGCGACGACAGGTCGTGCTTCTTCATCAGTTCCGGCGGCTGCTTCTTCAGCACGCGCACCGCGGTCGGCGCGGAGAACATGCGCGTGACCTTGTGCTTCTCGACGATCTGCCACCAGATCGCCGCGTCCGGGCGCAGCGGCGTGCCCTCGTACATGATGGTCGCCATGCCGGCAATCAGCGGCCCGTACACGATGTAAGAATGGCCGACCACCCAGCCGATGTCGGAGGTGGAGAAATAGACTTCGCCGGGAACGCCGCAGTACACATGCTGCATCGACATCGCCAGCGCGACCGCGTAACCGCCAACGTCGCGCTGCACGCCCTTGGGCTTGCCGGTGGTACCGGAGGTGTACAAGATGTACGAGGTGTCGTCCGACTTCAGCCAGGTGACCGGCACCTGCGCATCAATGTGCTGCTCGCGCAGCGCTGCATAATCGACGTCACGGCCGGCGACGATGTTCATGTCGGCCAGATGGCGGTTCACCATCAGCACGTGCTGCGGCTTGTGCGACGACAGTTCGATCGCCTCGTCGAGCAGCGGCTTGTACGGAATCGGCTTGCCGCCGCGCGAGCCGGCGTCGGCCGACACGATCAGCTTCGGCTGCGCATCTTCGATGCGGGTCGCAAGGCTGTTGGCCGCAAAGCCGCCGAACACCACCGAGTGGATCGCGCCTATGCGCGCGCAGGCGAGCATTGCGAAGGTCGCCTCAGCGATCATCGGCATGTAGATGATCACGCGGTCGCCCTTGGCAACGCCGAGCGACTGCATGATCGCCGCGGTGCGCTCGACCTCGCGCTGCAGCTCCCTGAAGCTCCAGACCTTCTCGACCGGCGCGCCGTCCGGCGTCTCGGTCGTGATCGCGATCAGCGCCGGCTTGTCGCCCTGTTTCTGCGCCCAGCGATCGACCGCGTTGTGGCACAGGTTGGTCTCGCCGCCGACGAACCATTTCGCGAACGGCGGGCGCGAGTAGTCGCACACCTTCTCGAATGGCTTGTGCCAGTCGATGCGTTTGGCCTCATCGGACCAGAACGCATCGGGATGATCGATCGACTTTCGGTAGAACTCTTCGTGGTTCATCTTCCCCCCTCCATGTCTCTCTATGTCTTTGTTTGAAAAGCTTGAAAACTTTCAGGACTGACGCCTGCGCTTAAAAGGCATCACCCGGCACCCGCACCCAGCCCTCCATCAGCACGCGCGCGCTGCGGCTCATGATGGCCTTCTTCACGCTCCACTCGCCATTCACCTGCGCCGCCTCCGCGCCGACGCGCAGCGTGCCGGACGGATGGCCGAAGCGTACCGCAGTGCGCTCGCCGCCGCCGGCAGCGAGGTTGACCAGCGTGCCCGGGATCGCAGCGGCGGTGCCGATGGCGACTGCCGCGGTGCCCATCATTGCGTGGTGCAGCTTGCCCATCGACAGTGCGCGCACCAGCAGGTCGACGTCGCCGGCCTTCACTTGCTTGCCGCTCGATGATACGTAGTCTTTCGGCGGCGCGACGAACGCAACCTTGGGCGTGTGCTGGCGCTTCGCGGCCTCGCCGATCTCCTTGATCAGGCCCATGCGTACTGCGCCATAGGCGCGGATGGTCTCGAACATCGCGAGCGCCTTCGCGTCGCCATTGATCGCTTCCTGCAGCTCGGTGCCGGTGTAGCCAATCGCTTCGGCATTGATGAAGATGGTCGGGATGCCCGCGTTGATCATCGTCGCCTTCAGCGTGCCGACGCCCGGCACCTCGAGGTCGTCGACGAGGTTCCCGGTCGGGAACATCGAACCGCCCGCGCCCTCTTCTTCTGCGGCCGGATCCATGAACTCGAGCTGCACTTCGGCCGCCGGGAAGGTCACGCCGTCGAGCTCGAAGTCACCGGTCTCCTGGACTTCGCCATTCGTCATCGGCACATGCGCGATGATGGTCTTGCTGATGTTGGCCTGCCAGATGCGGATGGTCGCGATGCCGTCTTTCGGCACGCGATCGGCATCGACCAGCCCGTTGCTGATCGCGAACGGGCCGACGGCTGCGGACAGGTTGCCGCAGTTGCCGCTCCAGTCGACGAAGGCCTTGTCGATCGACACCTGACCGAACAGGTAATCGACATCATGCTCGGGCTGGCTGCTCTTCGAGACGATCACGGTCTTGCTGGTGCTCGAGGTCGCGCCGCCCATGCCGTCGATCTGCTTGCCGTAGGGGTCGGGGCTGCCGATGACGCGCATCAGCAGCGCATCGCGCGCTGCGCCGGGCTTCTGTGCCGCTTCCGGCAGGTCCTGCAGGCGGAAGAACACGCCCTTGCTGGTGCCGCCGCGGATGTAGGTGGCGGGGACTTTGATCTGGGGTTTGAATGCCATGCTTGTTCCGTTGAAATACGTTCGTTCGACAAGAACACCGGAGCCCGGTCAGGCCGGGCTCCAAGTGTCATGCTTTTAGCTTTCAGGGGGCTTACGCCGCCTTTTGCGAAGACTCAAGGAAGTCCTGCGCAAAGCGCTGCAGCACGCCGCCGGCCTCGTAGATCGACACCTCTTCATCGCTGTCGAGGCGGCAGGTCACGGCCACTTCGACCTTTTCGCCATTCTTGCGATGGATGACCAGCGTCAGGTCGGCGCGCGGCTTGCGGTTGCCGATCACGTCATAGGTCTCGGTGCCGTCGAGCGCCAGCGTCTTGCGGTTGGTGCCCGGCTTGAACTGCAGTGGCAGCACGCCCATGCCGATCAGGTTGGTGCGGTGGATGCGCTCGAAGCCTTCGGCGACGATCGCTTCCACGCCTGCGAGGCGCACGCCCTTGGCCGCCCAGTCACGCGACGAACCCTGGCCGTAATCGGCACCGGCGACGATGATCAGCGGCTGCTTGCGGTTCATGTAGGTCTCGATCGCTTCCCACATGCGCATCACCTTGCCCTCCGGCTCGACGCGCGCCAGCGAACCCTTCTTGACCTGGCCGTCGACGACGGCCATCTCGTTCATCAGCGTCGGGTTGGCGAAAGTCGCGCGCTGCGCGGTCAGGTGATCGCCTCGGTGGGTCGCGTACGAGTTGAAGTCCTCTTCCGGCAGGCCCATCTTGTGCAGGTATTCACCGGCCGCCGAGTTCATCAGGATCGCGTTCGATGGCGACAGGTGATCGGTGGTGATGTTATCCGGCAGCAGTGCCAGCGGACGCATGCCGCGCAAACTACGCTCGCCTGCCAAGGCGCCTTCCCAGTACGGAGGACGGCGGATGTAGGTCGATTGCGGGCGCCAGTCATACAGCGGCGCAACTTGCGTGCCGCTGTCAGTGCGGATCGCGAACATCGGCTCGTAGACCTTGCGGAAGTGCTCCGGCTTGACCGCCGACTTCATGATCGCGTCGATCTCTTCGTCGGTCGGCCAGATATCCTTCAGGCGGATTTCCTTGCCGTCGACGACGGTCAGCACGTCTTTCTCGATGTCGAAGCGGATGGTGCCGGCGATGGCGTAGGCGACGACCAGCGGCGGCGACGCGAGGAAAGCCTGCTTCGCATACGGATGGATGCGGCCGTCGAAGTTTCGGTTGCCCGACAGCACGGCAGTCGCATACAGGTCGCGGTCGATGATCTCCTGCTGTATCTTCGGATCGAGCGCGCCCGACATGCCGTTGCACGAGGTGCAGGCATAAGCGACGACGCCAAAGCCGAGCTTCTCGAGCTCAGGCAGCAGCCCGCCCTCTTCGAGGTACATCGTGACGGCCTTCGATCCCGGCGCCAGCGAGGACTTGACCCAGGGCTTGCGCACGAGGCCGAACTTGTTCGCATTGCGCGCCAGCAGGCCGGCGGCGATCACGTTGCGCGGGTTCGAGGTGTTCGTGCAGCTGGTGATCGCGGCGATGATGACCGCGCCATCCGGCATCTGGCCCGGCACTTCTTCCCATTGGCCGGCGATGCCTTTCGCGGCGAGCTCGCTGGTGGCGACGCGCGCATGCGGGTTCGACGGGCCGGCCATGTTGCGCACGACCGTCGACAGGTCGAACTTCAGCACGCGCTCGTACTCGGCGTGAGCGAGGCTGTCAGACCACAGGCCGGCGACCTTCGCATAGGTCTCGACCAGCTTCACCTGCTCGTCGCTGCGGCCGGTCAGCTTCAGGTAGCTGATGGTCTGCTCGTCGATGGAAAACATCGCGGCAGTTGCGCCGTATTCCGGCGCCATGTTGGAGATGGTGGCGCGGTCGCCCAGTGTCAGCGCGCGCGCGCCTTCGCCGTAGAACTCGAGGTAGGCGCCAACGACCTTGGCCTTGCGCAGGAACTCGGTCAGCGCGAGCACGATGTCGGTCGCGGTGATGCCCGGCTGCGGCTTGCCGGTCAGCTCGACGCCGACGATGTCCGGCAGGCGCATCCACGATGCGCGGCCCAGCATCACGTTCTCGGCTTCCAGGCCGCCGACGCCGATCGCGATCACGCCGAGCGCGTCGACGTGCGGCGTGTGGCTGTCGGTGCCGACGCAGGTATCCGGATACGCGACGCCCTGGTCGTTATGGATCACCGGCGACATCCGCTCCAGGTTGATCTGGTGCATGATGCCATTGCCCGGCGGGATCACGTCGACGTTCTTGAACGCGTGCTTGGTCCAGTCGATGAAATGGAAACGGTCTTCGTTGCGGCGATCTTCGATCGCGCGGTTTTTCTCGAATGCCTGCGGATCGAAGCCGCCGCATTCGACGGCCAGCGAATGGTCGACGATCAGCTGCACCGGCACCACCGGATTCACCTTGGCCGGGTCACCGCCCTGGTCCGCGATCGCATCGCGCAGGCCGGCAAGATCCACCAGCGCGGTCTGGCCGAGGATGTCGTGGCAGACCACGCGTGCCGGAAACCACGGGAAGTCGAGGTCGCGCTTGCGCTCGATCAACTGCTTCAGCGAGGCGGTCAGCGTGGACGGGTCGCAGCGGCGCACGAGGTTCTCGGCGAGCACGCGCGAGGTGTACGGCAGCTTGTCCCAGGCGCCGGGCTGGATCGCGTCGACGGCTTCGCGCGCGTCGAAGTATTCAAGGCTGGTGCCGGGGAGAGGTTTGCGGTGGGCGGTGTTCATGGCTTGGTGGTGTGAGGTTCTGTCAGTGGCTTGTTGAAAGACACGGCAGTGGGAACGGAAGACGGTGGGTCCCAGCTTACGCTGGGACGACAATTTTGGGGCCGACGGGCTTTTGAACCGTCATCCCAGCGCAAGCTGGGATCCACGACGCTTCGCAAATCGCCGGCCCCAGCTTCATTACTTGCGCTTCGAAATCGGCACGAATTTGAGATCTTCCGGGCCGACGTAGTTCGCGCTCGGACGGATGATCTTGTTGTCGATGCGCTGCTCGATGATGTGCGCCGACCAGCCGGAGGTACGCGAGATCACGAACAGCGGCGTGAACATCGCGGTCGGCACGCCCATCATGTGGTACGAGACGGCCGAGAACCAGTCGAGGTTCGGGAACATCTTCTTCACTTCCCACATCACGCTCTCGAGACGCTCGGCGATGTCATACATCTTGGTCGAGCCGGCATCTTTCGACAGCTTGTGCGCGACGCCCTTGATCACCTTGTTGCGCGGATCGGAGATCGTGTAGACCGGGTGGCCGAAGCCGATGATCACTTCCTTGTTCTCGACGCGCTTGCGGATGTCGGCCTCGGCCTCGTCCGGATTGTCGTAACGCTTCTGGATCTCGAACGCGACTTCGTTCGCGCCGCCGTGCTTCGGGCCGCGCAGCGCGCCGATCGCGCCGGTGATGGCCGAGTACATGTCCGAGCCCGTGCCGGCGATCACGCGACCGGTGAAGGTCGATGCATTGAACTCGTGCTCCGCATACAGGATCAGCGAGGTGTGCATCGCGCGCACCCACAGTTCCGGCGGCGCTTCGCCGTGCAGCAGGTGCAGGAAGTGGCCGCCGATCGAGTCGTCGTCCGTCTCGACCTCGATGCGCTTGCCATTGTGGCTGTAGTGGTACCAGTACAGCAGTATCGAGCCCAGCGATGCCATCAGGCGGTCGGCAATGTCACGCGCGCCCGGGGTGTTGTGGTCATCCTTCTCCGGCAGCACGCAGCCCAGCACCGAGACGCCGGTGCGCATCACGTCCATCGGGTGGGCGCCGGCCGGCAGCGCTTCCAGCGCGCTCTTGACCGCCTGCGGCAGGCCGCGCAGCGACTTCAGCTTGGCCTTGTAGCCAGCCAGTTCGGCCACGGTGGGCAGTTTGCCGTGCACCAGCAGGTGGGCGATTTCTTCGAATTCGCAGGTGGTGGCCACGTCGAGGATGACGTAGCCACGGTAGGCCAGGTCATTGCCAGTGCGGCCCACGGTACACAGGGCGGTGTTGCCGGCGGCGGTGCCCGACAGGGCAACGGACTTCTTGGGCTTGAAACCGGGTGTGGTGGTGTTCTCGGGTGTAGCACTCATGGTTGTGATTCCTGATTCGGTAGGTTGGTGCAGCAGGTCAATCGATCACTTCTTGGCGGCGAACAGCGCGTCG
>JACCDI011178301.1_pt1 | contig 22007 bp, 26 predicted proteins | sample 7442791 | NCBI WGS metagenome assembly JACCDI01 (sample SAMN15323434, study PRJNA562643) | freshwater metagenome | isolation source: river surface water | place: USA:Blue River Watershed | collected 2017-08-15
CTTGCACTATCAACAGCATCTAGAAGAGGACAGGTTACGCTCCCCTTCTTTAAAAGTTACATGGCAGGGGGACCAAATAGCATGAGAGGATGGCCTTTGAGAAAACTAGGAATTGGCTCAAACATTTTCTATGATACGGTTGCAGCAGGAACCTTCAATGATAAATACGCCGACATGCAATTAGAAGGTAACATAGAATACAGATTCAACTTATTTCAATTCTATGGTTTCTGGATGCGAGGAGCCGTGTTTACAGACATTGGAAACATATGGTTCAGGAATGACTTAGATGGCACTTTAAAAAATGCAGGATTCAAGTTCAATAGATTAGGTCGTGATTTAGCAATTGCCAGTGGCTTTGGCGCAAGGGTCGACTTCAATTATTTCCTTTTAAGATTTGATCTAGGCTTTCCCATAAAGGATCCAAGATATGGACCTGAAAATATTGGCAACAGCAATATTGAACGCTTCTTTACACCTAATTCAGGTGGATGGTTTGTGAACAATCACTGGTCGAAGCCAGTATTTCAGTTTGCAATTGGTTATCCCTTCTAATTATCTTTCTTAAAAAGTAATTGATCAAATTTTTCTACCATCGCATAGGTAGCAGGACAATACTCAATATTCTGCTTATGAACATGGATGTAGTCCACCATTTTCTTTTTCGTCAAATGAGGAAATCCACTGCAATCAGCAGGCCTGATTTCATAAATCTTACACATGTTGGTCTTAAGATCTAAAAACTGACAAGGATTAATTTTATTGGTCCAATCATCATTATTGTCCTTTACTAACCATTGATCCCTGAACTCCTTTGGTGTTTGTCCGAAATGTGGCGCAATACGCTTAATATCTTCATTAGTAAATGTAGGTGTCATTACTTTACAACAGTTTGCACACGACAAACAACTTACCTCTTTCCACACCTCTGGTTCGATTTTTTCTGCAAGCTGATCTAAATGCCTTGGTGGCTTCTTTTCTATTTTAGTCAGGACTAACTTGAGTCTCCTTTTGTTTATCTCTACTTTCTTCTTAAAACTTTTCAGGTTGATCTGCTCCATTATATTCAATAAATAACTTGAATAATCACTAATTTGAGGTGCTAATTTAGTGGAATATATCATTCATCACTGTTTAGCTGGAAAATAAACATTCATGTGGGACTCATTTAAGAAAGGTTTTCTCATTCATCTACAACTAGAAAAATCACTATCCCCCAACACCATTGAGGCGTATGCCCTTGACTTAGATAAACTGATTCAATTTCTTTCAGTCAAATCATTAGCAATTGGACCAGATGAAATTAGTTTGCAACTATTGCAGGACTATATCAAATGGATTACTGAGTTAGGCATGAGTGAAAGATCTCAGGCTAGAATCATTTCGGGAATTAAATCCTTTTATAAATATTGCCTTCAGGAACAGATTACGCAAAAAGATCCCACTGAGTTACTATCAGCACCCAAACTGAAAAAAACCTTACCCGACACCTTGACCTTTGAGGAAATTGAACAATTAATTGCTCAAATAGACCTCAGTAAACCCGAGGGCACAAGAAACAAAGCAATGCTTGAAACACTGTACAGTTGCGGATTACGTGTTTCAGAACTCATCAACATAAGAAGATCGCATTTGTATTTAGATATCGGATTCATAAGGGTTATAGGTAAAGGAGATAAAGAACGTTTGATTCCCATTGGAACAGCCGCCATTAAATACCTGCAAATTTATTTGCAAGAAATAAGGTCAAAAATGCCTGATCAAAAGGGAAAAGAAGACATAGTATTTTTAAACAGAAGAGGAGGCCAACTTTCTAGAGTAATGGTTTTTTACATCATTAAAGACTTGGCTGTTAAAGCAGAAATCAAAAAGACCATCTCACCGCACACTTTTCGTCATTCATTTGCCACGCATTTGGTAGAAGGAGGCGCTGATTTGAGAGCGGTTCAAGAAATGTTAGGACATGAAAGTATCACTACAACAGAAATCTACACCCATCTTGATAGAAATTTTTTAAGAGATACCCTAAACAGATTCCATCCAGGATTCAAAAACAAATAACTTCGCATTTCGAAATAAGTATTTATGAATACATCTACATTGAGTCTTTTGAGGAAAGTCGGTATAGCTGAAGGCGTATCATTTTTGATTCTACTGCTCATTGCAATGCCTTTAAAGTATATGATGGGTATGCCTTTGGCAGTAAAGTACATAGGCTCAGCACATGGTGCTCTATTTGTGCTTTATGTTGGGCTTGCTTATTATGCCAAAGAAGTTTACCAATGGCCCTTTAAAAAATTTCTAATGGCTTTTATGGCCGCATGGCTTCCACTGGGAACACTTTTCTTTGATGCAAGGCTAAAAAAAGATGCCGAGTTATTATCACGCAAACAGTAATTAAACCAAATACAGACAACAAAACTTACCAAAATGAAAAAACTAATTTTAGGTTTAGCAACATTAGCCTTCTTCAACATTGCACAAGCGCAAGGGCTAAGAACCCCTTCTGCCTCCACCGCACAAACTGTGAAACAAGAGTTTGGATTGGGTAGTGTTGAGCTATCTTATTCAAGACCCAATACCAAAGGCAGAACCATCTTTGGCGATTTAGTCCCTTACGGAGCTGTATGGCGTACTGGAGCCAATAGTGCCACAACCTTGACTTTTTCTGATGAAGTAATGATTGGCGGGAAGAAAATTCCTGCTGGAAAATATGGCTTGTTGAGCATTCCTGGTGCTGCTGAATGGACCATCATCATCACCAAGCAATTGGATGTAACTTCCCCTTCTGCCTACAAACAAGATATGGATGTTGTAAGGGTTACCACTCCTGTTGTGGCAATGCCTTATGCCATTGAATCATTTATGATCTTTTTTGAAAAAGTAAGCAGCAATTCACTCGAATTGATGATTATCTGGGAAAAAACTGCTGTAAGTCTTCCTATCAAGGTAGACATTGATACCAAAATCATGTCACAGATTGATAATTTGATGAATGCTGACAACCGCCCTTATTTCAATGCTGCCATGTATTACATGGATAACAATAAAGATTTGAATAAGGCTGCAGAGTGGTTGGATAAGGCAACAGCACAATCACCAACCGCTTATTGGGTATGGTACCAAAAAGCAAGATGCCTTGCAATGCTTGGTAAAAAAGCAGAAGCCATGACAGCATCTAAGAAATCTTTGGAACTCGCAGTAGCAGGTAAGAACCCAGACTACGTTACATTGAACGAAAAACTTCAAGCCAGTTTAAAATAATTCAACCAAGTTTCGCATAATAAAAACGCTCATCTTCAACAGGTGAGCGTTTTTATTTTACAACATAACTAACCCAATGGTTGTCTAACTGAAAACAGTTGATTTCTAGTGCTATTCCATGTTGCTTCTCAAAAATTACCTGGACAATCCCATCCTCTAACGAGTTTTTGGCTATGCAGATATCTTTTGCAAAATCAACACTTCCAATCCCCCACCATTTGTAAACAGCTTCCTTGATAGTCCAGTATTTTGTCAAAAACAAAATCTTTTCCTCTTCTGTTTTCACTGCCAAATCTGCTAGCTCCACATCATTTAAAAATTTATGCTGAATTTTTAATACTCGTGGATGGATCTTTTCAGCATCAATACCCACTGCTTTATCAATACTTGTTATTGCAGCAGCAAGATCGTTTGTATGCGAAAGATTAAACTGAATGGGATTGCCCTGAATGAATGGCTTACCCGCTTCATTGTTTTCCACCGCGTTAAAGGGGAAGCCTTCCTGCAGGGTTTCAAGCAAATACCTTGTTGCCAATTGCTGTAGCTGCCTTCCAGCATGGGCAGTATTTGATTGAAATGAAATTCGATCAGCAAAAAAACTCATTTGCTCCTCTATTTTCCAAACCCCCAATTTAAAATCGGGCTCATTTTTTAACAACAACAATGCCATGATGTAAAGTTAAGGGAATGCCGTTAGCAGCTTCTTGTTCAAAGTTTGTTGAAAAAAAATATTTCAGAACTTAAAGGGTATAACGAATTTAGGGGCTGAAAATTGAAGTGATGATTTTATCGGATAAACGTATAAAGGAAGAAATGGAGAAAGGAAGTATTAAGATCACTCCATTCGACAAAACATGCTTGGGAAGTAATTCTTATGATGTTCATTTGGGTAAATGCCTTGCTACATACAAGAACCATATTCTGGATGCTAAGGAACACAACCAAATAGAGTATTTTGACATTCCTGATGAAGGATTCGTTTTGTACCCTCATATCTTTTATCTGGGTGTAACGCTAGAGTATACAGAAACACATGAACATGTACCTTTTTTAGAAGGTAAATCATCAACTGGAAGATTAGGCATTGACATACATGCAACAGCTGGTAAAGGGGATGTTGGTTTTTGTGGTAACTGGACCTTAGAAATATCCGTTAAGCAGCCAGTTAGGGTTTATCATGGTATGCCCATTGGTCAACTTATCTATTTCCCTGTAGAAGGCGAAATAGAAGTGAAATACAACCAAAAATCAAATGCCAAGTACAGTGGACAGCCAGATCGCCCTATTGAAAGCATGATGTGGAAAAACAAATTCTAACCGAAGCTTCTAGAATACATCACCAAGACATTTCCTATAGAAGTATCCTGGTGGTTATCCGCTATCCTGTGCTCTTGTCTTTTCTCGGGATTTTATCCATGGCCATCTTTCATTTCCCGCTGTTTTTCAATAAAAAAATAGGGTTCTATAAATTAATGGGGACCGGCAAAAATGGAAGTTTTGATATTTGGCCAGATTTCCGACAGTGGTCGGTAATGTTGTTCTACAACAAATCGCTCTTCAATGATGTATCAGGCAAATCAATCGCAAAAAAATTATTGGGAACCTTTATCAATACATGGCTTAAGCTCTCCCAAGCTAAAGTCCGTTTTATACATCTAGAACCCTATGCTGGTCATGGTAGTTGGGACAACCAATCTTTCATCAGCCAAAGAAAATCAAGTGAGGAGCCTGTTGGAAGGATAGCAGTGCTCACAAGAGCAACCATTAGGCTTACTAGGCTAATCGCTTTTTGGAAGGCCGTACCCTCCACCTCTTTTCAACTTGATCAACATCCTGGATTTGTATTTTCCATAGGTGTTGGAGAGATTCCCCTAATTAAACAGGCTACGTTCAGCATTTGGGAATCTGAGGCAGATATGAAGTCGTATGCCTATAAAATGAGGGCACATCAGGAGGTTATCAAGAGGACCAGAGATGAAAACTGGTATGCTGAGGAAATGTTTTTGAGATTTCGTCTACTAGACGATGTTTGTTAAACCATTAACCTGTCCAACATGAAAATACTTCTCACTGGTTCAAATGGCATGCTAGGTTCAAGCTTAGCAGAGAGATTATCTCAATCAGCACACCAAGTTTGGGCAACTGGAAAAGGAGAATGCCGGTTAGCATCCCATTTGTTCCATGCTAATTTTCATTATCAAAGTCTGGATATTACCCAAAAAGAAGAAGTTGATGATTTGATTAATTCGATCAAGCCTGACACAATAATTCACGCAGCTGCTTTAACACAAGTAGATGATTGTGAACATAATAAAAGACTTTGCTATAGTGTTAATGTAGATGGAACTCGCCATTTATTAGCGTCGGCAGAAGACATCAATTCTCGATTTTGTCTTGTTTCCACGGACTTTGTATTTAGTGGCGTAGATGGCCCTTATGCTGAAACTGACCCTACAGGTGCAGTGAATTATTACGGTCAAACCAAAGAATTGGCTGAACAATTGGTGATTGCAAGCCGACTAAATTGGAGTATCGCAAGAACGATTTTGCTCTATGGAAAAGCAGACCCAAGCAAACGGTCGAATTTCATCTATTGGGTAAAGCAGAATTTGGAATCAGGAAAACAGATCAGGGTTGTAAATGATCAAATAAGAACCCCAACCTATATACCAGACTTGGTCAATGGGATAAGACTCATTACAGAAAAAGGAGCCAGTGGTATTTTTCACCTTTCCGGGAAGGACATACTTACCCCCTATCAAATGGCAGTTTTGGTTGCAAAACACTTGAATCTCAATGAAACACTCATTGAACCAGTTGATGCCTCCACCTTCACCCAGTCGGGTAAAAGACCCCTAAAAACTGGGTTTATTATAGATAGAGCAATTAAAGAGTTAGGATATGAACCCACTGCTTTTGAAAAAGCATTATCCTTGATTTTCTAATCAGTTGTAAATCACCGCATTTAGAATGTGGATAAGAGTTCTCAAATCATGATCGTAATTACTCTTCATATTATTTTAAATTGTTAAATTTGCGACCGCCGGCCTATGGAATTCCGCAACGAAAGTTTGCTCATTTTTAACCAGACCAACAACCCCCCATGCCCAAAAAAGTAACAAAAATTGGTGTAATGACCTCGGGAGGAGATGCCCCAGGCATGAATGCCTGTATCAGAGCAGTTGTGAGAACAGGTATCTTTCATAATCTAGAGGTTTATGGCATCACAAGAGGATATTCTGGACTAATTGATAATGATATCCAAAAGATGGACTCAAGAAGTGTTGCTAATATCATCCAAAGAGGTGGTACTATCTTGAAGACAGCCAGATGCAAAGAATTTCTCACTCCTGAAGGCAGAAAGAAAGCTTACAACAATCTTAAAAAACATGGCATCAACGGATTGGTGGTTATAGGAGGAGATGGATCATTTAAAGGAGCACAGATTTTCTCAAATGAATTTGATATTCCTTGTATAGGTATCCCCGGTACAATTGATAAGGACATTGCTGGCACTGATTTCACCATTGGATTTGATACAGCTGTTAATACAGCAATTGAAGCCATTGACAAGATCAGAGATACAGCTGATGCACATGATAGGTTATTTATTGTTGAAGTGATGGGTAGAGATGCAGGTTATATTGCCCTTCACAGCGGTATTGGTACTGGCGCAGAACATATTTTAATTCCAGAAAGAAAGACAGATGTGGAAGCAGTTCTTGCATCACTTCAAGAAAAAGAAAAGAGAAAAAAACTAGTCAATATTGTTGTGGTTGCCGAAGGAGATGATTTTGGCGGAGGTACCGATTTGGCTACCCTTATTAAAGAGAGAATTCCGAATTTTGATATTCGTGTTGCTATTTTAGGACATATTCAACGCGGAGGCTCTCCTAGCAGCATGGATAGATTGATAGCGAGTAGAATGGGTTATTCAGCTGTAGAGTGTTTGATTGAAGGTAGACATAACCAAATGGTGGGAATCATGAACAATAAAATGCATTACACGCCACTTGATAAAGCAGTTAAAGCAAAACAAAAAATAAGTGACGAGTGGCTTAAAATTGTAAAAATACTAGCCAGTTAGACCTTTACTTAGCAGAATTATTTCTGCTATTTTTATTTCTTAACCCCCAACTTTGACAAATGAGCAACAAAATAGATAAATACCTTCATCAGCAAATGGACAACAGTGCTGGGCATTTGCATGCTGTACACAGAACTAAAATTGTAGCAACAGTAGGACCTGCATGTGATAGCTATGAAAAGCTACTTGAGCTAGTAAAAGCAGGCGTAAATGTATTCAGATTGAACTTTTCACATGGTTCACATGAAGACAAGAAAAAAATAATAGACCACATCAGAAAAATCAATTCAACAGAACCCTATAACATTGCTATTCTGGGTGACTTACAAGGCCCGAAATTGAGGGTTGGTGAAATTGAAAATAATTCACTTCTTGTAAAAGAAGGAGATATCTTAACCCTAACCAATGAAAAAGTTATTGGTACAATTGAAAAAATTTATGTCTCCTACCCTAATTTGGCAGGCGATGTACTAGTGGGTAATACCATTATGATTGATGATGGTAAGATTGAAGTTGTTGTGCATGAAATCATGCCCAATAATGATGTAAAGGTGAGGGTTAAATTGGGTGGTATCATTTCATCAAAAAAAGGACTCAACCTTCCTGATACAAAAATTTCTCTGCCAGCCCTTACTGAAAAAGATTTGCAGGATCTTGATTTTATCATGAAGGAAAAACTTGATTGGGTTGCATTATCCTTTGTAAGAAGAGTTGCTGACATCATAGGTATCAAACAAATCTTACAAGACAACAAGAGTACTTCTAAAGTCATTGCAAAAATTGAAATGCCTGAAGCATTAGAAAACCTACAAGATATTATTGCTGCCTCGCATGGTGTAATGGTAGCTAGAGGTGATTTGGGAGTAGAAGTACCAATTGAAAGAGTACCCTTGATTCAGCGTCAAATCATTAGAGAGTGCATGAAAAGAGGCAAGCCGGTAATTGTTGCTACCCAAATGATGGAGAGCATGATCGACAAGGTGAAGCCAAACAGAAGCGAAAGCACAGACGTTGCTAACGCAGTATTAGAAGGTGCAGATGCTGTTATGCTCAGTGGAGAGACTGCTACTGGAAACCACCCTGCTTTGGTTGTTGAAACCATGCGCAAGATCATTATGGAAGCAGAAAGAACTGAATACCGTTATAACAGAGACGAGGATATTAAACCACTTCCGGAATCTGCAACTTATATAAGCGACGCTGTTTGTCTAACAGCATGCCGACTAGCAGATAGCACCAATGCTGATGCATTGATCGGAATGACACAAACAGGTTACACTGGCTTTGTTCTTAGCAGCTACCGTCCTAAATCCAATTTATTTGTCTTCACAAAAGAAAGAAGTCTTGTCAACCAACTCAGCCTTAGCTGGGGTGTAAGAGCCTTCTTCTATGATGAAGAAGTTGGATATGATCAAATCATTGCTGATCAAATCAAAATCTTAAAAGAAAGAGGATTTATCAAGCAGGGACAAGTTGTTGTGAATACAGGTAGCACACCAGTAGAACTTCATCTGCCAACCAATACCATCAAGGTTACTGTCGTTGAATGATCAACCACCAAGGATTAACCATATACACTGACGGATCTTCCAGAGGCAACCCTGGCAGAGGTGGATATGGCGCAATTCTGATGTGGAAAGGAGAAGCAAAGGAAATTGCTCAAGGCTATAAATACACCACCAATAACAGGATGGAATTGATGTCAGTTATTGCTGCGCTTTCTTCCTTAAAAAGAACAGGCCTCAATATCGAAATTTATTCTGACAGTAAATATGTTGTTCAAGCAGTCATGGAAAAATGGCTTGACAAATGGATTGCAACTGATTTCAAGGGAGGTAAAAAGAACAGTGATCTTTGGAAGCAATACCATGCTTTAGCCAAGAACCATCAAATTAAATTTATTTGGGTAAAGGGACATGCCAGCAACCCTTATAACCAGAGGTGCGATGAACTAGCCACTTCAGCTGCAGATGGTGCGAACCTTATAGATGATATAGGATTTACGCCTTAGCTTTTACTAGTTTTCCAATCAATAAATGATAGGTTCCAAACAAGAACAAACTAAATACTGCTGTTGCAATTAAACTATTGTTGTAGAAAGGAATTCCATCAATATAGGTTTGCATTAAACCACTCAAGGTCATACCTCTTTGGTATCCACCATTACCTGCCCATGTAATGAAATTAGATACAATAAAGAATGCAGTAGGCGCTGCAACAACACCTTTAGCAATTGATGAAATTTTTGAAGGCTGGATATAGAAACCAAAAATTGTTAAAGAGCCAAACAATAAATAATTGATCCACATACCATCATAAAATCCTTTGATCTCAAATAACCCATTGATGTATAAAATCTCATAAATAACATCTGATATCAAAAGAGAAAGTAAAGGAAGTATAAATGAGAGTTTTTTATCTGCTATTACAGCACCACCAAAAATAGCCATAGCAAATTGTGGCGCAAAGCCCCATGGGCGTCCGGGTATCGCTCTATACAATGCTGCAAGTAAAACCAACATCAGAAAGGATAGCAAAGTATATTTATTCAATTTCATATCGAGAATTTGGACAAAAATAGGCATTTATAACAGTTCTAAACATGATTCCATTAGAACAGTTTTCCTCATGATGTGCATAGCTTAGTTTAAACAGGAACAGACGCAATATAGACTTCGGTATCTGACTTCGCTTTGATTGCAATTGGCTCCAAAGGATCGATGAAAAATGAATGAAGTCCATTTGCCACCATCTCATTATATCCTTTCCATTCCGCTTCTCCCCTTATTTGAAGCGCTATTGTAGGTCCACCTAATTGCAACTGCAATTCCTCTCCTTTTTCAAGATTAATTCTTTGGATGAGAAAATCTGAAGTAGCACATGGATACTGCTGAGATTGCTTGTTTAATGAAGTAGGTATTATTTGGGGATTTGTTACAACAAAACTGGTATTTGACAACAATTCAGGAATATCTATGTGTTTGTTTGTAAGACCGGCCCTCAACACATTATCAGAGTTAGCCATGAGTTCTACATTTTGCCCCTCTAAATAAGCATGCAATAGCCCAGCCCCCTGAAAAATTCCTTCTCCTGGTTGCAAATGGAGAATATTCATCAAATAGATGGAAAAAATTCCTTTATCAAATTGACCATCCGCACATAAATTCAACATCGCTCTAGCGGCCCAAAAATCTGGATTATCTTTCTCTAGTTGGTTGGTTTTGTATAAGGGAATAATTTTTTCAGCATGCCCACTTAAGATCTCGTTCACCTTTTCTTGGGGAAGAGTGAGCAAGTTTTCATACAAAGCCTTGATACCACCTGCTTTAAAATGCGGTAAAAACTCATGTAAAAAAGAAAACTTTTTTAAGCGTTCTTCTATATCAGCTGCAAATCCATGCAACAACCAGAATTCACTTAACGCAACCATCACTTCAGGTTTATGATTCTGATCTTTATAATTACGATAAGGTGCAGCGATATCTACTCCTCTTTGTACTTCATCTGTAAAGCCTTGCACAGCTCTCTCTTTATTCGGATGCACTTGAATACTAAGCATATCCTTTACGTCAAGGATTTTAAGTAGAAATGGTAGTGCATTGAATTGTTGTAGCGTTTTTTCACCAAGGTGCTTATGCTTATCAGATGTAATTAGGTTGACTAAATGTGTGGCACCGCCTTCTCCTAAATGAACAGTACCTGGTCCACCTGCATGAACACCTAACCAATATTCAGCATAAGGTTTTCCTTCAATATTGTTTTGGTTTAACAACGCAGGAAGAAAAGTATTTCCTCCCCAAGAATAGTGCTGTATCACCCCTTGTAAACTGTACATCTCCCCTAGTTTTAAGTTAGCAACTGAATACTTTCAAAGTTAAATCATTGTTGCATATGGCAAGACATAATGAAACTGGAAAACTTGGTGAATCCCTAGCCAAGGATTGGTTGATTAATAACGACTACCAAATAATTGAAACAAATTGGAGGTACGGAAAATGGGAAATAGACATCATTGCACTGAAAAATGAAAAACTACATTTTTTTGAAGTCAAAACGAGAAGGAATAGTCTATTTGGGCACCCAGAAGAATTGGTCGACAAGAACAAGCTTCGCTATTTTATTTCAGCTGGAACTGCCTACATAAGAAGACATAGAGGTTTCAGGTGGATTCGCTTTGATATTTTATCAATCACGCTAACCGAAAATGATGAACCTGAATTCTTCCTAATAGAGGATGTCTATTTCTAATGCATTATTTTAATAACTCTGCAAGTTTGGTATGCAGTTCCGGTCCACGCAGATTTTTAGCAATAATTACACCTTTAGGATCAATGAGCATGTTCTGGGGAATACTTTGAATTTTATACTGAACTGCAACAGCATTACTCCAAAATTTAAGATCACTTACTTGGGTCCATGCAAGGTTATCATCCTTTATTGCCTTCAACCATGGATCACGAGCCCTATCCAATGAAACACCCAAAACTGTAAAATTCTTATCCTTATAGTTGTTGAATGCATTTACCAGATTGGGATTTTCTTGCCTACATGGTCCACACCAACTTGCCCAAAAATCTACCAACACGTATTTACCTCTGAAAGAAGATAATTTTACATCTTTACCATTCTGATCTTGTTGAACAAAATCTGGAGCTTCAGTTCCAACTGAAGCAAACTTTGCATCTTCAACGAGCTTTAAAGCGGCCTGACCAAAATAGCTTGACTTTGCCTCATCCGTCATTATTGCCAAACGCTTTTCCATCACCACTGGATCATCATTTAATTGCATCATTACAAGTAATGCAAAAGGCGCAACAGCAGAATTAGCGTTTGTAGCAATAAACTCATCTGTCTTTGTGTTTACTTCAGCCACTACTTCACCGTAGGCTTTTCTTATTGAACCATCAGCATCTTTATCTCCACTATTCAATTTCTGGGCGAAGACAGACAGCTTTGCAAATAAAGGATTGAAAGTTGAATTGAATAAAGCGAAAACATCATGTGTTTTTGATCCAGTTACTTTCGCATTTTGTAATGCCAACAAATCGCCTTCTATCAATAGGTCTGAAGCATCTAAAAAGATCATTAACTTTTGCTGAGAACCTTTTACACTTAATTGATATAAACCCGGACCAGAAATCTCACCTTTTGTTTCAAATTTTTCTCCACTTGAAATGAAAGTGGACAAAGGCTCTGCATTGGCATCTTCATTTTTGAGCACCAGTTCAGTTTTGTCTTTCAAACCCTTGATTGATCCCTTCAAAGAAAACTTCTGTGTCTGTGAAAAACTAATCAAAGGAAAGGCCAGCAATAAAGCAACTATGTATTTCATTTTTGATGTCTTTGTTTGAGAATAGCAATAACTTCTTCTAATGTATGCCCTTTACTGTTAAGCAAAAGCAAATAATGAAACAGCAAGTCTGCTCCTTCATTTAAAAACTTATCCTTATCATTATCCTTGGCCTCAATTACCAACTCAACTGCCTCTTCGCCTACTTTTTGCGCAATTTTATTGACGCCTTTTTCAAAAAGAGATTTAACATAAGAGCCCCCATCTGTTGAATTTTTTCTTTGCTCAATAATCGATTCCAAATACTGAAGAAATTGTTCGGATTCATTATTCTCGTTCCAACAGGTATCAGCACCAGTATGACAAACTGGACCAACTGGATTTACTTTAAATAAAAGCGCGTCACTATCACAATCGAGGTGGTAAGCAACCAATTGAAGAAAGTTACCACTCTCCTCTCCTTTTGTCCACAGTCTGGATTTAGACCTACTAAAAAAAGTTACTTGCCCAGTTGCAAGGGTCTTTTCGAATGCATCCTCATTCATATAGCCCAACATGAGCACTTTTAATGTTTTTGCATCCTGAATGATGGCTGGCACTAACCCATCTGTAAATTTATCAAAGGCTATATTCATCACTGTAAAATTAGTCATTTCTAACGGACAGGAATAGCATGATCACGTAAATACTCTTTCAATTCTGGAATACTGATTTCCCCAAAATGAAATATGCTTGCTGCCAAGGCAGCATCAGCGCAGCCATTCAACACCTCATAAAAATGAATGGGCAAACCGCCACCACCAGAGGCAATTACTGGTACAGACACTTGGTCTGAAATTTGTTTGGTAATTTCAAGTGCAAAACCGGCTTTTGTTCCATCATTGTCCATAGAAGTCAGTAGAATTTCTCCAGCTCCTAACTCAACCGTCTGCTTAGCCCAATCAAGTGCTTTTGTATCAGTTGCAGTTCTTCCTCCATTCAAATAAACATACCACTCCCCATCACTATGCATTTTAATGTCAATGGCAACCACTACACACTGACTTCCAAATGAGGATGCTAGTTCATTGATGAGTGCTGGACGGTTAAATGCTGCTGTGTTAATAGAGATTTTATCGGCACCACAATCAAGTAAGACCCTTACGTCATCTTTAGATGAAATTCCACCTCCTACAGTAAAGGGAATATTAATTTGATGTGCTACTTTATCTACCAATGCGGATAACGTTTTTCGTTTCTCATTGGTTGCAGTAATATCTAAAAAGACCAACTCATCTGCACCCTGCTTTGCATACAATGCAGCCAAAGCTACAGGATCACCTGCATCTCTCAAATCAACAAAATTGGTACCCTTTACGGTCCGTCCATCTTTTATATCTAAACAAGGTATGATCCTTTTTGCCAACATAGTTTATCTCATTGAACATTAAAAGATGAAAGCACTTTCAAATCGATTTTGCCTTCATAAATAGCCTTACCAACGATAGCACCTTTACATCCAATAGCCTTTAAGTCCTGTAAATCTTCCATACTCGAAACACCCCCACTTGCAACCAAATGAAGTCCGGGTAAAGATTCTATCATCGATCTATACAAATCAATTGAGGGTCCCATTAATTTCCCATCCTTACTGATATCTGTACAGAAAAAATGATTCACACCTAAACGCATATAATCATCTACAAAATTCATAACATCAATTTCTGTAGCATCTACCCATCCACCAGTCATAATTTTATTGTCTCTCACATCTGCCCCGAGAAAGAATTTATCTGTACCAAAGGAAATGAGCCAGTTTTTGAATTCCTCTGGATGTTTTGCAGCTATGCTTCCAACAGTAACGTATTGAACTCCTAAATCAATAATTCTTTTTACCTCAGCTGAAGTTTTCACTCCTCCTCCAAAATCTAAAACGAGTTGAGTATGAGCAGCAATATCCTCTACAATTTTCCAGTTCGTCACTTTCCCTGCTTTGGCACCATCTAGATCAACCAAATGCAGTCGCTTAAACCCCAACGATTCATACTGCTTTGCCATCTCTAATGGACTAGCCTCATATACGGTTTTACTCGCATAATTACCTTCAGTCAGACGAACACATTTTCCGTCGATAATATCAATTGCTGGAATGATTTCCATTAGCTTTTTAGGTTGATAAAGTTCTCAATTATACGCGTTCCAATTTCTGCACTTTTTTCTGGATGAAACTGTACACCGTAAAAATTATTGATATGTAGCGCTGCACTATACTCTCCACAATAATTAGCAACAGCAATAGTCTCCTCTCCTTTATCAGCAAAATAACCATGAACAAAATAACAATAAGACTCATTGGGTATTCCATTGAACAAAGGCGACGTCAAATCATAAATTGAATTCCAACCCATTTGTGGAATTTTTTCTTTGGCGCTTGTAGGAATAAATTTTCTTACTTTCTCTTTAAAGACACCAAGACAATTGGTGTCATTTTCTTCACTATAAGCACACATCAACTGCATCCCCAAACAGATGCCCAGAACTGGTTGTGTGCAGGATAATAATATTTGATCTAAATTTTTATTTCTTAAAAAGGACATGGCAGAACTCGCCTCACCGACTCCAGGAAAAATTATTCGATCAGCCGATAAAATTGCTTCATGATCATCAGTTAACATTGCATTTATTCCGATACGTTCAAGTGCAATCTCAACCGATCTCACATTACCTGCATTGTATTTTAAAATTGCTACATTCATGTTTCTCAATTAAGCACTGATTCCACAAACGCTTTTGCAGTTGCCCCCGGATTGTTACTTGCAGATAAAGCTTTTATAATTGCAGATCCAATAATAGCTCCATTGGCATGAGGTTTCACCAACTCGAAAGTCGACTTGTCCTTTATACCAAAACCTACCAGAAAAGGATTTTTCAAACCATAAGTTTTCAATCTATTTAGGTATGCTGTTACTTGACTAAAATCTTTTTCATTACCAGTTGTTGATGAAGAAGATACTGCATATAAAAATCCACTAGAAAGTTGATCTAACTGCTTTACTCTTGTTTCACTTGTTTCAGGGGTCACCAGAAAAACAAAATCTAACCCGTATTTCTTCAATATTTCACCATAATGGTGCTCAAACTCATAGACCGGCAAATCTGGAAGAATAAAGCCATCTATTCCCACTTCTGCTGCCTTCTGACAAAATTTTTCAAACCCATATTGCAAAACTGGATTCATATATCCCATCAAAACAACTGGAATGGATATTGTCTTTCTAAAGTCTTTTAATTGAGTGAATAGGTATTCTATGGTCATACCATTTTGTAAGGCCACTCCACTGCTCTCTTGTATAACCGGACCATCAGCTAATGGATCGCTATAAGGCATCCCAATCTCAATTAAATCAGCTCCTCCTTCTTGGATTCCATTCATGATCTCAATTGTACTATCAAGCGTTGGATAACCCGCAGTAAAATATACATTCAAGACTGCTTCCGATTTATCTTTAAATAAAAGTTCCATTCTTTTCATAATCCTCAATTATAAACTATTCATTGCCTGCATGTAAGTACCTAAATCTTTATCCCCTCTTCCACTAAGACATATTACATTAATGTCTTCTGGATTGAATTGCATTTCGTGTAACACTGCAAAAGCATGTGCAGTCTCCAATGCTGGAATAATGCCTTCAATTTTTGAGAGTTCAAATGCTGCAGCTAATGCTTCATCATCTGTTGCACTGATAAATCTTCCCCTTCCAGAAGAAAACAAATTGGCATGCATAGGCCCAATACCAGGATAATCTAACCCTGCTGAAATACTATGCGGCTCTACTACTTGGCCATCGGCTGTTTGCATCAAGATACTTTTACTACCATGCAGAACACCAGTCACACCAAGCTGAGTAGTAGCAGCACTCATCCCGCTATTTACACCATGTCCAGCTGCCTCAACTGCAACAATTTCAACTGTAGGCTCATCCAAAAAATGAAAATAAGCACCAGCAGCATTGCTACCACCTCCTACACAAGCAATAATACGGGTTGGCAACTCTGTACCTTCTTTTTCCATCAACTGAGTTCGAATTTCAGCACTGATTACAGACTGAAATCTAGCAACCATATCTGGATAAGGATGTGGTCCGACTACTGAGCCAATGATGTAATGCGTATTATTTGGATGATTGATCCAATCACGTATGGCCTCATTGGTTGCGTCTTTTAACGTTTTACTGCCACTGGTTGCTGGAATTACTTTTGCTCCAAGCATTTTCATTCTTGCCACATTTGGCGCTTGTCTTTCTATATCTTTTTCACCCATATAGACAATACACTCAATTCCTTTTAAAGCACATACCGTTGCTGTTGCAACACCATGCTGACCAGCGCCAGTTTCTGCAATGATTCGCTTCTTACCTAGGCGAATAGCCAACAGAATCTGACCGATGGTATTGTTTATCTTATGCGCACCAGTGTGACAAAGATCTTCACGCTTGAGGTATATTTTAGTATTGAACTGCTCACTTAAACGTTGTGCATAAAAAAGAGGAGTTGGCCTACCAACATAATCAGCTAAAAGCTGATTAAACTCTAGTTGGAACAACGGATCATGCATGATTTCTAAATAAGATGATCTCAATTGCTCAACATTTTGATAAAGCATCTCGGGTATATATGCTCCTCCAAAATCGCCATAGTAGCCTTCTATATCAGGTTTTGCAAAACTTTTCATCATATTTACTTTTTAAAAAGAGACTCTGTAAAGTTCCTTACTATTTCTAAATTTTTAACCCCAGGTTTAACTTCAAACTTGCTATTAACATCAATTGCAAAACAATTACTGTTGGTTTGAACAAATGCTTGTATGCTGTCAACATCATCCGGACCAAGACCCCCACTCAAGAAATAGGGTTTGTCAATGTTAGCTTCAGCTATCACTTTCCAGTCGAACTTATTGCCAGTACCTCCATATTGTTTACCCATAGCATCAAACAAGAAATATTCAACAGCATTTTGATAAGGAGCTACTTTGTATGCCAAAGACTCCTCCTCATTAACACGAAAAGCCTTAATTGTTTTAACGTGATTGGATATTTTTTCACAAAATACTGGCGATTCCTCACCATGCAATTGCACCATTTCTAGTTGCCAATCGTCTACCGCTTGTAGAATTTCATCTTCACTGGCATTTACAAAGACCCCAATTCTCTTTATAGCAATATCATTTTGCTTGAGCACTGATGGTGTAAAATGATGCGCACCAACAAACCTAGGTGACCCTTCGTAAAAGATTAAACCTGCATAATCCACTCCCATTGCTTGCAAAGCAAGCAACTGATCCAATTGTGTTATCCCACATACTTTAAGCTCCATGAAATCAGATTTGTTGAATAAATTTTTCTAAAGCTGGACCAGGAACATGGGTTTTCATGAAATATTCACCAATGAGGAAAGCGCCAAACCCGTTTGACTTAAACAAACGAATAAGTGCAGGATCATCAATTCCACTTTCTGCTACTTTAATGAATGAGTTAGGAATAGAAGCAGCCATTGACAAACTTCTCTCTACATTGACCTCAAATGTTTTGAGACTTCTATTATTTATACCTACCAAATCTATATGTGTCGAAACATGTCCCAATTCATCCTCATCATGAAGCTCTAATAGCACTTCCAAACCAAGCGACTTTGCCAATTGAGCTAATTCTTTTACTTCCTGAACAGAGAGACAGGCTGCGATGAGCAATATAATATCCGCTCCTATTGCCTTGGCCTCATGAATTTGATAAGGATCGATGATAAAATCTTTTCTAAGAATAGGAATAGTGAGATGAGGTCTAGCTTCAAGTAAATCATGGTCTGAACCTCCAAAAAATTCAACATCGGTGAGTATAGAAACCGCCGATGCCTTGGCGTTTTGGTAACCGGAAACCACCTCTACAACATCTGCATTGGCATATATATCTCCTTTTGAGGGGGACCTGCGTTTAAATTCAGCAATGATACCTGCTTCAGTACCATTGCGAATTTTATCCACCAAAGAAAAAGTGGGTCTCATATAATAAAGCGATTGCTTTAGTTCTTCTACAGATTTTTTTGCTTGCTGTTCAGCAACCCACACTCGCTTATGAGCAACTATTTTTTCTAAAATATTCATTGGTTTTCTTGTAAAGCAATTAAACGATTTAAAACACGTAAAGCATTTCCACTTTCCAAACTTTCTTTTGCAGCATCAAAAGCAGCATCATAATCCGGATATTTTTCTGTCAGTAGCAGAGCCAGGGCTGCGTTCGCCAAAACAACATTTTGTTGTTCATTTGAACCCTCCCCCTTTAAAATATCTATGAATATTTTTGATGCAGATGCGATATTATCCCCACCATAGATATCCGACTGCTTCACAAAGCATCCACCTAATTGCTGAGGTGAAAGGACATTTTCTCCATCTCTTGTTATCAACTTAACATCAGAGGTAAGTGATACTTCATCATATCCATCCATTGAATGTACTATAGCGTATTTGCGATTTTCGGCTTGTAAGAGGTAATTATAAAAACGAGAAATTTCAAGATTATAAACGCCAACCAATTGATACGATGGATTAGATGGATTAACCATTGGTCCAAGCAGATTGAAAAAAGTCCGGATACCCAAATTCTTTCTTATTGGAGCAACAGCTTTCAAGGCAGGATGAAAAACAGGTGCATGTAAAAAACACATATTGCATTCATCAAGCTCCTGCTTCAAACGCGTGGCATCTGATTTAAATTTATAACCTAATGATTCCATTAAGTTGGATGCACCGCTGACCGAACTGGCGCCATAACTTCCATGTTTTGCTACAGGCTGACCTGTTCCAGCAACAACAAAACAAGCTAATGTTGAAATATTAAAAGTATTCTTTCCATCGCCTCCAGTACCAACAATATCCATAACGCGACGATCCTCAAAATCAATTTTGACAGACATTTCTAGCAATGCTTCTCTAAAACCAATCAATTCATCCATTGTAATGGTCCTCATGAGAAAAACAGTCATAAATGCACTCAGCTGATGATCATTATATGTACCCTTTCCAATGTCCAACAAGATCTGTTTGGCAGAATCTTTTGACAATGTCTGGTGCTCGAATAAATGATTTAAGATTTGCTTCATTTTGAAGATTTATTTTATGCTTTCATCAACCAATTTTCTAACATCTTTCTTCCTGTAGGTGTCAAAACACTTTCTGGATGAAACTGAACTCCTTGAATATCATATTCACGATGTCTGATGGACATGATCATACCTGTGTTGTCAATTGATGTTACTTCTAATTCATTGGGAACTCCTTGCTCATTGATTACCCAACTATGGTAACGACCAACTTCAATTTCAGGATCAAGTCCTGTGAACCAATCGTTCCTAAATACAGAAGGTTCAACAGCAGGAACTAGGTTTATCTTGGTTTTTATGCCATGATAAACCTTGCTGAGGTTGGTAAGTTGTCCGCCGAAAACTTCTCCTATAGCTTGATGCCCAAGACATACGCCCAAAATAGATTTCGTTTTGGCGTAGGTTTTTATCAAAGACAACAATATACCTGCTTCAGCTGGAATTCCAGGTCCGGGTGATAAAATGATTTTATCATATCTATCAACATCAGGAATTGTAATCGCATCATTTCTGAAGACATCAACTTCACCACCAATAATCTCTTCAACCAATTGAACAAGATTATAGGTGAATGAATCGTAGTTGTCTAAAATCAAAATTTTATTCACTTTCAATAGTTTATTTTCTATTCATTTCTGTTGCAAAACCAACTGCTTTTTTCAAAGCTCCCAACTTGTTGTTCACTTCTTGCAATTCTAATGCAGGAACACTAGATGCTACAATACCAGCACCTGCCTGATAATACAAAGTATTTCCCTTGCTCAAAAAACTCCTGATCATAATTGCTTGATTACAACTCCCATCAAATCCCAAATAACCGATCGCTCCTCCGTAAAAGGATCTTGATGTGGTTTCATATTTTTCAATCAATTGCATGGCTTTATACTTAGGCGCACCACTAAGCGTGCCAGCAGGAAAGGTCTTTCCCATCAGTAAAAAGGGATTAGCGTTTTTGGAAACATCGCCAGTCACTTCACTCACCAAGTGAATTACATGAGAATAATATTTAACCTCTCTATACTGCGTTACTTTTACATTTTTACACACCCTGCTTAAGTCGTTTCGGGCCAGATCAACCAGCATAACATGTTCAGCATTTTCTTTAGGATCGAGCAGCAATCGTTCTGCTTCCATCCTATCTGTAACATCATCTCCAGTCCGTTTAAATGTTCCTGCAATGGGATGTACAATTGCTTTTCCGTTCATTACAATCAACTGGCTTTCTGGTGAAGATCCCATGAGTTTATATTCACCATAATCGAAATAAAATAAATACGGCGAAGGATTCACCATGCGTAAAGCTCTATAAACATTAAACTCATCCCCTTTGAATTTCTGTTCGAATCTCCTACTCAAAACCATTTGAAATACATCGCCACGATAGCAGTGGGCTATACCCTTTTCAACCATATCCAAATACTCTTGGTCAAGTAGATTAGATGATTCGTCACCTTCTAATTCAAATGGGAACTGAGGTATATCTCTACTACAAATAATATTTTCAACAGCATTTTTGTCACCTTCAACTCCTTCTGCATGGTTTTCCAACAAAAACAACTCATCTCTGAAATGATCAATAGCAATTACATATTGATATAGACGATAGCGCATTAAAGGAAGTGCTGAAGAAGGAGAATTGAAATAACGGTTATTTGTTTTGGCTTTGGTATATGACTTATCCGAAAAAGGAATTGTCTCAAAAAATGGAATTGCATCATAAGCCGTATAACCAAACAATCTTTGTGCAAAATTCAATTGTCTATCAGTTGAGCTTACCTGAAACAACTTCATATAATCCCATAACAAAGTAGCTACATCTTGAGACGCTAAAGGTTGCGTTACTGGTAATCTACCAGGTATCTTATATTCAATTTGATGCTGATCAACTATTTCAATGCCACCAATGGCATTGACCGCTATAAAGGAAAAACTATTTTCTGCGGTATGATGATCTGTACTTTCTAATAAAATAGTATCACGAAATTTATCTCTCAACCTCAAATAGATACCCACAGGGGTATACAAATCAGAGGACATTTTCTTTACAGTTGTAGTTAGTTTTATCGTCTCCATTTTCACCTTTGTTTAAAAAAAAAGCCCCGAATATCGGGGCTTTAACTATGCTGACAAACAACAAGGTAACTAGCCCATCGAAGGGATAGCATGCCAACCGTTATTTGTATAAATTCTTTTCATTTCATCAAATGTCAAATATTCCTGCAATAATTCCAA
>JACCDI012064859.1_pt1 | contig 21989 bp, 19 predicted proteins | sample 7442791 | NCBI WGS metagenome assembly JACCDI01 (sample SAMN15323434, study PRJNA562643) | freshwater metagenome | isolation source: river surface water | place: USA:Blue River Watershed | collected 2017-08-15
CTACCTACAAAAGCACCCTGAGCATCTACAACTGGAATTTGAGACACATCATACTTCTTCATGATTTCGTATGCTTCGTTTACCAATCGAGAGTCTTTAACAGTCAGCAATTTTAGGTTCTTATGTTTCTGGATCAGGTCGATTGCCTGTGTAGGTTTCTTTGACTCTATAAAGCCACGATCTCTCATCCAGTCTTCATTATACATTTTACCGAGGTAGCGTGTACCATGGTCGTGGAAAATCACCACTACCACATCATCCTTCTTAAACATGTGCTTCATCTGCAACATTCCTGCTACAGCAGAGCCTGCGCTGTTTCCTACAAAGATACCTTCAGTTCTTGGAATCAGACGAGTATAAACAGCTGCATCCTTATCAGTTACTTTTTCAAAATGATCGATGATACTGAAGTCGACGTTAGCTGGCAGGAAGTCCTCGCCTATTCCCTCGGTGATATAAGGATAGATTTCATTTTTATCGAAGATACCAGTCTCCTTGTATTTTTTGAATACAGAGCCGTAGGTATCGATGCCTAATACTTTAATATTTGGGTTCTTTTCTTTTAAATATTTCCCTGTACCACAAATGGTACCACCAGTACCAACTCCAACCACCAGGTGGGTGATCTTACCTTCTGTCTGCTCCCATATTTCTGGTCCGGTAGACTCATAATGCGCCAGCGCATTACTTGGATTATCGTATTGGTTAGGTTTCCAGCTATTAGGCACTTCGCTCACTAAGCGAGAAGAAACAGAATAATAAGAACGTGGATCTTCAGGCTCAACATCCGTCGGACAAACGATGACCTCAGCACCGAAAGCTTTGAGCGCATCTACCTTTTCTTTACTTTGTTTATCTGTAGTAGTAAAGATACATTTATAGCCTTTAATCACAGCCGCAATGGCTAATCCCATACCTGTATTACCACTGGTACCTTCGATGATAGTTCCACCAGGTTTAAGGGCTCCCGATTTCTCGGCATCTTCAATCATTTTCAAAGCCATACGGTCTTTGATACTGTTACCAGGATTAGTAGTTTCGATTTTAGCCAAAACCGTGCAAGGCAAATCGGCTACGATATGATTGAGTTTTACCAGGGGTGTATTACCAATGGTTTCGAGGATATTATTATAAAAAGGCATGGATCTTTGAATGGAATGTGCGACTTAATGAGTCAATTATTGTTTTGAAAGAATATCTTTAGTTCCCTGGAGCTGATAAAGTTTTTCAGCTATCTCGGCTTGCTCCTCTGTCCACGAATTGTACTTTCTTACCGTTTCACTGATTTCGCTGAGGTAACGGTTTCTTGAAGGCGGAATGATAAACACCTTTTCACTCATCTCATCAGAAGCATGGAAATCTGATTTAAAACTAGAACCAGTTTTAGCATCGATCAAATCCAATAGATTTCTGTAGAGCGTATTCATACCCGGATCGTTGAATTGAGAAGCGATAGTTCCATATACAGGCATTAATTCAGGATCCTGATCAAACAATTTATGGTTGCGTTGAAATTGTTTTTTAACATCTTTCAAGGCATCAGCTGCGCCTTTCTTATCAAATTTATTAACAGCGATGATATCGGCAAAATCCAGCATATCAATTTTTTCGAGTTGAGTAGCAGCACCGTATTCTGGTGTCATCACATACATGGCTACATTGCTGTGTTCGGTAATTTCGGTATCACTCTGACCGATACCACTGGTTTCAAGAATAATTAAATCGAAGCCAGCAGCCTTCAGAATCAAAACAGCATCATCAACGTGTTTGCTAAGGGCCAGATTACTTTGGCGGGTAGCCAGAGAGCGCATATACACTCTGCTGTTTTTGATACTGTTCATGCGAATTCTATCACCCAATAAAGCGCCACCAGTTTTACGTTTACTTGGGTCGACGGAGATGATAGCGATGTTTTTATCTTTCAGATCGAATAAGAAACGTCTTACAAACTCGTCAACTAAAGAACTTTTCCCAGCGCCTCCGGTACCGGTAATTCCCAGAACTGGAGCAGTTTTATCCATCTTTGAAAGATGTTCCTGCAATTGGGTTCTATAAGCAGCAAAATCCTCCGGGTAGTTTTCTGCACATGAGATAGTTTGAGCAATAGTGGTAGGATTTTTAGCGATGATTTGTTCAAGATTGAAGGTGATATTATGACCAGTAGCAAAATCAGATTTTTGCACCAGGTCGTTGATCATGCCTTGCAAACCTAATGCACGTCCGTCATCAGGGTGGTATAGTTTAGTGATACCATAGTCTTGCAGATCTTGAATTTCTTCAGGTAGGATAGTACCACCACCACCACCGAAAATACGGATATGGCCGGCACCTTTTTGTTGCAATAGATCGTGCATGTATTTGAAGTACTCATTATGACCACCTTGATAGCTGGTCATAGCAATGGCATTGGCATCTTCCTGAATAGCGGTGTCAACCACTTCCTCTGCACTGCGGTCGTGACCCAGGTGAATCACTTCACAGCCTGTAGCCTGTATGATACGACGCATCACGTTAATGGCAGCATCGTGTCCATCGAACAGAGAGGCAGCAGTAACGATTCTAACTTTGTGTTTGGGTTGATAAACAGAGTCTTGCATGTATATTCAATAATGTACCGCAAAAGTACTAAAAATTGTGCAAGTCAGTGATACCTCGCTGTCCTTTTTTATAAGCAATTATTAGAAAGAAGCACTATAGCTAAGTGAAGGTAGAATAGGCAATTGATTCACTCTGGTATAATTCACTCTGTCGAAATAGAAAATATTTTGACGGTTGTAAATATTGGTGACAGATAACACAATCCAGCTTTTGAAATTCTTTTTTGTTTTGAAATTGTAGCGGATTGAACCATCCAGACGGTGGTAGCTAGGTAATCGACCCTGATTGAAGCCAGCGTATAGAATCCCTAATTGACCGTTGCTTTGTGCGTAATTGGTACTCGGTCCACCCTGGAAATCAAATTTTTCATAAAACCCTTGAGTTTGAGTGAAAGGAAAACCAGATCCGAAGTTCCAACGCATGTTAGCCGACCAGCGATTGTCTTTATCCAATACATAGTCGAACACCAGATTAGCGTTATGTCTTCTGTCCCAATGCGGACTGTAGGTATTGACACCATCAAAACGATTAACATAAGTGAGCGAGTATACTGCCCAAATGTAGACACGTTTTACGTTATCGAACTTGTACCTGATATCTGCACCATAGGCATTTCCACGTTCAACGATGTAATCTTTTTTCAATCTTTCTGAGTAGACTGAGTAATTACCATCATCATCAAACAATTTCTCTCTGTTGATATTGGTAATTTGATCGAAGCTTTTGTAAAAACCTTCAACACCTATCTCACTGTATTTGTTGATATCGTAATCGAATCCAGCAACAGCGTGACGGGCCAGTTGAAGGCGTGACTTAACTTCCTGACCGTCGAAGTTCTTTTGCAGATTATCTGGTCCTGATAAAAATCCGTAAAACAAATTGACCACATCTCTATCACTGAAAGCCGACAATAAGTTTTGAGAGTACTTCCCTACTGCTGCTTTAAAAATCAATTTTTTAGACAACAAATATTTACCACTGACTCTAGGCTCTAAGGAGGTATTTCCTAAAGAAGCGTAATATTGAATACGAGTACCTGCTTCGAGTGTAAATCTTTGACGAACCCATTTGTACAAACCAAATCCGCATAATTCTGTGGTGAATTCTTGTTGAGAGATTTGTCTGTTATTGGCATTAAAGATAGAGAAATCGGTACTAAAAGCATTCACTTCAAAGCCGTATTTGATTTCGTCTTTCTTATTATATGAATTAGCTACAACACCCATATTTAAGCCACTGATAGAACTTGAGCGCGGCTTATTATCCAGTTCTTTTTGTTCGATCTGATAATCCGAATAGGTAATAAAGCCATCAATTTTAGATTGCTTTCCTTCTGGAATCAGGGTAAATCGGCTACCAAGACCACTTTGTTTCCAGCCATAGCTTGTAGAGCCTGGGAAATTGACATTATCTCTGAAGTTAAATCCAAACAATTTAATGCTACTACCATTGGAAGAGTTGAAGGTAAACTTAGTATACAAATCATTGAAACTATACGGCAATTTTGAAGGATCTGCATATTGATAGAAGACTTTGGAACTTCGATCGAGGTAGGAGTTTTTAAGAGAAAAAACGAAACTGCTGCTACCGCGACCAGGAACGAATTTTCGTAGTGGTCCCTCTAATGAGAGTTTACCAAGAAAAGGGCTAGCAGAAAAATTACCTGCCAGTTTATTTTTATTACCATCTCTTGTCTTCACATCGACAATAGCAGACACTCTACCACCATATTCAACACCGAAACCAGCAGAGTATACATCAGCAGATTTCATCAGGTCTACATCAAAAATAGAGAACAATCCAATAGAGTGAAATGGGTTATAGATGGTCATGCCATCTAAAGTAATCTTGTTCATCACCGGACTACCACCGCGGATATAGAGCTGTCCACCCTGATCGCCACTAAAAACAACACCTGGAAGAATTTGTAGATATTGTACTAAATCGGGAGTACCGCCGATTGTTGGAATTTTAAATAATTGTGAAGGTTTGATTTTAGTTGCTCCAATATCAACATCCTCTCTCCTTCTTTTTTTAACATTGACAATTTTACCAGAGCCGATTGTTTGTATTTCTGGCTCCAGGAAAAAATTGTGAACACTGATTATTTCGGGTTTAACAGTTAACGTAAATGAATCTGTTTTGTAATTGGGGATACTAGCAATGATAACGTGAGTACCAGGAACCAATCCATTGATAATGTAGTAGCCTTCGGAGTTAGAAGAAACCTGTATATCGGTACCTTTAACTGACACCTGTGCATTGTCAATTTCAATACCAGTTTTTGAATCTTTAACATAACCCTTAACACCACCATTTTGGGCAGAGAGAGAGAAAACAGATCCTGCCAGTAAAAACAAAAAGGAAAAACGAAAAAACATAAACGCAAACTTAAGAATTATGTGGCTTAATTCCATACATTAATTTACTGAGTATAAAATTTACTACTACAGAAGTACTTAAAGCCACACACAAGGCGATGGAGAATCTCTGAATAAAATGCAAATCTTCAAAAATATTTAATCGTCTAAAAACGATTATAATAACAGAGAAGGTCAATAATGATATTACAATTTGCAAATACAGATAATTTCGATGATAAAACTTTCTATGGTGATAGAGATAAACCAACAAATAAGAAAGCATACTGACAAACAAACCAATACTCCAGGCAAATGATGCACCCAGCACTTGATAGTTTGGCATAAATTGAACAGCTGTATAGGCACCAGCTGCAAGTCCAATTAGGTTACAGAATAATATTTCTTTAAACCTCGAAGCCGCATGCAGAGCATGATTGATGATATTAGAAATTCCGAAAGCCAAAACACCAATTGCTGTAACGTAGAACAGTTGACGAATATAGACAAAATCACCACTGAACAAGAGCCCCCAGAAAGACTCCGGAATTAAAATCAGCACAAGCATTAAGACAAAAGTTCCAAAGTAGTTTAGGTTAATCAGACGGTTATTGAGTTTAAAATTCTCCTCACGACTTTCGGTATTTAGAATTTTCATGTGTTGCATCTGGGCGATGCTATGTCCGAGGATCCATACAGATTCAGATAGAATAATAGCGTTGTTGTATATCCCAATAGCGAAATTAGATAAAGCAGTATCAGCGATATAATAGGCCAATAAAAAGAAATTAAGACGGTAATTAAAGAATTGAACTGCCTGAGCACTTTGGGCCCAGAAGCCCTGTTTGAGAATAGCTTTTTCAAAAGAATAGGGTTCCTTCTGATTCAGAAAAGGACGCACCATTTTGTATGAAACAAAAGCACTAATAATTAAAGCGATAAATAAGGCAATAACATAGTGCGTGGTGTTACCCCCTTTCCATAAAGTCAGAGAAACAAATCCGAGCATTAATAAAAGAGGCATGACCAGTAAACTGGTATTTCGAAGATGCACCTTTTGGTTACCCATTAGGATTAAGTGGTTCAGATTGATTAAGGAATAGATAAAAGCAGCTGGAGGAACCAGCCAAACAAAAGGAAGATGTCTAAAGAAGAACAGCACCGGAAAAGAGAGAATGCAAACTACGGACATCCAAATCAGACTACTAAGCCATAAATTTTTATTATTGTGTTTGTACGATAGATTAATTATTGCTGAACTATTCCCGAAGTCGCACACCAATTGAATAAGCGCGACTACCGACATAAACAAGCCAATCGCACCTCTACCTTCGGCTCCCAGGTGACGAGAGACAAAAATGACTGTCAGCAATCCAATGACAGCGACAGCAGTTTTAGAGAACAGATTAGACAATATACCTTTGGCGAAGGCGCTCAAGTTTAAATATTATTGGTTTTATAGCCTTTAGCGACAAGGAACTCTTTTACTTTTTTGATTTGTTCGCCTTGAATAAGAATTTCACCCTCGATCACACTACCGCCGGTACCGCAATGGTTTTTCAATTGTTTGGCAAGAGATTCGAGGTCATCGTTTTTGCCCACGAAACCAGCGATCATGGTAGCTTTTTTTCCACCGCGTTGTTTAGTTTCGAGGCGAATAATCAGTTTCTGGTATTTGGGTTCTGGGGTATCAAGTTCTTCCTGTTCACTTTGGTATTCAAAATCGGAGTCGGTGCTGTAGACCATTCCATCAAAACTGCGTTTTACTTTCTTAGACATGACACAAAATCTTTAAGCTTAAAGGTTCAATATTAATATTTATTTCTTTACCTAGCCAAACAGGTTCACCATCAACGTGAATTGGTCCTTCAAATTCGCGGCGAATCATAAAATCGGTCCCAGTAAACACCACGCTATTTTTATTACTGTGGAGCTTTCCTTCCATTAGGTTTTTGAGAATTGTAACGAAATCGATAGGAGAGAATTTTTTAAGCACTACAAGATTGAACAAGCCATCATCTGGTTTGGCTCCGGGATGGAGCACGACATTGTTGCCCCATTGGGTAGCATTAGCGATACCGATCATAAACGCATTACCTTCCCAAACCCTTTCGCCATTGTTATAGATGCTATAAAACTGACTTTTATAATTGAGTTCACGAACAATGGTTTTAACGTATCCTTGCAATCCACGTTTTTTGGTGTTGGCGAAAGCAGAGCTGATATGAGCATCAAATCCAATTCCACCAATATTTATCATACAATGACGATTAAACCATACTGTATCAATTTCCTTAACAGAATAATTGGATATTTTAGAAATAGCCTGAGCTGTATTTAAAGGTATTTTAAAGTGTCTGGCAAAGCCATTACCAGAACCAAGAGGAATAACCCCCAGAGCGATACCGGTATTAACGAGGCGCGAGGCTATTTGATTGATGGTTCCATCGCCACCGGCACCAAGAACGATATCGGCTTTTTCGCGAATGGCTTTTTCAGTTAGCAGAATGACGTCATCGGCTTTTTCTGTAGGCCAGATATGGGTTTCAAACTGAAGGTGGTTAATATGTCGGTCGATTAGCTGAGGTAAATCTTTGATCTTTTTCCTGCCGGAAAAGGGATTATAGATGACCACCAGTTTCTTCACACTATTATTTATTAAAGGCCAGTTGTATGATATTGGCACCCATTTTTAAGGCTTCCTGACGTTTTTCTTCCGGATCGTTGTAGACAGACTGATCTTCCCAACCATTTCCTAAATCGCATTCGTAAGAAAAGAAGCAGACCAATTTACCTTCATGTATCAGACCAAAACCTTGTGGGGGTTTCCCATCGTGTTCGTGCACTTTAGGCAAGCCATTTTTAAAGCTATATTTCTGATTATAGATAGGATGTGTAAAGGGCAATTCAACAAAATCGAGTTCTGGGAAAACTCTTTTCATTTGAGGTACGATAAAAGGTTTGAGACCGTAGTTATCGTCTATATGCAAGAAGCCACCCGCCATCAGGTATTTTTTGAGATTGGTAACTTCAGCATCTGTAAACACCACATTACCGTGACCAGTAAGATAAATCCAAGGGTAATTAAAAATTTCGGGGGAACCAACTTCTACGATTGCATCGGAAGGATTGATATTGGTTTTGAGGTTTTCGTTACAGAATTTGACGAGGTTAGGCAACGCCGTTTTATTGGCATACCAGTCGCCGCCCCCCTTATATTTCACCTTTGCCACTTTAAAACCATAGTCGGCGCTACCGGAGGCGCATATTAAAAAAACAGCGATTAAAGAGAGACGAAACATAGGTTTACAATTTTAATAAGAAACACTGAAATAATGAAATTTATTCGTTGCCAAGAAAATCAAAGTCTTTTAGACCATCGTAGTGGATCCATTTTCCTTTCTTTTTGAGGACATAAAAATCTATTCTACCATCGGGAATGTAGTATTGTTTCATGCCAGTTTTTTCAGGATTGCTGGGCACCAGATTAGAATAGGTAATCATTTTCTTTTCCTTTTCGAAGCGCAGCAGCATAGTCGATTGATCGGCATATTCAAAGAAAACCCTGTATTGAGGAGTATAGTCCTTTTCGAAAGCATAGAATACAGGAGCACCGATATGGAGTTCTTCTTCTTTATCAAACCATAGAACATCAATAATTTTCTGATTACAGAAACTATTTTTACCATTTAAACCCAGGACACAATAGTGGTTTCTACCTTTCTTTTTGAACTGGTACATTTGGTAATAGAGAGCACCAGGCCAGAAATCAGCCGTAAAATCCTCATAGAGCGAATCCGATTTAGATTCAATTTTATCGCGCAGCCAGAAGGTTTTATGAGGTTTGCTTTCTTTAGAGCGGAACATTACCAAGCAATAGTTAAAGAACTCCTCTTTATCGTTGATCACGAGCCAAGAGATCACTTTTAGTTTACCATCTTCAGAATTCAAGACAGAGATGGTAGACATAATAGAATCCAGAGGTTCATTAAAACCGTTGTCATCTTCAGATATATCACGAATCAGTTTAGTAAATGAATCATTATAAAGCAGACGCACCTCAGCATTGCGATGATAGCGCAAACTATCAGAGTATTTTTTCAGCAAAGGATTGTAATCTGCTTTAAGCTGAACCGGACTAAATACGATAAGAAAAACGGAAGCTAATAACAGGGCACGCATAATATACTTAATACAAAAAGGCACTAAATATTGTGCTTAAGGAATTAAACCAGTTCAATAACCATGGCACTTGCACCACCACCACCATTACAGATGGCAGCTCCACCAATTTTAGCGTTGTTCTGTTTTAGAACATTTATCAGAGTAACGATGATACGTGCACCACTGGCACCGAGAGGGTGACCAAGAGCAACAGCACCACCATTAACATTGATGCGAGAAGCATCAAGGTTCATTAGTTGAGTATTTACCAGACCAACAACTGAGAAAGCCTCATTGAACTCGAAATATTCAATATCTGACATAGCCACGCCAGCATGAGCAGCAGCTTTAGGCATTGCTTTACTCGGAGCGGTTGTAAACCATTCAGGTTCGTGTTCAGCATCGGCAAAACCTCTAAGTTTAGCGATTGGTTTAAGACCAAGAGCTTCCATTTTTTCTTTGCTCATTAGCACTAAAGCAGCAGCACCATCATTCATAGTACTTGCATTTGCAGCGGTAACGGTACCATCCTTACTGAAAGCAGGTTTCAGACCTGGGATTTTATCGAAGAACACATTTTTGTATTCCTCATCGTGAACGAATTGAGTAACATTTCCTTTTCTATCGGTCATTTCAACTGGCACGATTTCGTCGTTGAATTTACCATCTGCCCAAGCTTGAGCGGCTTTTTTGTATGAGTTGATAGCAAATTCATCTTGAGTTTCTCTGCTGAAGTTGTATTCTTTAGCACAAAGATCAGCGCACCAGCCCATCATTTGATGGTTGTAGGCGTCTTGCAAACCATCGTTGGCCAGACCATCGATCATGTTTACATTACCATATTTATAGCCGTTTCTGCTACCCATCATGTAATGAGGAACATTGCTCATGCTTTCCATACCACCAGCGATTACCACATCGGCCATACCCAACATAATTTGTTGAGCGCCCAGACTGATAGATTTCATACCACTGGCACAAACTTTATTAACTGTAGTACATTGAACAGTGTTTGGTAAGCCAGCAAATTTAGCCGCTTGTCTGGCAGGAGCCTGACCTAAACCAGCTTGTAGAACACTACCAAAATATACTTCCTGTACTTCTTCAGGGTTTAAACCGATTTTCTCGATAGCACCTTTGATAGCTGCTGCACCAAGTTTAGTAGCAGGTACAGAAGATAGAGTGCCCATAAAGCTACCCATTGCTGTCCTAACGGCGGAAACGATATATACTTCTTTCATTCTTTAATAAAATTTGCGCGAAATTAAGGCATTTTTAGCAAGGATTGTGTAAATTTTGAGTTTAATTTGCACAACGAATGAAATACTACCTCATAGCTGGAGAAGCAAGCGGAGATTTACACGGAGCCAACCTGATGAAGCATATCCGTGCAAACGATTCTGAGGCTGAATTTAGGTTCTGGGGTGGTGATTTAATGTTGGCAGAAGGTGGTGAAATGGTAAAACACTATCGAGAAACCGCGTTCATGGGTTTAACAGATGTCCTTTTAAATTTATTTAAAATTATTGGCTTCTTAAAATTCTGCAAACAAGACATTTTAAGTTTTCAACCAGATGCCTTGATATTAATTGACTATCCTGGATTTAACTTAAAAATGTCGAAATTTGGGAAAGAAAACGGCATACAAACACATTATTATATCTCACCAAAAGTGTGGGCATGGAATGTTAAAAGAGCTTTTAAAATTAAGAAGAATGTCGATTACCTCTACTCTATTCTTCCATTTGAAACCGAGTTTTTTAAGTCTTACGGCGTTAAGCCCGATTATATAGGCAATCCTCTTTGTGATGCTATAGCACAGTACCCTTTTGATCCGAATTTCAAAACCAATAACGCTATACAAAAACCAATAATTGCCTTGTTACCTGGCAGTAGGATGAGTGAATTGAAACATGTATTACCAACGATGTTAGAGATTTGCGACGATTATCCAGAACACGAATTTATATTAGCAGGAGCGGCTCATATTGATGATGAAGTTTACCAACAGTTTATAAAAGGCAAAAATGTGCGACTGATAAAAGGCAAGACATACGACGTTGTCAAAAACGCCCATGCAGCATTGGTTTGCAGTGGAACAGCCACATTAGAAACTGCACTTTTAAATTGCCCTCAGGTAGTATGTTACAAATTCAGTAAAATCAGTTACGAAATTGGCAAGCTGGTAATTAAAGTGAAGTTTATTTCACTGGTCAATTTAATCATGGACAGAAAGGTAGTCAGTGAACTGATTCAGGTTGATTTCATAAAAGAAAAGATAAAAAAAGAGTTAAATCTCATTCTTGACGGCTCAGGCAGACAAGCCATGCTAAACTCTTATGCTGCATTAAAAATAAAGGTTGGAGAACCTGGTGCCAGTGAGAGGGCTGCTAAATTAATTACACAGCGTACCTTTAAGCACCTTGCTTGAGACTTATTGTTCTAATGATTTGTCGGATACAAATGACATGCGACAAAAATACCAGAGGAACGATAATAGATGGTAGCCAGACGTAAGGAAAATAAAAAACTCCCGTATTAGGGACATCAAATGACAATTGCTGAAAGGGTCCTGGAGCACTCAGGATAGCCTGAATAACGATATTCAGTAACAATGCCAGACAGATAAAATTCCATACCAGCATCCATTTAGGGCTCATCGACTTTTTGATATAAGCCCAATAGGCAATGAAAGGTGCCGATATTCCAGACAAAATATCAAAATTTCGTCCTTCGAAAGTCATTAATTCTGGAACAAGATCGAACAGAAACAACCAATACAACACTAATTCAATTGGAAATCTAACGATGTGCAAAAAGGTCAGCCACGATGGATCAATATTATCCAGAAAAAATCTACTCATTGGAAAGGCAAATAAAAGTGCTATTAGAGCAAAAGAAGGCAAGACCAGTAAAGGCAGTCTGGGAGGAACTGTATGAAAATTGGTATAAAAACCAAGAAATGCGACTAAGCCCTGCACAATAGCAAAACCTATAATCACAGAAAGTACTTTAGTTGAATTTCCAGATGCTTTATAAAAACAAAAGACACATAAAACAAGAGAGAGTACCATCAAGAGTGGCACAAATGGAGGTAAAACGGTGTTCATTGATAGTGTTTAGTTCGACAAATATAGAGATTGCCAGCATAAATCTGTAATTCAGTCTTAGACCTTCATCGAAAAATTTAATTTCGCCAAATCCAGTAAATAAAAATAGCCCACCAAGGTGGGCTATAGTCTTTAGAGGTATTTTGTGTATTTGTGTGTGTGTCTGAGTATTTGAATGATTAACGGGTTTCAGGGTTTGACTCGCAAACCTTATAACCTTTATTATCATTCATTGTATTTGATTCGTGATTAGAAGCCTGCATTTCATTTAACAAAAAGAAAGTCAGGATTAATAATGCTATAATTGATTTAAGCATTAAGATTTCAGTGAAGTAAAAACCTTTTTTACCTTTGATTTTGAGAGTGGCAGAGTTGTTCATATTAGTATTTATTTTTTGTTTTAAGTTAGGATTTTATACTTAATAAGTAATTTAACTTACATTGTTTTAATGTCCTATACCCAAATATAAAAAACTACTATTACAAATTACAGTTTTCGAAAAAAAACTCTAATTGAGAATATAAATACTTGATTATCAATTTGATTAATTTTTTAAAACATGCATCATCAAGTTGAATTTGCTTACAAAAATTATAGTGTTCAAGAAAAAAAATCTGAAATAGATAGATTTCAATTTTACAAAACGATATTTGTTTTAACTTTTGACACTTTGAGTCAAACTATATATTTATTTAATTTTTAATTATTAGTTTAATTTAATTGGATTTTAAAAAGTCGCTCAAGAAGAAATTAAGATAATTTTGGTAGAATCAGGCAAAACAAAAAGTGGAAATTGGCAAAAACCAAAGCTTGAAAATAATTTTTTCCTTCTATAAATCAACACATTACAAATCATTATAGAAATTTATTTAAAAAAATGGACCAGATAAAACTTGTTGTCTATATTTGGGTATAGGCCTTCTGAAAAATTTAAGTATTAATACATTTTGAGTATTTAAACCTATCAGAAAGTCAGCTAAAAACCAATTAATAATTATGCAACGTCAAACCAATTTCAGCACCTTCAATGGATTAGAAGTTCAACAGTTCAGTCGTTTTACCGGACTACCTTATGAATTATACAATACACAGGAGGAAATTGAAAAGCCTTATTTAATTACTGCAGTCATTGCAGACAGAATTACAAAAGCCATTGCAATAGTTTCATTATTTGGCGCCTTATTTCTTATCGGCTTAAATGCATAAGAAATTTTAACACGACACACACACAAATACAAATACACAAAATCTAGAGATGATAGCCCACTTAGGTGGGCTATCTTTATTTACAGACTTTCGTATGTTGTTTAAACTATCTATTTACAGCATATTTGCAGAATGAGATTTATCATTTCAGCAATTGTATTATTTATGGTATCAGAATTACAGGCAGAGCTTTTTTATAAGATCCGCATCGACAATCCAAACAGCCATTATGCACAGGTAGATATTACCATCACAGGCGTAAAGACCAAAACAGTAGAGTTTAAAATGCCAGTTTGGACACCAGGCAGTTACATGGTGAGAGAATTTGAAAAGAACATTGATCGAGTAGTAGCCAAGGCCGGGCATGTACAAATCAACGATAAAATTATAGCCTTTACTGATAAAGCCAGTATCAGTAAAAAAGACAAAAGCACCTGGGTGGTAGATTTAAAAGGCGAGACCGCGGTATGTATCTCCTACCCTGTTTATTGCTTTGAGCAATCAGTCCGCACCTCTTATATCGACAACGACCATGCTTTCTTATTACTTAGCAGCTGCTTGATGTATCCTGAAGGCTTTAAAGGTGCCGGAGAATTACAATTAGAGTTTCCGACAAATTGGGCGAAAGTGTCAACCACGCTCGAGAACATCGACCAAAACCAATACCGCTTTAGCAACTACGACGAGTTGGTAGATTCGCCTATAGAAATTGGCAACCACAGTGAGTTAAGTTTTGAAGTAGCTGGTGTTCCTCATAAAATTGCCATGGTAGGCAGAAACAACTGCAATACCGAAACTTTTACCAAAGACATCACCAAAGTGTGTGAAACCATGTTCAACATTATTGGAGCACACCCATGCAAATCGTATTTATTTATTGTTCACCATGTGGAAGAAGGCGGTGGTGGATTAGAGCATGCCAACAGTTGTGTCGTGCAGATGCCAAGATTTAATTACAGCAATGCAGACCGTTACAAAGCCTTTTTGGGCTTATTGGCCCACGAGTATTTCCATTTATGGAATGTCAAACGCATTCGTCCCGCTGCACTCGGACCGTTTGATTACAGCAAAGAAAACTACACCAATTTACTTTGGGTAGCAGAAGGCATCACAAGTTACTACGACGAACTGGCCATGTACAGAGCAGGATTCATGAGTGAAAGCGATTATTTGAAATCACTTGCCTCTACTTTTTCAGCCACATTAAACCGCAAAGGCGGCGAAGTTCAGAGCATGCACGAAGCCTCATTTGACGCCTGGATTAAAGAATACAGAAACACAGAAAACAGCATCAACAATAACATCTCTTACTACTTAAAAGGATCGGCATTAGCGGCTATATTAGACATAGAGTTATTGTCGGCTACCAATGGCGAGAAAGGCTTAGACAAATTGATGCAGTATTTGTACAAAGAATATTACATAGGCAAGCAAAGAGGATTTAGCGATGACGAATTTTATGCCGCTATTGATAAGATTGCAGGCAAGTCGCTTAACTTTAAAGAATGGGCAACGGGATTAAACGAAGCTGGCACATTGAACAAAATCACAGAAGTGATGAAGAAAGCCGCCTGTACTTTAAAGAACCGCGAATCAAACAACCAGCATTTCACCGGCATTACAACCGAGCAGAAAGGCGACAAAATGTTAGTTCGCTGGGTAGAAGCAGGATCACCAGCCTGGAAATCTGGCATACAAGCAGGCGACGAGTTATTAGCAGTGAATGATATCAGAGTAAAGACCAGTTTAGATGAAACTTTAAAGAACAGTAATTCACCTTATAGTTTCTTAATCAGTCGTGCAGGCCTTATCCGAACCATTTCACTTGAAACACAGAAGAGTCAGAAATACGACTTGCAACTCAGCATAGACAAAGGTGACGATGTGATAGTAAAAGCCTGGTTGAAGAAATAAATAAACATCTTATAAAAAAAGGCGTCTTATAAGGCGCCTTTTGTTTTTGTTAAAAAATGGACAATCTATAAGCCGGGTTCTGTATTCGCCGAAGCGAATGCCTGTCATTTATCTTATGCAGCCTACCCTCCGGGGCAGAGACGAATCTCAATAGAGCGGGTAGCCCTCAATCCCCGGTATATTTGGCCTTACAACCCAAAAGGTTTATCCCCTTCTGCCATTACTGACAGAAGATGTGAGCTCTTACCTCACATTTTCACCCTTACCGTTCATTTCTGAGCGGCGGTTATTTTCTGCGACCCTTTCTGTCGGTGCTCATTGCTTCACACCGCCCACCCTTTCAAGTGGTTTGGCACCCTGTGTTGCCCGGACTTTCCTCATCTGTTGCCAGACGCGACAAGCCGATTGTCCGATGCAAAGATACGAGATTAAAAACTAGCAAAGAGCAAAGTAAGCTATCAGACCTCCACTTATTATCACTTTCGGCGATAAAATGCTAATGTTTAAACGAATCAGGTTTGTTATTACAACTTAAAAGTCGGTAATTCGCGACACAAAAAAATAATTCCATTCTGATATGAAAAGAATCTACGCATTACTTACGCTGGCCCTGATGCTGACAAGCAACCTGGCTAAAGCTGACGAAGGTATGTGGCTCCTGTCTTTGTTAGACAAAATGAACTACAAAGACATGGAAGCCAAAGGCCTTAGACTAACCCCTGAGCAACTTTACAGTGTTAACCACTCGTCTCTTAAAGACGCTTGTATCTGGTTTAATGGTGGCTGTACCGGTGAATTAATCTCTTCTGAAGGTTTAATTCTTACCAATCACCATTGCGGATACGACGCTATCGCTGATCTTAGCACACCAGCTGACAATATCCTTGACAACGGTTTCTGGGCTAAAGACAAAGCATCTGAACGTGTCCCTAAAAACCCAATGTCTATTACCCGCGTTGTGAGAGTTGACGATATCACTGACAAAATGTTGGAAAAACTGAATGGTGTAGCTGAAAAAGACAGAGCTGCCAAAGTTCAGGAATTATACAAAGAGTTAATTAAAACTGCTACTGAAGGTACACATTACGAAGCTACCTGCAGAGAAATGTTCAAAGGAAACGCTTATTACCTGTTTGTAATGGAGAAATTTACTGACATTCGTTTAGTTGGAACACCTCCACAAAACGTTGGTAAATTCGGTGGCGAAACTGACAACTGGATGTGGCCTAGACACACTGGCGACTTCAGCATGTTCAGAGTATACGCTAACGCAGATAACAAACCTGCTAAATTTGACGCTCAAAACAAGCCATACAAACCGTTACACTACTTACCAGTATCTACTAAAGGTATCAAAGAAGGTGACTTTGCTATGATCATCGGGTTTCCTGGCAGAACTAACCGTTATGAGTTCTCTCAAGGTGTTGCTCTGGCTACTGATATCGTTGACCCTAATATCGTTAACTTAAGAGATATCAGATTAAAAGCATGGAAAGAACAAATGGTACAAGATGAAGCTACCAGATTGATGTTATCAAGTGACTATGCTTCAATTGCTAACTATTGGAAATTCTTTGACGGTGAAGCTGAGCAATTAAAACACAATAAAGTATTTGAAAAGAAATCTGCTGAAGAGAAAGCTTTCAGTCAGTGGGCATCTAACAAAGATGAATACAAATCATTGCTTTACGACATAGATCAGGTTTATACTTTATACAAACCATATGCTTTACAAAGCACATACATGCGCGAATGTATCACTGCTCCAACCATCATTCAAATGAGTATGATTGGTATGAGTTTAGAAGCTATGTACAGCAAAAAAGCTAGCATTGCTGCAGACAAAACCAAATCAAAAGAAGACAAAGCAAAAGAAATTGCTAAAATCGACGAAGCCATCAGTGATTTATCTAAAGAGTTTATTGAAGATCTGAAAAACGTTGCTTACAATGACAGAATCATTGCAGCTGACAAAAAAATCTTCGCTGGTATGTTGAAAATGTACTACAAAAACATCCCTTCAGATCAGTGGCCTAGCTTCTTTAAAGAACTTGCTGGTAAAATCAAAAATGGCAATGCTGACGAAGTTTTTGGAAAATACACAGAGATGGTATTTGCAAAGAGCGTATTTGCTTCTAAAGAGAAAGCCGCTAAATTCTTTGAAAAACCAAACCTTAAAAAACTATTAAGCGATCCAGCTTACGCTTATTTAAAAGCGCATTTCGACAATTACAATACTAACTTCAAATCTAAAGTTACTGAATTCCAAGCACAGTCATTAGCCTTAGGTAGAAAGTACATCAAAGGTTTAATGGAAATGCAACCAAACAGAATGTTCTATCCAGATGCGAACTCTTGTCAGCGTCTTACTTACGGTACTGTTAAATCATACAATCCAAAAGATGCAGTGCATTATGATTACATCACCACCATCGACGGTGTGATGGAAAAATACATTGCGGGCGACTACGAATTTGATTTGCCTGCCAAGATGATCGAGTTATACAAAAACAAAGATTTTGGTAAATATGCTTTAGCTAACGGTAAATTACCAGTAGCTTTCTTAACAGACAATGATATCACAGGTGGTAACAGTGGCAGTCCGGTGATGGACGGTAGCGGCAACCTGATTGGATTAGCATTCGATGGTAACTGGGAAGCGATGAGTGGTAACATCCACTTCGATGAAAAATACAAAAGAACCATCAACGTTGACATTCGCTATGTATTATGGCTGATTGAAAAACTAGGTGGTGCATCACACATTGTTAATGAAATGACATTGGTAGAATAATTTTAACGTCTTAATAGAAAAGCGTCACCCAAAAAGTGACGCTTTTTTTATGCTTTAAATTAAACGATTAATGATATTGAAATAAGAAACTTATAAGTAACTTCGCAGGAAACAATGAATGAATTTTTTGAGATAGCCATTTGGTTTCTATTATCAGGCGTCAAATATCTTTTTGCCGTCCTTCCCCTTTTGGCCAACTCACAGAGAGAATGGTACTGGGACATGCTGATTGTATCTTCTGGGGGCACTTTAGGTGTTTTTGTATTTACATTTCTTGGAGCGGTTTTATCCAAATATCTGTCTAAATTTCATCTCTTCAAATTCAAATACAAGAAGCTGCGCAGTTTTGTTAAAATGAAGAACAGTTATGGATTGATAGGCATCGCCATACTCAGTCCGGTTATTATCAGTATTCCTGTTGGCTGTATCATCAGTGCTTCTTTCGAACATGACAAAGGCAAGATCATCCGCTATCAGTTATTATCTGTTATTGGATGGAGTATTTTATTGTTTGGCATCAAAGGACTTTTTCATATTAATATTGCGAAAACCATTTAAATGCAGGGAAAATTATATCTGGTACCAACACCGGTTGGCAATTTAAAAGACATCACTTTAAGGGCGCTTGAGCTACTTGGATCGTGCGATATCATACTGGCAGAAGACACCCGCAATACTGGCATATTGCTCAAACATTATGAGATTGACAAGCCATTACAAAGCTACCACGCACACAACGAACACGACAAATACAAAGATGTCATTCATCAGTTGGAAGCGGGCAAGACAATGTGTTTAGTTACAGATGCCGGCACACCAGGTATTAGCGATCCGGGTTTCTTAATTGTTCGCGAATGCAACAAAGCGGGCATCTCCATAGAATGTCTTCCAGGAGCTACGGCCTTTGTCCCAGCTTTGGTGAAGAGTGGCTTACCCTGTGATAAATTTGTTTTCGAAGGATTTTTGCCAGTCAAAAAAGGTCGCAGAACCAGACTTGAATTTCTCAAAAACGAAACCCGTACCATGATCCTCTACGAGAGTCCCTATAAACTGCTGACCACACTCGAAGATCTTGGAGAAACAATGGGTACAGAGCGATTAGTATCTGTTTCCAGAGAAATAAGTAAATTATTTGAAGAAACCATTAACGGCACTTTAACGGAAGTCCTTAACCATTTCAAACACAAAGCACCCAAAGGTGAATTTGTCATAATATTAGAAGGTAAAAACGATGAATAGATTACCCCTCATCCTGTTAAGTTTAGTATCAGGAATTTTATTAATGCTGGCCTGGCCCCCATTGCCGACAGCTTTTATTTTGTTTGTAGCCTTAGTTCCTTTGTTTATAATCAGAGAACGACTAATCAATCAAAAAAAACAACATTTAAAATTTTGGGCATATACCTATCTGGCTTTATTTATATTCAATACCGGTACCACCTGGTGGGTATGGAATGCCAGTCCCAGCGGTAGCATCATGATGTTGTTTCTCAACAGTTTGATCATGAGTTTACCTTTTCTGATGTATTCTCACACCCGTCAGGTATTACCAAAACTCGCTTTTCCTGCCTTTGTTTTATATTATTTAGCAACCGAATACTGGCATTTCAACTGGAGTGCTTCCTGGCCATGGTTAACCTTTGGTAAGGGTTTATCAAGCATGCCGTGGTACATTCAGTGGTACGAATTTACAGGCGAAATGGGTGGTTCAGCATTAATTCTAAGCATCAATGTATTGATTGCTTCTATCATAATAAAACAGCAATATAAGCGACTGATATTACCGGCAGGTATTTTAGCAGGCTTTGGTATACTCTCCTATTTAAATGCTCTTGTTGATCAATCAAAATTTGTATCAGACAAAAGAGACAGAATCAACTGTGTGGTATCGCAGCCTAATATTGATCCATATGAAGAGAAATTTGGTGACGGCATCAACTATCTCTATCCAGAGATTCAGTTAGACTATGCATTGGAGCCTTCTGAGCCATTGATCAATGATCAGACTGATTTATTATTATTACCTGAAACTGCAGTAACGGGGTATAACGACGAATCTGATTTAAACAACAACTTCTTATTTGAGCCTCTTCGTAAGCTCAGCGATAGTACAAAGCTATGTGTCATCACCGGAGCCGAATCTTTTATGGTTCACAAAGAAAAAGATAGACCAACATTAACGGCGCGTTACGACTCAGCTATCAACAAGTGGTTTGATTTTTATAATACTGCCATCAATGTTCGCAAGGGAAAAGTCGCAGAACTTTACCATAAATCGAAGCTCGTACCGGGTGTCGAGAAAATGCCATTTGAGTTTCTTGAACAGTTAAGCATCAATCTGGGAGGCACTTCCGGCAGTTTGGGCACCAGCGATAAAGCTATCAATTTTACATTAAACAATGGTTATAAAGTAGCGCCATTAATCTGTTACGAATCGGTGTTTGGCGATTACGCCTGCGAGTATGTCAGAGACGGCGCCAATTTACTGGCCGTGGTGACAAATGATGGCTGGTGGGGAAATACACCAGGTTACAAACAGCATTTAATGTTTGGTTCTGTTAGATGTATCGAAACCAGACGCGACATGGTAAGGAGTGCCAACACAGGTGTATCTGCCAGTATCGACCGATATGGCAATATCTCTAATGCAACAAAATATAAAGTAAGAACGGCATTTGCCTGTTCAGTCAACCCATATTCTGACCTAACATTTTATGTCAGATATGGCAATTTAATTGGTAAAATATCTTTGATATCGATAGGCTTACTTATTTTTGTTATAATAAAACGATTCAAAAAAACACCAAAGGATGGAAACCAAACTGAAACCATTTAACAATTTTGACGAATACATTTCTCAATGGCCAGAAACCATTCAGGTGAAATTACAAACCATTAGAGAGACTGTTTTATCGGTAGCACCAGGTGCTGAAGAAGTCATCAGTTATCAAATGCCTACTTTTAAAGAAGGAGGAATACTGATCCATTTTGCCGCGTTTAGCAAACATTACAGTTTATTTCCGGGAGCAGAACCAATAGAGTTTTTCGCCAAAGAGCTCAAAGATTTCGAAACATCAAAAGGCACTATTAAAATACCGATGGATGCGCCCGTTCCGGTTGCCCTCATCAAACAAATTGTAAAGCACCGACAAATGCGTATTGCAGAAAAAGCTTCCCTTAAAAAAACCAAAAAATAATGTCAGAATCAGGTTCTATAAGACTCAATAAATTCATCAGTGAAAGCGGCTTGTGTTCGAGACGCGAAGCCGACAAATACATCGCCAGTGGCAATGTGTTCATCAATGGTAAAAAAGCTGGAATAGGCGACCAGGTGAAAGTGGGCGATAGAGTTAGGGTGAATGGCAATGAGTTGGAACCAAGAGAAGGAGAAGATATCATTTTTATTGCACTGAATAAACCAGTTGGTATTGTGTCGACCACCGAAAAAATCAGAGATAATATTGTTGATTTTGTCAAGCACAGTAAGCGAATATTTCCTATTGGCCGACTGGATAAAGACTCGCAGGGACTGATTTTCATGACCAACGATGGGGACATGGTCAATAAAATCTTGAGAGCCGGCAATCAGCACGAGAAAGAATATGTCGTTACCGTTAACAAACCTTTGACAGATGCCGTTATTTTAGGCATGTCATTAGGGGTACCGATGTTAGGTATTATGACCAAGAAATGTAAGGTTGTAATGGAATCACCAACAACATTTAGGATTACATTAATACAGGGACTAAACAGGCAAATTCGCAGAATGTGTGAGCATTTCGGGTATGACGTGATAAAACTTGAGCGAGTAAGAATTATGAATATTTCTTTAAAGGGATTAC
>JACCDI011340146.1_pt1 | contig 21966 bp, 20 predicted proteins | sample 7442791 | NCBI WGS metagenome assembly JACCDI01 (sample SAMN15323434, study PRJNA562643) | freshwater metagenome | isolation source: river surface water | place: USA:Blue River Watershed | collected 2017-08-15
AGCCTTACCGTCGAGGACGGACAACCCGCCTCGCACGCCCGCGCAGGCTGGGAAACCGTGACAGACGCGCTGATCGCAGACGTCGCGCGCGATCCGGGTCCCAAAGTGTTTATGCTGTGGGGCGCTCACGCCCAGGCCAAGCGCGCCTTGATCGCGGGGCATGGAGAGCACCTGATTTTGATGGCTAACCACCCCTCTCCGCTCTCTGCGCGCAGACCCCCGACACCCTTTGTCGGATGCGGTCATTTTCGACAGGCGAATGAGTGGTTGGCGCAACACAATATCCAAGTAATTGACTGGAAAGCATAATTTTTCGCATAAAGGGTTTACCCCAACCAAAAAATAGGTTAGTATTCGGGCTCTGCATTAAAAGTGTTTCAGCACAGTCTTCACATAAGCAGTGCTTTGCATATAAGTGCATATGTCCGAAAACAGGCAAACAACCTGAACTTCGGCTTCACATCATCGATTCCTGACCTCCTTTCCTTTCGTGGGCAGCTAGTGTGATCCAGATAGATGGATCTCCAGCCCAGACGTTCGGTTGATTCGGTCGGCACGATGCTCGATTCAACCGACTACCGCCGGTCTACCAATTCTCCGGGCTGCGTCATATGGCCACTATCTGGCCAAAAGGAAAGTCATGTCCTTCGATTCGTTGGGGCTTGCCCCCGCTTTGTTGTCTTCCATTGAACGTACCGGCTTCACCACGCCGACACCCGTGCAAATGTCTGCGATTCCAGCAGCGCTGGCCGGTGCCGACTTGATGGTGTCCGCCCAGACAGGTAGCGGCAAAACCGCGGCCTTTATGCTTCCCGCACTGAACAAAATCGCACACAAGCCTGCCAACAAAGGCCGTGGCGTACAAGTGCTGGTGCTGACCCCCACCCGCGAACTCGCCATGCAGGTGAGCGAAGCCACCGAAATGTACGGCAGCAATCTCGATGATCTGCGTGTCGCGACCGTTGTCGGCGGTATGCCCTACGGCGCACAGCTCAAAGCCCTCTCGCGCCGCGTTGACGTGCTGGTGGCCACACCTGGCCGTCTGCTCGATCACCTCCAGGCCCGCCGCGTTGATTTGTCGACCGTTCATACGCTCGTACTCGACGAAGCCGACCGCATGCTCGACATGGGTTTTATCGACGACATCAACACCATCGTGGACCGTTGCCCCGAATCACGCCAAACCTTGCTGTTCTCGGCAACGCTGGACGGCACGGTTGCCAAGCTGGCCGCTCGCATGATGCGCGATCCACAACGTATCGAAATGACCTCGCAGTCAGATCGTCATGCCAACATCACACAAACACTTTTGTATGCAGATGATGCCGGCCACAAACTGCGCCTGCTCGATCATCTGTTGCGCGATGTCTCGATGGACCAGGCCATTATCTTTACCGCCACTAAGCGTGGCGCTGATGATCTGGCCGAACACCTCTCGGATAGCGGCTTCTCAGCGATGGCTCTGCATGGCGACATGAATCAGCGCCAGCGTTCACGCACCTTGTCCGAAGTTCAAGACGGCCGTGTCCGTGTCCTGGTCGCGACCGACGTCGCCGCACGCGGCATTGATGTGCAGGCCATCAGCCACGCCATCAACTACGACTTGCCGATGCAGCCCGAAGATTACGTCCACCGTATTGGCCGCACCGGTCGCGCCGGTCGCGATGGCGCAGCCTTTACGCTGGCTGTCCACAGCGAGCGTCATAAAGTGCGCCGCATCGAACACTTCATCGGCAACACCATTCCGCCTGGCGTGATCGCAGGTCTCGAGCCACAGCGCACACCAAGCTCACGCCCCGAAGGCGCATCGCGCGGTGCGGGCGGCAAAAAGCCTAACCGCTGGAGCAATGATCGCAGCGGTGACCGCTTTGGAAGCAGCAACGACCGTTATTCCGCTGGTCGCAGCGAGCCACGTACCTTTGCACCTCGCGGTGACAAGCCCTATGCGGATCGCAGCGAGAAATCTTTCGCGCCTCGCGGTGACAGACCATTTGCTCCACGTGGCGACAAGCCCGCCTATGCACCACGCGGTGACAAGCCTTTCGGTGATCGCGAGCGCACATCCGCGCCACGCGGTGACAAACCCGCTTACGCACCTCGCGGTGATCGTCCACAAGGTGCGCGCAGCGACAATCCTTTCGCCAGCACACGCGGCGAAGGTCGTCCTTTCGAGCACCGCGGCGATCGCGCACCGTCAGACCGTCCAGCCTACGCAGGTAAACCTGCCGCCCGCCCCGGTCGCGATTTCGCGCCTCGCTCGGCTGCGCCAGGCGGCAAGACTTTCGCCCCACGCGGTGATGGTCCTGCACGCGCACCTGGTGCGGCACGTCCTGGTGCTCCTCGCGCTGCGGCAGGCGCACGACGTGGCTTCAACTTTGACGGTGGTCGCCGCTAATCAAGCGATCCCCATCAGCGCGGACGCACTGGCTCATAGTCAGCGCGTCCGCGCTTTTTTGCATCAACAAATCCAGCAGGCTGGTGGTTGGCTACCCTTTAGCGTCTGGATGCATCATGTCCTGTACGCCCCCGGACTCGGCTACTACGCGGCAGGCAACACCAAACTGGCTGAAACGCCAAGCCATCAGGCCACTGCATTGAGTGGTGACTTTGTCACGGCGCCCCAGCTCACCCCCTTGTTCGGACAAACTCTCGCGCGACAAGTCGCGGAGATACTGCATCAAACGGACACGCTTGATGTGCTGGAGTTCGGTGCGGGCAGCGGCGCGCTTGCGCACGATATCCTGAGCGCACTGAACGAGATGGGACTCCATGTCCGCTACAACATCCTCGAAGTGTCCGCCGATCTTAGACAACGCCAGCAACAACGACTGGCTGCCTGGGGCGAGCGGGTGACTTGGCTCGAGACACTTCCTACAAGTTTTAGCGGCTGTGTGATTGGCAATGAACTACTCGATGCCATGCCAGTCGAGCTCTTTGTCTGGTCTGAACAAGGCGAAGTGCTGGAGCGCGGTGTCGTGTCGCTCGCACCGGTTCAGGCACCCGATCAAGCACCCAATCAGACAACAAACCAGACAACAGATGCCGACTCTGAAGGCCTTTTCCCAGGATTCGCCTTTCAAGACAGACCTGCCGCGCCGCAACTCGCCGCCACGGTCCAGGCACGTATGCCTGCCTTGCCCGGCTACACCTCTGAAATCAATCTGCAAGCAGAAGCCTGGATCCGTGATCTTGGCCACTGGTTGACTCGCGGCGCGGCCTTGTTGATCGATTACGGTTTTCCGCGTCATGAGTACTACCATCCTCAGCGTCAACGTGGCACCTTGATGTGTCATATCCAGCATCGCACGCACGACGACGTTTTTCTCGCACCGGGTCTCCAGGACATCACCGCACACGTGGACTTCACGGCCATTGCCGAGGCCGCGCAAGACTGCGGCTTAAGCGTGCTGGGTTACACCTCGCAAGCACGGTTTTTATTGAATGCGGGCTTGCCCCAGGTCCTTGAGGCCTATGCCCAGCAGCAGATCGAGCACCCTGATCCAAAAGCTCGCGCACGTACTTATGCCGCTATTCAAAAACTCATTTCTGAGGCGGAAATGGGTGAGCTTTTTAAAGTGATCGCACTCGGTCGTGGCGTTCAAGCACCACTGAGCGGCTTTACCCAAAGCGATCGCTCAGGACAACTCGTTCAAAGCAATTAATTCAAAGCAGTTAATTCAACGCAGCTAATCGCGCGGCACGTACCGCTTGTTTGATTTGCGCGGGCTCAGAGGCCGTTCGTGCCGCAGCGCCCGCATCGACGGCTAATACAGCATCCAGCCGCTTGCGCCACCAGACGACATCCACGTTTTGCACCAGCTTGGCCGTCTCGAGCAACACACCGAAGCGCTCGGGTTTCCTGATTGCATCGCACGTTTCTAATAACGACATCACGTGTTCAGCAGTATTGTGCCCCGCGGCATTGGACGCGGCTGGCTGTTGTACAACGACCAAAACAAGAGGCAACAAACGCGCCAGATCGACACACTCGGTCGGAACACGTAAACGCTTGGCCAGTTCGGCACGCGCGTCTGTATCCAGACAAAGCAACGCATAACGCGCACTCAACGGCAAGGACACCGTCGCGGCGGCTGCCGCATCGACAAGCTGCGCGACCCGCGCACTGTAGTGCCACTCGGGCATGATGCGCTCACTCGCCCCCGTATCCACTAAAACAGCCAGCATGCGCGACGGTTTTTCACTCATCAAGCCGCGCGACAATTCCTGCCAGACACGCTCGGGCACCAGCGCATCGACTTCGCCCGTCGCGACCATCCGGCGACAGAGTGCCAAGGTTTCAGGCGCGACTGAAAAATCCGTAAACCGCGCGGCAAAACGCGCCAGTCGCAAAATCCGAACGGGATCTTCCTCGAACGCGGGACCCACGTGACGAAACAAGCGTGATTGCAAGTCCGCCACACCATTGAGGGGATCGACAAGCTCGCCCGTCATGGTCTGCGCCATCGCGTTGATCGTCAAATCCCGACGTTTTAAATCCTCTTCAAGCGTGACATCCGCGCCTGTGTAAAAGGTAAAACCTTTGTATCCACGCCCCGATTTTCGTTCGGTGCGTGCCAGGGCATATTCTTCTTTGGATTGAGGATGTAAAAAAACAGGAAAGTCGCCGCCCACAGGAATAAATCCCCGCGAGACCATTTCCTCGGGCGTCGCGCCCACCACCACCCAGTCACGATCGCCCGCCGGACGACCTAACAACGCATCGCGTACAGCTCCACCCACGATGTAGACCTGCAAACCACGCAAGGCGGCATCCGCATCCTTTGTCACGGCAGAGGCGAACGACCGTAGGGTCGAGGCTCGATTTGACCCAGACGCTGTTTGAGCGACTGAGGGTTGCCCGTAAAGACCGCAGCATAGTATGTCGCGTTGGACATCACTTTTTTGACGTAATCACGCGTTTCATTGAACGGGATCGTTTCAGCGAAAATCGCACCTTCGACAGGTGCGTCGAGTTTGGAACGCCACAGCATGGGACGTCCCGGACCCGCGTTGTAGCCCGCGCTGGCGAGTACCTGCGAGCCGCCCAGATCGGCCTGCACCATACTCAGATAACTCGTTCCCAGCTTGGTGTTGGTGTCGAAATCATTCACGCTGCTGGGAGTGAAATCCGTCAAACCGATTTTCTTGGCCATCCATTTCGCCGTCGCCGGCATCAATTGCATCAAGCCCGAGGCGCCCACATGTGAACGCGCATCCATGATGAACAGCGACTCATGACGGATCAGCCCATACACCCACGCTGGTTCGACATTGACTTCACGCGCCTGCGCGCTGACACGTCCCTCAAAAGGCGCGACAAAACGCTGCGTAAAATCCACCTCGCTCTTGGTGCGACCCGAAGTCACCACCACACGATCGTAAATACTCTCGCGACGCGCGAGCTCTGACGCCGCCAGCAACTGACGATCCGTCATCCCGCGAATCGCAAAATTCCACTCGGGGACCGCCTCCGGACGCCAGCCTCGCTTGAATAACGTCACCGCGCGTTGCAAACCAGGATTGGCACGCGCCTGCGCCAACTCTTGCTCAGTCACCGGATCAGGTCGTTTCGGCGCGGTGATCGTGCGGCCCAACTCTTCGGCTGCGAGCTGACCATAAAAACTATAGTCCGCCGCAATCGAGGCATAGGCTTTTTCAGCATCGGCTTTTTTACCCGTCGCAGCCAAACCACGGGCTTTCCAATACACCCAGGTCGGATCGCTGCGCTGCGGCTCGCGCATCGTATCGATCCCTTGCATGACCCACTTCCAGTCGATTTTGGGTTGACGCAACGCAATCCGAACGCGCCAGGCCTCGTTGTTATCAGACAAACGTACCGTGCCCGACTCGCGATACCACTGATACGCGCGTGGATCGAGGTTCATGCTTGCGACCAATGCCATCTGGCCATAGACCCATTGCGAGTACTTCTTGGGCAGCAAATTCTTCCACTGTCTGTTCATCAACGAATCGGCCGCTGCCAAATCCGTACGCGCCACGCGCGCAAGACCAATCGCAATGATCTCATTGCGCTCGACCGAACCCAGCGCGGTTTGTGTCGCTAACCAAGCCGCCGGAGCCTTGATCATCGCGTCATAGGCCGTCAATTCTTTCGTATCAAAGACATACGCCGCAAACCGACGCGCATCCGGTAATTTGTTATTTTCAATCGCCTCATGCAAATAAGGAATCAGCTCCGCACTCGTCAAGACACGATCGGCGACCAACTGATCGAACAGCTTCCAACAGGCCCCGAACGGGACAAAAATCTTCATCGCTTCGGCAGCCGTTGCACGCTGACCGCCCATATGTCTGGCTTCAAGTTGCGCGCACAAGACTTGATTGCTCGGGTTCAGCACCTGCCCGAGATTTCGCACGGTGACAAAATCTCCACTGCGCGCAGCGGTCAACACCCACTCCCCGCGCAAACGGTCCGCGAGATAAGAACCATTATTTTTTTCGAGAAACTGTTCAAGACTTTGCGCGACATTGGGCGTGCGGTACAGGCCCAACTGGGTGCGCAGATACCAATATTCGGGATAGGTCGCCAAGACATCGCCACGCGCTTGCGGCACATAACTGGCAAGCTGACCATATTGTTTACTGTTGACAGCCTGACGGGCGGCCGCGACGGCTTGAGCCGCAGCTGTCGCATCCGGGGCAGCGATGGTTTCTTTTACAGTGGGCGCGGCGCTAGCGGTCGCAGGCGCGGAGCTATTTGGTTTGAGTGCGGATGTCGACAAAGATGGAGACTGAGCGGTGCCACCAACAGGCGCCATGCTGCCATCGGCCTTCAGTACATATTGCTCAGCCGCAGGCTGCGCGTGCGTAGGTAGGGATATCGTCACTGTGCCACTACAGGCCAGTGCGGCCACCAAGACGCGAACCTGAACCCGGATATTCTGATACTTTGCGCTTGTGTGCATACAATGCCTTTAGACGACTTGCTCAACCATTCAACATTCGCAACGATTTGCGACTCACTGCCACGGTATATGTTAAAGAATAGCGCAGACCTGCTCCGTATGCGGCTTCGCAGCATACGACAGACCATTCCTGTTGCCGAACGCCAACAACTGAGCGTCCAGCTTTGCGCCAAACTGCAAGAATGGTTTGAGGCAAGGCTTTTGGCCCGCCCTCTGATCGGACATACAGAACCGGAAATAGTTGCGGGTTTTTGGCCGTTGGCAGACGAGCCGGATTTGCGGCCCTTGCTCCAGCGACTCCATTCGCAAGGCACCGTCGTCGCCTTGCCTCTGATGATCAAAAAAGACCACCCGCTCGAATTTCATGTCTGGCGCCCGGATGATCCTCTCATTCCTGGAAACTTTGGCGTCATGGAACCTGTCCGGGGTGAGGTGTTGCAGCCCACGATACTGCTGGTGCCGACGCTGGGATTTACCGAGCAAGCCGCGCGCATCGGCTACGGTGGCGGATATTACGATCGCACGCTCGCTCAGCTTAGCCAGACCGGTCAGCCCTTCACGACGATTGGCATCGCCTGGGATCAGGGGATGATCCACAAAGAAGAGGGTTACGTACCCGAGGCACACGACTATCCACTCGACGCCGTGCTGACGCCCTCAGGGTGGACGCCAGACATGCCACCCGCCTGAAGCAACTCAGCGCGAATGCAACTCAGAGCGAAGCAACTCAGCCCGATTTAACGACCCAGTCCACGCCAGATCGACAGCGTGGCTTCGGCATTATTAAGTGTGTAAAAGTGCAAACCGGGCACGCCATTGTCCAAAAGCGTTTCGCACAGACTGGTCACAACGTCAGCGCCAAACGCACGGATCGACTCCTTGTCATCACCCATCTCGGCGAGACGCAGACGGATCCAGCGCGGCACCTCGGCGCCGCACATTTCCGAAAACCGCATCAACTGTGTGTAGTTGGTGATGGGCATAATGCCCGGCACGATCGGGATATTGACGCCTTTGGCTTGAACACGATCGACAAAATCGAAATACGCGTCGGCATTGAAAAAATACTGGGTGATCGCACTATTGGCGCCCGCACGGACTTTGTGAACAAAATGCGCGAGATCTTTTTCAGGTCCTGAGGCCTGGGGATGCATCTCGGGATAGGCGGCAACCTCGATATGAAACCAGTCGCCTGTTTCCTGACGGATGAATTCGACCAAATCGCTTGCATGATGCAAGGCACCGGCCGCACTCGCCCCCATTCCCGAAGGCATATCACCGCGCAATGCAACGATGCGACGCACACCTTCGTCACGATAGCGCTGCAACAAGGCCTTGAGATCGTCGCGTGACGAACCAATACACGACAGATGCGGAGCAGCATCGCAGCCGAGCCCGCGCATCGTGCGAACGGTATCAAGCGTACCGTCTCGGGTCGAACCACCCGCGCCAAACGTCACGCTGACGTAATGAGGCTCGATCACCAACATTTGTTTAGCGCCATCAACGAGTCGCTGCTGGGCGGCAGCGTCGCGGGGAGGGAAAAATTCGAGGCTGAAAGCCGGCGTTACTTGTGAGGTCATTGATTAATCAGACTTGTCAAAAACCCGGAGATCACGCTGTAGAGCAGCGCACCACCCACCGCCCACCAGAAACCGTTGACCTGAAAACCTTTCAGAATCGAGCCGGCGAGCCAGAACATCAGCGCATTGATCACGAGTAAAAACAGACCCAGCGTCACGATCGTGATGGGCAAGGTCAATAATATGAGAATTGGTTTGACCAGCATATTGATCAAACCAAGCACAACAGCCGCGAGCATGGCAGACCAGAAACTGGACACCACGATGCCGGGCAACACGTAAGCGACGATCAGCAGTGTCACCGCATTTAATATCCAGACCAACAATAAAGTCATGACAATCTCCGGTGAGCACTACTTTGAGCCGCTAGCCGGAACATCCGGCTAGACGACTCTGTCTTTCCACTCAAACCGATCAATAACGGTAGTGATCGGACTTGAAAGGACCTTCTTGCTTGACGCTGATGTAAGCCGCTTGCTGAGGGGTCAACGTCGTCAGGTTCGCACCAATTTTCTTGAGATGCAAACGGGCGACTTTTTCGTCCAGATGCTTGGGCAATACATAGACCTGGCCAGCCTTGTACTGATCATTGCGCGAGAACAATTCGATCTGGGCAATCGTCTGGTTCGTGAACGATGACGACATCACAAACGAGGGGTGACCCGTACCGCAGCCGAGGTTCACGAGACGACCCTTGGCCAGCAAGATGATGCGCTTGCCGTCAGGGAAAATCACGTGGTCGACTTGTGGCTTGATTTCTTCCCACTGCAAGTCTTCGATACCGACGACATCGATTTCGTTGTCGAAGTGGCCGATGTTACAAACAATGGCCTGATCCTTCATGCGATCCATGTGGGCGCGCGTGATGACGTTGTAGTTACCGGTGGCTGTGACAAAAATATCTGCCTTGTCAGCCGCTTCTTCCATGGTGACCACTTTGAAGCCTTCCATCGATGCCTGCAGTGCGCAGATAGGATCGATCTCGGTGACCCAGACCTGGGCGCGCAGGGCTGCGAGCGCCTGGGCAGAACCCTTGCCCACATCGCCGTAACCTGCAACCACAGCGATCTTGCCAGCGATCATGACATCGGTCGCGCGCTTGATGGCGTCAACCAGCGACTCGCGGCAGCCATACAAGTTGTCAAACTTGGACTTGGTAACGGAGTCGTTCACGTTGATGGCCGCGAAAGCCAGTTCGCCTTTCTTCGACATCTGATACAGACGCAACACGCCTGTGGTGGTTTCCTCGGTCACGCCCTTGATCTGGGCCAGACGTGTGGAGTACCACTTTGGATCTTTTTTGAGCTGCGCTTTGATCGCGGCAAACAACACAACTTCTTCTTCGGAGCTCGGGCTATTCAACACCGAAAGGTCGGTTTCGGCTTTGGTGCCGAGGTGCAGCAACAGCGTTGCATCGCCACCATCGTCCAGAATCATGTTGGCTTGCTTGTCGCCTGGCCATTCAAAAATCTTGTGCGTGTAGTCCCAGTACTCCACCAGTGTTTCGCCTTTCTTGGCAAAAACAGGTGTGCCCATTGCTGCGATCGCGGCAGCGGCATGATCCTGGGTCGAGAAAATGTTGCACGACGCCCAACGCACTTCGGCGCCAAGTGCCTGCAGTGTTTCGATCAGCACAGCTGTCTGGATCGTCATATGCAGGCTGCCTGTGATGCGGGCGCCTTTCAGAGGTTTGGTTTTCGCGAACTCTTCGCGTGTGGCCATCAGGCCGGGCATTTCTGTTTCAGCGATCGCGATTTCCCGACGACCGAAATCGGCAAGACCGATATCGGCAACGATGTAATCCGTGAATTTCTCTTTGATTGCGTTCATAGTGTTTAGGCTCCGGTAAGCCCGCGGAGCAACAATTGAACGGCTGTGTATTGAGCACCACCGCAATCGCTGCCGGGCAGGATTGGGTGAGCGCCGTTAAGGTCGACAAATGGCCGACGGTAACGTGGAAGCTTTTGAGCCTGGCGGGTGATCCCGTCGCAACGCTCCTCAAAAGCACAGCTATTGTAGCCCGTTTTCCGACACATGGACAGGGTTAACCCGGCAACCCTGAAAAAGCTAAGCCTTTAGTGGTGGAAAATGTAACGCCACAATATCGTTGGCCGGATCACCATGGAACGGGTAACGCGCACGTACCAGGGGATCATGTCCCGGAATGATGTGTTCGGGCGAGGCGGCCGCCGCGCGCAGCGTCGCATATCCAGCCACCCTGTCACCCACATGCAACACGATCGGAAAGGGCGAGGGACGTCCCATGCTTTCGTAATAATGACTGGCATCCGAAGCCAGCACGACCCAGCCACGGGCGGTATGGACGCGTAAAGATTGCAGCCCTTTGGTATGTCCGCCGATTTTCATCAACTCAATACCCGGTGCGAGCTCAACCCGCCCCTGATGAAAATGCACACGCTCGGCATACACGCGACGCACCAGACTGACCACATCCTCTACATCATAAGCATGGCGAAACAACCCATGACACATGTGCTTGCCGCAGGCATAGTCCAACTCGTCTTCCTGCACATGAAAACGCGCGTTCGGAAGCAAATCGATATTGCCCGCATGGTCATAATGCAAATGCGTCAGCACGACGTCTTCGATATCCGTGGGTGCCAGCCCCAACAACGACAAAGCACCAATGGGACAACGCAAGAGCGTGCGACCACGCTCTTTGGCCTGTCGCGCATTGAAACCCGTATCCACCAAAATATTGCGCTGCCCATCGCGGATCAGCCAGACAAAATAATCCATCGGCATCGACTCATCGTGCGGATCCTGAGCGATGAAGTTTTCGCGGCGCATGCGTTGCTGAATCGTCGCATAGCGCAACGCATAAATTTCATACTTGGGCAGGTTCATTGTTTCTCCTTTATTCGCATTCCCAATGAATCTTGCTTGACACAGGACAAGTCAAGCGCAGACAATCGAGACCACTCGTGACGTTCGTTACATGTTTTGTTTATACCGTTACATGTTTCGCTGATACGTTGCTTATTTGTTTTACTCAATTTACTTTTGATCATACTGATTTTGGAGCCTTAAATGTCTGCTAAAAGCGAAACCGCTCAATTATTCAAAGACGGCCTGGCCGTTCGTCGTGCCGTACTCGGTGCTGATTACGTTGACGGCTCCATCGCCAAGGCCAACGACTTCACCATGGCTTTCCAGCACATCACCACCGAGTGGTGCTGGGGCTACGCCTGGACCCGCGACGGACTGAGCCGCAAGACACGCAGCATGCTCAACCTCGCGATGCTGACCGCGCTCAACCGTTCCGCTGAAATCAAACTGCACGTCAAAGGCGCGCTCGCGAACGGCGTGACCGTCGAAGAAATCAAAGAAGTCCTGTTGCACGCAACGGTTTACTGCGGCATCCCCGCTGGTCTGGACGCCTTCAAAGCCGCCAACCAGGTGCTCGAAGAAGAAGGCGCTTACGAAAAAGCAGCTGCCAAGGCCGCCAAGAAAAAAGTGACGGCCAAGAAAGCCGCCGCCAAGAAGCTTGCTGCCGCAAAGCCCGCAGAAGTTGAAGCAGCCGCAGCCAAAGCACCCGCCAAAAAAGCTGCCGCAAAAAAGGCAGCTAAGAAATGAGCGCGCTGCCCACGATAGGTTTTGTGGGCTTGGGCAGCATGGGGTGGCCGATGGCCTCCCTGCTGCACAAAGCTGGCTACCCACTTCAGGTGATTGACGCCTCCAAAGAGCGCGCCGAAGCCTTCGCCAAAGAAATCGGTGGCACCGTCGCCGCTTCCAACCGCGCACTCGCCGCTGCCTCCGAACTCATCATCACTATTTTGCCGACCAGCAATATCGTCGAAGCCGTGCTCAACGGCCCTGATGGTCTGTTGGCAGGTCTGCGTCCAGGTTCGGTCGTCATCGACATGACCTCTGGTGTGCCGACGATCACTCGCACGCTGGCCGAACAAGTCAAAGCGGCCAAAGGGCATCTGGTCGATGCGCCTGTTTCAGGCGGTGTGCCTCGCGCCAAGACCGGCGAACTCGCAATCATGTTTGGCGGCAGCAACGAGATCCTTGAACGCGTGCGTCCGGTGTTGTCCTGTATGGGTACCTCCATCACACCAACCGGTGATGTCGGCTCGGCTCACGCTATGAAAGCACTGAACAACCTGGTGTCCGCAGGCGGCTTTTTGATCGGCGTCGAAGCGCTGCTGATCGGCAAGCGTTTTGGTCTGGATCCTTCAGCCATGGTTGACGTGCTGAATTCTTCGACGGGGATGAACAATTCCACGCAGAAGAAATTCAAACAGTTCGTCTTGTCGGGCAAGTACAACGCCGGCTTTGGTCTGGATCTGATGGTGAAAGACCTGAGCATTGCGCTGGGTATCGGTCGCGACACCAACACACCCACACCTTTTTCATCGTTGTGCCGTGAAATGTGGGCCTCGTGCGCACAGATGCTCGGACCCGGTCAGGACCACACGGCGATCGCCAAGTTGTCCGAAGCCTTGGCAGGTGACACCTTGTCAGAAAAGAAAGAAAAATAATGAGCAATCAGTAGTCAAAGAAAAGGGTACTCAGGAGTACCCTTTTTTTATACAACCTGGTCAGGTGGTTTCTCCGGGCTTTTTGGGGTAACCCTCAGCCCGGATCCGTACCCATACCGCCTGTTTTTCCTCGTCGGTCATAAAGACCCAGTTCGAGACTTCCATCACTGTTCGGCCGCAGCCGCGACAGACATCATCGAACAAAGTGGAGCAAATCGCCACGCATGGCGAGTCTGCTCCATTTGAGGCATCCGTGGTCACCTTAAACCGACTTTTTCAGTGCGGCAGCCTTGTCAGTGGCTTCCCAGCTGAACTCGGGCTCGCTGCGACCAAAGTGGCCATAGGCGGCGGTCTTGCTGTAGATCGGACGCAACAGGTTGAGCATGTTGACGATGCCTTTTGGACGCAAATCAAAATGCTCGCGTACAAGCAGAGACAATTGCTCGTCAGACACCACACCCGTACCATGCGTATCGACCGTGATGTTGATGGGTTCTGCCACACCGATCGCGTAGCTCACCTGGACTTCACACTTGCTGGCGAGACCTGCTGCCACGATGTTTTTGGCCACATAACGTGCGGCATACGCTGCGGAGCGATCGACTTTTGAAGGATCCTTACCGGAGAACGCGCCACCACCGTGACGGCATGCGCCACCGTAGGTGTCGACAATGATCTTGCGACCTGTCAAACCGCAATCACCCTGGGGTCCGCCAATCACGAAACGACCGGTCGGGTTGATCAGGAACTTGGTCTTGGGTGTGAGCAAACCTGCAGGGAAACTTGGACGGATGATGTCCTCGATCACGGCTTCGTGAATCGCTGTTTGCGAGATTTCAGGCGCATGTTGTGTCGACAACACAACAGTATCGACCTCAACCGGCTTGCCGTCGACGTAACGGAAAGTCACCTGCGACTTGGCATCGGGACGCAGCCAGGGCAGGCGACCGTCCTTGCGCAATTCGCTCTGACGCTGCACCAGACGATGTGCGTACCAGATTGGAGCAGGCATCAGATCGGGCGTTTCGTTACATGCATAACCAAACATCAGACCCTGGTCACCCGCGCCTTGATTGAGATAGTCCTCAGATGTGCGATCCACACCCTGCGCGATATCGGGAGACTGTTTGTCATAGGCCACCAGTACCGCGCAACCTTTGTAATCGATGCCGTAATCGGTGTTGTCATAGCCGATACGCTTGATGGTGTCGCGCGCGACCTGGATGTAGTCCACGTTGGCTGTTGTGGTGATTTCGCCGGCCAGTACGACCAATCCCGTGTTGCAAAGCGTTTCAGCTGCCACACGCGCGTTGGGGTCCTGAGTAAAAATCGCATCCAGAATGGCATCGGAGACCTGGTCGGCGACCTTGTCTGGATGTCCTTCGGAAACGGATTCGGAGGTAAAGAGATAGTCAGAAGACTTTGAAGCCATGATCACGTCCTATTTCTGGCAATCGCCAGAGGTGAAGTTAAGGAGGTGCGTTGCACCCCGGACCGACACCTGAATAGACGCTGGATTGGGCGCGACGCTTTAGCGGATTTATTTTTGTGTCGACTCGGCATTTCAGCTTTTGTCCAACACCGTCGCCCCGCAAGTTGTCGGTTAACTCAGCGACTTAATCAATAGTTTAAGTCAAAACTGCAAACAAATGGGCGATAATCCCTACATGATCTGGAACTTCACAAAAATGCATGGCGCCGGCAACGATTTCGTGGTCCTGGATGGGGTTCGCCAACCCATCGACATGACCCCCGAACGTGCCCGCGCGCTCGCCCATCGCCAGTTCGGCATTGGCTGCGATCAGATATTGCTGGTCGACACACCCTCCCACCCCGAGGCGGATTTCCGCTACCGGATTTTCAATGCGGATGGCAGCGAGGTCGAACACTGCGGCAATGGCGCCCGCTGTTTCGTCAAATTCGTCCACGAGCAAAAGCTCTCCTCGCGCAATCCCTTGCGCGCCGAGATCTCAACCGGACTGATCACACTCGAAGCGATGCCCAACGGCGAGGTGGTGGTCGACATGGGGCAGACCCGTTTCGTCCCCGAGGCCCTGCCTTTTGATGTGACAGGACTCGCGACCCGCACGCAAGGACAAGACACGCTTTACGCCCTGCCCCTGCAAACGCACACCGACCTGGGCGACGTGACAGTCTGGCTGTCCGCCGTCGCGATCTCTAATCCCCATGCCGTGCAGGTTGTGGATGATGTCGACACGGCACCTGTTTCCATTCTGGGACCGTTGATCGAGTCACACCCGCGCTTCGCTCGGCGCGTCAATGCCGGTTTTCTACAAATCGTGGATCGACACACTGCGCACCTGCGTGTCTACGAACGTGGCGCTGGCGAGACGCTGGCCTGCGGCTCAGGTGCCTGCGCAGCAGTGGCGGCCGGTATCCGGCGCGGCCTGCTGGACTCGCCCGTACGCGTGCGCACCCATGGCGGCTGGCTGACCATCGCCACCCATGGCGACCAAATGCGCATGACCGGACCCGCCACGACCGTTTTTTCCAGCACGATTGATATCGACCGGCTGGTCGCCTCCATTCCTACTTCCTTTAGTACCAAGCCATGACCGACTCACTGCATCCCCACACTGTCGCCAAATTTCTTCAGGAGCACCCTGAGTTCTTTGTCCAGTATTCGGAGTTGTTCTCGACACTCGAGGTGCCGCACCCACACCAGGCGCGCACGATCTCCCTGGGGGAGCGTCAGATCATGACCTTGCGCGAGAGATTGCGCGATTTTGAATTCAGACTCGCGGATTTAGTACGCAATGCCGCGTTGAATGAAATCACCACAGACAAACTGAATCGCTGGTGTGTCCGGATGCTGGGCGAGCAATCGACCCTGCGCCTGCCAGGCGAAGTTGCCCTGGGTCTGGCTGAACAGTTCAACTTGCAGGAAGTTGCCCTGCGCGTCTGGGGTCTGGACCTGCCGGCCGAAGGGGTGGGTGCCCCAGTTGGTGAAGAAGTGCACACTTACGCGAATAACCTCGTCAATCCTTACTGCGGTAACGATACGACACTCACCCCTGCCACCTGGCTCCATGCCAAACCCGCCTCCCTTGCGATTCTGCCCCTGCGTCCCGCCGTGGGTCAACCCGCCTTTGGACTGCTGGTTTTAGGTTCGGACGACCCCGAGCGTTTCGCACCCGACATGGGCGTCGCGTTTTTGCAAACCGTCAGCATCCTTGCGAGTTCCGCACTGTCTCGACTCAAGCCGGCCGGCACGAATTTGCGCGCCGCTGAAGACTCTTGAATAGGCACTAACCGATGTCCGATCCCGTCACGACCTGGCTCAAACACCTCGAAGTCAACCGTCGTTACTCCGGACATACTCTCTCGGCCTATCGGCGCGACCTGCAACAACTTGTCACGCTCGCGGACGGCAAGCCGCTTGAACAATTGGTCAACGGCAACATCCGGCATTTTCTCGCGCGCCTGCACAGCCAGGGGCACAGCGCGCGAAGCCTGGCTCGCATGCTGGCCGCCTGGCGGGGCTTTTACAAGTGGTGGGCGCCTCAGAGCCAAATGGCCGCCAACCCTGCGGCAGACGTCCGCGCCCCCAAGGCCTCACGTGGTTTGCCCAAGGCCTTGTCCGTCGACCAGACCCAGGCGCTGCTCGAAGCCCCTGCCCTGACCACTCAAACCGATCCCGCTTCTCTTCGAGACCGGGCCATGTTCGAGCTGTTCTACTCGAGCGGCCTGCGTCTGAGCGAACTCGTCGGGCTCGACATCGATTACACGCAGACCAAAGGGCACACCTCAGCCGGCTGGATCAACTTGAATGATCGCGAAGTCAACGTACTGGGCAAAGGCGGCAAACGCAGAAGCGTCCCGATCGGCACCCAGGCTCTGGAATGCCTGACACGCTGGCTCGAGGCACGGCCTCAATTTGTCCGGCCCGACATGAGCGAGGCTGATCAAGCCGCCCTGTTTATCGGCGTGCGAGGCCGCAGAATCAGCCCTCGCGTGGTGCAGAGCCAGCTCACGAAACTGGTCAAACTGGCAGGTTTACCGACACACGTCCACCCTCATGTCCTGCGCCACAGTTTTGCCAGCCACGTCTTGCAATCTGCCCAGGATTTGAGAGCAGTTCAAGAAATGCTTGGTCACGCCAATATTTCCACCACCCAGCTCTATACCAAGCTGGATTTTCAGCATTTAGCCAAAGCCTACGATTCCGCACATCCCCGCGCCGGCAGAAAAAGCGAATAAAAACAAATAGTTACCAATATTCAAGCCTTTTGCTCAAAGCGAAGATCTTGAAATCTGGCAAAGCAGCCTCATATAGAAAAGCATTATCTGGATTGCGTACAACTACGTGATGACATTTTCATGTCAGACTGATTGCCTAAAATAAGTCTGCGAAGTTTGCCCGAAGGCTTCGGCTGTGCTGTAATCCGGCGTTCGCCTCAGCTCTAAGCATTGATCTGAAGCCCTGCACTTTTACCTGTTTTTGAAGTCAACTTGACCATGAATTCCCCTCGCAGTCTGGACCAAATGGTCCCCGTCACCATCCTCACCGGCTTTCTCGGCGCAGGTAAAACGACGCTTTTGAAACGCATTCTGACGGAGTACCACGGTAAGCGTATCGCGGTCATCGAAAACGAATTCGGACCCGAGAGCATCGATAACGACCTGCTCGTGCAAGACCAGGATGAAGAGATCATTGAGCTGTCCAACGGTTGCGTGTGCTGCACCGTGCGTGGCGACCTGATGCGCACACTGCTCGATCTGCGTAAACGTCACGAAAGTGGTGAACTCAATTTCGAACGCGTCATCATCGAAACGACTGGCATGGCCAACCCGGGTCCTGTTTGCCAGACGTTTTTCATGGACGATGACATCGCCGAGTACTACCGCCTAGATGCGGTCGTCACCATTGTCGATGCCAAGCACGGCATGGAAACACTCGACGAGCAGGAAGAAGCTCAAAAACAAGTCGGCTTTGCCGATCGCATTCTGATTTCCAAAAAAGATCTGGTGACCGAGGCCGAGTATGCGGCTTTACGTCGCCGGATCGTGCACATGAATCCGCGCGCGGCGATTGAGGCGGTCAATTTTGGCGATACCGATCTGAAAAAGATCATCGACATCAGCGGCTTCAATCTCAACACCATTCTGGATATCGATCCGCAATTTCTGGCTGACGACCATCCCGATGCCGCACACGATCACGATCATGACCATAGTCATTGCGATCACGACCATGGTCACTGCGACCACGATCACGGCCATGACCATGCACATGGTCACGCGCATGATCACGATCATGATCCCGCGACCTGCACCAATCCAGACCACAATCATGGTCACTCGCACAAGCCTGCGCACAATGACAATATCGGTGCGTTTGTTTTCAAATCCGACAAGCCCTTTGATCCAGAGCGTCTCGAAGAATTCCTCGGTGGCGTCGTTCAGGTCTACGGACCCGACCTTCTGCGTTACAAGGGTATCCTTTACATGAAAGGCATCAATAAACGGATGCTTTTTCAGGGTGTCCACATGTTGATGGGCGCCGAACCCGGTAAACCCTGGTTGGCCAACGAAAAAAAGACCACAAAAATGGTTTTTATCGGACGCAAACTGCCACAAGAGATCTTTACCAAAGGTCTGGAGCAGTGCTTGGCCAAGTAGTCCCTCTGCGCCCGTGCGCAGAGCTTAATTAATGGAGTGTTTTTCATGGTATCCAAGGCAGCAACCCCCGTAGCAAGCAAGGCTACTGCAGCAAAAGCCCCCGTATCCACACAGGTCGCGGCCGCTAAAAAAGCAGCTCCCGCACCGGCAAAAACACCAGCCGTCGCCTCCAAAGCGGCGCCAAAGAAGCCTGTCAACTCTGGCGACCTGTCCGAAAACAACCTGCCCACCGAGGCCGAGTTGTTGAAGATGCCTGAGTCGGAATACATGAACGAGCGTCAGCTCGGCTTTTTCCGCGACCGCCTTAGACAACTCGAGCAGGAAATCCTCAGTAACGCCGGCGCCACGACCGAGCATTTGCGCGAAACGCAATTTGTGCCAGACCCGGCAGATCGCGCCACGATCGAAGAAGAGCACGCGCTCGAATTACGCACGCGTGATCGCGAGCGCAAACTATTGAAAAAAGTCCAGCAGTCCATCGCCCGCATCGACAGCGGCGAGTATGGCTGGTGCGAAGAAACCGGCGAGCCCATCGGCTTGCGTCGTCTGCTTGCACGTCCTACCGCGACCCTCTCCCTGGAGGCGCAGGAACGTCGGGAAATGCGACAGAAAATGTTTGGTGATTAATCTGGACTGAGCGTTTGACTCTGCATGAGAGTCTACGCACGCATGATTGACACATCCCAGGGCACACTTGCTTCATCACGAGTGTGCCCTTGTTGACTCTAAGCTCGACTCTCACTCAAAGTACGCATATGGAACAATTTCACGGCACCACTATCGTTTGCGTCCGTCGCGGCAATCGCGTCGCGCTTGGAGGCGATGGCCAGGTCACGCTTGGCAACATCATCATCAAAGGTACCGCGCGCAAAATTCGTCGTCTCTATCACGACAAAATTCTCGCAGGCTTTGCCGGCGCGACGGCTGATGCCTTTACGCTCCAGGAGCGTTTCGAAGGCAAACTGGAAAAACACCAAGGCAATCTCATGCGCGCTGCTGTCGAGCTCACGCGCGACTGGCGAACCGACCGTGTATTGCGCCGCCTTGAAGCCATGCTGATCGTCGCGGACCGCGAACACACACTCGTGCTCACCGGCAACGGCGATGTGCTCGAACCCGAAAACGGCCTTGCCGCGATCGGATCAGGAGGCGCCTATGCACAATCCGCCGCGATGGCCTTGCTCAGGCATACCGAGCTCGCACCCGAAGTGATCGTCAAACAGTCTCTCGAAATCGCCGGCGATCTTTGCATCTACACCAATCAACAGCATCTGATAGAAACACTGGAATAAGCATGTCAGCATCCACAATGACTCCAAGTGAGATCGTGTCCGAGCTGGACAAATATATCGTTGGTCAAAACCGCGCCAAGCGTTCCGTTGCCGTCGCCTTGCGTAACCGCTGGCGTCGCCAGCAAGTCGCGGAGCCGTTGCGTCACGAGATCCACCCCAAAAATATTTTGATGATCGGACCGACGGGCGTGGGTAAAACAGAAATCGCCCGTCGACTCGCCAAGCTGGTCGATGCGCCTTTCATCAAAATCGAAGCCACCAAATTCACCGAAGTCGGTTATGTTGGTCGTGATGTCGACACGATTATCCGAGACCTCGCAGAGATCGCCATCAAGCAAACGCGTGAGCAAGAAATGAAACGCGTACGCACACTGGCCGAAGACTCCGCAGAAGACCGCATCCTTGATGTACTGTTGACACCACCACGTGCGGCAGACGGCTCGCCGATCCGCGAAGAGAACGCCACGCGACAGACCTTTCGCAAGCGCTTGCGTGAGGGTCATCTTGACGCCACCGAGATTGACATCGAAGTCGCCCAGCCCACGCCGCAGATGGATATCATGACGCCACCCGGCATGGAAGACATGGCCGAACAGCTCAAGGGCATGTTCGCGGGACTTGCGCGCGATAAAAAGAAAACCCGCAAAATGACCGTGAAAGAGGCCTTCAAACTTCTCGTTGAAGAAGAAGCCGCAAAACGCGTCAACGAGGAAGACTTGCGCACCGTCGCGATCCAGAAAGTCGAACAGCACGGGATCGTGTTCCTCGATGAGATCGACAAAATCGCCGCGCGCCAGGAATCAGGCGGCGCGGACGTCTCGCGCCAAGGTGTACAGCGCGATCTGCTCCCACTGGTCGAGGGCACCACTGTCACCACCAAATACGGCATGATCCGCACCGATCACATTCTGTTTATCGCCTCGGGTGCGTTCCACCTTTCGCGACCCTCGGATCTGATCCCCGAACTGCAAGGACGCTTTCCGATTCGCGTCGAGCTCGACTCGCTAACGGCCAAAGATTTCGTGCAGATCCTGTGCGACACCGATGCCTCTCTGACCAAGCAATACACCGCCCTGCTCGGGACAGAAGACGTGCACCTGAACTTTACAGATGAGGGGATTGCGCGTCTGGCTGAACTCGCTTTCGAGGTCAATGAGCGCACAGAAAACATCGGCGCACGCAGACTCTACACCGTGATGGAAAAGCTCCTGGAGGACTTGTCCTTTGATGCCACCAGCAGCAGCGGTCAGACGATCGTGATCGATGCCAGCTACGTCAACGACAAGCTCGCAGAAGCCGCTGGCAGTCAGGATCTCGCGCGGTACGTTTTATGAGCACTCGACTTTCGATTATCGCGACCCGCACCGGAGACGATGGCTCAACAGGCCTGGGAGACGGCACACGCGTGCCAAAGGACAGCGCACGCGTCCAGGCCATGGGAGATGTCGACGAGCTCAACAGCTGCCTGGGTTTGCTGCTGGCAGACAACTTGCCCGCAGACATTGCCTCGGCGATCGCCCCTGCACAGCACGTGTTGTTCGATCTAGGAAGCGAGCTCGCAGTGCCAGGCTATTTTCTGATGAAAGCCGAACAAGTCGCGTATCTGGATCAACAAATCGCGACGTTTAATGGACGGCTCGAACCGCTTAAGGAATTTATCCTGCCCGGCGGCACGCGAGCCGCCTCACTCGCGCATGTTGCCCGAAGCGTCTGCCGACGCGCAGAGCGCTCGGTAGTGGCTTTGCATCACGAAACGCCATTGGGGCCGCTACCACAGCAATATCTCAACCGACTCTCGGACTTGCTGTTTATTTTGGCGAGATGCCTCAACAAAGCAGCAAATCATCCTGATTCATTATGGCGGCGTGACTGATCGTTCAAATGATTAATTGATATCCATTAGTTATCAATTAATCATTAAGTTTCATTTTACGTGCATCAGTTCTGCTTCTAGTATGTGGGGGTTCGTCCAACAATGGATCGGGAGACCCTCATGAAAATAAAACTTATCCAC